>Ga0308160_10005178_pt1 | contig 13700 bp, 21 predicted proteins | sample PhyFR1_FD_201036 | JGI IMG/M metagenome (GOLD analysis project Ga0308160, IMG submission 201036) | Phyllosphere microbial communities from UC Gill Tract Community Farm, Albany, California, United States - DLSLF.R1 | ecosystem: Host-associated > Plants > Phyllosphere > Unclassified | place: USA...
AACCTCATTCCGCCCTGTACCACACCCTCGGACGGGCTTCGCTGGATCGACCTACTAGCAGGGGAGCTGAATGTTCGTTTCCTAGAAGCGAGGCAACTGTCACCAGGACTATGGCCTAAAACGCTTGTATTGAAGTGGAGGACTGGGTATGGATATGGCAATAACCTCCGGTCGCGACAGGCTCCGTATGGCTTCAACAAGTACTCGTCGCCGTCACCCATCGTGTCGCTAGCGAAGAGACTATGGGCGGAAGCGTGTGCCGAGATCAAGCAGGATCAGGGACCAATGGACGTCTTTAGTGTGAGTATTCGCAAACATGGAGTTTCGGGGATAAGAAGATCAAGAGCTGACCACTCCTCAGCTCTCGCTCCAGTTCTCCGGGGTCGAGACGATGGAGGATGGTCAAAAGACCATCACAAATTTCCTTGGTCGCAGCGAGCGTGCTACATCTACCAAGCACGACTTAGTATCTCCGCACCTATTCCCCGAATGGCAGCCACCACTTAGAGCACTAAAGGTTGAAAGTGAGATACAAGACAACAGCTGGAAGTGCCCAGACTGTCGCCATCAAGTCAATCTTCTCGACCCGACGCACGACACCCTAGTCCAGCAGCATCAAGATTATCATTTGGCACTGGAGCTCAGCCGCTCTGTGGACTACAGGCATGAGCGTGACCCATCACTTGCCTCCGCACCAAAGCGGATCAAACGTCTACCAACAGGCGATATTAGAAGTTTTTTCAAGCCTAATAGTGCATCAGATGGCAGAATGACACGTGATAGGGAGGGTGATGACGGAATTGGACAGAATGAGGCCGAAGACTCAGGCCTGTATTAGACATCAATGTACGACCATTGTCCGATACGCACGTACCGACGAAACGTGCCTGGACAGACGGAACTGCTCTATGCTACTCAGCGTTCCCCTGATTACTTCCGTCAGGGCTGTCCGATCACTTCCTGCACCAACGCCCCATATGCATGCACAATGCTCGCCCGCCTTGGCTTTCGCACTCGGCCAGCTCGAACCGTAGCAGGCAAAGAGATACTTGCGGTACCGTTGTGAACCGATTTCACCGCTTGCAATATTATATGAAGAGGAACAACCGTCTCAATTTGGCTTTCAATGATGCCTCTCGTGCGATGAGCCTTTTCTTGTGGTCTTTCAATTCGCCCACACAACGCTCGATCATGGCTTCGGTTTCGTCTAGCTTCTGAGCACGCATGGTCGAATTCGCGCTCTTCCGCTTCAACCATCGGGAATGCTGTTTCTGCTGAACCCTGCTACCAAAGGTGTAGCAAAAACCGCATACCGCGCCCTGTATGAATAATCCCGCTCACATAGTGAGCGTACTGACTGGTCGCGAGTTACGTCGTTTTAGGCTGCGATCGATGGATCAGCCAGTCCGAATCTCGCGCTAGTGTCAGGATCTTGTTCTTATCCTAGAGGTCAGAAGGCTTGCAGTAGTATGGTTTAGCGAAAGGCTTCCCCCGGGCGGCATGACGATGTAGCCAGCCCTCTCAATGTCCCCTCACTCAGGTATTCACACGTCCTTTAATCGTACAAAGCCAAGTCTTGGGACAAACGGTCTTGAGGTGCTCCCTTGAAGCGTCCAATATTGTGGCCAGCGGCAATATGGTGATCGACGAATGGAGGCGCTTGGTTTCCAAGCGAGTGTGGATCTGGTGCCGATCCTTGGTTGATGAAGGGTCGTCCAGTGTGGATGGGATCGATAGTCGCAAGTGAAGGCCTACCTGAGAGGTAATCGAGTATTCAACGCTGAGTGTGAGAGGAAAGGTCCACTTGCGGGCAGAAAGGCTAGATATCAGGTCCGATCCATCAAATAACAAGTCGCATCGCTGGGCAATCACTCAGAACTTAGCATGTTCTGTTCACTGGTTCGAACCCTGGGAGGAACAAGATACGCTGCAATCAAGTTTCACTGTCTCGTTCAAAACCGTTGGCAAACCCCTGGTTTTGGAAACAATATAATCCACTAAACATTCTTGTCACTTATATTGTATACTGCAATCATCCCCGAAACCCAAATTAACTCTCTACTATACACGTTTCTCGCTAGTATAGACTGCCACACAATGCGATCGATGCATTCCTTCCACCAAGTCAAGTCAGCGCCTAACGAGAGGCTGTCTCGACGTGCTTAGACTCCTCCTTATATTTCTCGTCAACTTCATCTTGCTCGTACGTCTCCACTTGGTCATGCGCGATGGGCATATCCTTGACTTTGACTTTGGTGAATTTCCGAGCTGCGATCTTGTTGGCGAAGAGAATGTCAAGCTCGCCGAAAGAGAAGCTATTCGATGTCAGTTGCAGGTCATCACGAAGTCCGCAAGACTCACCCTCCAGTCTCCGGCATTCTGAAGTAGGCCCAAGTCGTAGCGAGTAGATTTCCCCCAAGCCAGAAAAAGGCTGCCTTGCCCCTCCAGCCCCAGCCACCGATGTTGGTCTTGGGAGCGACCATTCGAGGAGTTAATTGAGATGTAGCGTTGTAGTTGATCACATAGAACGCTCGACCAAAAGCTACGGTTCGTGCTCGCAATCGGGAGGCAGGTACTTCTGCAGCAACGGTATAAGTGAGGGGGCCAACGGTACCGTGATATACGAGGTTGATAATCGCGCAAGCAGCACCTGTACCGACAAGCGTTGAGTTTGTTGTGGTGACAGAGCCGAGAATTCCGATCACAAGGAGCATGCTGGCCAAGATCGCCATTCCAGTGAGAATAAGGGGCCGACGGCCGAATTTCGAGATGAGGACAAATTCGATCATGCATCCGATGAGGTTCATGGCGGTGATTACGATATTCAGGTTGAAAGCAGTATCGGTTGACATGCCGGCGCTCTTGAAGAATTGGACGGCGTAGGCGGTCATGGCCGTACCACTCCACACTTGCATGGCCCAGACTCCCATTTCGATTTCTGTTCGTCGAAGATTGGATCCTCTCCACATGTCCCGGAATGATCCCTTGGCAGATTCGGCCCGCTCCATGTCGTCGGTATGCTTGATGACTGCAATGTAGGCGTCCATTGGTCGTGAGTCCCAATAACCAGGTGAAGCGATTCGGGTGAGAGTCTTTTTAGCCTCATCCACCTTTCCATGTCGGATCAGCCACCAAGGCGACTCCGGAGCGAAGAACGCAGCAGCAAGGAGAGGTACCGGCCAGATCCATTGGATGATGTAAGCCATCTTCCATCCCGGCAGCGAGCTATTCCCAGCGTCCATGGCTAGTGCGCCTCTGTTCACTCCAGAAGCAATGAATGAGCCCATTCCCCAACACATCGAGATAAAACTGGCAGCATAACCTCGAAGCTGGATGGGGCAGATTTCAGCAGCGTAGGCAGCAGTCAGGGTATCTGGTGGTCAGCGTTTATAGCAGGAGAACGTACTGAAGAGAGCCCAAATCCCAGCTGCGATAGCTTCCGCACCGAGCAACATTCCGAGTGACTGAGCGAAGACAAACAAGAACACCACGCAGATGCAGGCAGCCATGCCGCAGAGATAAGTCTTTCGAGACCCAAATCGTTCTTGAGCCCAGCCGCACAGGAAGAGACCAATGAAAGCTCCAGGTAGACCGACGTTTTGGAAAGCGGTTTGGTAGTTGGTAGGGATCGATTTGATGCCCTTCTCATTGGCGATTCCGAACCGTTCAAGGAAGGAAGGTAGAGCAAAAAAGGAATTGATCTAGCGTCAGCCTGGCATATGAAAGTATCACTCACGATAGCTCCATCGTAACCATCCATCACCAAAGCCATTGACAAGGTCATCGACCACAGTAGCGCTCGCCAGTGATGTCGGATTGCTTGTCGGAACGACATTTCTTTTTCCTGCCTGATCAACTCCAGACCCTGTTCGACAAGAACAGGATCGGCCGAGCTGATCACCGAAGTCTGGGCATGTGTGAGGGTGATCTCCTTGGTAGTCGATTCCATTGCTGAGATTGGTTTCGTCGGTGTCGATCGTCCACGGTAGAGCCCAAGCATATCTATATATGCAGCCCCACGCTACATTCTCGGGGCATTGAGGGACTCCAAGGGCGACGTGCTGAACTTGGTGACTCGCCGAAGATCCGATAGTAGCACATGGTTGAACACAAGGTGGAACACAAAATGCAAAAGACGGGTCGTCGGACCGGCGGTAAAAATAGTGGGCTAGGGCAGGAACGTCCAGCAGTCCCCCACGGGTTCAAGCTATTTATAGAGAAGAGATCCACACATGATCGTGAATACTTCCGAGCTAATTGTTACTTGCGAAACCTAAATTGTTAGTCGGTGGAGATAAAGCTATTTTGCACAGCGTCGTCGCATTGTGATGCTCGGAATAGCAATGAGGCGACTCGCGGGGCTTTGTATGGACGGAGGTTTCAAGGATGCCTCGCCGGGCCGATCACAATACTCCGTCAATGCACCTCTTAGGTGGCCGGGCCGTCTGTGATGTCCCGACAATCAACCGCTCTCATTGTTGATCTGTCCGCTTAGCCATGTGGACGGACCGACTACTCCGATAATCAACTCGTCTGTGTATGTCTATCGGCATACTGGAGGAGACGACTTCAGCTGTTTGACCTGACATAATCACCTCGACAATGGAGAACATACTCGTCTTTGATCAGCCATCGAAGCCTGACGTCTTTCACATTGCGTCCGGCGAGTATGCTACAGCCATCCTATTGGACAGCAAGGACGACGAAGCGGTCCATATCGCTGCGAATACTTTTGCCGATGATATCGAGCGCGTCTCAGGAAAAAAACCAACGGTCCATATCGACTCTTTACCCAAAGGGACCTCGACCGCAATTATCGCCTGTACATCTTCCTCAGCCCTTGCTCATACCGAAGTCGCCCGAGCTCTTGAGGGACAATGGGAGGCGTATGATGTCAGGATCGAAAGAGATGGCGCTGCCGAGTCTGTCATGCAGGTGGTTGGCAGTGACAAGGTCAGTTGATGATGGAGACTCAGACTTCAGCTGATTTACTAGCGAGGCGTGATCTATGCCTTGTACACTTTGTCCGAACATATGGGTATCTCTCCTTGGTACTGGTGGGCAGATGTACCCGTTCGTCCACGGACTTCGGTCTCCTTTCCCTCGTCGGGATGCTACTCCCATGGCTCGCCAACCGTGAAATATCGAGGATTCTTCCTGAACGACGAGCAACCGGTCTTGTGGAATTGGGCAAGGGAGCATTTCAAAATGCGAGACAAGCCACCGTTCCAAGTGGGCATGTACGAGAAGGTATTTGAGCTGTTGTTGAGATTGAAGGGGAACTATGCATGGCCAGCGAGTGAGTTGTGATTTGTGCGCCTTTGGCTGAAGTCAGTGTGGGCTTCGATGTTCTCTGTAGACGGCTTGGACCTCGAAAACGGTCAACTACCTTCAACGCCTACAGCTGGGCCCAATCAGGAGCTCGCAGCGAGAATGGGAATTGTCATGGGTACATCACATCACGAACCTATGGCGAGAAACCAGAAGGAGTATACGACATGGGGGACTGGGCCATGGAACTATGAGGAGAACGAGGAGTTTTTGACCAACTTTTGGAAGTATGGAGCAGAGCGAGCAAAAGGAAAGGAGACGCTCTTTACGGTTGGGATGAGAGGAGACGGAGATTTACCTCTGGACGGTGCCAATGTCAAGCTTCTTGAAAGTGAGTGGTCAAGCACGATGCAGCTGACGATGTAGAGATCACCGCCAAGCAGCGAGAGCTTCTGGCAGATGTGTATGGCGATGCGTCTAAGGTACCACAGATGTGGGCAATCTACAAGGAGGTAATGGGGTACTACGCCGACGGAGTGAGTGCAGCGATGGATCATTGGCTGAAGATAGCTGTCTGTACCGCAAGGTGTCTCAGCGATGCTGGCAGACGACAATTGGGGTAACTTAATGGCCGTGCTACCCAAAGAGAGACGTGGGCAAGGTGCCGGAGGGATCTACTACCATGCAGATTGTACGTCAGCGTTTTAGAGCGTCGTCTTATCCTGTTGACCGCCAGATGTTGGAGATCCGCGCTCGTACAAGTGGCTAAACACTGTTCCTCTCGCCAAAAGTAGGTATGCGTGTAGACTGTGCTGACTAAAGTGTGGGAGCAAACGCATATCGCCAAGACATTCGACATGACCGATATCTGGATCATCAACGTTGGAGATCTCAAATTTCTCGAGACCCCTCTGGAATACTTTATGCAGCTAGCCTACGACTCCGAGTGCTGGCCTCTGGGCTCGACTATCGACTTCCTCCGCTCCGTCGCTGCCCGAGACTTCGGAAGAGAGCATGCCGGGGAGATTGCGGAGATCATGGCCCTCTACTCAATGTATGCGTCGAGGAGGAAAGCCGAACTACTGGATACGGAGACATACTCTTTGGTCAATTATGACGAGTAGGTGCCAAAGCAGGCATAAACTGACCCCCAGGGCGAATCGCATTTTGGCCGACTGGAAGGCATTGGAGAAGAGAGCCAAGACGATTCATGCTCAGCTTGGCGAGACCAAGCTTGCATTTTACGAGATGATTTATGTCCAGATTCTTCTTCAGACCAATCTCAACGAGTTGTATATCGCTGGTGAGTCCGTCCATATGGTCCAGGGTTGACCGGCAGCTGCCAAGTCGAATCTGTACGCTACCCAAGGGCGGACCGGAGCAAATGTCCAAGCGGAAAAGGCCCAAGATGCGTTTGAGCGAGATTTCGACCTGACAGAGGAGTTTGATGCGGTGGAGAATGGGAAATGGAGACAGTGGGTTACTTGTGTGGCTCCGGCTAAACGACAGTATGCTCTGTCAGACCCACATCAACTACCAGTACTGGCAGATGCCAGTTCGAGACACCCTACCTCCTGTTTCCACTCTCTCTCCTCGCTCAGCTACCATCGCCAAGGGGAATGTAATACACACCCGCTTCACCGTCGAAAACTCGCTTGGCGCCTGGCCAGGGGATAATAGACACAACTCGTTACTCGGCTACGATGCGCCCGACCCGACCTTGCTAGCCATGGACAGATATGGACAGCCTCGATGGGTGGATATCGGCTCTGGTGGACCAATGTCCATCGAGTTCGAAGTTGTACCGGAGCACTCTTGGGTGAAAGTCGAGCCATCACAAGGTAGGATCAAGGGAGATGGATCAGAAGATACTCGGGTCTGGATCTCGATTGACTGGTCGAAGGCGATAGGCGATACTGCGCATATCGATTTCACCTCCTCTGACGGAGCTCACATTTTGGTGACTATCCCTCTGCGGTATCCCCAAGTACCCGACAACTTTCGAGGAGCAGTAGAAGGCGATGGCTGTGTTGTCTTTGAAGCTGCTCACGGTGGGGCCAAACCGTCTACCGTCGACGGTATCGAGTACGCTTGGAAGGAGATACCCTACTACGGTCGGACACACTCTGGCATGGCTATCTTCCCCGTCGAGGATTACCGATTACCCATTGGCAGTGGCCCACCCTTGGTGTATGATTTCTGGGCATTCGAAAAGGACGAGGTTGAAGTGATAATGCATCTCGGTCCATCAAACAATTGGATAATAGGTCAGCAACACGCCTTTGCCATCTCGATGGATGATCAGGAACCGGTCGAGATCAAGCCAATACCGGAAGCCGCCCCAGGCAGCCTGTCCGCAGACTGGGAGGACATTGTATCTAGGGAGATCCGGGAGGTCAAGGTGAAAGTACCGATGGGCAAGGAGGGCAAGCACAGTCTGAGGATATATGGGGTAACGCCCGGCCTGGTGTTTGAGCGGGTCATGATTGATATGGGAGGAATCGCAGCCAGAGGATATAGCTACCTTGGACCACCGGAGAGCAAGATCCTGTGAGAGTATCCACATGCTGGTGGTATTGGATCCAGCGCAAAGGGGTCACATGACCGTGAGTCGCCCTTTCATTCGCTAGCTTTTCTAACTACAGTTCCGTCTTTAGATCCGAGTTGACCAGGCGATGCCGAACAGAACCAAATGTTGGATACATGCATAGAATAGTTTGATCTTGACGCCTACCTACATCTGCCCAGACAGTAAACCCCCTAATAAAGAATACAACAAGGAAGCTGAATACATTTAGACGAACAACCGTAGACTATTTACTATTCCGTTGCCTTCGACCTGGTCGCTTTCCGGTAAGAGCTTCGATCTTGGACAATAACTCCGTCATCTGGAAAGGTTTGCTGACAAATGCGTTCATACCGGCATTGAGCATCTGTTGAATTAGCACTGAGAACGTGAAGGGATTTGTTCGAAATCCAGGGCATTGCCGAAGAAGATGGACGCACTGATTCAACCTGTCCAGAACGGGCGTTCGCGCTGACGGCGATGATGGGGATTCGACTTGATAACATGCCGCTTGATTCCATTGATCGGATGTCCTGTGTGGCTTCTATACCTCCTTTGCGGGGCATCTCGATATCTAACTTTATCAGCGGAACTTAGACCATCCAGCGGGATCACTCACCCATCAAAATAAGCTCGACTCTAGCCTCTCTAACCCCAGTAATTTGTGCACTGTTGAAGGCGTGATCGACGCTTGAATTCTCGAGCACATATTCCACTGCTTCGACACCATCATTAGCAGTCACCACGCTACACCCTGCCCGGATAAGCTGCTTCTTGAGCAGCTTCTGCGAAATTTCGTTGTCCTCGACTAGCAAGACATGGATCGTTCCAGTCTCCGCTTGCCCGCGTGAGACGCGACGAGTTCGAGACGATGTTTGTGTCGGCGTGCCGACCTCATACATCGGAATGTCGAGAGCGATATCAGATGGCGCAGAGGTTTGATCCTGCAAAGAGTGGTGAATTTGTCGTGCTCGGGAAACAGCTTCATGGGGAGCGGGCTGGCTCGAGAAGTTGATGGGAATGAAGAATGCGAAAATGGAACCTTCCGCGATTTTCGAGTGAACGGATATTTCACCTGCAACAATCAGCACATCTACGAAAAAGATAAGCATTATAGCTCACCGCCAAGCAGTTGAGTAATTCTCCGACATATGTACAAACCTACTGTAAGCATGTAGCATGAGCGAGGAGCGCGTGACTCACCGAGACCGCTTCCACCATATGTGAGGTGAGTACGGTTCGAGCCTTGGACAAACCGCTGGAATACGCGTTGAATTTCGGCCTCCGTCATCCCAATGCCTGTATCCTTAACCTCGAATACCAGATTCATCGCGCCAGCCTCTTGCAGAGCGGCCTGACCGAAGTTGTTCGAAGGTCCATCGAGGGACTCGCCAGGAAGACAAGGTCGTGCGGTCGTTGCATCGAGAGTTAAGGTTATAATCCGCTGATGTGTAGCGGCCGTGAACTTGATTGCATTGACGAGGAGATTGATCAACTGATGACGAGTGAGTATGTCTTTACAGGGGATCCCAACGCGACTTACGACCTGTTGCACTCTCGATGGGTCCAGCTCAACCCAGCTCACGCCCAAAGCTCGATATCCCTGCTTTACTTCGAATTTGCAGATAATATCGTTTGTCATCATTTCGCTCTGCAGAATGTCCATGACCTCCAAACACATAGATTCGGGATGCGATGCCGTTGGTGTGATGGTGAGGATACTGTTATCTAGGTCACGTCAGTAGAGGTCCACATGGAATGACTGAGTGAACTTGCCGATTTTGCTCAATGCCAGAACGTCATCCACTAACCGACGCATGTGGACCGTGCATAACTTGATCACCCCAGCATCGTTGACAATTTCGCGGAGTTCTTCAGCCACTTCTGATGAACACCTGGGCGCCAATGACTGCAAGCTGTCGACGACGCCGTCGCTACTGAGGCAAATCGCGCTGAGCGGATTCCGAAGTTCGTGAGACTGCCCGAGTCAGAGAAGATAACAGTGAGGGATGAAACACTTGCCAGCATATCAATAAAGTGATCCTGCAACCGTTTCAATTCAAGCGCCTCATCAGCTCTCTGAGTCTGATTCATCAAATGCTGCCGGCGCTGGGTGATGTCCAGTAGAGCTCCTGTAGATTCAGCTAGCATTCTTTTGTAAAGCCGAACGGACTCACCAGAAAGCATCACAATGACTCCGCTGTCGTCGAATACTGGTCCGCCACTAGCTTCTACCCACCGCTCTGTGAGACCTGCTGCGATGTCATCATCGCTGGGCAGGAATCGGAACTCGGTCGCAACCGGCTTCGTCCGGCAATGACTGAACACTTCCTGTACTTGAATAATATCATCAGGGTGGACCCTGGCTCGGCATCAGCGTTCTTTCTTCGCATATTACCATGATGTCTTACCGGTGAATCCAGTCATCAAGACTCGCGTTCGCTGAAAGTCCTGACATCTTGAAGTACGCCTGATTCATGTCCCATATACTGCCATCAGGATCCCCTATCCAGATCGCAGCGGGGCAGGATGCAAACGCAGACCTGAATTTGAGTTCGGAGGTTTTCAATTCTTCGGTTCGGTGTGTAAGCAAGCTTTGCAGCTCCTCGTTCTTTTGTCGATTCAAGGCGGCCATATATCGCGCTCGAGCCAGATCTTCCTCGTGGAGTTTCATTGTAGCCAGCCCAGTAGCCAGTAGGCCCTTGACAAGTTGCACATAATTGGAATATTCCTCGTCCCATGGCGCGCGCGTATTCAAGCCTAAGAGCATAACTCCGTGAAGCCGATCTTCGAGAGAGGACCGTATTGGTAGCACGATCGCGGCTCCAGGTGGATCATTAAATGGGTTCCCACTCGCCAAGGATGCCAAAGACGGTATTTCGGTGAGGTCGGGGAGAAAGAGTGCAGAGTCTTGACTCTTGACTTGCCGGACCAGCCGTGTGATAGGATTGATAGGATGAGGTGATTTGATCTCGATATCGTCGGGTACTGACAGGAAGTCGAGTGGAACGTCGTCTTTGTTTGACCGAATTTCGATTCCGTAACTGCCTACCAATCGGAATGTCACACCCGAGTCCTGATAGCCACTACTTGCGATAGACTCCGACCGCAAGGAGGACAACGACTGATGCGGTTTACCCCCAACGAAAGACCCGTGACGATTACTCCTCCTGCTCAAGTCCGGGGTACCGTCGCTGAATGTCCCTTCCCTGCCTCCGGGCCATGTATCACGGTCCGCGTTCTCGGCTATGTAGAACAGTGCGAACTGCATGTCCCTCGGATTACTCTGCTGCATCCCGTTCAATGCGTCCTGTACCACACGTTCCTGCGTGAGACTGCGATTTATGCAACGAGAGATTTCGTGAAGCGATCGTATTCGCCTCTCCGTCACGATTCTAACTGTGTTGTCGAAATTGGGTATATAGAGTCCACAGATCATATCGTTTGGATCTCGAATGGGGATTAACGAATAGCTGAAATAGGTTTCTATTGATTAGGCCAACAGACCGCACTATTACGTACCTTCTAATCTCGCACCGCGCATGAGAAACATCTCCTGGCAGTCGACGTTGAGCACACTACCCTGGTATCCGGCACGGACCACAGGTTCCAATGCACTCCAAATCTCCGGCCATGCTTCGTCATACTTCATACCCAAGATAGAAGGATGCTTCGTGCCGATGACCTTACTATAAGGTTCGTTGTAAAGCAAGACATATTCCGGACCATAGCTGACGAGTACAGGAAAAGGTGAGGCCATCATGGTTTGGACCGTCCCACGCAGCTGGGCGTCCCATGTGTCTATGGGGCCGAGAGGAGAAGTCGACCACGATAGCGATAGGAAGAGGGCGTTGTGCTCGAGAGCGGCAGTCGGATAGGAAGTGAGGTCAAGTCCGGATCCGAGAGGGAATGGTTTTGGATTGATCGGTGTGGGTAGGACTAGCGACCAGGGGGGTTTGGTAGCGCTTTTTGGTCGCTCGGCATTCCGGTGTACTGGAAAATCCGGATTTGACACTGCAAGGCCTGCGACAACCAGTACGGTTCCGTTTAATAGCGTTCGTGCGGTCCAGTTCCAATCTTCGGACAAGCCGCTATGTCCTAGCAAATTGTTCCCCTCCGTACCAGACTGGCTTTGAGATGTTGTCGAGCCTTCGTCCCAAAGTCGACCCCGATTACAAGACTCAGCATAAACTAGTGCATGTTGTTTTTCACCTTGAGGAAAGGCGTTGTTGCTGTATATTACGATTGGCGAGTGCCGACAGGCGGTTCCATCATCGTGATTCCCTCGACAGACAGATAAGACGATGACAGGATCGGGAAGATTTGCAAAGTACTCGCAAAGCAGAGCTACTCTGACGTCTTCCGCCTCCGTAATCATCTCATAGCCGAATCGGACTGAATGGAATGATTTTACAGGAGTAAAGCCAAGAAATCCCGACTAATAGGCTATTACAGGCTCGATAAAAGCCTCGGATCCTTAAATGTACCCCGCACCTTTCCCTGTGAGCATTTCTGGTCGACGCGCCGTTACATCCATTAATCAATCGGTTGCACATGTCCGCGCCTGAGCAATGCCCCGTGCGTATACCGACTGGGTCACAGATCATTGAGGATGCAGACGAGGAAGTGAGTCTGCTGGTATCGATGTCAACTGACGACTAGATCATGGAGCTTTATATGGCTAGACCGACTGTCGCCAACTCGACCGGCGCTTCCGCCTTGGGTTACTTGAAGTCGCAGGACTCTACACTCCACGTCGACTTCACACTCGCTCGCACTGCATCTACAACACCCATGGAGTTCGACGTCGAGCCGCGCGGACGCAAGCAGCGGAAAGCTTTCGATCGGATGCGCAAAAGTCAAAGCGATGAAAATGTCAAGGAGGTGTCGGTGAAGCTACATCAAGATCTGGGAACTTTGAGCAGCGAAAAAGGCGATACAGGTAGGTTCGTAGTATCCTTTCATGGTCGGTCTATTGTTGACAAGCAGGTAGTGTTCTCTGGAGAAGCAGGTGCGCAATTTGAGACGTGTACGACATCGTGCTCACATCCAGTCTGTATCTCGCCAAACACGTACTCCAACAGTATCACTACCCATCAACGCATTCCCTCCCTCTCTTCGATTATGCCACACTCGCCCGCTCATCTGTCATCGAGCTCGGCTCAGGTACCGGACTACTGGCTATACTGCTGTCCCCGCTTTGCAAATCGTATACCGCTTCGGACTTGTTGATCAACCTGCGATTATGTTCTCGGAACCTTCAACTCAACGGTGTCGACGTTATGGAAGACACGGTCAGCGGTGTCAGGATGGAAGAGATAGATTGGTTCGACATGCCAACCAGTCGAGGGTCCAACATTGTCACCACAAGTGACCACGCCTACGACCTCATTCTAGCGGTCGACTGTGTCTTCAACGATGCCCTCGCCCTACCTCTCATTAACACGATGAATCGGTACTGCCGGACAGGGTCGCATACGGCTGCGCTTGTTGTGGTGGAACTGCGGAGCCCAGATGTCGTGAGTGTCTCTCATTCCCGTCAGACAAGACCAAGCTGAGGTCCAGGTGTCTTTCTTTCTGACAGCGTGGATGAGTGCCGGTTGGAGGATAGTGAGGCTTATCCCCGAGCAGATGGGACTGTGGGATGAACGGCCCGGCAACTGGGTTGGGTGGATCGGCTGGAGATCTTAGGTGCGTCGAGTCAGCGTCTCCCCATGAATATGCATCGTTGCTCATTGCTCACGATAGGGATTTAGAATTTACTAGGATCGATTCGATTTGCCCAGCAAGTGACAGCGCGACGCGTCGCAAAACGTGCAGATCAATGTCGCCAACACGTTCATCGCAGAAACGTGCGTACATT
>Ga0308160_10005180_pt1 | contig 13693 bp, 13 predicted proteins | sample PhyFR1_FD_201036 | JGI IMG/M metagenome (GOLD analysis project Ga0308160, IMG submission 201036) | Phyllosphere microbial communities from UC Gill Tract Community Farm, Albany, California, United States - DLSLF.R1 | ecosystem: Host-associated > Plants > Phyllosphere > Unclassified | place: USA...
TCAACTTCTCTTTTTTACTGCGCCGCGTTTTCCGCGGCTTCCTGCGTCGTCTTCAACTACTTGATTTCGTTGTCGTTTTCGCGAGGGACCGAACTATAACAAAGCTACTGCAGAGTTGCAAGGGCCTTTGCGTATGCTATCGTTGCCGCCGCCTCTACTCATCTACAAAAACAACGATGCGCATTCCAGATCTGGCCCCACTCCAACACGGCGAGCTTGCCGCCACCCTCTCCGCTGCGATCGATGACAAGACCAAGCCACTTGGCAGTCTGGGCCGCCTGGAAACCCTGGCCTTCCAACTCGGACTAATACAAGACACGGTCGCACCGCGGATCGACCGCCCTTCCATATTGGTATTCGCGGGAGACCACGGCATCGTCGCGGAGGGTGTGTCGGCTTATCCTCAGGAAGTGACCTGGCAAATGGTCGAGAACTTCCTGGCTGGCGGCGCTGCCATCAACGTCTTCGCCCGCCAGAATCATTGCGCCATCCAGGTCATCGATGCGGGCGTCAATCACGACTTCGGCCCACGTGCTGGCCTTATCGACCGCAAGGTCGGCCCAGGCACGCGTAACTTCGCCCACGAAGCGGCGATGACACCCGACGCATGCGCGCTCGCCATGGAACGCGGCATGGAACTGGCCAGCACGCTGCCGGGCAATGTGGTCGGTTTCGGCGAAATGGGTATCGGGAACACCACCGCTGCGGCAGCGCTGATGCACAAGCTGACCGGTATCCCTGTCAGCGAGTGCGTCGGCGCCGGCACCGGCCTGACGCTTGAGGGCATCCGCCACAAACAGGCCGTGCTCGAAGCGGCGATGATCAAACACGCAGGCGTGGACGATCCGCTCGCGGTGCTGGCCAGCTTCGGCGGTTTCGAAATCGCGATGATGGCCGGCGCCATGCTGCAGGCCGCCGCGCTGCGCAAGGTACTGCTGATCGACGGCTTCATCGTCACCAGCGCGCTACTGGTGGCTGCGCGCCTGCAGCCCGCCATCCTCGACTACTGCGTGTTTGCGCACTGCTCGAACGAACAAGGCCACCGTCTGCTGCTCGAGCACCTGAATGCACGCCCGCTGCTGCAGCTCGATTTGCGCCTGGGCGAAGGCACCGGCAGCGCGCTGGCCTTGCCGCTGCTGCACGCGGCCACGCACTTCCTGGCGGAGATGGCAACCTTCTCTTCGGCCCAGGTCAGCACGCGGGCGGATTGAATGCAGCAGCTGCGCCTGTTCTTCATCGCGCTGCAGTTCTTTACGCGCCTGCCGATTCCGCGCTGGGTCGGCTTCCAGCCTGCATGGCTGCACCAGGCCTCGCGCTATTTTCCACTGGTCGGCTGCGTGGTGGCGGCAGTGGCGGCCGGCGTGTACGCGTTGGCCGCACTGCTGCTGCCGGCGCCGCTGGCCGCCGTGCTGTCCACCGCGGCCTCGATCTATATCACCGGCGCCTTTCATGAAGACGGCTTTGCCGACACCTGCGACGGCATGGGCGGCGGCCTGACGCGCGAGCGCGTGCTCGAGATCATGAAGGACTCGCGCGTCGGTGCCTATGGTGCGATAGGCATCGTCTGCATGCTGGGCGTGAAGTGCACGGCGCTGGCGATGCTGCCGCCGGCCAGCGCCATCGCCGCCCTGTTCATTGCGCATCCGCTGTCGCGCCTGGCCGCGACCAGCCTGATCTGGCGGATGGCGTATGCGCGCGATGAAGGCAAGGCCAAGCCGATGGCGCAGCAGATGCGTGCCAGCGAATTTGCCATCGCCGCCTGCACCGCCCTGCTGCCGCCGGCCGTGCTGGTAGTCATTGGAATGACGACCCTGGCAGCCATGGCCGCATGCCTGGCAGCGGCCAGCGTGTCCGCCCTCTGGCTGGCCCGCAAATTCCAGGCGCGCCTCCAAGGCTATACCGGCGACTGCCTCGGCGCGGTGCAGCAACTGGCGGAGGTGGCCGTCTACCTGGTCATCGTGGCGAGCCTGGGCCAGGGCGCCTGGAACTGAGCATGCGTCTGCTGCTGGTTCGCCATCCGCGCCCCGACATCGCTTCTGGCCTGTGCTACGGGCGCAGCGACGTGCCGGCCGATGAAGCCGACCTCGAACGCGTGCGGGCCACCCTGCCATCCGGCTTGCCGACCTACTCCAGCCCCCTGCGTCGCTGCGCCCAATTGGCGAACGCACTGCATCCTGCGCAGCTGCGCTTCGACGCGCGCCTGGCCGAGATGGACTTCGGCACCTGGGAGCTGCGCAGCTGGGACGCCATCCCGCGCAGCGAGGTCGACGCCTGGGCAGCCGACCTGCTGGACTACCGTCCCGGCGGCGGCGAATCCGTGCGCGATGTGGCGCGCCGCGTGGCCGACTTCCGCGCCGATCTGCTGGCACAAGGCCACGCCGAAGCACTGGTCATCTGCCACGCCGGCACCATCCGCCTACTGTGCGCCCTGCACACAGGCCATTCCCTGGACACCGCCGCACTCGACGCGGCGCGCACGCCACACCGCATCGGCTACGGCGAAATGCTTGCGCTAGGCGACTGACATCGCCGTATAATGGCGCCGTTTTGGTGCTCGCGCGTGTATTCACAGGCGCAGTTAAACGGGAAACACGAAGCCCTTCGAGGCCAACGTGTGCTGCCCCCGCAACGGTAAGCAGGTACCGCGTTCACGCGGCAAACCGTCCAGTCAACCACTGTGCTTCGGCATGGGAAGGTCGGACGGCTTCACTTGCCAGCCCGGAGACCGGCCAAAAGGTGGAATCGTTTTCGAGTATGTGAAAAAACTTTTCATACACTCTGGATGCGATTCTGTTCAATCTGGCCTACGGGGACGTGGGCTGGTTGTCCGACCCAGGCTGATCATGACCTTTCACGTTTCACGGCAAGCGGCCGCATCGTCGCTCGCCCTCGCCATGGCTGCGTCCTTCGCGCACGCCGATTCAACACCCATCGACACTGTCGTCGTAACCGCCTCGCGCACGCCGCAACGCGCCGCCGACGTCATCGCCCAGACCACCGTCATCCACGCCGAAGAGATCGCGCGCTCGGGCGCCGGTTCGGTGGCCGACGTGCTGCAGCGCCAGCCCGGCATCGAGATCAGCCGCAACGGCAGTGCCGGCGCCAGCACCAGCGTGTTCCTGCGCGGCGCCAACAGCAACCAGGTCGTGGTCCTGCTCGACGGCGTGCGCATCGGCTCGTCCACCAGCGGCGCCGCCAGCTGGAATGCCATCCCGCTCGAAGCGATCGACCGCATCGAAGTCGTCTACGGCCCCCTGAGCACCCTGTACGGTGCCGACGCCATCGGCGGCGTGATCCAGATCTTCACGCGCAAGGGCGAAGGGGGCCTGAACGCCACCGCCGCGATCGGCGCCGGCAGCGAGTCCACGCGCCAGGGCAGCGCCCACATCGCCGGCGCCAGCGGCGGCGAACATGCCATCAGCTATGCCTTCGGTGCCGGCCACGAACGCTCAAGTGGCTTCTCGGCCACCAAGCCGGGTGCATCCGGCTACAACGCCGACGACGACGGCTACCGCCGCACCAACGTCCACGGCCGCGTGGCGGTGGCCATCGCTGCGGGTCATGAGGCCGGCGCCCAGTTCCTGCACAGCCGCCTGCGCGCGCAGTACGACAGCGGCGCCAGCAGCTTCGACACCAACAACCGCCAGGACCTGGACACGGCATCGGTCTTCATGAGCAACCAGTTCGCGCCGAACTGGCGCAGCACGGTGCAGCTGGCACGCGCCGAGGACAAGCTGGGCAGCTTCACCAGCGCGGCGGCAAGCGGCGCCAGCCAGATCGAGACCCGGCAAGACGAATTCACCTGGCAGAACACGCTCTCGTTCGGCACCGATACGCTGCAGCTGCTGTACGGCCACCGCAAGGAAGAAGTGGCGTCCAGCGCCACCCGCGCACTGGAACGCGAGCGCATCACCAATTCCTGGGCCGCCGCTTACGCGCTGCGCCGCGGTGCGCACCTGGTCGACGTCAGCGCGCGCCAGGACCGCTCGGTATACGGCGACAAGAACACCGGCGCCGCCGGCTATGGCTATAACTTCGGCAATGGCCTGCGCGCCACCGCCAGCATCGGCTCGAGCTTCCGCGCCCCGACCTTCAACGAGTTGTACTACCCGGGTTACGGCGTCGACACCAACCAGCCCGAGCGCGGCCGCAACGCCGAACTCGGCCTGCGCTACGACAGCCGCGCCGTGCAGTTTGATGCCACCGTCTACCGCAACCGCCTGACCGACATGATCGTCTCGGCCACGCCCTGCCCGGACAAGCGCGACGGCCGCACCGGCAGCTGCGCCTACAACGTCGCCTCGGCCACGCTCGAAGGCGTGACACTGGGCGCCAGCACCCGCATCGGCGCCCTGCGCCTGCGCGGCAGCGCCGACTGGTCCGACCCGCAGGACAACGCCAGCGGCAAGCGCCTGGCACGGCGCGCAGCGAAGCACGCCAACGTCAACGCCGAATACGGCTTTGGCCAGCTGAAGACCGGCGCCGAATGGACCATCTCGGGCGAACGCTTCGACGATGCCGCCAACCTGCGCCGCCTCGGCGGCTACGGCTTGCTGCACCTGTACGCGAGCTGGCAGATCAACGAAGACTTCTCGCTGCTGGCACGGGTCAACAACACGTTCGACAAGAACTACGAACTGGCCCGCAACTACAACACCGGTGGCCGCAGCTGGTTCGCCGGCCTGCGCTACGGCATCCGCTAACGCGCCGCCGCCATGAGCACACTGCCACCGTTCCCGATGCGCCAGCGCGCCATCCTGGTCACGGCTGCGATGCTGCTCGTGGCCGTCGCCTGCATGCTGTATGCGGGCATGACCGGCTCGATCGACGTCGCACTGGCCGACGTGCCGCCAGCACTGCGCCAGTTATACGAAGGCCGTCCGCAAACGCTGGCGGCCTCGCTGCTGGAACTGCGCGCCGGCCGCGCCACCGTGGCGTTTGTCACCGGCGCCGCACTGGCGCTGGCCGGGGTGCTGATGCAGGCACTGCTGCGCAATCCGCTGGCCGATCCTTACATCCTCGGCATTTCCGCCGGCGCCTCGGTTGGCGCGCTGGCCGCCATGATGCTGATGGCGGCGCTGGCGACGATCGAACTGGCGGCCGTCGGCGGCGCCGTCGCGGTATCGGCGCTGCTCTACCTGCTGGCGCGCCAGGACCTGCGCGGCGGCGCCGGCATGGGCGGCGGCACCTCGACCCTGCTGCTGACCGGCGTGGTGATCTCCTCGCTGTGCGTGGCCCTGATCACCCTGATGCTGTCGGTCGCCCCCGAAGGCCGCCTGCGCACCATGGTGTTCTGGATGATCGGCGACGTTGCCGGCGCGCCGGTGCGCCTGTTCCCCTGGCTGATCCTCGGCGGCGCCCTGCTCTACGCACTGCGCAACGCACGCGGCATGAACGTCATGGCCCTGCATGCGGAAACCGCGGTCACGCTCGGCGTGCGGGTCGGCAGTTTGCGCCGCGGCCTGTTCCTGGTATCGGGCATCCTGACTGCCAGCGCCGTCACCAGCGCCGGTTCGATCGGCTTCGTCGGTTTGATCGTGCCGCACGCCTGCCGCTTCGCCTTCGGTCCCGACCACCGCGTCCTGATTCCGGCCTCGGTGCTGGCCGGCGGCAGCTTCCTGGTGCTGTGCGATACGCTGGCACGCACCGTCGTCGCGCCCCAACAGCTGCCGGTCGGCGCCGTCACCGCCATCATCGGCGCTCCCATCTTCCTCTATCAACTGCACCGGCTGCGCCGTCCCTGAGCGCGCCGGGCCTGGAATCCACATGAACGACATGACACCCGAACAAACGGCCGCCCTCAACGAACGCCACCGCGTGCGCATGGAGCGCAAGAAGGCCATCATCGATGCGCGCATCGGGGCCGCCGACAAGCAGGTCGGCATCATCATCGTCAACACCGGCAACGGCAAGGGCAAGAGCTCGAGCGCTTTCGGCATGGCGGCGCGGGCGCTCGGCCACGGCATGCAGGTCGGCGTGGTCCAGTTCATCAAGGGCGCGATGGCGACTGGCGAAGAACTGTTCCTGCGCCGCTTTCCGGGCGAAGTCAGCTTCCACGCCATGGGCGAAGGCTATACCTGGGAAACCCAGAACCGCGAACGCGACATGGCCAAGGCGGCCGAAGCCTGGGAACAGGCGAAACGCTTCCTGTCCGATCCGGCGGTCGGCCTGGTGGTGCTGGACGAACTCAACATCGCCCTGAAATACCGCTACCTCGACGTCCACACCGTGATCGAAGACCTGCTCGACCGTCCGGCCATGCAGCACGTGGTGATCACCGGCCGCGGCGCACCGCCGGAACTGGTGGCGGTGGCCGACACCGTCACCGAGATGAACGTGGTAAAGCACGCCTTTGCCGCCGGCATTGCCGCCCAGGCGGGGACCGAATGGTGACCACGCTCGGCGCCGGCGCGCGCATGGTGCTGGTGGCGGCCGTGGCGTCGGGCCAGGGCAAGACCAGCGTCACCGCGGCACTCGCGCGCAAACTGGTGCGCGCCGGCCAGCGCGTGCGCGTGTTCAAGTGCGGCCCCGACTTCATCGACCCGATGCTGCTGGAACGCGCCTGCGGCGCGCCGGTGCACACGCTCGACTTGTGGATGGTGGGCCTGGACGAATGCCAACGCCGCCTGGCGCAGGCCGCGCGCGAAGCCGACGTGGTACTGGTCGAAGGCGTGATGGGCCTGTACGACGGCACACCCTCGGCGGCCGACCTGGCGAACCGATTCGGCATGCCGGTGCTGGCCGTGATCGACGCCTCGGCCATGGCGCAAACGGCCGGCGCCGTGGCGCGCGGCCTGCGCGACTATGGCCCGGTGCAGATGGCGGGCGTGATTGCCAACCGCATCGCCAGTCCCGGTCACGCGCAAATGGTGGCCGGTTCGCTGCGCGAAATCCCCCTGCTCGGTTCTCTCGGGCGCCAGGCCAGCAGCCTGCCGGAGCGCCACCTGGGCCTGGTGCTGCCGGGCGAGCAGCCGCAGATTGACGCTTATCTGGATGCGCTGGCCAATGCGTTGCAGCTCGACGAAGCGGCCTGGGAAGCGCTGCCCTTACTGGCGCCCGCTGCGCAGGAAGGCGCACACATCGATCCTGCGCTGGCCGGCAAGACGGTCGCCATCGCGCGCGATGCCGCCTTTGCCTTTCTGTATCCGGCCAACCTCGACACGCTGCGCATCCTTGGTGCGCGCCTGGTGTTCTTTTCGCCGCTGGCCGACGAGCCGGTGCCGGCGGATGCCGACGCCGTCTACTTGCCTGGTGGGTATCCGGAACTGCATGCGCAGGCCCTGTCGGAAGCAGCGCGCTGGCGCGCTTCGGTGAATGCGGCGCATGCGGCCGGCCTGCCGATCCTGGCCGAATGCGGCGGCATGATGGCCATCGCCGACGAACTCACCGATCCGGATGGGCGGCGCTGGCCGATGGCCGGACTGCTGCCGGGCGTGGTGCGCATGGGTGCGCGCCTGGCCGGCCTCGGTGCCCAGGGGTTGGACACGGCGCAGGGCCCACTGCGCGGCCACACTTTCCACTATTCGCGCCTGGAGACGCCGCTGGCGCCGCTGCAGTACACGGTGCGCAATCCGGCCGGCACCGAGGGCGAAGCCGTGTACCGGGTCGGCTCGCTGACCGCTTCCTACTTCCATGCTTACTTTGCCTCGAACCCGCAGGCGGTGGCGAGCCTGTTCGCGCGGGCGGCGACGTGAGCTGCACGCTGATCCTCGGCGGCGCCCGCTCGGGCAAAAGCGCCTTGGCCGAGCGCCTGGCGCGCGACTCGGGCAAGGAAGTCGTCTACCTGGCCACCGCACAGGCTGGCGACAACGAGATGGGCGCGCGCATCGCACACCACCGCGAACGCCGGCCGGCGCACTGGCCGACGCTCGAAGAACCGCTGGCCCTGGCCGGCGCGCTGCGCCGTGAATGTACGACCGGGCGTTTGGTGCTGGTCGATTGCCTGACGCTGTGGTTGACCAACCTGATGCTGTGTGGCGATGCGCCCTTGCCGGAGAGCGGAGAACTGCTGCTGCCGGCGCGCTTTGAGGAAGAACGTCAGACCTTGCTCGACCTGCTCGAGGAAGGCCTGGCGGGCGAACTGATACTGGTCTCGAACGAGGTCGGCATGGGCATCGTGCCGCTGGGCGCCCTGGCGCGCCGCTTCGCCGACGAAGCGGGCCGCCTCAACCAGGAGGTGGCGGCGCGCGCCGAGCGTGTAATCCTGGTGGCTGCCGGCCTGCCGCTGGTGCTCAAAGGCGCGCCGTGCTGATCGGCTTGCCGCTCGCTGATCTGGCCCTGCTGCTGGTGGCCGGCGTGGCGCTCGACCTGCTGCTGGGCGAGCCGCGGCGCTGGCATCCGCTCGTCGGGTTCGGGCGGCTGGCGACTGTGCTGGAAGCGCGGCTGAACCTCGGGCGCTGGCGGCTGGCGCGCGGCGCGCTGGCCTGGATGCTGGCGGTGCTGCCATTCACGTTGCTGGCCTGGTGGCTTGCTGCCCAGGCGGGCATGCTGATGCAGGTGCTGGTGCACGTACTGCTGCTGTATTTCGCACTCGGCCTGCGCAGCTTGCGTGAGCACACCCTGCCGATCTTCCGCGCCCTGCAGGCTGGCGAGCTGGATGCAGCGCGCCGCCTGACCGGCCGCATCGTCAGCCGCGACACCTTGGACGCCAGCCCGTCCGACCTGGCCAAAGCCGGCGCCGAATCGCTGCTCGAGAACGGCAACGACGCCGTGTTCGGCACCCTGTTCTGGTTCCTGGTCGCGGGCGGACCGGGCGCGCTGCTGTTCCGGCTCGCGAACACGCTCGACGCGATGTGGGGCTATCGCAGCGAACGTTTTAACTTGTTCGGGCGCTTTGCGGCGCGCATCGACGACGTATTGAATCTGCTCCCTGCGCGCCTGACTGCGCTCAGCTACGTACTGCTGGCGCCGCGCGGTGGCCACGCGCGCGCATGGCATTGCTGGCGCACCCAGGCCCCAAGCTGGAGCAGCCCGAATGCAGGGCCGGTGATGGCCAGCGGCGCCGGCGCGCTTGGCATCGCACTCGGCGGCGCGGCCCGGTACGACGGCGTGCTGGAAGCGCGTCCGCCGCTGGGCTTGGGACGCGCCGCCGCCCCCGAAGACATCCTGCGCGCCTGGCGCCTGGTATCCGGCACGGCCCTGCTGTGGGTGCTGCTTGTATGCGCCGCGGCGCTGCTCGCAGTTGGAGTTGGAGTTGGAGTTGGAGTTGGAGTTGGAGTTGGAGTTGGAGTTGGAGTTGGAGCCGGCCATGCTTGAACACGGCGGCAACCTGCGCGCAGCGGCGCAACGCTATGGGCGTGAAGATTGGATCGATCTCTCGACCGGCATCAATCCCTGGGGCTATCCGGTTCCGGCCCTGGCGTCCGATGCGTGGCACCGCCTGCCCGAAACCGATCCAGCGCTGGCCGCTGCCGCCTGCGCCTTCTACCGCGCGCCGGCGCTGCTGCCGGTGGCCGGCACCCAGGCCGCGATCCAGGCCCTGCCGCGCTTGCGCCCGCCCTCGCGCGTGGTGGTGGCCGCGCCCTCGTATGCGGAGCACGCGCACCACTGGGGCCGCCACGGCCACAGCCTGCGCCAGGTTCCATATGCCGAGCTGGACGCGGCGGTCGACGATTGCGAGGTGCTGGTGCTGTGCAATCCGAACAACCCGACCGGTGCGACGGTGCCGGCGCAGGAGTTGCGCGACTGGGCTGCGCGCCTGGCCCGGCGCGGCGGTTGGCTGGTGGTCGACGAGGCATTTGGCGATACCGCGCCGGGGCTGAGCGTCACCGCCGACAGTGCGCAGCCGGGACTGATCGTGCTGCGCTCGGTCGGTAAATTCTTTGGGCTGGCGGGTGTGCGCCTGGGCTTCGTCGGCGCCGAGCCGGCGCTGCTGGCCGAACTGGCCGATGCGCTTGGCCCCTGGGCCGTGAGCGGACCGGCGCAGGCGATCGCGCGCGCGGCCCTCGAAGACCGCGCCTGGCAAGACCAAACGCATACGCGCCTGCTGCTGGCGGGCGAACACATGCGCGCGCTGCTGGACGCCCACGGCATCGCGGCGCACGGCACGCCGCTGTTTCACTGGTGGCCGCACGCGCGGCCGGAAGCATTTCACGAACACCTGGCGGGGCAAGGCATCTGGTGCCGCCTGTTCCCGCAGGCCGCGCGCGGCATCCGCCTCGGCCTGCCTGCCAACGATGACGAATGGCGGCGCCTGGCGCGCGCGCTGGAAGAATGGAGCGGAGTATGAAAGGAAGCATGAAGATCGGTGTCGTGTTCGTTTGCCTGGCGCTGAACCAGGCCGCGCATGCCGTGACCGTCAAGGACGACTCGGGCGCGAGCATCACCCTGAACAAGCCGGCGCAGCGCGTGATCTCGATGGCGCCGCATGCGACCGAATTGCTGTTCGCAGCGGGCGGCGGCGCGCGCGTGGTCGGTGCGGTCGACTACAGCGATTATCCGGAAGCGGCCAAGCTGATTCCGCGCATCGGCTCGAACCGCGAAGTCGACGTCGAACGCATCATGGCGCTGAAGCCCGACCTCATCGTCGCCTGGATGCACGGCAGTTCCGAACGCCAGATCGAACTGGTGCGCCGGCTCGGCATCCCCATTTATTTGAGCGACCCGCAAACCCTGGAAGGCATTCCCGCCAGTGTGCTGCGCCTGGCCCAGTTGATGGATACCGAGGCTGCGGCGCGCCCGGTGGCGGCCGACCTGCGCGCGCAGCTGGCCAGCCTGCGCAAACGCTATGCTGGCCGCTCGCCGGTGCGCACCTTCTACCAGGTGTGGGACAAGCCGCTGTACACCCTTAGCGGCAAACACATCGTCACCGATGCGCTGCGCCTGTGCGGCGGCGAGAACATCTTCCATACGCTGCCGGTCACGGCGCCGGTGGTAACGCTGGAGAGCGTGCTGCAGTCGGACCCGGAAGCCATTTTCGGCACGGCTGAGAAGAACTACGGCGGCGTGAACCTGTGGCGCCAGTACCCGACCATGACGGCGGTGCGCAATGCGAACCTGTTCACGGTCGACGGCAACCTGCTCAACCGCGCGGGGCCGCGCATGATCGCCGGCGCCGCCGTCATGTGCGAAAAGCTGGAAGAAGCGCGCAGTCACAGAAAATGAAACGTCAATGAGCCGCTTTCCCTTTCAGACCCTGATGGTACAGGGCACGACCTCGGATGCCGGCAAGAGCACGCTGGTGGCGGCGCTCTGCCGCCTGCTGCTGCGTGCCGGCGTGCGCGTGGCGCCGTTCAAGCCGCAGAACATGGCGCTCAACAGCGCGGTGACGCGCGATGGCGGCGAGATTGGCCGTGCCCAGGCATTGCAGGCGATCGCCGCCGGCCTGGAGCCGCATACCGACATGAACCCGGTGCTGCTGAAACCATCGAGCGACACCGGCGCCCAGGTCATCATCCATGGCCGCGTCCGCGCCGAGATGAACGCGCGCGACTATCACCAATACAAAACCGTGGCGATGGCGGCGGTGCTGGAATCGCATGCGCGCCTGAGCAGCCAGTACGACTGCATCGTGGTCGAGGGTGCAGGCAGCCCGGCCGAAATCAACCTGCGCGACCGCGACATCGCCAACATGGGCTTTGCGGAAGCAGTCGATTGTGCGGTAATCCTGGTGGCCGACATCGACCGCGGCGGCGTGTTCGCGCATATCGTCGGCACGCTGGCCTGCCTGTCGGGCAGCGAACCGGCACGCATCGTCGGCTTCGTGATCAACCGCTTCCGCGGCGATATCGCTTTACTCGAACCCGGGCTGGCATGGCTGGAGCGCGAGACCGGCAAGCCGGTGCTGGCGGTGCTGCCGTATCTGCACGGGCTGTACCTGGATGCGGAAGATGCCGTACAGCCGGCGCAGACGGGGCGCGGCGTCTTCAAGGTGGTGGTGCCGAGTTTGCCTCGCATGAGCAACCACACCGACTTCGACGCGCTGCGCGCGCATCCGGACGTCGATGTCCGCTTCGTGCGAGCCGGCGAGGCGATACCGGGTGCAGATCTGATCATCCTCCCCGGCAGCAAGAATACACGCGGCGACCTGGCATGGCTGCGCGCCCAGGGTTGGCCAGATGCGATCGCGCGGCACCTGCGCTATGGCGGCAAGGTGATCGGTGTATGCGGCGGCTTCCAGATGCTGGGGACGACAGTGAACGATCCGCACGGAGTCGAAGGCAATGCCGGGGAATCGGCCGGCCTCGGGCTGCTCGATCTGGCAACGACGATGACACGCGAAAAGCAGCTGCGCCAGGTGAGCGGCGTGTGCGCTTTCGATCCCGGCGCTGCATGCGTACAAGGCTACGAAATCCACATGGGCGAAACGCAGGGCGCGGCGCTCGAGCATCCTGCGTTTCGACTCGACGGCAGGCCTGAAGGCGTCTGCTCGGCGGACGGCCAGATTCTTGGCACGTATCTGCACGGTTTGTTCGACCATCCGGATGCCTGTGCGGCCTTGCTGCGCTGGGCCGGCGCGCGCACCGAACACCGCGTCGATACGGCAGCGCTGCGCGAGGCCAGCATGGACCGGATCGCGGATGCTGCCCAACCCTTGTTCGATCGCCTCATGGCACTGCCGGATTTTCAATAGTCTAAACCTATCGATTTTCTTAAATCAATTTACTTCCTTCTGCGGATGAGAATGACTATCATTTGCTTCAGATTGTTAAGAACTGGAGCAGTACATGATCACCGCAGCGAAACGCGTCAGCCAAGTCCTCACCCACATGAGCATTGCCTATGTCCTGGCCTATACGGTAACGGGCTCGGCAGTGTTCAGCGGCCTGGCCGTGATTGCGGAACCGATCATCAACGTGCTGCTGCTCCCTTTCCACGAAGCCGCCTGGGCCAAGCGCCGCAGCATGGTGCGTGAGGCCAAGGCGCGCATCCTGGCCGTTGCCGGCGAAAAGATCAGCCAGACTTGCCTGCACGCGGGCGTGGCATTTGCTGTGATGTTCGTGGCGACGGGCTCCTGGGCGATTGGTGGCGTTGCCGCAGTGCTTGAGCCGATTTGCAATGTGCTGATCCTGCCCCTGCATGACCGTCTGTGGGAACACCTCGAACATGCGCAGGCTCCCGCCGGCCGTTTGCACGGCGCTTGAATCTGGCGTACATCCTTTGTCGTATCGAATGTCAGTCCCTTGGCGGCGATAACCCGGCGCCAGGGGCTTACTGTTGATGGCCGCTTAACGTCTTCCGCGGCCATGTCCCCATCCACCACCGCGGTTCCCCCAACCGCTGCGGCCAACACCTCCGTGCGAACGCCAGCCATGGTAGTGGCCATACCCATGGCGATAGCCGCGATCGACATAACCGAATCCGAAATTCAGCGATACCGGTGGGCCGACATAGGCTGGATAGCCGTAGCCTGAGTAATACGAAGAATAAATGGGATCGTAGGCCGCGGCATACGGCGGCCCGTAAACAGCGCACCCGCCGAGACTGCTTGCAAGCACAAGACCGATGGCAAGACGCTGGACTGCACGGTTACCTGAAGCGTTCATCTCAGTTCCCCGAACGTGAACCTGGTTTCATTCTAGTTCGGGACGCTGGGTTTGCAATGTGCATATGATCTTGAGACCAAGAAGGCGCAACCCAAAGCAAAAAGCCCACCAGTTTTCACTGGTGGGCTTCTGCAATATAACTAGCCTGACGATAACCTACTTTCACACTGGTTGCAGCACTATCATCGGCGCAAAGTCGTTTCACGGTC
>Ga0308160_10005181_pt1 | contig 13692 bp, 20 predicted proteins | sample PhyFR1_FD_201036 | JGI IMG/M metagenome (GOLD analysis project Ga0308160, IMG submission 201036) | Phyllosphere microbial communities from UC Gill Tract Community Farm, Albany, California, United States - DLSLF.R1 | ecosystem: Host-associated > Plants > Phyllosphere > Unclassified | place: USA...
CGTCACGGCTTCGGCTGGCACTCCGTCCGCCTCTCCGCACGTCGCCCTCAATCTCGCTCGAGGCGCTGGACAGGTCGCCCCTCTACCCTGCTCAACAAAACTTGTACCTGATCTCCTCAGCATCGTTCAGCTTTCTTTCGGCCTCGGCCCCATCATGGTGCGCCAAGGCTGCCGCTCGACCCTCCAAGCTCTCAAACCCTTGACGCGCCGGCCGAGGGGCTGTAGCAACGCCTCCCCCCCTCTCTGGGCAAGACCGGAAGGAAGACAAGCCGGTAGGCTGACCTTTCTGGACCTGGCGCCCTCGTCGACCTCTCGCCGAACAGGCGTCTGTGAAAATCGCTTCACTCTTCATCAAGACCGTCAGCAAGGTTAGACAATCTAGCTCGTCCAGGCCGCCTTGCGAGCTCGTTGGCTGACTCCCTCGCTCTGGAAGCCTATCGCCAACAAGCTTAAGCAGCAGGCTCAGGAGCACGAGTCGTTCCGGAGGATATGCATCTCGCTCGCGCAGGTCCGTCCTTGCCGGCCTTTGACTCGGTCTGAGGAGCGTATGAGCTGACAAGCGACTCGTCGGCCGGTCATCTTGCCCTGCTCTTCTTCAGGGCATGCACCAGACCGAGGTCAAGCTGCGGACGAATGTCATGGGCGAGGCTAAAGCCTCGATTCGGCCCCTGAACGACTCGAAGGCCATCACGAACGGAGCGACGGCACTGGCCGAAGGCTTCCTCTTCTTTGTCGGCGTCAGCCTCGTCGTCGGCGAGGCATGGAGGAGCTCGCGGAGCGCGAGCAAGCGGAGGGACGATGTCGACGACCGGCTCGAACGGCTCGAGGCGGGCGTGCTCGAATTCCAGAAGGGTGTCGACGAGCGTGGTCGAAGCGAGGAGGACATGATTCGCCGGCAAGAGGAGAAGTGAGTATCTGCGCAGTCAGACTGTCGAACCCTCGCCGCGCAGCGCTGATCTTGTCGCCTTGCCGGTCCATCCTCCTCTAGACTGGAAAGGCTAGAAGCCGTCCTCCAGCAGGTGATTTCAATCGGCCTCCGGGGTGGTTGGCTCGACCCTTCGACCCTCCCCTCGCCACCCGCCTCGCCTTCACCCTCATCCTCGTCCGCCTCCTCAAGCGGGCCCTCATCAGAACCGCTCTCGACGACGCACGAAAGCCAAATCCTGCCGTTCATCCAGCTCCAGGCGCAGAACTGGGCGAAGCCTCCACCGACGCGGTCGATGTCGACGCCTCTGCCGTCAGCGACCGCAGCATCATCGTCGCTCGCTTTGGCTGCTCCGGAAGAGCCGCCGCAAACGGACGTTGAGCTCCGGCTGGCCTGAGCGCCAGCGAGGCGCAACCTCTAGAATGCTCTGCGCAGGCCCGCTCGAGAAGGGGCAGAGGCATTCAGAGCAACTTGCGGTGCGATAGGGAGCGCCGCAGTGAGGCGTGCAATCAGAAGGGAGAGGCCAGTCTCCACTTCCTACCTCCGATGGAGGGGGAATTTGAACTGGGGGAGGGAGAGGGAAGCACAAGGGCGAGGGGGGTTTAGACTGGAGCAATGTAAGGGAAAGGAGAAGCGGGGGAGAGAGTCCGTGAGAAGGAAAAGTGCAAGCGTTGCGAGCGTGTGAGAGGGACTATGGACGGATGGTTTCGCGATCGACGTGAAGGAGGGAGGGGTATACAGGGGGAGGGATCGGCTTTCAATGGGCAGCGCTCGGCACGGCCGCGGACTTTGTCGCCTGTCGAGGCGCTTTTCCTCCACGCATCTGGTGCACGGTTTGAGCGCCGAGGGAATTCGGGCCGGCTTTAGGGCGCGCACATGAGGTTTCCGTTGCAGACGGTCTTGCCCATCATGTCGACGAGCGAGCCGAGCATCTCGAGGTTGTCGTTGATGACCTGGCCGCCCTTGATGCCGGTGCCGGAGCCGGCCGAGCCAGAAGCAGAGGCCGTGGCCGAGGCGGCAGCCGAGAGGGTGAAGGCGGCCCCGGAGCGAGCGGCCGAGCCTGACGCGCTGGCCGAGGCGGCGCCCGAAGGGAGAGCCGACGAGCCGCCGAACGAAGCGGACGACGACGAGCCGGGGGCAGAAGACGAGGGGGCAGCCGAGGAAGAGGTGGTCGGGGCGACCGAGGACGTCGTCGGCTCGGGCGTCCACTCGGGCGTCGACGAGGTCGAGGTCGTCGTCGGCGCGGGAGGCGTCCAAGTCGTCGTCGGCGTCCACTCAGGCGTCGACGACGTCGTGGGCGGCGTCCAGGCCGGCGTCGTCGAGGTCGTCGCAGGAGGCGTCCACTTGGGCTCCTCCTTCGTCGTCGTCGGCTGGTTCGAGCCGTCGTTGTACCACCAGGTGCCGTAGATGACGCCGACGTCGTGCGAGGCAAAGGCGCTGAAGAGGCCGGCCGAGAGGTCAAGGCCGCCGTAGGGGCAGGTCGGGCACTCTGTCAAGCGCAGGTTCGACTAGAGTTAGCGAGCGAACGACAGGCGTCCAGAGAGCGGGAGACAAGGGCGCACCATCCTGGATCGTCGCCGAGATGGTCTTTCCACCCCACTGGATCGAGATGGACCGGCCGCAGACGGAGGGCGGGTAGGACGAGTAGCCTCCGGCAGCGTTAAGCTGGGCCGAGTTGAGGGCGACCGTCTGTAAGGCAAAACGCCATCGAGAAAGGGCGAGCAGCGTGCGTCAGCAAGGCGAGACGGGCGGATCAAAGGGAGGTGGGTCGAGGGAGATGGGACGGACGTATTCCTCGTTGCCGTGGTACTTGCCGCACGCGCCGAGGCCTGGATGGAGCCGGAGGGCAGGTGCAAGCGAATCAACCACTATTCTGCAAGATAAAAGGGTCGACCATTGATGCAGAAGCCGGGAAAGGACGTACCGACGGAGGTGCTATAGTCGATCGAAAAGGAAGGCAGCGAGCATCAGCGGGCTATTCCGGGTGCGAGGTCACACGCAGACATGCTGAAGGCTCAAGAGAGAAGCCCTCAAGATGCCGGACCCTCGGTCCGATGCCAGAGGCTCGGCTTCGCCAGAGGAAGAGGGGGGGGTGACGTACTCGTAATAGGTGAAGCGGGCGTTGCTCGCCTGGCGCTTGTCAAGGCTGAACTCGACGCCCTCCTTGGTCGGGTCCGACTTCTCAAGCCGAGCCGGGTGAGCGTGCTTGCCGCTGCTGTGAGCGGCGACGAGGCTGGCGGCCGAGAGGGCGGCGGCCGAGAAGAGGACGGCGGCGGTGGCGGCGGTGGAGCGCATCGTTGAGGGAAGGAAGGCTGGGAGGGGTCGGAGGGATTTGGAGAGGGGGCTTCCGGGAGAGGGGTTGGATCTGACGCAGTGAAGCGGCAGAGAGCGAAAGTTCGTTTGCTGTAAGGACTGGTTGGGTGCCGTGTATGGGCGTCGGTGTCGAGGACTGCTGTTGCTGCTGGAAGAGGGGAGGGGAGGGAGCGAGGGCGGATGACAGGCGGCGAGAGGGCGGCGACAGGGGAGGCTGGTCAACAAGGCGGCGCGCGCGCGGCGCAAAGGCAGACGCGTGCCCAGCATGGGATGTACAAAAATAAAAAAGGGCGGCGGTCGCTGGCGGGCGGACCCGGCAGCAGCAGCAGCAGCAGCAGCGGCGAGATCGTCCTCCGTCCTGATCGAGTCGACCTCAGCTGCCTCCGAAAGTGAGTACCCGTCGCTGGCCAGCTCATCTGGTGTGGCGAGCGGGTCCGACATTGACATACGATTACCTCTTTTGGCAGGTCACTCGCCGCCCGGTCAGCTCTCTCGCCAGTCGGCCGCCAACGGCCCTCTCGACCCCTCCCGACGGGCTCGCTGCTTCCCTCTCCTCCCTCACCAGTCGCCGCCCGATGGCGCCCAGCACAGAGGCCGACGAGGATGAGACGCCTGTCGCCGTCTCCTCTCTCAAGGCCCGCTTCGAGCAGCTCTCGCGCGCATCGTCATCATCGGCCGCCTCATCGCCGGCACCAGCAGCGGTGACGCCGTCGTCACCGGCCGGGACGAGCAGCAGGGGTGGTGCTGCGCCCGCCCGACCGGCCGGCAAGCCAGACGTCGCTCTGCCCTCGTCGACGGTCCCGGCTCTGTCAAAGGAACCGTCGACGACGGCAGCGACGATCTCCGGCGCTGTCGCGAAGAAAGGCCCGCCACCGCCGGTGCCGACAAAGCCGGCGGCGATCTCAGCGGGGAGGGCAAGACCGGGCGCGACGGCGTTGGAAGCTGGGTCTGCAGCCGCGCCAGCACCGTCGACGGCTGAAGGCCTCGAGCAGCCAGTACCGTCGCTTGCTCCTATGATGGAAGGTGAGGCTTCCCCGGCAGCAGCCGTAGAGCCTGCTTTTCTGCCGGCCCGAGGAGGGGCGGCTGCCGCATCGTCTTTCGCGCCGTCGCCTCCCAGCTCGCCAGAGGCGATCGAGGAACCGGCAAGCAGCGTTTCTGCCCTCCGCTCGCGCTTTGCAGGGGCCACCATGGCATCCACTGCGCCTTCCTCGCAGCAGCCGACGACTCGCTCTGGCCCTGCGACGCCATCGGCAAGCCAGCGGACGGCTTTTCTCGGCCGGCCCAGCCTGCCGCCGTCGAGCCGGTCTCTTCACCCGCCGTCCTCGACCAGCCCGACGACGGCGGATGATAGACCCTCTGAGACGGGCAGAGAACCTCCAAGAGCTTCTGACCGCCGAGATGGCCCGCCGCCGATCCCCGGGAATCGTCCGACGACCTCGACTTCGAGCCCGGCCAATGCGTCGCTTGCCGCTCGGCCACCGCCACCCCCGCCGCCGATAGCGCGGAGAGTTCCCTCGCTCGTCGCCCTCGGAGCCGAGACCGACATTGACGACCGCTCAGGGGCCGGACTCGAGGCCGACATCGAGGTTCTCTCGCCTCTCGGCCCGCCTCAGCCTCCGCAAAGGGCAAGGTCGCCGGCCCCACCGCCGCCACCGCCGGCGTCTCGCTCGTCAAGGGCTTCGCGAGCCCCAGAGCAGGAGGACGTCGAGCAATGGAGGGAGCAGCCTACCGAGCGCGGCTCGGTCTCTGCGCGATCGGCCCCGCCGCCCGTGCCGAGTCGGCCGAGGAGCAGGACGACGTCCTCTGCCGGCGCCGGTGAGGGCGCAGCACCTGCGATCGCCTTCGAGGCACCTTCCCCCTCGCTCTTACCATCGCCTGTCCCGCCCCCTCCTCCACCACGATCGACGATGCTCGCAGTCGGCGACGACGCTGAGGAGGGGCTGCCCCCGCAGCTTTCAGTCTCGCCCCAGCCGCTCAAACCGGCCCTGCCCGTCCGCAGACCGACGGCCCCGTCATCGCCTTCGGACGAGACCTTCCCCACTGTAGACGGTCCGCCCGCACCAGACCTGCCAGCGAGAGGGACAAGTGCGCTGCCGGCGCTCGAGGCGGCCGTCGATTCAAGACCGGTCGTGCCGCCGCCGCTGCCCGAGCGGTCGCGGACGCTCAACGCCGTCTCTGACTCTTTGAGAGCCGAGGACGCCTACCTGCCTCCGCTTCCCCCGCCTCCTCCACCGCCGCCTCGCGCTGCTGGCGCCCGAGAAGGTAAGCTGCCGTTCCGGGCAGTCGCACGCAGCGTCAGTCGGGTGACGGCCGTCTCGGCTAGCTCTAGCCGGCCCACGAGCGACTCAAGCTCCGACTCGGGCTACGTGCCTCCGCCGCCTCCTCAACGAGTTGAGCCAACTGGTCGGCCTCCTGCTGGCTCTGGCAGCCCGCTGGACGACGAGGACGAAGATGCGGTAGGCGCAGCGGTCGACGACTCGGATCCCGAGGAGGACGAGGGTCTGTCGCTCCATGGGCCGGCCGGCGGCAGCACCGGCCTCAGCCGTGCGACTTATATGGCCCAACGCAAGATGGACGAGTATCCCGATCCGACTTTCTCGAACCGGCGACCGCCTCACCTCGCACACCGACCGCAGCCGATCCGGCACGCGTCCGGTCACAACGCGCACGCCGGTCCGTCGGCGTTTGCTTGTGCCGACCGGTTTGTCGCCGTCGGCGCGCACGGCCTGCGCGTGTACGACGCCGAGTCGGCCGGGCTCGAGCTCGTCTGCCGGCTCGACCAGCGCGAGGCCGGGCTCGACGTCCGGAGCGACAAGGCCCGCATCTCCGCCCTCTGCTTTCGGCCGAGCCAGGCCGAGGGCGAGGCCAACCGCTGGCTTTGGGCTGGGACGTCCGAGGGCCACCTCTTTGAGGTCGACGTCTGGTCCTCGATCGTCAGCCAGGTCAAGCCTGCCGTGCACCACCATCACCACCACTCGTCGAACAGCAGTGGCGGCGGTTCCAGCAGCAGCAGCAGCAGCGGGCTCAATGGGGCCGAGATCACCCACATCTGGTCGCATGGCGGTCGGATGCTCGTCTACGACGAGAGCGGCCGGGCAGCGCTCTACGCGCCTGATCCTGACGGCCATTTCAACCTCAGCCAGCCCATGAGCATGCCCCGGCTCGCCGAGCGCCAGTCGTTCGCTGCCCTGCTCGGCGGCCAGGTCTGGGCCTCGGCCGGCCCGTCCAGCTCATCCTCGTCGTCAAACTCGGTCCGGGCGAGCGGCAAGTCGCCGGCGATCCGCGTCCACGAGCCCTTTGCGGACGGCACCGGCGTGATCGGCGGAGGCGTGGCCGGCCGCGTGCTCGCCGTGCCCGACTCGGTCACCGGCGCCATCCTCTGCGGGACGGTCCTCCCCTCCCAGCCGGCGCTCGCCTACTTTGGCCACGAAGGGGGCCTCATCTCGAGCTGGGACCGAAGGTCGTTTGTCTTTGTCGGCGCAGTGAAGGTTGGCACGACGGCCATCACGAGCCTCGAGGGCGTCGGCGACCGGCTGTGGGCCGGCAGCAGGAAGGGCGTCGTCTCGGTCTACGACGTCGAGACCCGGCCTTGGAGTGTGACCAACATGTGGGCCGCCCACGAGTGCGTCGATCCATCTCTTTCCCCAGCCGCCAGTGAGGGCTTTGGAGGCTAACTCTGACTGCGTCTACAGGAAAGACACGCCGGTCGTCGGCCTTCAGGTCGACCCAACGGCCATCCGCGACGTGCGTAGCGTTCTCGGCCACCAGCGGCAGCCGACAGTGGCTGACTCTCGCGCACTCCTTGCTTCTTCAGAACCTGCTCAAGGTCTATTCGTGGGGTCGGGACGACGTCGTCCATGCCTGGGACGGTCTGCTGCAGGATGATTGGATCGGTCCGTCTCGCGTCTTCTAGCCTCTACAGCGAGGGTCTTACTGACATCTATACTCCTGTCGACCATTCAGACCAGCGTCTGCTTGAGCGCGAGGCCGAGTTCTGCTCGTACCGCGGTCTCAAGGTCATCTCATGCTCGTGGAACATTGACGCCGCCAAGCCGGCCGACCTGTCGAGCACGACCGAGAACGCCTCGTTTCTCGCCAACGTCCTCATGAGCGAGGAGAGCCCCGACATCGTCGTCTTTGGCTTCCAGGAGATTATTCCGCTGGAGGACAAGAAGCTCGCCGCCAGTTAGTCGCTCGCCTGTCCTTTTTCGGAAGCTCGGCTGGCTGACATCCATCCTGCTCGTCCCGGCGCTCGTCCTCAGAGTCTTTCCTCTTTGGCAAGGCCAAGGGGTCGAACAACGAGATGTCCGACAAGGTTTCGCAGCGCTACCGGCTCTGGCACGACAAGCTCGTCCAAGCGATCCGGGTCTCGCTCTCGCCAGACAGCCCCTACACCGTCGTCCACGCCCAGAACCTCGTCGGCCTCTGTGCGTCGCGCGCGTGCTTCCACTACGTCGTTGTGACGGAAGCTGACGTCCGTCTCGCCCGGCCGCATTACGTCGTCAGTCACCTGCATCTTTGTCAAGAATGCCGAGGTCGTCAACCTGCGCGACGTCTGCATCACGACCGTCAAGCGCGGCATGGCCGGCATGCTCGGCAACAAGGGCGCCATCATCGCCCGCTTTGTCGTCGACGACTCGAGCGTCTGCTTCATCAACTGCCACCTGGCCGCCGGTCAGAACCAGAAGACGGCTCGCAACGCTGTGCGTCCCTCTGGCGCTCTCATCGGCCTCCGGCTGGCCGCGGTGCTAATCCTGGCTCTACTTCGCCTCAGGATTTGGCCGGTATCCTTGACGAGGAGGCACGTTTTCCCGTCGCCAGTCTCGGCCAGGACGAGCTGGCCTACGTCGGTGGCGGCGACGGCTCGATGGTCCTCGATCACGACTTCTGCTACTTTAGCGGCGACCTCAACTACCGCATCGACCTGCGGAGGGAGAACGTCATCTCGAGCTTGCGCGCGGGTGAGCGCAACTACCTGCTAGAGCACGACCAGCTCCACAAGGAGATGCGCAATAACCCTTCGTTTCGTCTTCGGACCTTCTCCGAGGCGCCGATCGCCTTTGAGTACGTTGCCGAGCATCGCTGCCCGCTTCGTCCCGCCCCGCTGACCACTCTCTCGTTGGTCTCTCCTCGCCAGCCCGACCTACAAGTACAACCGTGGCACGCACGACTATGACACGTCGGAGAAGAAGCGCGTGCCGGCGTGGTGCGACCGGATCCTCTATCGCTCACGCATGCCGGGCAGCATCGAGGCCTTACACTGTTCGTCGGCGTGAACCCTCAGTTGCCAAGCGAGCAACGAGCTGACGTTCTCTGAACACTCCCTCCCTCCCGATAGACACGCGTTACGAGCCCACGCTGTCTGACCACAGGCCGATCTCGGCCGGCTTCCAAATGAGGGTCCGGCGCGTGCGCGAGCGCGAGCGCAACGCGCTCAAGAGCGCGCTCGCCGACGACTTTGCCTTGAGCGTTAGCGGCCCCATCCTTGACGCTCAGCAGGCATTCTATGCCGCCTCATGACTCCCGTCCTGGAGACCTCGAACAATGTGCATGCGGCCATTCAGATCATCTTCGTCTGTCGCCCTCGTCTCCCGTCTCTGGACGTTACTCGTCAACGACCTCCTCCTGAGCGACCGCTGGAAAGACGACCGCCTGGTAGGCGAGCACTCCCTCGAGGGCAAGCAAGGGGAGGCCTTCGACTCCGAGCGAGCCTGTCAGCTCGGATCGGCCGAGGATGGGATGGAGGACCTTCTGTGCTTCAACCAGCACGTCGGCAAGGAAGAGGAGCACGATCGCGAGACGGAAGTGGCCTGCAAACGTCCGCCGCTGGGAGTTGAGCACGGCCTGCGCGAGCCACCGGGTGAACCACAAGGAACTCAAGGCCGGATCGATGAGATGGCGCAAGGCTCGGAGAAGGATGTGGGAGTCCGGACCGGCTCGGAAGGATAGGAAGGCGAATGACTCGTCGACCGGCACCTCGGCATGGATGATCGATGGCAGCCAGTCGGCACCAGCGTAGAGGGCAAGCATGACGCCAAAAACCTGCAGGACGAATCGGACGAGTCAGGAGTAAAGGGTCATCGTCAGCGATCAACTGACGACGTGAGCACGCGCTTGAGAGAGGACTTACGACTAGGCGCTCTCGCAGAGGGAAGGACTCGTCCTCCCGTGCGCTCCTACGCTCTGAGTGCGTCGACCGGCGGCGCGAGAGACCAATCGGGACCCAGCCACGTGGACCGCCCCAGAGCCAGACGAGGCGCAGCGCGAGACTGCCTTGCCGCAGCAGCGGCAACACGCTCATGACGACGATGAACAAGCACCCAAGCATAGGCATTTCGTCGACTCGATAGCCGCGGATGCTACTGATGACGGCAACGAGGAGGTCGAATGAGCTGTCGATGAGAGTGATGGGCAGGCTGATGCCGGTCGAGAGCGACCTGTGCGGGACGAGTGGAGCGATCAGCGTGTGAATGCAGCATCTGAGACAAACGACAACGGCAGTAGACGGACCGGGTCGCCCAGTAGAACAACAGAAGAGCGTGATGGACGAAGCGCAAGACGCCCTGGACCATGTCCATGAAGCCACGGATGAGCGGCCGCGTGCCCGGCGTAAAGGGGTGGTGGATGAGAGCGTTCCAGAACTCGGCGCTGTCGTGTGCCTCTGCGAGGTCGTAGGTTGAGGCGTTGCTCCGCCACTCGCCATTTGTGCCGACGAGTCCAAAAAGACCAGCGACTTCGGCCTTGGCGAGAGATGAAGTCGAAAAGGTGATGCGCCAGTCAAAGCTGAAACCTACAGTCGGCGATTGAAGATCGAGCAGGTCAGCGGCTCGATCCCAACAGACAGAGCAGTCTGACGCCACGACGCACCAGAGCCGTTCGCAGGAAGCCGCCGGTAGTCCTTCTCGCTCGGTTTGCCAAGGTCGGTCGTCATAAAGGGCGCGTAGTAGTAGCGGGTACGTTCGTTGGGCATCTCGATCTCGAAGTCGCCCTCAGACCGAGAATCGCGCTCGAGCAGCTGTTCGAAATGACCGTCGGCCTGGAACGTCCGCTGACAGCTCCTTCGAGGACGATCTGGTGTGCGGTGACCGTAGGGGCAGATCTTGCTCTGGAGTTGCCATCAGGCAGAGCATCGGTCAGCACGGAGACGGCCAATACCAAGGTCGGCCTCACCTTAACGTCCTGCCGATCGGCCATGCTGCTGCGGAAGGCGGTAACGCTGACAGACGATGAAGGAAGCATCAGCGTAGGCAGCATGTCTGAAGCCGCAAAGAAGAGCTCCCGCACTTGTAGAGCGGATAGTCGCGGAGCGCCGAGACCCATGAGCGCGTCACGACGTCGAACGAGAGCGAGCCCGGGTCCGATGCGTTGGCACGGCTGCCCTCATGGAGGAGCTCGGCCGTCGCTGCGGCGTAAGAGAAGAATTCGGCGAACGGCGACCGGTTGTGCGGGTCGTCGTCGTCGGTTGCCAGCCAGTGGGGTGGAAGGTAGGGGTTCTGGGGGTACTGGGGTCCGGTCGAACGGACGGTCGAGTAGTGCGTCGCGTCGCCCTCGGCGAGCGGATCGCGGCCGCCCTTGGCCGGCGGTAGCATGAAGAACGAGGCAACCATTTCTGGATGTAGCGAAGGATCGTTGAGGGACGACCTGCACGGCAGGCAGTAACAAAACGGGCGATCAGTAAGCGCGTTCCCGGCGGGAAAGAGACGGGCTGCGATGGACCGACACAATTGCCGACGGGACGTCGACCCTGACGGTCGTCTGGACGGGCTTCGTCGTGAGCGGGACGTTTCGGAGGACAACCTCGCGGTAGACGACCGACCAGTCGTTGCGCTCTGGGGCCGGCAGACCCTGGCCTCCATCGGCGGGGTCGAGCGACCTGTCGGCGTCCGTCTCAGCTGCGGAAGGCAATGCGTCCCATCGCGCGTGGACGGCGATGCCGAGATCAAACGACGAGACGTCGCCCTCCGGGCTGAAGTAGGGCCGAACGAGCTCCGACTCGTTGACGGCCCCTGCGGCGAGCAACGTCGCGTTGGCGTGCTTCCCGACGTGCGGCCGAAGCACCTTGGTCTGAAGCGCGCGGGCGATGCCGAAGGCGAAGACGCCGAGCACGACCGCAACGACGAGACCGACGAGGGCCAGGCAGCCCAGACAACATCTGAGGGCCGTCAGGCCGCGCTGCTTGGGCCGCTTGGGCTTGGACGCCGGCGGCGGCTCGATCAGGTCGAGCGGCCGACGACCGGCGGGGGGAGGAGGCGCGCCGGAGCCGAGCGTTCTGTCGGCGGCGCTTGGCAGCGAGCGGTGCTGCATCTCGGCCTCGTCCATCGGTCGACAGATGGCAGGGTCGAACGGGAGGGTCAAGGAAGAGAGTCGTGGTTAGCGCTCGGGCAGTTCAAAATAGCAGCGATGTTCAAAGGGAAGGAGGGGCGGTCGAGGGTCTTATGGCAGGGACCGCGCCTGCATGTGGGCCGTCGCCCCACCGCCGCCCGCCGCTTGCCGAAGCGGAGGGAGAGGGGGAGCCCCAGCTCGACCGACGACGTCGACTCGACAGGGCACCCTTCTCCTCTCACGATACGCTCGCAGGATGGACTGGTACGCCTTCTATCGTATCGCTGAGGTCTGGCTCGACAGTCGCTGACAGTGTCAACAGTCTCGACCTCCCCATCCAGTCGCTCATCCTCAACGACCTGGCCCGCAGCCTGGCCTCGTCAGCGACGGCGAGCTCATCTTCGACCGGCGAGCAACTCCAGACGAGCCCAAGCAACGGCACTCGAAGCCTAGCAGAAACCGCAACCGATGAGCTCGTCGACCGCGTCCGGACCGACGCGGAAGAGGCGGCCGAAGAGCTCGAGGGCGACGAGATGCTGACGATGGTGAGCGAGCGCGACTCAGCTCGCCCCCCTCCCTTCTTCCCCGGGCCTCCTGTCAAACTGACCCATGTCGACAACCTTGCTTCTACCTTTCTGCTCGCCTCGTTCGACCGACACGATGGTCCACAGACGACGTCCTCGACGCACATCAACACGTCCTTTGCCCTCTTCTCGTCGCACCTGCCGCGGTCGCACCCACGCTCGCCGGCCAACCTCAACCTCCTGCTCCGCATGCTGGCGGACGTCCCGCGGACAGAGTTCGAGGCCGGCCTCGCCTGGGCCGAATGGGCGCTGCCCGACCAGCTGACGAGCGCCGTCGTCGGCGCACTCCTCAAGATCAGCGACACGCCAAAGGAGCAGCGGACGCCGGCCGAGCAGGCGACGCGCGAGCGCGTCATTGACGGCATCGCGAAGTTCATCGGCGCGCTCGACGACAGGGCGCAGAAGGGCGACGGTCCGTGCTGCTTGCGTTCATTGGGCCGCCTCGCTACTGCGCTGACGACTCGACTTCTGACTGGACGCCGACAGCCGAGGATGTCATCACGCACGTCCTCCCGGCGTTCAACGGCCTCTACCGCTCGTTCACGTCGACGCCGCACTCGTTCATGCTGCCCTCCTTCCTGCTTCTGTCGTCATCGCTGGCTGCCTTCCTCACCTCGGCCAAGGTCGAGCACCTGAACGGCCTGCTGCATCGCCCGACGCAGAGCCCCGGAGCATCGGCCGCGATCAAGCGGCAGCAGAATGCCAACGCGCTGCTCGGCCGCTATCGGTCCAACGGCCGGCCACTTAGCGGCAACTTTCTCGTCTGCGCGAGTCAGGAGATGCAGTGGACGATGCTCTCGCAGGTCCTGACACCGTCGGACGCCTTCAAGGAGCCGATCCTGAACCCGGCCGACCCAGATGGTGAAGATGGCGCCGAGGCGAGCAACCTTGCCTGGGACCTTCTACTCCGCGGCGAGGCGGCCCAGCAGCCGACGTCGTCTCCGGAAGGCGAGCTCGTGCGCATCAAGGAAACGGCCGAGCGGGCGATGGGCGTCTTTGAGGGCATGCTTGCGAATGCCATCCAGCTCAAGGCCGAGGCCAACGGGACCGACCTCTACCTGTTCGAAGTCATGAGCGAGAGCCTGGTGCGTTGCCGCGGTTCTTGCCGTCAGCCGGGCGCTGCTACTGACGCGACGGCTCTTTTGGGCGGCAGCGTCTCGCTACGCTCTGCTCAGTCATTCTCGGCGGGCCATTCCCGGCGCTGTTCGCGCGCATCAAGCTGCTCCTGTCGGAGCACTCGCCCGTCTACGAGTCTCTGCTCCAGGAGTCCGCACTCCAGTGCCTCGTCATCATCGTTCACAAGTCAGTCGGCCTTGACTTTTGCGAGTTATGTTGCGTGTTGACAAGCTCACCGCTGACATTCTCACCACCGCTGGTGCTGCAGCTACCCCCAGCACGCTCAGCCGATGGCACTCCACCTTCGGCGCTTCGTCGCCACGCCGCTGCCCGTCTTTGACGTCTCGAGCGACGAGGGATGCACGGTTCTGTCCGCGACGGCAAAGTGCCTGGCGGTCTGCATCAAGGTCAGGAGACATCCGCTAAGGCTTG
>Ga0308160_10005183_pt1 | contig 13687 bp, 13 predicted proteins | sample PhyFR1_FD_201036 | JGI IMG/M metagenome (GOLD analysis project Ga0308160, IMG submission 201036) | Phyllosphere microbial communities from UC Gill Tract Community Farm, Albany, California, United States - DLSLF.R1 | ecosystem: Host-associated > Plants > Phyllosphere > Unclassified | place: USA...
AGCGCCTTGTCATGCTTCTGAATGAAGAACGGCCCGGTCGAAAAATCGATCGGGCCGTCAAAGCCTTGCCTCAGCGTTACACCGTTCGTGTCCTGAAGAAGGACCTTAACTGAACGGCATTACGCCTATGGGCGCCTTTTTTGTTGCTTGCCTGGTTTTCCAGGCCATACCACCCGCCCAACAAAAAAGCGCCCGCAGGCGCCTTGTTCGTTCGAGCAGATCCGGCTCAGTGCGCGCACATCGCGCGGTCGAGCTGGCCCATCCATGGCTCGGTGATGTCGCGGATCGCGCGGTCGTTGGCCATGATCTGCTTCAGCAGGTCGATCTTGCGCAGGCGGCGGGCGCCCTCGAGGGCAGGGACGCCAGTCGCGGCGGCGTTGGCCTGGGTGGCGCACTCGCCCTGCAGCGTGTCGAAACCGTTCCAGTCACCCGATTGTGCGGCGCCAGCCATCTTGCCCGTCAGGCCGGCAATATTTTCGTACATAGCGAGGACTTCGTTCTGGTTCATCTTGGCACCGCGACAATTTTTTTCGGCCGGATTACCGGTTGTCCTCCTTTTACGGCAGTGTTGTTGGAAACTTTAGGCCTTTTGCTACATTTTTTTGAAAATTTTTTTATTAACGCCCGCCGCCGCCGCCGGCCCCTCTGATTTGCGTCATGGCGATATGATGGACAATATGTGGCCAAGAACTTCGGTCCGGAACGCCGGGTCGAAGCCGAGGACATCGAACAAACGCGTCCGCGCCGCCGCAAACTCATCGCAAGGTCACCGAACAACACAAGGAAGCACATGAATACTCGCTGGACCCTGGCCAGGACCGCCGTCGCCCTGGCCCTCGCTGGCGCCGCCTGCGGTGCGCCGGCCTTCGCCGCTGCCCAGGCCGCTGCACCTGCCGCACCCGCCGCCGCCAAGGCCGACAAGCCGGCCGCCACGACCGTCTTGCCCGGCGACGATTTCTTCGCCTATGCCAACGGCGACTGGCTGGCCAAGACCGAGATCCCGGCTGACCGCGGTTCCTGGAGCGCCATGGGCGCCTTGGCCGAAGACACGAATACCCGCATCGCGAAGATGATCGAGGAACTCGGCGCAGCCAAGGGGGCGTCCGGCGAAGCGCGCAAGGTGGCCGACTTCTACGCCGCCTACATGGATGAAGCCGCCATCGAGAAGCGCGGCCTGGCCCCGATCAGGCCGATGCTGGCGGAGATCGCCGCGATCAAGGACAAGGCGGCGCTGGTGCGCGCGCTGGGCGCTTCAGTGCGCGCCGACGTCGACCCGCTGAACGCCACCGATTTCTTCACCGAGAATTTGTTTGGTGTATGGGTCGCGCAAGGCCTGACCGATTCCTCGCGCAACCTGCCTTACCTGCTGCAGGGCGGCCTGGGCATGCCCGACCGCGCCTACTACCTCGAAAACAACACGCGCACGGCCGAGCTGCGCACCAAGTACCAGCAGCACATCGCCGCCATGCTGAAGCTGGCCGGCTTCGACAAGAGCGACGAACGCGCCGCCCGCGTGTTCGAACTCGAGCTGGCGCTGGCGCAAACCCACGCCACGCGTGAAGAATCAAGCGACATCCAGAAATCGAACCATGTCTGGACCCTGAAGGATTTCGCCGCCAGGGCGCCGGGCATCGACTGGAATGCCTTCTTCAAGGCGGCACGCCTGTCCGGCCAGGAACGCTTCCAGGTCTACCACCCGGGCGCGGTGATGGGCGCGGCGCGCCTGCTGGCGCATGCCGACGTTGCCGTCTGGCGCGATTACCTCGCCTTCCACAAGCTCAATGGCTACGCCAGCCTGCTGCCGAAAGCCTTTGCCGACCAGCGTTTCGAGTTCAACGGCAAGGCCCTGACCGGCACCCCGCAGCAATCGGTGCGCTGGAAGCGCGCCCTGGCCGCCACCAACGAAGCCATGGACGAAGCCGTCGGCAAGATCTATGTCGGCCGCTATTTCCCGGCGCAAGACAAGGCGCGCGTACAAAAGATGGTCGCCAACATCATCGAGGCCTTCAGCGCGCGCATCGACAAGCTGGAATGGATGGCGCCAGCCACCCGCGCCCAGGCCCAGGCGAAAGTCAAATCGCTGTACGTGGGCGTCGGTTATCCGGACCAATGGAAATCCTACGATGGCCTGCAGGTGAAGCGCGACGACGCCTTTGGCAATGCCGTGCGCGCCGAGGCATTCCATTACGAGCAGGAACTGGCCAAGCTCGGCAAGAAGCCGCAGCGTACGGATTGGGCCATGCCCCCGCAACTGGTGAATGCCGTGAACCTGCCGCTGCAGAACGCGCTGAACTTCCCGGCCGCCATCCTGCAGCCGCCGTTCTTCGACCCGAAGGCATCCGACGCCGCCAATTATGGTGCGATCGGCGCCATCATCGGCCACGAGATCAGCCACAGCTTCGACGACCAGGGCGCCCAGTTCGATGCCCAGGGCCGCCTGCGCGACTGGTGGACGAAAGAAGACCTGGCCCACTTCAAGGCCGCGTCTGGCAAGCTGGTGGCGCAGTACAACACCTATCAACCTTTCCCGGACCTGGCGGTGAACGGGCAACTGACCCTGAGCGAAAACCTGGCCGACCTGGCCGGGCTGCAGGCGGCGTTCGACGCGTATACAGCCTCGCCGGCGGGCAAGGCGGCGGGGAGCGATGGCGAGCGTCAGTTCTTTACCGGCTTCGCCCAGGGCTGGCGCACCAAGATGCGCGAAGCCTCGCTGCGCCGCGCCGTGCTGACCGACGGCCACGCGCCGGCCCAGTACCGTACCTACATCGTGCGTAACCTGGACGGCTGGTACCGGGCCTTCGACGTCAAGCCGGGGCAAACGCTGTACCTGGCGCCGCAAGACCGGGTGCGGATCTGGTGATGAGGGAGGCCAACGACCCCGGCGCACACGGTGCCGACGACGCCCCCGGCGCCCTGGACGGCATCACACGCCGCACGCTCGCGCATTACGAGCGCAACGCCCGGCAATTCTTTGCCGGAACGATCGACCACGATGTCAGCCAGAACATCGGGGCGTTGCTGGCAGCCGTCGAGGCGCCGGCGCCGTTCGCGCTGCTCGACCTGGGCTGCGGGCCGGGGCGCGACCTGAAAACCTTCAGCACGCTCGGGCACCGTGCGGTTGGGCTCGACGGTTCGGCCGAGTTCGTGGCCATGGCGCGCGCGTACAGCGGCTGCGAGGTCTGGCACCAGGACTTCCTGCACCTGGACTTGCCGCCAGACAGCTTCGACGGCGTGTTTGCGAATGCTTCGCTGTTCCATGTGCCGAGCGCGGCGCTGCCCGAGGTACTGGCGGCGCTGCACGGCGCCCTGAAGCCGGGCGGCGTGCTGTTCAGCTCGAACCCGCGCGGACACAACGAAGAGGGCTGGAACGGGCCGCGCTACGGCAGCTATTACGACTATCCGACGTGGGAGAGATACCTGGCCGCGGCGGGCTTCGTCCCGCTGCACCATTACTACCGGCCGGAAGGCCTGCCGCGCGAACAGCAGCCCTGGCTGGCCAGTTTGTGGCGCAAACCCAATGTTAAGCAGCGCACAGAGAGGTCCAATCATCAGGCTTAAGGTGTGACTTCGTTTCACTACATCAAAGAGGTAATGTCATGAACGAAGACCAGATCAAGGGCAAGGCCAAGGACATCGGCGGCAAGATCCAGGAAAAGGTCGGCGAGGCCGTGGGCAACCGTCAGCAGCAGTCCGAAGGCTTGTCGAACCAGGCCGAAGGCAAGGTCCAGGAGAAGAAGGGCGACCTGAAGGACATCGTCAAGGGCAACCGGTAAGCGCGCCTCGCCCATCCTGACCTTTCAATAAACAACAGCCGCGATACGTCGCGGCTGTTTTGTTTTATACCGGGACGTAATCCGCGCCCGTGCCGCCGGTCAGGACTTGTCGTCTTCCTCGATCTTGTCTCCCAGCATATCTTCCACGTACAGCATCTGCACGATCACCTTCAGCGCAGCCGTCAGCGGCGTCGCCAGCGCCACGCCGGCAAAGCCGAACAGCGTACCGAACACCAGCTGCATCGCAATGATGAGCGCCGGCGGCAGGTCGACCGCACGCGATTCGATCATCGGCTGCAGGATATACCCCTGCACCACCTGGATGCCGGCGAACAGCAGGACCACGTACAGCGCCATGTCGGGACTGATCGAGAACGCAATCAGCACCGCCGGCACGCCGGCCATGATGGGGCCGACGTAGGGAACGAAGTCCAGCAGCCCGGCAATGATGCCGAGGATCAGGGCCAGCGGCACGCCCAGCAGGCTCAGGCCGACGGAGGTGACGACGCCGACGATCAGCATCGAGACCGAGGTGCCCAGCAGCCAGCTGGACAAATTGCCGCCCATTTTCTGCAGCACCTGGCGCGCGCGCGGGCGTTTCGGCTGGGGTACCAGCTTGACGAAGCCGCTTGTATACAGGTGCGGCGAGGCGGCGAAATAAATGCCGACAACCATGATGATGACCACGTTGCCGATCGCGCCAAAGATGCCGGTAAAGAACAGCCCCGCATTCGGCATCATCGAGGACATCTGCTTCACGGCTTCTTCCGGCGCCGGCAGTTCCGAGGCCAGGCGCTGCAGGATCGGATGCTGCTGGACGAATTCCTGCAGCTTGCCGATCGACTGCGGCACCGCCTCGGCCAGCTTGTTCGACTGCTCGGCAATCTGCGGCGCCATGGCCCAGCCGCCCAGTCCGATCACGGCAAACAGCAGCAGCACCACGATGGCCAGGGCGATCGGCCGCTTGATGCCGATATAGCGCGCCACCAGCTGGCTCAGTTTATAGAGCAGGACCGAAAACAGGATGCAGGCAAACAGCAGCAGCAGGGCGTCGGCGGCAAACCAGACGGCGGCCAGGCCGAGGATGAAGAGGACACCGATACCATCGATGATGGCGGTGCGTTTCATCAGCTTGCGCTTGGGTGCGGCCTCGGGTTCGTCGCGGTCGGGAAGGGTGGACATCTGTTCGTTCATGCGGGTGCTCGATTATCAAAAGGATAATGTCAGATTACCATCACGTAACGACAACTGGCGCATGGATGAGCATCAACGTGCATTTCGACGATATGGACGAGCTGTGTGCGTGGCCGTACAGATGGGCAGGATCAGGGGGCGTATTCTGGACCCATCGCGCGGCACATCGACCGCGCTTATCACGCAAGGAGAACGACCATGAATGAAGATCAAGTCAAAGGCAAACTGAAAGACATCGGCGGCAAAATCCAGGAAGAAGCTGGCAAGCTGGTCGACAGCCCTGAAACCGAAGCCAAGGGCCTGAAGAACCAGGTCGAAGGCAAGACCCAGGAAAAATACGGCGATGCCAAGGAAACGCTGAAAGACGGCATCGACCGCGTCTAAGCTGCGCATGGCCGCCAGGCTGTGCCGGGTTATCCCGGCCAGCGGCGGCCTGCAACGAAAAACGGGCCCCGGCGTCTAAGACGCACGGGGCCCGTTTCATTATTACTTCGCCGTCGAAGTGTTACTGGATTTCGTAGGCGCCGATGTCGATCGTGCCGCCCAGGGTCGAACGGGTCGAGTACGCTGCGGTGTGCTTGTAGCTCGCAGTCGGCTTCAGGGCCAGGCCGCCGGCCGAGTTGCCCGGGTTCGAACCGGCATTGGCAATCTGCGCAGGCGTCGCCGGACGCAGGTCATACGTTGCCTTGTTGACGAAGTTGCCTGCCACCGAGCGGTAGTTGGTCTTCTGGACTGCCGTGGCCTGGGCGGTCACCGTGCCGCCGCCAACGAAGATATTGTTGATCAGCTTGGCCGGCGTGGTTGCGTTGCGGATGGTCACAAACGTGCCGCGCGCGCTTTCGTCGTTCACGAAGGTATTGTTGATCACGTACAGGTCGGTCTTGCGGGTGCCCACGCCTTCTTCGCCGTACGACACCATGGCCGGGTTGTTGTTCGACGCCGGTTGCTGGATCACGTTGCCGATCAGATAGGTGGTGCCGCCGTTCGGCACGTTGACTTCGTAGCTCGGCTTGCCGGCTGCGGTGCTGCCGGTTTCGCCCGAGCGCAGGCTCGAGAAGCGGTTGTACGCGATCATGTTGTACAAACCGCGGGTCTTCAGGTTGTGGCCGACATCTGCGTCGTGCGAGAAGTTGTAGCGGAAGTAGAGTTTCGCGACCTTGCCGATGTACACATTGTGGGTGTAGCCGTCGCCGCGGCCGTTATGGCCGAACTCGTTATATTCCATGGTCACGGTGCTGGCTTCGTTCACGCCGCTCAGGACGCCGTTCTCGTTGTCGTGCAAGAACGAGTTGCGCAGCGTGAAGTTGGTGCCTTCGAGGCGCAGGGCGGCGCCATTCTTGTCCGGGACGGCGGCGCCCGACATCTCGACGTTATCGACCGTGATGTCATTGCCGCGCACGACCCAGATCGCCTTGCCGCCGGAGTTCTTGCCGCCGGCCTTGATGTGTGGACGGCCGTTCACGCCGCGGATGGTGAGCTTGCTGGCGCTGATCGCGCAGACGTCGCCCGAATAGGTGCCGGCCTGGATTTCGACGATGTCGCTGGCCTTGGCAGCGGCAAAGGCTTTGCATGGAGTGGCGTAGGTCTTGCCTGCGCCAACGCTCAGGGTGGCGGCCGAAGCCGGCGCTGCAATGGCGGCGCCGAGCACGAGAGCGGAGGCGGCGAAAGCGATGCGGGTGGTGCTGAAACGGATCGATTGCATGGTATTCCTCTGTAGTGCGCGCTCCGGAAAGAGCGTCTGTGAGATCAGGAATACGCAGAATACCGGTAGGAATTAATTCCGTGTGGAATGAATTTGTTACAGAAACCTAAACAGCCGAGTTCGATTTTTTAGATTCTCATAGGAAAAAACGACTGTTCAAATATCCAGTTCAGGCGAAAAATCTTTTTGTAACAGTTGCGTGTGCGAGACAAAATTCGTTGACTTTTTGCGTAATTACTGAACATATGATTCCTCTTCGGAAAGACTTTTTTTCCACAAGGAAAATAAAAAGGCCGGAATGACCACTGCTGGAGCGGTTTTCCGGCCTTTTCGCATCAGTCGGCAACGCACGCGGCGCTGCCGTTGACAGCTTAAAATTTACTTCGGTGCAGTGCCGCCCAGATTTTTCTTGAAGAAGGCTTCGATCAGGCCATACACATGGCGCTGGCTGGTGCGGCCCGAGATGCCGTGCTTGGCGCCCGGATAGGTCATCAGGTCGAACTGGACGTTACGCTTGACGAGTTCGTCGATCAGGCGGGTGCTGTTAGTGAACAGGACATTGTCGTCAGCCATGCCGTGGATCAGCAGCAGCGGCGACTTCAAGCCATCCAGGTGAGCGAACACGCCGCTGCGCGCATACGCATCCGGGTCTGACTTCGGCGTGGCGCCGACGAACTGCTCGGTGTAGTGGGTGTCGTACAGCGACCAGTCGGTGACCGGCGCCACCGACACGCCCATCGCGATCTTGTCGGATGCCGCCGCCAGCAGGCGCAGGGTCATGAAGCCGCCATAGCTCCAGCCGAACACGCCCACGCGCTTCGGATTGACAAAGCTCTGCTGGGCCAGCCAATCGACGCCGGTGACCTGGTCTTCGACTTCGTTCTTGCCGAGGTTGTTATAGATGACGTCGGTGAACTGGCGCTCGCGGCGGCTTGAGCCGCGGTTGTCCAGGCGGAACACCACGAAGCCTTGCTGGGCCATGTACTGGTCAAAGTAATTGCCCCAGGTACGGGTCACGCGCTGCGAGTGCGGGCCGCCGTAGGTGAACAGGAAGACCGGGTATTTCTTCGTCGCATCGAAATTGGCCGGCTTGATCATCGAGTAGTGCAGGGTCTGGCCATCGTGCGCCTTGATGGTGCCGAATTCGGTCGGCAGCAAGTCGGGCAGGTATTTCGCGAACGGGTGACTAGCGTTCAGCTCATTGTGCTGCAGCCACTCGACCATGGCGCCATCGGCGCGGCGGATCGACACTTGCGGCGGGGTGGTTGGGCTCGAATAGGTGTCGACAAAAATCTTGCCGTTGCCTGCGAACGCGGCCTCGTGCCAGCCGTCGCCCTTGCTGATGCGGGCCGGCTTGTTGGCGTTGCTGCCGTTCAGGGCCAGCGCATAGGTCTGCTTGTCGATAACGGCGTCACGGTTCGACGACACGTACACCTTGCCGGCCTTTTCGTCGACGGCCAGCACGTTGTCCACGCCCCATTCGCCGCTGGAAATCGGGTTGATCAGCTTGCCGTTCAGGTCGTACAAATACAGGTGGTTCCGGCCGCTGCGCTCGGAAGCCCAGATAAAGGCCGGGCGGTTCTTCAGGAAACGCAGGTCGTTGTGAATGCTGACCCAGGTTGGCGAAGTTTCGGTGAGCAGGGTGCGCTGGGCCAGGCTGGCGGCGTCGACGGCCACGAGGTCGAGGCGCTTCTGGTCGCGCGTCTGGCGCTGGTAGGCCAGGGTCTTGCCGTCGGCACTCCAGTCGGCGCGCACCAGGTAGATGTCCTTGTCCGCGCCCAGGTCGACTTTGCGCGACACGCCGGTGTCCGGCGAGACGATGAACAGATCCACCAGCACGTTCGGGTCGCCGGCGGCAGGGTAGTGCTGGTCGATCACTTCGGTGCGGTCGGCAAAGATCTCGAAGCGGCGCGCCACCGGCACCGGCGCTTCGTCATACCGTTTATAGGCAATGGCGGAATCGTCCGGCGCCCAGTAGTAGCCGGTGGTCTGGTCCATTTCTTCCTGCGCGATGAACTCGGCCTCGCCATTGTGCACGGTGCCTTTGCCATCCTGGGTCAGCTGGCGCTCGGCGCCGGTCTTCAGGTCGATGACGAACAGGTTCTGGTTGCGCACGAAGGAAACGTAGCGGCCCTTGGGCGAAATCTTCGGGTCGAGCACATTGCCCGATGCAACCTTGCGCGCGGTGTCGGGATTGGCGACGTCGACCAGGTACAGGTCGCCGGCAATCGGCACCAGCAACTGCTTGCCACTAGGCGCCCAGCTATACGAGATGATGCCCGACAGGCTGGCGGTACGCGCGCGTTCGCGGCGCGCCTTTTCCTCGAGCGACAGTTCCTCGTTCGGGACCAGCTTCTTGGAGTCGACCAGGCGGCGCGTGGTCTTGTCCTTCATGTTGTATTCCCACAGGTCTTGCTGGAACTGGTTGTCGTCGCGGCCGCGCAGGAAGGTCACGCGCTCGCCATCGGGCGACACCTTCAGGGTTTTTACGCCGGGACCGGCAAGCGAAGGCTCGCCGTGGATACGGTCGAGCGTCAGGCGTTCCGCCGAGGCGGGCGCAGCCGCGAGTGCGGCCAGCAGGCAAAGGATTAAGCGCATTGTGTGTCTCGTTAAAATTAGCTAAATGCAACGGACGAGACAATAACAGAGTAGGCCTCCAAAAGCAGTATGTATCGCCCCTCTCACGGCTGGGTTTGCAACTATACTGTTTGTAAATTTATAAGGAGAACCATGAAGTCACGCATCATTTCCCAGTCCGCCGCGGCCCTGGCCGCGCTGTGCATGAGCGCGGCGGCGATGGCCTTGCCTCTGGCGCAGTTCGAGGGCCAGTACACCCTGGTGTCATCGACCACCGAACCCGATTCCAGCTGGCGCTACACCAAGGGCCGCATCGCGATCAAGAAGCTCGACGACCGGCATGTGTCCATCCTGCACGCCTGCGAATGGATGAAGAGTCCGAAGGAAGTCTGCAGCCAGCGCTATGTGGCGCAATGGCGCAGCGGCGCGATCTATCTGCAGGACAGGAATACCTGGCACGAGCGCATGGGCTTCGAACCGGCGGCGCGCCGGCTGACCGTGCTGACGCAGGGCGTCGACGGCACGCTGCGGCGCGATGTCTACGAAGCGACGACGGCCCCGCTGACCGACAAGGCGCTGGTGCGCCGCATGAAGCGCGAGCAGGACGCGGTGGACGACCTGATCGACGAGCCGGCCTTCGGCGAGTTCGGCAAGTGGGAATACCGCAAGAACCGCATCGAGATCGCACGCTGAGCGCAGCGTTTCAGGCGAGGTGCGCGGCGCGGATCTTTTGGCGCGACAGGCGGTCGAACGACCAGGTCAGCAGCACGGCGGCAATCGTCAGGCCCAGCACCAGGCCGATCCAGAAGCCGGTGGTTTCCATCGGCGCCGCCGGCGACAAACCGAACCAGGCCGGCGCAATGCCGAGGATATAACCCAGCGGCAGCGAAAAGCCCCAGAAGGCGACCAGCTGGATGATCATCGGCGCGCGCGTGACCTGGTAGCCGCGGATCGCCGAGGCGGTGGCGACCTGGGTGGCATCCGATAGCTGGAACAGCGCCGCGAACAGCAGCAGGTGCACGCAAGCTTCCTGCACCGCCGGGTCCGAGGTATAGGCGCGCGCAATTTCCCAGCGGAAGATCGCGATGAAGGCAGCCGACAGCACGCCGAAGGCAACCGACATGCCGACGCCGACCCAGGCGACAAAGCGCGCCCGCACCGGATTGCCTTCGCCCATCGCCTGGCCGACGCGCGTCAGCAGGCCGATGCCAAAGCTCAGCGGCACCATGAACACCAGCGAGGAAAAGTTCAGCGCCACCTGGTGCGCCGACACCTGCACCACGCCGAAGCGCGCCACGAGCAGGCTGATCAGGCCAAAGGCGCTGACCTCGGCGAAATAAGTCACGCCGATCGGCAGGCCGAGGCGGAACATTTCGCGAATCTCTTTCCAGTCCGGACCTTCCATCTTTGTAAACGGGTAGGTCATGCGGTAGGCGCTGGAGAGCTTGATCCATACCACCATGGCAATCAGCATCAGCCACATGCCGACGGCAGTCGACACCGCGCAGCCGACCGCGCCCAGTTGCGGAAAGCCCCAGTTGCCGAACACCAGCAGCCAGTTGCTGGCGATATTGAACAGCAGGCCGAAGATGGCGATGATCATGATCGGCTTGGTCTGGTTGATGCTGGTCGTGTAGCCGTACAGCGCGCGGTAGCAGGCAAAGGCCGGCATGCCGACGCTGGTGACGTGCAGGAACAGCGCGGCGCGGCCGGCCACCGCCTTGTCGAGGCCGATGTGGTCGAACAGCAGGGTGGCCAGGTTGGCCGCGAGACAGGCCACCAGGCCAACGATCAGCCCCTTCCACAGCGACTGGCGCACCGAGTGCGGGATCTTGTCGTAGCGTCCGCCGCCGATCTCGTGGGCGACGACGGTGTTAATCGCCATCATCGTTCCCATCACGGTGACCAGCACGATCGACCACACCGAGGCGCCCAGCGACACGGCGGCCAGCTCCTCGGCGCTGACGTGCCCGGTCATCGCCACGTCGGCCACGCCCATGCCCACCGTCGCCAGCTGCCCGACCAGCATCGGCCAGGACAATTTCCAGAGCGTGGAGATTTCAGCGCGGACGGGAGAGGGAGTATTGCTGAGTGTGGCGCTGGTGGTCATGAGGCGGATTTCTTGTTCTTGGAAACCCTCGATTTTACTGTTTATGTGCCAACTTCGTGCCGCTAGATGTCTGGCGTGCGCCGCAATGGTGCAGGCGAAGTTGGCAGCGCGCCGTCTTTAATTTCGTATTGACGGCCCCATATGGGAAGCATTCGTGAACACTGCTTTTGGGAGTGCACTGTGGAATACAAGGACTATTACGAAACCCTTGGTGTCGACAGGACAGCGTCCGCGGACGACATCAAGAAGGCGTACCGCAAGCAGGTGCGCAAGTACCACCCCGATGTCAGCAAGCACAAGGACGCCGACGCGAAGACGAAGGAAATCAACGAAGCCTACGAAGTGCTGGGCGACGCCGACAAGCGTGCTGCCTACGACGCACGCGGCCGTGCCTACGCGGGTGCCCAATACGCGGGCGAACAGTTCGACGCGTCGCCGGACTGGAACGGGCATTTCGACTTTGGCGGCGCCGGCGCCGACGAGTTCTTTGCCGACCTGTTCGCCAAGGCGGGCGGGTCGCGCCGCGGCGGCTTCCAGATGCGCGGCGACGATATCCACGCCGCCATCACGGTTGACCTGGCCGATGCCTATCACGGCGCCACGCGCACCGTGAACCTGCGCGTGCCGCATCAGGACGGCCGCGGCCGCACGGCGCTGCGCGACAAGACGCTGAACGTGAGCATTCCGCGCGGCGTGACGCCGGGGCAGCAATTGCGCCTGGCAGGGCAGGGGCACGAGGGGCATGGCGGCGCCGGTCCGGGCGATTTGTATCTCGAAATCCAGTTCTCGCAGGATGCGCGGTATCGCGTGGACGGTGCGCACGTGTACGAAACGGTGCCGGTGACGCCGTGGGAAGCGGCGCTGGGCGGCAGCGTGTCGGTGCAGACGCCGTCGGGCAAGGTCGAGGTGGCGCTGCCGGCCGGCTCGCAGAGCGGGCGCAAGCTGCGGCTGAAGGGGAAAGGGATTCCCGCTGCGACGCCGGGCGACCTGTTCCTGGTGCTGGAAGTGGTGCTGCCGCCGGCCGACAACGACAAGGCGCGGGCGTTTTACCAGGCGATGGCGCGCGACCTGGCGTTCAATCCGCGCGTCGCGTAGCGTGCTGCATAGCGCGCGCCGTGTGTCGATGCTGCCTCCTACAATCGATAACAAATGATTCACAGTTATTCATCTTGAGGAGCTTGTATGGAACAGAGTAATCATGGGGGCGTGGACCAGGCAGTCGAAGGAGTCGGTGTGGCACGCACGCTGCACGGCAAACGCATTGCCGTGCTGATGACGGACGGTGTCGAGCAGGTCGAATACACGGGGCCGCGCAGCTTCCTCGAAGAGCAGGGGGCGCAGGTGATTCTGGTGTCGCCGAAAGGCGTAGGCGAGGAAGTGCAGGGCATGAACCACGATCAGCCGGGCGACAAGTTCAGGGTCGAGATGAACGTGAAGGATGCCGTGCCAGGCGACTTCGATGCGCTGGTGCTGCCAGGTGGCAAGGAAAATCCTAAGCTGCTGCGCAAGGATGCGGATTCGGTGGCGTTTGTCCGGAATTTCTATGCCGAGGACAAACCACTGGCCGCGATCTGTCATGGGCCGTGGGTGTTGATCGATGCGGGGATTGCGGAGTCGAAAAACCTGACCAGCTACCCCGAGATCCAGGACGACATGCGTGCGGCCGGGGCTGAGTGGGTCGACCAGGAAGTGGTGATCGACGACAAGCTGATCACGAGCCGCAAGCCGGATGATATTCCGGCGTTTAACGACGCCTTGTTCAAGGCGTTGCGGGTGGATCCGCAGGCTGCGGATGCGGGGGCGAGTTCGTAATCTGAAGCGTATCGACATTGCGCCGGTGAGTGCTGGCGCAATGTCTGGCTGCTTGCTTCTGCGTCGATCAGTCAGCGGTTGTCTGCGTCGACTGTCTCTTAGCGGCTTGCCTCAATCCCGGCAGGTGAGTTTGACAGTCGGCTCATCTGGGAACTTGCGATTCTTGTGTGTCAGCTCGCACGCCGTGGCGGTATCCGCTACACGGCGCATGAGTTGCATGTGGCCGTAATGACAGACGAACCATTTTCCGGGCGGATGCTGATCGCGGTGGAAGCGGAAGTGCGTGACGAATCCTCCTTTGATGCGCTTGTCGCTTCCTCGCAGTTCGCCACGGCGTTGAATTGGGCCGGCATACATGCCACCGCCTTCGAGAGGAATTCCCGCAGGTATAATGTAGTGGTCTAATGTCCCCGGACACCTCGATAGGTGGATAATTCACCTTCGAAGGAGTTTACATGACCAGGCAGCGCCGCAATTTTGACCCCAGCTTCAAGCTTGAGGTCGTCCGTATGATCACAG
>Ga0308160_10005184_pt1 | contig 13687 bp, 12 predicted proteins | sample PhyFR1_FD_201036 | JGI IMG/M metagenome (GOLD analysis project Ga0308160, IMG submission 201036) | Phyllosphere microbial communities from UC Gill Tract Community Farm, Albany, California, United States - DLSLF.R1 | ecosystem: Host-associated > Plants > Phyllosphere > Unclassified | place: USA...
GTGGAAGAGGGCGCCGTCATGGGCGGCGCCGGTGCGGCCGTGGCCGAGGCGATGGCGGCAGCGGGCATCGTCAAGCCGCTGCTCATCCTGGGCTTGCCTGATAAATTCATCGACCAGGGCGATCCGGCGGCCCTGCTGTCCTCGGTGGGCCTGGATGCCAAGGGCATCGCGGCGTCGATCCGCGCGCGCTTCGGTATCGCGGGCGAGCCGCGGCTGGTGGCGGTGAAGAGCTGAACGCTGTTCGAGCTCGATGAAAAAGCGGCGCCGCGTGCGCCGTTTTTTTTCGCCAGCGGTGCGGTGTGCATGAGTACGACCGCGTGGACACAGGTGCCTAGCGCGGCCCGGCCCACCCTACAGGTAGGCGTCGGTTTTGTAGGGTGGGCACCTGTGCCCACGCGGTATGGCACGTCCGAATGTCGAAACGCGTCTTCGACCACCGTAACTACTCACCTCTCAACTCTGCTAGTTCGTCCACCCCCCAAATCACGCTACCTTCGCAGCAACGCCACCAAGCATCAGGCCCAATTTCCGCAACAAAGGAAAGCCAGCGACCGTACCAGACAGCGGCCGCCGCGCGCAGAAAATCGTCTTTGATCGCCAAGGGAGAATTGCATTGAAAACGAAATTCGGCCTGTTCCTGTTCGCACTCGGCCTGAGTGCTTCCTATGCCTACGCCTATGATGACGACACCGCCTGCATCATGGACTGCCACGCCAAGTACGTGGACTGCATGTCGCGCGGCTACTTCACCCCGAACTACTGCCAGGGCCGCATGAGCGTCTGCTCGGCGATGTGCGACGGCTGGGACGGCAACGGCGACATCCCATAATCATTCAACGCGCGCGGGTGCACAGGTACACCGCACCCGCCGTCGCCAGGAAGCCCGCCAGCGTCATGGCGCTCAAGGTTTCGCCCAACAGCCCGAAGGCCATCAGCGCGGTCACGCCCGGAATCAGGTAGAACAGGCTGGCCACCTTGCTCGCCTCTCCCTTGCGCATCATCACGAATAGCAAGCTGGTCGCGCCAATCGAATTCACCACCGCCAGCCAACCGGACGCAAACACCATCGTCCCCGTCCACTGCACATCAAAACCTTCCAGGCCAAGCGACAAGGGCAGCGCCACCAGCGTCGCCACCGCCAATTGAATGAAGCCGCCGGTACGCAAGTCCATCCCCGCGCAAAAACGCTTCTGGTACAGCGTGCCCAGCGTGATGCCAGCCAGCGCCACCACCGCCGCTGCATACGCACCGATACCCGCGCCCCCGCTGCCCAGCTTGTGCCACACCACCAGCAGCACGCCGAATACGCCGCCCGCCATCCCCAGCCACTGCTTGGCGCCCACGCGTTCGCCGAACACAAAGGCCGCGCCCAAGGCCGTGAACACCGGCATGGTGCCCACGATCAGCGCCGATTCGCCGGCCGACACACCCAGCTTGAGCGCCGTGTACAAGCCCGAGAACTGCAGCGCCTGGATCAGCAGGCCGACCACCACCAGATGCCCGAACTGCCCGCGATCGGCCGGCCAGGGTGCGCGCACCGCCAGCGCCACGATCAGCAGCACGAATGAGGCCAGCCCGAAGCGGATCGCCAGCAGCGTGAACGGCCCGGCATACGGTACGGCCAGCTTGCCGACCACGTAGCCGGAACTCCACATTGCAATGAAGAGCAGGGGCAGGACCAGGGTGGTGATGCGGGCGAGCGAGGAAGCTGCGGGAAGGGAAAGCCTGAGCGTGGTCATCGTTTTCTCCGGTGATTGATCATGCCAGCTTAGACTGGATACTGCTGCGATACAATCCACCAAGCAGGCAACCGATTGTTTCCGAGGGCGATACGATGAGCGAGATGCAACCACGCGATTTTGCCGATGTCTGGACCTTTGTCCGGGTGGTCGACAGCGGTTCGTTTTCCGAGGCGGCGCGCCAGATGGGCACGACCAAGGCCAACATCAGCAAACAGGTGGCGAACCTGGAAAAAAATCTGCAGGCCAGGCTGCTAAACCGCTCGACGCGCAAGCTGGGCCTCACCGAAGCCGGCCAGGCCATCTACCAGAACGCCGTGCGCATGCTGGAAGAAGCGCGCGCGCTCGAAGCCACGGCCGCCGGCATGCAAACGGGGCCGGGCGGCACGTTGCGCGTGAGTGCGTCGATGGCCTTCGGCACCACCTGCCTGGCCGGCCTGCTGCCCGCCTTCATGGAACGCTATCCCGACATCCGCGTGGTGCTGAGCCTGACCGACCGCTACGTCGACCTGGTCGAGGAAAACATCGACGTGGCGCTGCGCCTGGCGTCGCGCATCGACACCTTGAGCGTGGTGGCGCGACCGATTGCAGGCATCCGCTATGTACTGGTTGCGGCGCCGGCTTACCTGGCGCAGCGTGGCACACCCGAACGTGCCGAGGATTTGCAGCGGCATCGCTGCCTCACCTTCGGCGCCAACGGCGCGTCGGTTACCTGGCAGTTCGACGGCGCGGACGGGACGGCGAGCGTGAAAGTGGACAGCGCCCTGGCCGCCAACAGCAGCGTGGCCCTGCACCTGGCCATGCTGCGCGGCGGCGGCATCGCGTTGCTGCCGACGTATGTGGTGGGCGACAACCTGCGCAGCGGCGAGGCCGTGCAGGTGCTGCCCGCGCTGGCGCCGCAGGGGTACTCGGGCGACCAGCTATATGCGGTCTACCTTGAGAACCGCTTCCTGCCGCCGAAGGTGAGGGTATTCATCGACTATCTGATTGAGACGATCGGCGGCTAGCCATCCTGCGGCGCGCCTTTCCTTAAGGTTTAAAGCATGTTTTCAAAAATCTACGATCATAAGTTGCATGGAGGTTGAGCAGGGAATTGCTCTGTGCGATCTAGGTATTCTTTCGAGAAGGCTTCTTCCAAAGTTTTATGTCCTTCTAGAATAGTGTGTATTAATTCGTTAAAGGCGTTTATGATTAAACGGGACTCGACAACTAGCACTCGCGTCAGATGACCCTCCGCCTTTAACTAAAGTTCAGAGCATGTGTCGATAATCTACGATCACGAGTTGCAAGGAGGTTGAATAGGGAATTGCTCTATGCGATCTAGGTATTCCCTGGAGAAATTTTCTTCTAAAGTCTTTGATCCTTCGAGAATATTTTGTATTAATTCTAAACTTTCGCTTATTGGATATTCTTTCCCAATTTCAATTACATTGTTATTATCTGCAGTAAATGTTTTGCCTACATTTGGAAGGAACGCCACGAAATACCCTCCGACATCCAGACGAGTTCCGCAACACTTACTCGTTGAAAATCGGACTTCTGTTGGAAGTTTCCCATTACCCCGCAGGCGATCAAAAGTTTTCACTGCCCCCACAATACTTAGCTCCTTGTTCTGCTCAGTCCTTGCCTTTGCGCTGACCAGCTGAAACATAAAAATATGCTTTGCCTGTTGTACCGTTTCTGTGCTTAAAGGTAGTCCCGTGCATGTGCAAGCATTGACTTGAATGGGAAGTGTGAAAATGCAAAGAAATAATAGATATCTGAACATTGATAACACCTTGAGTAACTGAAATTAGTCAATTGGCATAATAAGAGTAATAAGAATCTGGTATATAAGACAACTCTATTGCCTCCATGAGTTGTATTTGTTGCAGTAATTTTTTTCAAACATCAATCTTTGGCCATTAAGCGTAGCGCTTCCAGCTTTACATGACTTCACGCACTCCATTGATGCCGAATACGCGCGGCACTCAGAGTCACGGGCGAAGTCTCTATAACTGACTCCATTAACCTGATGCGTGGGAAGAGAGCCTTTTGGCAAGTTTTTCCCGCTCGGTCCTTTGCACGAATTTGGACCATAACGCCTCTTCCAGTCTTCCAAATGAATTTCCTCATGCCTTTGAGTGCAACGTCTAGTAGGACTTTGGTCATGATTGATGATCTCATAATTTCCGTTCCCATCACAGTGGATCGTGCCTAATTGGATTAATCCTGAAGGATCACTGCCAGTCAGCGGATCGCCATTTACGTAAATATATGGATCGATGCCCCCTTCTAACCCGATCGGATCGCTCTGCAAATACCTACCCAGCTGCGGATCATAATCCCTGAAGTAGTTGTAGAACAGATTCGTGCTCTTGTCATAGTACTGTCCCGGCATGCGGAGGTTGAAAGTAAATATTCCAAGCCCAGCCGGGTTATCGTTCGGCGGCAGCAAACCGAACGGATCCCCATTGTCCCAGCGCCACACCGTCTGGCCGTCAGGCGAGCGAGTGATAAAGCGCGGCGTATCCAGGTGGTCGGTATAGACGAAATACACATTTGTTGCATAAGCCTCGTTTGGCGCCGCGCCCGTGATGACCTGTTCGAGCACCCCAACCGGCGTATCGCCGAGATAGATGAACTCCTTGCTCGCTTTGCCAGTCGAGCTGTTGTATTCGCCAATGATATGTCCTGCTTCATCGTACATCAGCAATCCTGTCGGATTGACTGTCGTCCCTTTCACCTGCCTGACCCGCTGTCCCAACCCATTGTAGAGATACGATGTCTTCGCTGTCCCCACCGTGGCGCTACTCATGCGGCCGCGCGCGGTGTAGGTAAAGGTAATCGACGTGTCATTTGTCAGATTGCCGGCAAGGTCGTAGGTGTTCGTCTTCGCAGGAACAGGGCCGGTCGTGCCCAGCAGGCGGTTGCTGTCGGCGGCGATCGTGTTCGTGTAGGCGGTGGCGCCGATGCTTAAACTTGTCCGGTTGCCGTTGGCGTCATAGCTATAAGCCTGGGTTGCGGCGCTGCTGGTGAATCGAGTCAGCCGGTCAAGATCGTCGTATTCAAAGCTCTGGTCTAGAACCGCAGTGTTGGTTCCAACCCCAGTATGCGTATAAGCCCTGATGCGGCTCGCAGCGTCCCAGGTCAGCGTACGCTGGCTGCCGGTACCCAAGGGATTGCCGAGGTTGTAACTAGTGATTCGCCCATCAAGGTCGTAGCTGCGGCTATAGGCATTCGGGTTAGCCTCGGTGCTATTGCCCCATTGCCAGCCTTTGACCGGGCCATGCGCGGCATACTCGACGTTGCTCAGTAGCGCGTACTCGACGCTTGCGTTGGTACCCACACCATTGGCGTTGACTGGATTGATGGTGATCGCATTCACGCGGCCGGTGGCGTCATACCGGTAATTAACTTGGTTGCCACTCGGATAAGTCACACTGCTCAGCTTGCCGGTAGCACTGCCGCTGGTGCCGTACCCATACGCGACGCTGTGCACCAGTGACTTGCTGCTCGCGGTGACAGTTTGGGTCTTGCTGGCCACTTCGCCGAAGTCGGAATATGTATAAACAGTTGAGCCCGATTCGTCCGTCATCTTGGTAACGCGGCCGCTTGCCGCCGCGACCGGCGCGGCGCCGCCGTCGTACTCGAAGCGTGTCGCCGTGCCGGTACCGTAGGTCATGCTGACGACGCGACCGAGCGCATCGTGGGTGTAGGTGGTCGTCTTGGCCCGGGCGTCCTTGCTCGTGTAGAGCGTATTAGCCGTGGAACGGTAGGCCGTGGTGGTGGTACCGGTATCGGGGGACACCTGCGATAGCAGGTTCCCGAAACCATTCACCGAGTAGCTTGTCGTCAGCAGCCGCGGGTCGGTCACCGACGACAAATAGTCCAGCCCGTCATAGGTGTACCCGATCGTCGGACGCGCCGCATCCAGCGTAGGGCCAGGCTGCCGCTCGCGCGTCAGGCGCCGCAGACCATCGTAGGTAAGATCCGTGGACCGCGCCAAGGGGTCGACTATCTTCTTCAGGTTGCCTTCGGCGTCATACTCGAATTGCCGCGTCGTGTTCTGGACGTTTTGGGCGGCAGCGTTCGTCGCGGCGAGCGAGCCAAAGATCGGGGTATGCAGTAGCACAGCGATCAGCACGTGCACGATGGAGCGCACGGCAAAGGAGCGCGGGGTCGTTTGTAGGCGCGTCATTGGATGTCACCAGTGGAAGATTGCAGGCGGTTCAGGGCATCGAAGATACGGGTAGTTTGGCGCGCCAGCGCGCCGCCCGGGTCGGTCACCCGTTCGCTGATACGGTTGCCTGCCGGGTCGAGCGCATAGGTGATCTTGTTACCGGACGAGTCCGTGATGCTGGTCAGGCGTTGGGCATCGTCGTAGCCGTAGGTGATGACGCTGCCGTCTGCCAGCGTGACGGTCTGTAGCAGGCCGGCAGCATCGTAGCTGTAGTCGGTGCGCCGGCTCTGGCCGCCTGCACTGCGTACTTCCGCCAGCAGCCAGCCCCGCGGGGAATATGAATACGTCGTGCTGACGCCGTTTGGCTCGAGCATCGTGCCTGGCCGGCCATGGGCATCATGATTCGAAAAAGTGGTGACATGGCCAACCGCGTTGGTAATGCTAGTCAGGTTGCCGTCGGTCCAGACGTAGGTGTCCTTTGCCGGAGGCATCCCGTCGACGGATGGCGTAGAGCTGGTCAACATGCGGCCAGTCGCGTCGTAGGTATAGCTCGACTTGAGCGAAGCAGTGCTACGCGTGGCCGCGAAGCCTTGGGCTCCGGTCAGGTCGGTTGTCGTGTAGAGCGTCTTCGACTGCAGGTTACCGTTAGCGAAGTAGGCGAATGTCGTCATGCGCTTGGGTTCCGCGATGCGTGCCGGTAGCCGGAAGGTCGGGTGCCATTCGGTGCTGATGATGCGCTCCTCTGCCGTCCCGGATGCCTCGGTGCGCTGCGTTTCCAGGTTGCGCGCAAGATCGAACACATAACTGGTCGTCACGCCATTGAAGTCCGTGAACGTTTTTAGGTTCCCGTTAGCGTCGTAGGTAATCGCGTTTGCCGCGGCGGCGCAACCGGCGCCCCCCGGCTGGCTGACACCGGTGAGGCGCAGGGCGCCGGCAACCCGCCTGAATGAATACGTTCGCTCGCTACCAAGCGGATCGGTGACGATTGTCTGATCATTGCCATATGCCAGCCCGAAGCGTTCGACGCCGTTGGCATGCTGGGTTGCGATACCGCGGCCTTCGGCGTCGTAATCATAGGTCGCAAAACGTACGCCTTTCTCGTCCTGGATACCGGTTAACAGATTGGTGGTGACCTGGGCGGATGTATGCTCGAGTTCGTTGTACAAGTAGGTCTTGGCCTGGATATTGGTATCCACGACAGGGTACTCAAGCTTTGTCAAACGCCTCTCTGCGTCATAGCGATACCGGTAGACCGCGTTCCCTGGATCCGTTACCGTCGCAATGGTTTCATTGCTGTTATAGGTAAATGAAAGCCTGCGGCCGAAATGGTCGGTGACGCCGATGAGCATGCCAGCTTTCGGTGCAATCGTTTTTGGGGTGTCGGCGGTACTGCGCGTAAGCGTTTGCGTCTGGCCATTACGCGCCGTTATCTTCATGAGTCGGCCTGCTGCGTCATACTCTTCTTTCGCATCATCGGCGCTATTTGTATATAACCAGCCGATCGTCAGACCGGATCCATCCTTCTGCTGTACCAGCTTGTCCCTGACGGTAGTGCTTTTTGCCACCCAAGCGGCCCCGCTCGGGACGAAATAGTAAATCTTGCCGTCTGGACGAGAAACGTAAGTGAAAGAGGAACTGACCAAGGTGACGCTGCTGTCGTAATTCATGCGCCATAACTGTCCAAAACTGCCTGCCATCGCGTGAGCGGTATTGCTATTGAAATGGCGGGTCAGGCGGAGAGGAAACAGGCCCGTGCCAACATAATCGTTTTCACTCTGGCGTTTGTTGCCAATGCTGGAGTCGATTGGATTGCCGACATTCGCGCTGGGGCAGGAGTCCGGGACCATGACCACCCCACAATAGCGTTCGATAATTGTCGTCGATGAGGTGCAGAAACGGTTTCCTAATCCAACGTTTGCCGTTGCCGCCTCGAGTTCGCACTGCAGCCCCGTACCTGGAATAGCGCCCGTCTTACGATAGAGGGGAAAACAAGTTGCATCCTGAGATCCAGGGTCGGCAACAACATGTGGTGAAAATAAGGATGCGATAAGCAGCGCCGGGGCGGTGATTGACGTAATGGGCGGCAAGAGGGAAATGCGCACGATAGCCTCATTAACAATTAGGAGGCTGAATTATATATAGCAATGTGTGCGAAATTTCATCGTCCTGAAAATAACTCTTAATGCATATTTTTTCTCCTATTATCCTGAGTGGATAGAAAATTTTCTATTTTAAAATATTAGTTATTCTCTGCAATATTAATTTAGATATTCAAACAATCGATTGGTGCTTCATTCTCTTCTGGAAATAAATGGTTTATCATGTTTCGCCGCGTATATGAGAATATGAGCCGGATGCGGCAAACGAATTTCTTGAAAGAGGATGAATGGTCAGTCAGCCGATGCCGTCAACAGCTCATTGAAAAATCGGTGTTAAGTCGGACTGGATTAGTGAAACTGACTCTTGCGGACGACAGGAAGCCGGGACAGCGTCCTCGGCATGTTGGCACTTCTGATTGACCGCAAACAGCATGCTGCAAGACCAGACGCGCTTCCTCTTCGTACGGGTTCGCCACCTGCTTGGACGCATGAGCGCGTTTGGTCGTGCTCCCGGCTTCTACTGAACCACGAGTGCTTCCGACCTTTGCTATAGTTTTTGTTAACTTATCGGAGGTCTACCATGGAGGAAGCTGTGAAAAACGTAGATGTGAAAGTCACCGTCGATGTGCGCGTCGACCCGCTCGGCGTGGCCGTGTTCCTGACCTCGGTCGCCGCGGCACTGTTCTTCTTCAAGAACAATACCAAGAGCCTGTCCCAGAAATAAGCATCCGCGGCAAGGAGGAGGGAATCAGCGCAGGCTGCCTTCCTCCACCATCGTCTCCTTGGCCACCTCGGCCACCTGCCTGTCGTCCTCGGTCAGCCGCACCGTCTTCCAGCTGCCGCGTGCGAACCACGCCACCGACACCAGCGCCACCGCCACATTCGTCACCGGGAACGACCACCACAAGCCGTCCGCGCCGAGCGTGGTGTGCTTGGCCAGCACGTAGGCCAGTGGGAACTGGATCATCCACTGCGACACCATCGCGATAATCATCGCACTCAGCATGTTCCCCGAGGCGCGGAAGGCCGACACGATGCACAGCTGGATGCCGATCCCGCCCCAGGCCAGGCACATGATGCGGATGAAGTGGGCGCCGCCTGCAATCACCGCCGGATCGTCGGGAATGAAGAAGCGCACCAGCCAGGGCGCGCACAGCCAGGCGACGCCGCCCAGCAGCGTCAGTAGGACGAAGCTGGCAAAGGTGCCGAGCCAGGTGATGCGTTCCGCACGCGCCGTATTCCCGGCGCCGATGTTCTGGCCGACCAGGGTCGCCACTGCCATCGCAATCCCCATCACCGGAATCGTGATCACCTGCAGGATATTCGAGCCCACGCCATACGTCGCAATCGACAGCGTGCCGAAGCTGGCCACCAGGAACGACATCACCATCAGTCCCAGCGCGCGCGTCGACAGTTCCACCGACCCCGGCAAGCCGAGGAAAAAGGCGCGCTTCAGATACACCGGATCGGGCTTGAAGCCGCTCCAGGACAGTGCGATGCCATGCCGCCCGCGCAGGAACACCAGCATTCCCAGGCCAGCGGCCAGCGCCTGCGTGATCAGGGTGGCATACGCCGCACCCATCACGCCCTGGCCGGGAATCGGCCCCCAGCCGAAGATGAAGAGTGGATCGAGCACGAAGTTCAGCACCACGGTGCCGGCCACGATCATCAGCGGAATGCGGGTCTGGCCGACGCCGCGCATCAGCGCCTGGAACATCGCATACATGAAGACGAACAGGATGCCGACGAACGACACGCGCAGGAAACCGAGCGCGCCGCTGTAGACTTCCGGCGCCACGCCCAGCAGGCGGAGCAGGGTAGGGGCCAGCACGAAGCCGATCGCCCCGAACACGATCGAGGTGATCACGACCATCAACATGGTCTGCGCCGCCACGTGATTGACCATGTCCTGGCGCCCGGCGCCGACGTATTGCGCGGCCATCGTGGCGCCGGCCATGGCCAGGCCCGAGCCGAGCGCGATGACGAGGAAGGTGACCGGGAAGCTGACGGAAATCGCCGCCACCGCCGACGCACCCAGCCGCCCGACCCAGAAGGCGTCGGTCAGCTGGTAGCCGGTTTGCAGCAGGTTGGCGAGCATGATCGGCACGGCCAGCGTGACGAGCGCACGCGGAATCGAGCCTTCGAGGAAGAGGGTCTTGCGGTCGGTTTTCATGGCTTCATGCTAAGCCATCCGGGCGAAGCATGATGTCCGGCAGACTCGGCTATCCTTGGCGTGCTTCGGGCAATGAATGAAGCACTTAAAATTTACTTCATAGGCTTAAAGGCATGACTATTGTCGAAGCCAAACATGTCTTCGTCATACATCCGGCGCATCTTGCGCACCAGGTGCATCTGCAGGACGGGTGGCAGCTTGAAGTAGGGGGCGCTGGCTGTGGTCGAGCGTTGCACGTCGAGGTCGCCCGTGATTGCCCGGATGGCGGCCTTGGTGTCACGGTGAAAAGCGATGATCTTCAGCCGTCCTTCGAAAGCATCATTCACCATCTTGCCCTCATTGCTAGCGTAGAAGCGGTAGACCAGGATCGGATCAACCAGCCCATCGCCGTCGATATCGTTTAACTCGGTCAGCTTGCTCCACCATTGCACGCCGGCCATCTCTATGGATGCGCTATCGCTGACCGTGCCCTTGGCCGTCAGGGTTGGCCCAGCATGTATCGTGAACAAATGCGCGCCGATTTTACTCGACAAGGTTTTGCCATCGTAGCGCCGGTCGCCGCTTTCGGTCAGGTACACCACGTGATCGCCGCTATCGTCGCGGTAGCAGAAGTGGGCGAACACCGGCAAGCTCACCTTGGCAATCTTGAGAGTATCCCGACGCAGCAGGAAGTCATCGTTGGCGCAGCGCGAACCTGGAACGGCATGCACATTCGATGAGACCAATGTGGCGAGGATAAACAGGAATATGGCAAGGTAGCGCATGATGAAAGTGTGTGGAAGGCCGAGGAAATAATAGCTTATTAACGTTAGCCTTCAGGTTGCTCCAGAAAAATCACTTTCAGGAGTTTTTCTTTGTCGCGAGACGGCTTCAGGTGCGGGGCAACTGCTCAGCCAACGCGACATCACCAGGAAATTCGGTTGTAGCCAACGCACGTCGGGCAGCCAACGCCGCTACACTGACCATGTCCATTCACGGCAAGCCTGCCGGCGCCATTGCAGGCAGCGACTTCTTATTGGAAACCGATCATGCACCGCACCTGCTCGCGCACTTGCCGTACCTTCCAAACTCGCCGTACGCTATCCATCCTGCTGGCCTGCCTGTCGGCTGTGACGCCGCTATCCTCTGCCAATATCGATGCCGCAACACAGGCAGCGGCCCCCACTACGCGCTATGAACGCGTCGTACCCAGCCCGGATGGCATCGGCAAGCGCTACATGGGCCGCGAGATCGCCGGCGTGATGGGATGGGAGGGCGCGCGATGGCTCGAACGCGAAAGCCGCGCACGCGAGGAGCGGCCGGAATTGCTTCTGCGGGAACTGGCGCTGAGGCCCGGCATGACGGTGGCCGATATCGGCGCCGGCACCGGCTACTACACCTGGCAGCTGGCGAAACAGGTCGGGCCCGGCGGTCGTGTGTATGCAGTCGATGTGCAGCCGGAAATGATCAGCATGCTCGACAGCCAGATGGCAAAGCGCGGCGTGCGCAACGTGGTCTCGGTGCTGGGCAGCGAAACGACCGTCAAACTGCCGCCGGCCGCCGTCGACCTGGCAATCATGGTCGATGTCTATCACGAGCTCGCCTATCCCGCGGAGGTCCTCGACAGCATCGTGGCCGCCCTCAAGCCGGGCGGACGCGTCGTCTTCGTCGAATACCGGGCCGAGGATCCGGCAGTCGCGATCAAGCCGCTGCACAAGATGAGCGAGCTGCAGATAAGGCGTGAAGCCACGGCGCATGGCCTGAAGTGGGAACGCAGCATCGGATCGCTGCCGATCCAGCATGCGATCGTGTTTCGGAAGCCCTGAGCGCCGATTTCTTGCCCTTACTATCGATGCGTAGCGGCACGAGGGATGAGGTGGTATAGCCCCTTTTGCCGCTGAGCAGACCTGGCTGGCAGGATGCCATTGCACGTCGCGACTGGCATCGGCGTGCAGCAGCGCACCGGACTCGTACTGTTCTGCCTGGCGAGCCACCGAGCCGTCATCTATCGACCCGGAGCGAAAGTTCCGCAAAGGCTTCTGGGAAACACGTGTCCCCTGAGCTAACTCCACATTTCCTCAAGTTCAGCCGCGAGCTCGTTGAATTCGCTGCCCCAGCCGCACTCAATCGACAGTTCTTGAAGGTTTGCTGTTGGCAGAAGCAAGGACTTCACGCCCCCTGAAGTTGGGTTAGCTAAAAGGGCATCGATGTCCTGGATTGCTTTACTTCGGTCGCCGTAAATGCTCCCGTCCTCACCTTCTTCCACTCTTGCTTTGAGCTTCAAGAGGATAGTTCGCGTAGCTTCGTCGATATTCATATGACGTCACAAAAATTGTCACTGTACCTGATGAGGAATTAGCCCGCTTCTGGCCAATAGCAGACGATTGGTAAGGCTCAGTGTACGGCCCTGCCGCCGTCAGAACAAGGTAGAAGTCTGGTCAGCCATCCTTATGCGCGCTCCGGCAAATGAATCGACCGCGCGAGCAAATGCCCCGCCAGCCAGCCGCCGATCAAACCGCCGATGTGCGCAGCGTTGTCGGTGTGCGGATAGATGAAGCCCATCCACAGACTGAACAGCAGGAAGGGCAGCATCGAGCCGCGCAAGTCCTTTACCACCGTCGGCGGCACGCCGCTGTCCTTGCGGCCCAAAAAGGCGAGCAGACCGCCGATGATGCCGAAGATCGCGCCCGAGGCGCCGACGCTGTTCACATGCGGATTCCACAGCACGCTGGCCAGGCTGCCGGACAGGCCTGCCAGCACATACAGTCCGGCAAAACGCACGCTGCCGAAGATGCGCTCGGTGACTTGCCCGACCTGCCACAAGGCCAGCATGTTGAAGCCAATGTGCCAGATGCTCCCGTGCAGGAACATGGAAGTGAACAGGCGCCACCACTCGCCCTTCAGGGTCAGGCGGCCGTAGTTCGAGCCCCATTCGACCAGCTGCTGCGAATGCAGCAGGGCCGACGCGTCCGGATGCAGCGCGAACAGCTGGCGCAGCGGGCCGTCGAGGAAGGACTGGTAGTGCTGGCGGGCCAGCCACATCAGCGCAAAGATGCCGATGTTCGCCACCAGCAGCCCCCAGATCACGGGCGTGGACGGCGTCCAGTAATCGATGCGGTCGTGGAAGACCTCCTGCTCGGCATGGGCCTCGGCAAACGAAGCGGTCTGGCGCGCGGGCAGCAGGGCGACGATGCGGTCGGCAGTGGCCGCATCCTCTACGCTGAAACCGATCGTCAGGTCTTCCTTCACGCCGAGCATGTCGAACCAGACGTCGCTGCCGCTGGCCACCACGTTGACGATGTCGACCATGCGCAGGCGCTGCTGCTCGCGGCGCGGCATGCGGAAGGAGCGGTGGCGGCTGCCGCGCAGGATCACGAAGTCCTGGCCGATCTCGATCGTGCCCTTGCCCCGGTACTGGAAAGGATTGGTCGGCCAGTTCGAACCGGCCATGTAGAAACGCAGTTTGAAGACGTTGGCACCTGCCATGCGCACGATTCCTTAGCCGCGCTTGCGTTCGTGGTTCCACAGCACGTCG
>Ga0308160_10005185_pt1 | contig 13687 bp, 10 predicted proteins | sample PhyFR1_FD_201036 | JGI IMG/M metagenome (GOLD analysis project Ga0308160, IMG submission 201036) | Phyllosphere microbial communities from UC Gill Tract Community Farm, Albany, California, United States - DLSLF.R1 | ecosystem: Host-associated > Plants > Phyllosphere > Unclassified | place: USA...
TGAGGGACGCTGCCCATCAGTTCATCGAAAGCGACGGTGGTGGTGCTGACCTTCGCCTTGCCGAGTACATAGTTGACGACGTTTTCTTCCAATACAAGAGCTTCGACTTCACCCAGACGACGACGGTCGCTGAAATAGTACTTCAGGACTTCTTTCGGGTCTTCGTAGCTTTGCGAGAAGTCTTCGATCTGGGCCTTGACCTGCTCTTGGGTTGCTTGCAGGTTGTTGTCGGCGACCAGTTGCGACAGGATCAGGCCCAGACGCACGCGGCGCTCGGCCTTGTCCTTGAACATCTCGGTCGGGAATGGCAGCTTCGACACGTCCATGCCGCGCTGCGCCATGTCCTGACGGGTCATTTCGGCCAGACGCTCAGAATCCTGCTCGACCATCACGCCCGGCACGTCCAGTTCGGTCGACTTGACCAGCGCGTCCATCACGGCTTCCTTGTTGCGCGCCTTGACCCGTGCGGTCACTTCGCGTTCCAGGTTGACCTTGATATCTTCGCGCATCTTCTCGATCGAACCGTCTTCGATGCCCAGCGACTTGGCGAACTCTTCATCGACTGCAGGCATGTGCGCCCACTCGAGCTGGTTCAGGGTGATGGTGAACTCGGCGGTTTTGCCGGCCACGTCCTTGCCGTGGTAGTCCTCTGGGAATGCCAGTGGGAAGGTCTTGCTTTCGCCGACTTTGAGGCCGATCGTGGCGGCTTCGAATTCTGGCAGCATGCGGCCTTCGCCCAACACGAACGGGTAGTTCTCGGCCTTGCCGCCGTCGAACTCGACGCCGTCGAGGGTGCCGACGAAGTCGACGGTGACGCGGTCGCCATTGGCAGCCACGGCTTCGCCGCCGGTGCCGTGCTCGCCCGCTTCACCCTTGGTGTGGTAGTGCACGCGCTGCTTGCGCAGGATGTCGATGGTCTTGTCGATCTCGGCGTCGGTCACTTCGGTGGCGACGGTTTCGACTTCGACTGCGGCCAGATCGCCGATCACGACGTCCGGATAGACTTCGAAGGTGGCATCGAAGGACAGCGTGCCTTCTTCGGCATCTTGCTTCGGTTCGATTTTCGGGAAACCGGCAACGCGCAGTTCGTTGGCGATGGCGGCGTCGTTGAAGGCGCGGCCAACTTTATCGTTCAGGACCTCGGTCTCGATCTGGTAGCCGTACTGGGCAGCGACCATCTTGAGCGGCACTTTGCCTGGACGGAAACCCGGCGCGCGCGCCGTCTTGGCCTGCTGTTTCAGGCGCTTTTCGACTTCGGTACGGACGTCAGCGACCGGAAAAGAGATCGTCAAGCGACGCTCGAGTTTACCCAGGGTTTCGACTGCAGTTGCCATTGTAAAAATCGTCCAAAAAAATAATTATTCGTGGTGCGAGGAGGGGGACTCGAACCCCCACACCATTGCTGGCGTCAGGACCTAAACCTGGTGCGTCTACCAATTTCGCCATCCTCGCGCAGGATTGCATAGTGCCTCAAAAACAAAGGGCGCCCGAGAAAGAAACCGGCCGCCCTGCACTCCATTGTTTAGGGGCTACAACTTCAAACGATTATTTTACTGGATTTTCTGTCACTACTGGGAGTGATTTTTAGCGCGTGCGGATGCTCTGTCATTGCGCCTCCGGTTTTTTCACGCGGAACCACGCCGCATACAAGGCCGGCAGGAACAACAGCGTCAACGCCGTCGCCACCATCAGGCCGCCCATGATCGCCACCGCCATCGGGCCCCAGAAGGTCGAGCGCGACAAGGGGATCATGGCCAGCGCCGCAGCGGCCGCGGTCAGCAGGATCGGGCGGCAACGGCGCACCGCCGCTTCCACGATCGCATTCCACGGATGGCTGCCGGCCGCGATGTCCTGCTCGATCTGGTCGACCAGGATCACCGAATTACGGATGATCATGCCGAACAGCGCAATCACGCCCAGGTTGGCGACAAAGCCGAACGGACGATCCAGGATCAGCAGCGCCATCGCCGCCCCGGCCACGCCGAGCGGCCCGGTCAGGAACACCAGCAGCGAGCGCGAGAAGCTGTGCAGCTGCAGCATCAGCAGCGTGAAGGTGATGAACAGCACCAGCGGCACATTCGCCATGATCGACGCTTCCGCCTCGGAGCTGTCGGCGGCGGCGCCCTCGATCGTGAGGCGATAGCCGGCCGGCAGCTTGCTGCGGATCGGCGCCAGCTTGGCGTCGATCTGCGCCGTCACGGTCGGGCCCTGGATGCCCTCGACCACATCGGACTGGACCATCACCGCCCACTCGCGCCCTTCGCGCCAGACCACGCCCGGCTCCCACACGAACTGCACCCGCGCCACCTGGCCGATGCTCACGGCGCGTCCGCTGGCGGTCGGCACCAGCGCTTCCGACAAGCGCGTGATGGTCGAGCGCTCTTCGATCGGCTGGCGCACCACCATGTCGATCAGGCGGTTCGATTCGCGGAACTGGCCGATCGCGGTGCCGGTGAGCATGGTGTTGACCACCCGCCGCACCGATTGCGACGTCACACCGAGCGCGCGCAGCTTGTCCTGGTCCAGATCGAGGCGCAGCACCTTGACCGCTTCGTTCCAGTTGTCGTTCACGCCCAGCGTGTTGGGATTGGCGCGCATCACGTCCTTGACCTGATCGGCCACGCCACGCACCACCTGCACGTCCGGGCCGAGCACCTGGAACTGCACCGGATACGGCACTGGCGGCCCGTTCGGCAGCAATTTCACGCGCCCGCGCACTTCAGGAAAATCGGTGCGGAAGGCCTCGATGATCTTCAGGCGCAGCGCTTCGCGCGCAGCGGTGTCGACCGGCAGCACCACCACTTGCGACACGTTCGACTGCGGGAAGATCTGGTCCAGCGGCAGGTAGAAGCGCGGGCTGCCGGTGCCGACATAACTGGTCACGCTCTTGACCCCTTGCTGCTTGCCGAGGAAGGCTTCGAAGCGCTTGACGGTCGCCTCGTTGGCGCCGAAGCTGGTGCCTTCGGGCGACCATAACTCGACCATCAATTCGGGGCGGCTCGAATCCGGGAAGAACTGCTTCTCGATGAAATTGAAGCCGAACAAACCCAGCGCAAAGACGCCCAGGCTGAGGGCGATGGTGGTCTTGCGCCACTCCACGCACCAGCTCACGAGGCGCCGGAAGCGCTGGTAGCCGGGCGTGTCGAAGACGGCGTGGTTGCTGTCGCCGTGCGCGTGCGGTTTTACCTTGAGCAGCATGAAGCCGATGTAGGGCGTAAACATCACCGCCACCACCCACGAGATCAGCAACGCCAGCCCATTGACCGAGAACATGGTGAAGGTGTATTCGCCGGCCGTCGATTCGGCCAGGCCGATCGGCAAAAAGCCGGCCGCCGTGATCAGGGTCCCGGTCAGCATCGGCATCGCGGTCGAGGTGTAGGCAAACGTGGCCGCCTCGAAGCGCGACAAGCCCTCTTCCATCTTGCGCACCATCATTTCAACCGCGATGATGGCGTCGTCCACCAACAGGCCCAGTGCGATGATCAGCGCGCCCAGCGAAATCTTGTGCAGCGAGATATCGAGCATGCGCATGAACAGGAAGGTAATCGCCAATACCAGCGGGATCGACAGCGCCACCACCAGGCCCGGATAAACGTCGATGCGCCACCTTGGTTTACTGTGCAGGCCGAGCGCCAGGAACGACACCGCCAGCACGATCACCACCGCTTCGATCAGCACCTTGATGAATTCGCCGACCGATTCCTTGACCGCCTGCGGCTGGTCGGCCACCCGTTCGAGCTCGATGCCGACCGGCAGTTGGGCGCGGATGCGCGCTACGGTGTCGGACAGGCCCTGGCCCATGGTAATGATGTTGCCGCCCTTTTCCATCGACACGCCCAGGCCGATCACTTCCTTGCCGTTGTAGCGCATCTTGTCGGCCGGCGGGTCCTGGTAGCCGCGCTTGACGGTCGCAAAGTCGCCCAGCCGGAACGTGGTGCCGCCAGCGCGCAGCTGCAGCTCTTCGATCTGGGCCAGGCTGCGCAGCGCGCCGGTCACGCGCACCTGCAGGTTGTCGCTCGGCGTGACCAGCACGCCGCTGGCCTCGATTTCGTTCTGGGTCGCGATCTGGTTCACGATCTGCTCGAACGGCACCCCCAGCTGGGCGAACTTCTTGCTCGAAAATTCGATATACACCTTCTCGCTTTGCACCCCGAACTGCTCGACCTTGGCCACCAGCGGCACGCGCAGCAGCTGCTGGCGCACGAAGTCGGCGTAGTCGCGCATCTCGGCGTAGGTAAAGCCGTCGCCGGACAGGGCGAAGATCGACCCGTAGGTGTCGCCGAATTCGTCGTTGAAGAACGGGCCGATCACGCCCTGCGGCAGGGTCGCGGCGATGTCGCCGATTTTCTTCCTCACCTGATACCAGGCGGGCCCGGTCTCCTTGGGCGGCGTCGATTCGCGCAGCTCGAGGATGATGGTGGTCTCGCCCGGCTTGGAAAAGCTGCGGATACGGTCGATATAGGGCGTCTCCTGCAGTTTGCGCTCGAGCGGGTCGGTGACCTGCTCGGCCATCTGCAGCGCGGTAGCGCCCGGCCACACGGCGCGCACCACCATCGCGCGGAAGGTGAATGGCGGGTCTTCGTCCTGACCCAGCTCGAAGTAGCTCAGGATCCCGAACAGCAGGCAGGCGGCGATCAGGAAGCGCGTCAGCGGGATGTGCTCCAACGCCCAGCGCGACAAATTGAAACCCTTCATTTGCCCTCTCCGCTGCCGGCGTTTGGCGAGGCCGCGTTGTTACCCGCGCGGCCCGAGACCGCAGCCTCGGTATCGGCGCGGCGCGCCACGTCGGCGGTGAGGATACGCACCTTCTGGCCGGGTTTGAGTTGGTTCACGCCCGCCGTCACCACTTGCTGACCGGCGCTCACGCCACTGGCGAGCAGCACGTCGTTGTCGGCCTGGCCCGCCACGTCGACGTTGACCAGTTTCACCGCGCCCTTCTCGACCACCCAGACCGCGGTCGCGCCCTGATTCTGCACCAGCGCCGTCAACGGCACCCGCAGCGCGCCGCCCCTGGCGCTGGCGCCGGCCACCAGTTGCACGGTGGCCGTCATCCCCAGCCGCACATCCCGGCGTTCCGGAATCGAGACCTTGACGGTATAGGTGCGGCTGGCGGCATCGGCCATCGGCGAAATTTCGCGGATCTTGCCGGGGATGGTCTGGTCGGCATTCGCCCACAGGCGCACCGTGACGTCGCCCGCCTTGCGCAGCAGTTCGACCTTGTCCTCGGGGATGCCGATCACGACCTCCTTGTCTTCGGTGCGCGCCACCCGCGCCACCGGCGTGCCGGGCTGCACCACCTGGCCGACTTCGGCCTCGATCGCCGTCACCACGCCATCGGTATCGGCGCTCAGGCTGGTGTAGGTGGCCTGGTTCGATTGGCCGCGCAGGCCGGCGCGCGCCGCATCGACGTTCGCCTGCGCCGCCTTCAGGGCGCTCCCCTTGGCGTCGAGCACGGCCTGGCTGACGAAATTCTGGGCGCGCAGATTGACATGGCGCTTGTAGTCGGCGTTGGCCAGATCGCGCTCGGTCTCGGCCGCGCGCAGCGTGGCCTTGGCCTGGGTCTCGGCCAGGCGCATGTCCTGCGGGTCGAGCCGCATCAGCACGTCGCCACGCTTGACCAGCGCGCCAACGTCGACCTTGCGCTCGACGATCTTGCCGCCGACCCGGAACCCGAGTGCCGATTCATAGCGCGGACGCACGTCGCCCGAGAATTCAAGCCGTTCGCCGTTGGCGCCGGCGGCGAGCGTGATCGCGCGCACCGGGCGCACATCTTCCACCGGCGGCGCCGGTTTGGAGCAGGCCACCAGTGCGGCGGCGGCAATCGGAAGCAGGACGGCGGCGCGCAGGCCGGAGCGGCGCCAGAGAACGAGTGGGGCAGACACGATGGTGGTCCTTATGATTGTTCTGATCGCGAAACCGGCGCGCGGATGGCGCCAGTTTATAAGCCAGCAATTATAATCATGCAAACAGACAATTTGATGGCGCTAGAGTCATCAATCTAATATGGCAGTGAACCACTACGAAAACTTTCCGGTCGCCTCGATCCTGCTGCCGCGCCGCCTGGTGCCGGCGGTGGAAGCAATCTACGCCTTCGCGCGCAGCGCCGACGATCTGGCCGACGAGGGCGACGCCACGCCGCAACAGCGCCTCGATGCGCTGCATGCCTACGAGCGCCAGCTCGACCTGATCGACGCCGGCGAAGCGCCGCTCGACCCGATGTTTGCGCGCCTGGCCGGCGTGGTGCGCGAATACCGGCTGTCGCTGGCGCCGATGCGCGACCTGCTGTCGGCGTTCAAGCAGGACGTCATCACCCAGCGCTACCCGGACTACGCCACCCTGCTCGATTATTGCCGGCGCTCGGCCGACCCGGTCGGGCGCCTGATGCTGGCGCTGTACCGGGCCGACGGCGCCGACAACCTGCGCGAAGCCGACGCCATTTGCAGCGCCCTGCAGCTGATCAACTTCTGGCAAGACGTGGCGATCGACTTCACCAAGGGCCGCGTCTATATTCCGCAGGAAGACCTGGGCCGCTTCAACGTCAGCGAGTCGGCGCTGCGCGCGGGCACGGTCGATGGCCCGTTCCAGGCGCTGATGCGCTTCGAAGTCGAGCGCGCGCGCGCCCTGATGCTGTCCGGCGCCCCGCTGGCGAAACGCCTGCCGGGCCGGATCGGCATGGAGCTGCGCATGATCGTCCAGGGCGGCCTGCGCATCCTCGAAAAGCTCGACGACGCCGGCTACGATGTGTTCAGCCGCCGTCCGCTGCTGGCCTGGCACGACTGGCTGGTGATCGGCTGGCGCGCCCTGCGCATGTAGAGGCCGCTTTGTCGGGGGCGCGGCGCATCGTATAAGATAGCGCACGAATGCAGTCCAATCCGCGGCGCCCGGCGCCGTCCAACCAGCATCACCAGCTAGATTTCATGTCTCCTGACGAATACTGCCAGCAAAAGACCGTCCAGAGCGGCTCCAGTTTTTACTACAGCTTCTTGTTCCTGCCGCCCGAGCGGCGCCGTGCGATCACGGCGCTGTACGCGTTCTGCCGCGAGGTCGACGACACCGTCGACGAAGCGACCGACGGTTCGGTGGCGCGCATCAAGCTGGCCTGGTGGCGCACCGAGGTCTCGGCCATGTATGCCGGCACCCCCACCCATCCGGTGATGCTGGCCCTGCAGCCGCACATCGCCCCCTACCGGCTCGAGGAAAAACACCTGCTGGCGATCGTCGACGGCATGGAGATGGACCTCGACCAGAGCCGCTACCTGGATTATCCCGGCCTGCAGCGCTATTGCTGGCACGTGGCCGGCGTGGTCGGGATCCTGTCGGCCAGCATTTTCGGCTACACCGATCCGAAAACGCTGGCGTACGCCGAGAAACTGGGTCTTGCTTTCCAGCTCACCAACATCATCCGCGACGTCGGCGACGACGCGCGCAAGGGCCGCATCTACCTGCCGGTGAACGAGTTGCAGCAGTTCGGTGTTACCGCCAACGACCTGCTCAAGCTCGAGCACAGCGACAAGTTCGAGGCGCTGATGCGCTTCCAGGCCGAGCGCGCCCAGGCGGTGTATGACGAAGCGCTGGCGCTGCTGCCCAAAGAAGACCGGCGCGCCCAGCGTCCGGGCCTGATGATGGCGGCGATCTACCGCACCCTGCTCGATGAAATCGTGCGCGACGGCTTCCACGTGCTGAACCAGCGCATCTCGCTCACGCCGCTGCGCAAGTTGTGGCTGGCGTGGAAGACCTATGTCCGCACCTAGGGGCGACACGCTGCGCGTCGCGGTTGCCGGCGCCGGCTGGGCCGGCTGCGCCGCGGCGCTGGAATTGACGCTGCAGGGGCACCAGGTCACGCTGATCGAAGCGGCGCGCACGCTCGGCGGGCGCGCACGCGGCGTTGACGTACGTGGCCTGGCGCTCGACAACGGCCAGCACATCCTGCTCGGCGCCTACCGCGACTGCCTGCGCCTGATGCGCCGGGTCGGCGTCGATCCCGACGCCGCCATGCTGCGCCTGCCGGTGCAGATGCGTTATCCGCAGCATGGCGACGGCATGGACTTCGCCGCGCCGCGCCTGCCCGCGCCGCTGCACCTGGTCGTGGCCCTGCTGCGCGCGCGCGGCCTGGGACGCGCCGACAAGCTGGCGCTGGCGCGCCTGAACAGCGCCGCCAAGTGGATGGGCTGGCAGCTCAATGAAGATTGCAGCGTGTCTGAACTGCTGGCGCGCTTCGACCAGACCGAGCGCCTCACGCGCCTGCTGTGGCGGCCGCTGTGCGTCGCCGCCCTCAACACCCCGCCCGAGCGCGCCTCGGCCAATGTGTTCTTGGCGGTGCTGCGCGACAGCCTGGGCGCACGCCGGCGCGCGGCCTCCGACATGCTGCTGCCACGGCTGCCGATGGGCGCCCTGTTTCCCGAACCCGCCGCCGCCTGGCTCGAACAGAACGGCGGCGCGCTGCGCCTGGGCGTCAAGGTCGGCGCGCTCGATCAAGATGGCGATGGCTGGCGGCTCGACCTGCATGGCCAAGCGCCATCGAGCGAACAGTTCGACGCCGTGGTGCTGGCCACCCCGGCGCTGCAGAGCGCCGCGCTGCTGGCGCCCTTGCCGGGCAGCGCAGCCCTGTGCGCGCAGCTGGCCGGTTTCGACTACGAACCGATCGCCACCTGCTACCTGCAATACGCGCCCGGCACCGGTCTCGATCTGCCGTTCTACGCACTGGAAGACGATCCGGCCAACGGCCGCTGGGGTCAATTTGTCTTCGACCGCGGCCAGCTCGACGCCGCCCAGGATGGTCTGCTGGCGGTGGTGGTCAGCGCCGCCGCCGGCGCCGGAGAGTTGGCGCGCGACGATCTGGCGGCGGCCATCGCGGCGCAACTGGCGCACGACCTGCGGCGCCCGCAACTGGCCAATCCGGTATGGACCCAGCTCATCACGGAAAAGCGCGCGACGTTTTCGTGCACCCCGGGCCTGGTGCGGCCGACTGTCTCGACCCCGTTCCCGGGCCTGGTGCTGGCCGGCGACTACACCGCCAGCGACTACCCGGCGACGCTGGAAACGGCGGTGCGCAGCGGTGCGGCAGCGGCGACGGCTATCCACGCCTGGAACGCCCTGCCCCGCGAAAAGCGCAACCTGTCGCACGACCGTGGTGCATCGGCGCGGGATTCCGTACAGTAGCAGCATCGAAATGTATGCATGGAATCCGTCATGAAACCCCCATCCGGCCTGCGCGCCGTGATCGTGCTTGCCCTGCTGGCCCTGACCATCGCCAGCACCCTGGTGCTGGTCAAGCCCGAGCTGATCGGCGGTTCGGCGCATGCCACATCGGCTGCGATCGGGTCGATCCCGGTCATCGGCCACCCGTGATGTATGGGTAAGCTCGAATACCTCGACGCGCTCAAACGCGCCCTAGCCGGCCTGCCGCCGGCGACCCAGGCCAAGACCCTGGCCTGGTACGAACAGCGCTTCGTCGACGGCGTCGCCGCCGGGCGGCGCGAAGAAGATGTGGCGCAAGAGCTGGGCGAGCCGCGCCAGGTGGCGCTGACGCTGCGCACCAGCGCCCACTTCGACGCGCTCAAGGACAAGAAGCCGGCCGGCGCGCCGCTGCGCACCCTGCTCTCGAGCATGGGACTGCTGGTGTTTAATCTCTTCATGGCGATTCCGGCAGCGGTGTACGCCAGCCTGCTGGTGGCGCTGTACGTGGCGGCATTCGGCTTTTATGTATCCGGCATCGCGATCACCGCCAGCGGCCTGGCCGGCGCCAACGAACTGGTGCTGAGCGCCCCGCTCGACCATGTCATCGTGACCGATGGCGGCGACCCGGACCGGCGCCCCGGACAAACCCGCGTCACCATCAGCGAAAAGGGTATCCATGTGTTCGAGGAAGAAATGCACGCCGACGACACGCCGCCAAGCTCCGCGAGCGCGAGCGACAGCAGCCGCTCGACCATGGGCGTGATCCGCGGCGCCGAAGCGGTGGCCGAGCGCCAGATCCAGATAACGACCGACCTCGACCCCGATTCGCGCGCCACCCAGACCCTGTTCGGCTGCGGCCTGATCCTGGGCGCAATCGCCCTGTTCTTGCTGGCGCTGGTGATCAGCAAGTACACCCTGATCGGCATCCGGCGCTACGTGCGCATGAATATGTCGCTGCTGCGGGGAGCTTGAGCCGATGCGCGCCCTCATCAAGGTCGGATTCAGCCTGCTGGTGCTGGCCTGCGTGCTGGTTGCCCTCAGCTACAGCATGCTGCGCGCCAACGGCAGCAGCGCCACCAGCCAGGGCCGCCAGGTCGCGCGCGAAGTGCGCGCGCTGCCTGCCGGCGTCGACGCGGTCGCGCTCGACGGCCCGATCGACCTGACCTTGCGCTACGGCGCCACGCCGGCGCTGCAGGTCAGCGGCGAGCAGCGCCTGCTGGGCAATGTCGAGGTCACGCAGGAAGGCTCCGTCCTGCACATCGGCATCCGCGGCATGGTGCTGCGCCATCGCGAGCCGCTCGAAGTCGAACTGGTGCTGCCGGCGCTGACCGCGGTAACGCTGTCAGGCAACGGCGACAGCAATGTGAATGGTTTTTCGGGCCAACGGATTGCGCTGCAACTGAATGGCTCGGGTTCGGCGCGCTTCAACGGACGCTACCGCGAGGCCGAGGTGGGCCTGAGCGGCAATGGCGACGTCGACATCAACGCCGGCGCCGCGGTCGAGCGGATCGCGGCGCGGCTGATGGGCAGCGGCAGCATGACCTTGGTCGGCAACGCGCGCGAACTCGATGCGCAATCGTCCGGCTCGGGGCGGCTGGACGCCGAACACCTGCGCGCCGAAACCGTGACGCTGAACCAGACCGGCTCGGGCGAGAGCATCATCCAGGCGCGCAGCAAGAGCGCGATCACGATCAGCGGCAGCGGCGACGTCGAAGTGCACGGCGATCCGGGCGAGCGCAGCACCAGCCGCACCGGTACGGGCAGCGTCAACTACGTCGAATGACGGCCTATCCGCGCTTGAATGCAGAGCGCCGCCTGGCCGGCGTCGGGGTCACGCTGCTGGTGCAGCTGGCCCTGATCGGCGCGTGGCAGATGGCGCGCCAGATGCCGCCCGTGGCGGCGGCAGGTAGTGCGCCACAGATTCAGTGGCTGCATCTGCCGCTGCCAGAAATCTGCACCACCGCACCTTGAACCGTCATCAGCGCCGCCCCTGTCAAAAACTCAGCACCGGGGTCGGTGATTGTCCCGACGCTTGAGCCTCAGTTCTTCGGGCGACGCAGGCGCACGGCGCCGGCCAGGCCGAAACCGGCCAGCATCAGCGCCAGCGAGCCAGGTTCCGGCACCTGGGCGACGCGCTCGAAGCTCAGGTCATCCATCACGTAGGCGCCTTGCGCGCCGCTCGAGACGATGATGGTGTCGATCGCACTGTTCCAGCCGGCGCCCAGGAAGGCGGGCGACTCGGACAGCAGGAGCGAGGCCGAACTGGCGACCAGTTGGCCGGCGAAATACAGGTCGAAGCGCACGCTGCTGTCGTTGTAGCCGGAGAACCAGGCGCCGCTGAAGATGGTCGGCGCCAGGAAGCGGATGGTGCTGGCGCTCGGCCCGCCATCGGTCCAGTCAGCAGTGATCCGGCCCTGGCCGGAATGGGCGGTGAACGGCGACGACTCGCTGGTGAAGACCGACATGCCCGAGTTCGACCAGTCAAGGCCACCGTAGTTAGCCGGCACCGATGCATAACCGTCGGGGCCGACGATGTCGTCGAAGGTCAGTACGGTGGCCGAAGCGAACGGCGCGGACAGCGCGAGGATGAGACTCAGGGCGAGGTTGCCGATGGTGTGGTGCATGATGTTCCCGAAAAGTGTGGTGGATGCTTGCTGCAGCCGGCGCCAGGGCCGGCTGCGACGTATGGGTCAGACCAGGCCGAGCGCCGGGTCGCTGACGCCGTGGCGCCCGGTTTCGACGCGGCCGGCGAAGCGCCGCAGGTAGTCCGGCTGGCTCGAGACCGTGGCGCTGAAGTCGTACCAGTAGCCGTTGGCCGCGACCGGAATGCGCACCACCAGTTCGCTGCGCGGCGCCAGCAGGTGCTGCTGCCTGAACGCCGCATAGGCGTTCGCGTTCAGGTTGAAGCTGCACGGCGCCATACCGGTATTCATCAGGCGCAGCACCAGTTCGCCGGTGGCGGCATCGCAGCGCACCTGCACGTCTGGCCGTGGCTGGCCGGCGGCGACGGCGCGCAGCGCGCTGCCGCTGAAGTGGCGGTGGTAGCCGTTCGGCCCCAGCACCCACAGATCGTAGGCCCCGCCAACGGCGGGCAGCCAAATGTCGCTCAGCGACTTGCCCGCTTCGACCGTGTAGCGGCGTGGCAGCGCGGCCAGGTTGTTGCGGTCGTAGACATGGAACACGGCAGCCTGGCGACCGCTGTTGATGAAGTTCAGCGCCACCCGCACGGCGGCCATGCTGGCGCCGGGCTGCACTTCGCATAACGTCGCCAGCTCATACGGCAGTGCGCGCGAGGGCCGCGTGCCGACAGCCTGCAGCGGCATGTGCGGCGCCGCCGGCGGCGCGATCTGCGCCAGTCGCTGCTGCGCCGCGCGCAGGGCGTCGGCCTGGGCTTTGGTGCTGCGCCCCTTGAGCACCGGCAGCGCCTCGTCGTTCGGCGTGGCGAAGTTGAATGCGCTGGTCAGGTCGCCGCACACGGCGCGCCGGAATGGGCTGATGTTCGGTTCCCTGACGCCGAAGCGCGTCTCCAGGAAGCGCAGCACCGAGGTGTGGTCGAACACCTGCGAGTTGACCCAGCCGCCACGGCTCCAGGGCGGAATCACATACATCGGCACGCGCGGACCGGGACCGTAGACGCGCCCGTCCGGCGCCGGCTGGCGGGTGCTGCCGGGAGGCCGGCCGTGGGTGTAGTACTCGGCCGCCAGGTCGGCCTGCGCCAGTGTGGTCTTGCCGGCGTAGCCGCCCTTGCCGTCGGGGGACGGCGCCGACGGCGACGGCACGTGGTCGAAGTAGCCGTCGTTCTCGTCGAAGTTGACGATCAGGACGGTCTTGCTCCAGACCTCGGGGTTGGCGGTCAAGGCGTCCAGCACCTGTTGCAGGAACCAGGCGCCCTGCACCGGGCTCGACGGGCCGGGATGCTCGCAGTAGATCGATGGCGCATTGACCCACGATACCTGCGGCAGCTTGCCCTCGCGGATATCGCGCTTGAAGGCGTCCAGGTATTGCTCGGGCTGGGTGCCTGGCAGGGTGTTGGCGATGCCTTTGTAGAGCGGATTGCTGGCGTTGTCGGTGGCCGCGTTGTAGGCGTGATAGGGCAACGCCTGGCCGGTGTTGGTGTACGGCTGGTTCGGCGCGCCGCCGCTCGATACCGGATAGCCCGATGCCAGGTTGGCACGCTTGAACTGGCGGAACGCGCCCAGCATATTGTCGCCCCATTCGTCGGGCATGTTCTGGTAGCTGATCCAGCTCACGCCAGCCGCTTCAAGACGTTCGGCATACGTGGTCCAGGTGTAGCCGGTATTCACGCCGCCCGGCACGCCGTCGATCGCGTCCCACTCATTGGTCACGAAGGCGGTGTTGGTCGGCACCGCGCCATTGGTGCCGGTCAGGAAGAACGAGCGGTTGGCGTCGGTCCCGGCGTGCATCGAGCAGTGGTAGGCGTCGCACACGGTGAAGGCATTGGCCAGGGCGAAGGCGAACGGGATTTCGGCCTGCTTGAAGTAACCCATCG
>Ga0308160_10005186_pt1 | contig 13685 bp, 13 predicted proteins | sample PhyFR1_FD_201036 | JGI IMG/M metagenome (GOLD analysis project Ga0308160, IMG submission 201036) | Phyllosphere microbial communities from UC Gill Tract Community Farm, Albany, California, United States - DLSLF.R1 | ecosystem: Host-associated > Plants > Phyllosphere > Unclassified | place: USA...
GGTTGATTTTCTGGGCGCCGAAGGTCAGCGCCTTTCGGCTCTCGCCGAAGGTGACCACCCCCATGCCCAACACGCGCTGGTAGAAGGCGCAGGTGACGTCGACATTGGCGACGGTCAGCACCAGGTGATCGAGGCGGTCTATATGCATGCTGTTTACAGCACGATAGTCTGCGCTTCCTCACCCTGGCGCTCGCGGATCTCGCCAATGCGGAACACCGTCTCGCCCGCCGCCTTCAGCTGCGCCATCGCCGCGTCGGCATTCGCCGCCGACACGATGACCGCCATGCCGATGCCGCAGTTGAACACCCGGTGCATTTCGGCGTCGGCCACGCCGCCATGCTGCTGCAGCCAGGAGAACAGCGGCGGCATGGTCCAGCTGTCGCGCTGCAGCACTGCGGTGAGATTGGGCTGCAGCACGCGCGGGATGTTTTCAACGAGGCCGCCGCCGGTGATGTGCACCATGCCGCGCACTTCCATGCTCTGCATCAGCGCCAAGAGCGGCTTCACATAGATGCGGGTTGGCTCCAGCAGCGCGTCGGCCAGGGGGCGGCCGTGGAAGTCGGCGTTCAGGTCGGGCTGGGCCACTGAGATAATCTTGCGCACCAGCGAATAGCCGTTGGAATGGGCGCCGGAAGAAGCCAGACCCAGCACCACGTCGCCCGGCGTGATTTTCGTGCCATCGATGATGGACGACTTTTCCACCGCGCCGACGGCAAAGCCCGCCAGGTCGTATTCGCCGTCCGGGTACATGCTGGGCATTTCCGCGGTTTCGCCGCCGATCAGTGCGCAGCCGGCCAGTTCGCAGCCGCGGGCAATGCCCTTGACCACGTCGGTGGCGGTCGGCACGTCGAGCTTGCCGCAGGCGAAGTAGTCGAGGAAGAACAGCGGCTCGGCGCCCTGCACCAGGATGTCGTTGACGCTCATCGCCACCAGGTCGATGCCGACCGTGTCATGCCGGTTCAGGTGGAAGGCAAGCTTGAGCTTGGTGCCGACGCCGTCGGTGCCGGATACCAGCACCGGCTCCTTGTACTTCTTGCTGATCTCGAACAGCGCGCCAAAACCGCCGATGCCGCCCAGCACGCCCTCGCGCATGGTGCGCTTGGCGAAGGGCTTGATCGCTTCCACCAGGGCATCGCCCGCATCGATATCAACACCGGCGTCGCGGTAGGAAAGGGAAACGTTGGATTGGGAACTCATGATGTGATTGGCGGCAGAGGCGGTAAAATAGACGGTTGGCGCCGGAACTTGCTTCCGGAAAAACGCGTATTTTATCAAACCGGACAATCCAGCCGCCGAATTCATGCCATTTTCTTTGATCACGGAACGATGCCGGCGGCGCATCGGAGGCACTTGCCCGGGACTTGCCTGCGAGGTCGTGCTCGGCGATGATGCAGGCTACTCCCTGACAACATTTCCGTTTTTACACGACATTGGGCGCGCGCAGCGCCACCGAACAGCCCCACCACTTCACGCATGAGACAGCTGCTGCTGGATTTGATCGCGGAAAAGCCGCAAACCCTGGCCAATTTCGAGGCCGGGAAAAATGCCGAGCTTTATCAGCTGCTGTGCCGGCTGGCCGCGCATCCGGAGGACAGCCGCGAACGCTTCGTGTATCTGTGGGGCCGCGCCGGCGCCGGCAAGACGCATCTGCTGCGCGCGCTGGCGGTGCTGCCGGATGCCCGCTATATCGACGCCGCCAGCGCGGCACAGGCCTGCCGCTACGACCCCGCCATCCGCATCTATCTGCTCGACGACTGCGAGCAGTTGTCGCCAGAGGCGCAGATCGCGGCCTTCAACCTGTTCAATGAAGTGCGCGAGCACGGCGCGCTGATGATTACCGGCGGCGCGGTGCCGCCGGCGGTGCTGCCGGTGCGGGAAGACCTGCGCACCCGCATGGGCTGGGGCCTGATCTACCAGGTGCATGAACTGAGCGACGAGGAAAAAATCGCCGCGCTGAGCCAGGCCGCGGCGACCCGCGGGCTGGCGGTCTCGCCCGGCGTGCTGCCCTACCTGATCACCCACTTCGAGCGCGACATGCGGTCCCTGTCCGCGATGCTCGACGCGCTGGACCGCTATTCGCTGGAAACCCAGCGTCCGATTACCCTGCCCCTGCTGCGCGACCTGCTGCAACTGGAAGATGAAACGAAGCCATGAACAACCTGACCCTGTTTGACCTTGACCACACGCTGCTGCCGCTCGATTCCGACTATGAATGGGGCCAGTTCATGTCGCGCATCGGCGCGGTGGACCCGGTGGAATTCGCGCGCCGCAATGGCGAGTTCTATGCCCAGTACCAGGCCGGCACGCTGGACCCGGTGGCCTACCTCGAATTCGCCTTCGGCACGCTGGCGCGGTTTCCGCGCTCCCAGCTCGATGCCTGGCACCGCCAGTTCATGGACGAAGTGATCCGCCCGGCCGTCAAGCCCGGCGCGCTGGCGCTGGTGCAGAAGCACCTGGACGCGGGCGACCTGGTGGCCATCATCACCGCCACCAACCGCTTCGTGACCGCGCCGATCGCCCGCGAATTCGGCGTCGAGCACCTGATCGCCGCCGAGCCGGAAGTCGATGCCAACGGCGACATCACCGGCGCCTTCGTCGGCACGCCGCCCTACGGCGCCGGCAAGGTGGTCAACATCCGCAAATGGCTGGACGCGCGCGGCCAATCGCTGGAAGGCTTCGCCCGCAGCACGTTTTACAGCGATTCACAGAACGACATACCGCTACTGGAAGCCGTCACCCATCCGGTTGCGACCAATCCCAATGCCCTGCTGGGCGCGCATGCAAAAGAGCGCGGCTGGCCCATCCTGAATCTGTTCAATGATTAAAAAGCTCATACGGCGCATTCTCGGCAAGCCGCAGCAGGCAGCCGACCCGACCCAGCCCGTGGTCCTCGGACCGCAGGAACATGGCATCAATCCCGAACTGGTATCGAACAATGCGATCCGCGTGACGCAGACGCTGCAGCAGGCCGGCTTCAAGGCCTTCCTGGTCGGCGGCGCGGTGCGCGATCTGCTATTGGGCGTCAAGCCCAAGGACTTCGACATCGCCACCAATGCCACGCCCGAGCAGGTCAAGGCGCTGTTCCGGCGCGCCTTCATCATCGGCCGGCGCTTTCAGATCGTGCACGTGATGTTCGGCCAGGACCTGCTGGAAGTCACTACCTTCCGCGGCGCGGCCAAGGAAGCCGCGCCCAAGGACGAGCATGGCCGGGTGCTGCGCGACAACACCTTCGGCGAGCAGCATGAAGACGCCCTGCGGCGCGACTTCACCATCAATGCGATGTACTACGACCCGGCCACCCAGGAGGTGCTGGACTACCACGGCGGCATGGCAGACATCCGCAACCGCACGCTGCGCATGATAGGCGTGCCCGAGGAGCGCTACCGCGAAGACCCAGTGCGCATGCTGCGGGTGGTGCGCTTTGCCGCCAAGCTCGGCTTCGAGATCGACCCGTCGGCCCAGGCGCCGATCCCGGTGATGGCGCCGCTGATCAACAACGTGCCGGCGGCGCGGGTATTCGATGAAATGCTGAAGCTCCTGATGAGCGGCCAGGCGATGGCCTGCCTGGAGCGGCTGCGCAGCGAAGGCCTGCACCATGGCCTGCTGCCGCTCTTGGACGTGGTGATGGAGCAGCCCCTGGGCGAGCGCTTCGTGCGCCTGGCGCTGGACAATACCGACCTGCGCATCCGGCAGGGCAAGCCGGTGTCGCCGGGCTTCCTGTTCGCTTCGCTGCTGTGGCACCAGGTGCTGGAGAAATGGCGCGCCTACCAGGCCGCCGGCGAATTTCCGATCCCGGCCCTGCACCAGGCGGCCGACGATGTGCTCAACGGCCAGACCGAGAAGCTGGCCTTGCAGCGCCGCATCGCCACCGACATGCGCGACATCTGGGCGATGCAGCCGCGCTTCGAGCGCCGCAGCGGCAAGTCGCCGTACAAGCTGCTGGAGCATCCGCGCCTGCGCGCCGGCTATGACTTCCTGCTGCTGCGCTGCGAATCAGGCGAACTCGACGCCGAGGCCGGCGAATGGTGGACCGCCTTCATGGAAGCCGACGGCCCCGGCCGCGAGGAACTGCTGGCCAGGAAGCCCAAGGCCGATGGCGAAGCCGCCGCGCCGAAGAAACGCGCCCGGCGCCGCCGTCCGAAGAAGGAGTCGGCCACCGGCGCGGCTGGCGACAACCCGACCATGGCCGGCGAGCACGGCGAATGAAGCCGGTGGCAGCCTACATCGGCCTGGGCGCCAACCTGGGCGACGCCCGCGGCGCCGTGCAGGCGGCGCTGCAGGCCCTGGACGAACTGCCCGAGACCAGGCTGCTGGCCCAGTCCAGCCTGTTCAGGACCGCGCCGGTCGATGCCGGCGGCGACGATTACGTCAACGCCGTGGCTCGGATCGAAACCCGGCTGCCGGCGCAGCAGTTGCTGGAGCGGCTGCTGGAAATCGAACAGGCGCATGGCCGCACACGGCCGGGCTACAATGCACCGCGCACGCTGGACCTGGACCTGCTGCTGTATGGCAGCGAACGGATCGCCACGACGGCGCTGACGGTGCCGCATCCGCGCATGACGCAGCGCGCCTTCGTGCTGATTCCGCTGCTGCAGATCGCGCCCCTGATCGAGATTCCCGGCAAGGGGCCGGCGCATGGCTTCGTGCCCGATGTCGCCGGCCAGGCGATTTCGGCGATCAGGGACTGAAGCCAGTCCGGAAGGCGCCGGCCGACATGTATAGCGGCCGCTGACCAGCCGCACCAGAACAAGAACAGGCGCCGTGCGCGCCATCCCAGACACTGCAACCGGAGGACAAGAAATGGCAGGCTATCTGCAGGAAAACCAGGCTGCGGGACGCAGCAAGGCAGTCACCGCGCCGGCGCTGATGGCAATGCGCGCGGCAGGCGAAAAGATCACCATGCTCACCTGCTACGACGCCAGCTTCGCCGCGCTGATGGACCGCTGCGGCGTCGAGATGCTGCTGGTGGGCGACTCGCTGGGCATGGTGTCGCAGGGACACCATTCCACCCTGCCGGTCACGCTGGCCGACATAGCGTATCACACCGCCAGCGTGGCGCGTGGCAACCGCACCGCGCTCTTGGTGGCCGACATGCCGTTCGGCACCTATGCCACGCCCGAGGCTGCCTTCAGCAATGCCGCCGAACTGATGCGCGCCGGCGCCCACATGATCAAGCTCGAAGGCGGCGCCTGGCTGGCGTCGACCGTGCGCTTCCTGACCGAGCGCGCGATCCCGGTCTGCGCCCATGTTGGCCTGACGCCGCAATCGGTGCATGTGCTGGGCGGCTTCAAGGTGCAGGGCAAGTCGGTTGCCGGCGCCGAGCAGATGAAGGATGACGCGCTGGCGCTGCAGGCGGCGGGCGCGTCGGTGGTGGTGCTGGAAGCGATCCCCGCGGCGCTCGGCCGCGAGGTGACGGAGGCGCTGGCGATCCCCACCATCGGCATCGGCGCCGGCCCTGACTGCTCGGGCCAGGTGCTGGTGATGCATGACATGCTGGGCGTCTTCCCCGGCCACAAGGCGCGCTTCGTGAAGAACTTCATGGATGGCCAGACCAGCATAGACGCGGCGGTCAAGGCCTATGTGGCGGCGGTGAAGGACGGCAGCTTCCCGGCGGCCGAACACTGCTTCTGAGCTGCCGACCCGCCGCGCCGTGCGGCCAGCTCGTGGCGGTGCGGCGCGGCGTCAGACCGTCAGCTGCGTGATCGACGCCATGGCCACGCCGGCGTCGATCGACAGAAAGCCGACCGTGACCGGCAGCTTGAAACGGCGCGGTCCGGCGCTGCCCGGGTTGACCAGCAGCACGCCGCCCTCCTCGCGCACCATGGGCTTGTGGGAGTGACCGGCGATGACCACCTGCACCGGCGGCAGCGCATTCTTCAATTCCTTCACATCATGCAGCAGGTGAATCGCGACGCCATCGAAGCTCAGCGTCAGGCTGTGCGGCACCGCCTTTGCCCACGGCCCCGTGTCGTTGTTGCCGCGCACCGCATCGACTGGCGCGATCGCCGCCAGCGCTTCCAGGATCTGCGCATTGCCGATGTCGCCGGCATGGATGATGCGGTCCACGCCAGCCAGCGCGGCCAGGGCTTCCTGCCGCAGCAGGCCGTGGGTGTCGGAGATTAGCCCGATGCGCATCGCCGCCCGCTCAGCTGCCGTGGCTCAGCGCGTTCGACAGCAGCTTGGCCGTGATGTCGACGATCGGAATCACCCGCTCATAGGCCATGCGGGTCGGGCCGATCACGCCGAGCGTGCCGACCACCTTGCCATTGACGCCATAGGGCGCGGTGACCACGCTCATTTCATCGACCGGCATCAGCTGCGACTCGCCGCCGATGAAGATCTGCACGCCGGTGGCCTTGCTCGACACGTCCAGCAGCTGCATCAGGCTGGTCTTCTGCTCGAACATGTCGAACAGCTTGCGCAGCGAGGTCATGTTGGAAGACAGATCGCTCACCGACAGCAGGTTGCGCTCGCCGGAAATGACGACCTCGTCATTGTTTTCCGTCATCGCGTCGCTGCCTGCCTCGACCGCCGCCTGCATCAGCCGCGTCATGTCGTCGCGCAGCTGGCGCAGTTCGGCCTGCAGCCGGTTGCGCACATCGTCGAAACTCAGGCCGCCATAGTGCAGGTTGATGTAGTTGGCCGCTTCCACCAGTTGTGAGCGGGTGTAGTCGACATCGGTCAGCAGCAGCCGGTTCTGGACTTCGCCATTGGGCGCGACGATCACCAGCAGGATGCGTTTTTCCGACAAGCGCAGGAATTCCACCTGCTGGAAGACCGATTCGCGGCGCGGCGTCAGCACCACGCCGGCGAATTGCGACAGCGAGGACAGCACCTGGGCGGCGCTGGAAATGATGCGCTGCGGCGAGCCGATCTGGTTCTTCGGCTGCAGCCGGAATTCCACCGCCTTCTCGTCCAGCGGCTGCACCGTCAGCAGGGTGTCGACGAACATCCGGTAGCCGCGTGGCGTGGGAACGCGGCCGGCCGAGGTATGCGGGCTGCTGACCAGCCCCATTTCCTCCAGGTCGGCCATGATGTTGCGGATGGTGGCGGGCGACAGGTCGAGTCCGGAGATCTTGGACAGTGCGCGGGAACCGACCGGCTGGCCGTCGGCGATATACCGTTCCACCAGGGCTTTGAGCAGGGTTTGTGCGCGATGATCGAGTTGCATGTCCGTAGTCTAATGTCGTGGCGCATCAGGCGCCATGATTTATCCGTGTTTCCAGCCAGACTTCCAGGTCGTGCAGCGACGCACAGACGGCATCCGGCGCCACATGGTCAGGCATGGTGCGCAGCGGCAAGTCCTGCCGCCGCAGCCAGACGCCGCGCAGGCCGGCCTTCTGCGCGCCTTCCACGTCGAGCAGCGGATCGTCGCCGACATAGACCGCCTCGGCCGGCTCGACCTGCAGCGCCTCGCAGGCATGGCGGAAGATCGCCGGGTCGGGCTTGGCGCTGCCGAACTGGTGGGCGGCGATGGACACGTCGAAATAATGATCCATGCCTATTGCGCCCAGGTCAGCCACGCCGTTGGAGACCGAGCCCAGCGCCACCTTGCGCCGCAGGGCGTCCAGCACCGGATGCACATCCGGATACGGCTCGACCTGGTTGCGGGCGGCGTTGAAGATGGCCATCGCCGTATCCACCGACGCCGCACTTTCCCCGCAGGCAACGAACACCTCGGTCAGTACCGCGTGGCGCAGCGCCGCCAGGTTGATCGCGTAGCGCGGTTCGGACTTCATCAGCGCCACCCGCCTCGCCCGCATTTCCTCGATGCTGTAGCCGGCAGCGACGGTGGGCGCGTGTTCCCTGATCCAGTCGAACAGCAGGCGCTCGGCGCGCAGGATGACGGGCACGATGGGCCACAGGGTATCGTCTAGGTCGAACAGTACGGCTTTGATGGCGGGCATAAGACTGAAGTTTCCAGAGTTTTAACAGTTTGTCGGCGCATAAACTGGTTTGCACGGGAATTATGGTCTAATCTGCCGCATGCCGTCGTTCACGCCTCCCACACAGATGACTTTTCAGAAAATTGCGATTATCGGCAAGCCGGGCGCCACGGGTATCGCCGAGTCGCTGACGCAGCTCGCCGCCTTCCTGCAGGATGCCGGCATCGAGGTGCTGTTCGAGGCCGAGACGGCGCAGAACATCAACCACCAGGGCATCGGCCTGAACGCGCAGCAGATCGGCGAACAGGCGGACGCCGCCATCGTGGTCGGCGGCGACGGCACCATGCTGGGCATCGCCCGCCAGCTGGCGCCCTACAATGTGCCGCTGATCGGCATCAACCAGGGCCGGCTGGGCTTCATGACCGACATCCCGGCCGAAGGCATGCTGCCGATTTTGTCGGACATGCTGGCCGGCGAGATGGAATCGGAACAGCGCAGCCTGCTGGAAGGCGCGGTGCTGCGCGACGGCCAGATCATCTTCCGCGGGCTGGCCTTCAACGACGTGGTGGTGGCGCGCGGCGCCGGCTCCGGCATGGTCGAGCTGCGGGTGACGGTCGACGGCCACTTCATGTACAACCAGCGCTCGGACGGTCTGATCGCCTCCACCCCCACCGGCTCGACCGCCTATGCGTTGTCGGCCGGCGGACCGCTGCTGCACCCTACCCTGGGCGGCATCGTGCTGGTGCCGATCGCGCCGCATGCGCTGTCGAACCGTCCGATCGTGCTGCCCGACTCCTGCGAGATCCGCATCGAAGTCATTGCCGGGCGCGACTGCAGCATCAATTTCGACATGCAGTCGCTGGCGAGCCTGGCCTATCACGACTGCATCCTGGTGCGGCGCTCGGCGCATTCGGCCACCTTCCTGCATCCGCGCGGCTGGAGCTACTACGACACGCTGCGCGAGAAGTTGCACTGGAATGAATATCCTTCCGTCGAAGGTCAGTTAAAATAATTTCCCCGCCGCGACGCCGCGGCGCGGAATTCCGCAAATCCGAACATTCGCCTGCCTGCGGGCAACATCCGAAATCTCCCTCTCCAGATGCTGCGCACACTCTCCATACACGACTTTGTCATTGTTGATGCGATCGAACTTGAGCTGGGCTCCGGCTTCACTGTTTTCACCGGCGAAACCGGCGCCGGCAAATCCATCCTGATCGATGCGCTGGCGCTGGCCCTGGGCGGCCGCGGCGACGCCAGCGTGGTGCGCGAAGGCGCCGCCAAGGCCGACATCAGCGCCCAGTTCGCCACCGGCAGCGAAGCCGACGCCTGGCTGGCGGTCAATGAATTCGAGCCGGAAGACGGCTGCGTGCTGCTGCGTCGCGTGATCGACAATGCCGGCCGCTCCAAGGCCTATATCAATGGCGTCGCCGCCACCGCCACCCAGTTGCGCGACCTGGGCGAACTGCTGGTCGACATCCACGGCCAGCATGCGCACCAGTCGCTGCTCAAGGCCGACGCCCAGCGCGCGCTGCTCGACAGCCAGGGCGGCCTGGCGGAAGACGCCAAGGCGGTTGGCGCGGCCTACCGCGCCTGGCGCACGACGGCGCGCCAGCGCGAGGAATTCGAAACCAATGCCCGCAACGTGCTGCTGGAGCGCGAGCGCCTGGAATGGCAGGTGGCCGAGCTGGAAAAGCTGGCGGTCAAGCCCGGCGAATGGGACGAGATCAGCAACGAGCACAGCCGGCTGTCGCATGCGGCCAGCCTGATCGAGGGCGCCCAGGAAGCGCTGACGGCGATTTCCGAGTCCGACGAGAATCCCATCCTGTCGCTGCTGTCGTCGCTCAACACGAAGATCGGCAAGCTGGTCGACATCGACGATGGCCTGAAACCGGTGATGGAAGCGCTGGAGCCGGCGCAGATCCAGCTGCAGGAAGCGGTCTATGCCCTGAACGACTACCTGAGCCGGGTCGAACTCGATCCGGCCCGGCTGCGCGTGGTGGAAGACAGGCTGGAAGCGATCCATTCCACTTCCCGCAAGTTCCATGTCGCCCCGGATGAACTGCCGCGCGAACTGGAAACCCTGTCGGCCCAGTTGAAGCAGCTGGCCGATGCGTCCGACGTCGATGCGCTGCGGGCCCAGGAAGAAAAGCTCAAGGCCGCCTACCTGGCGCTGGCGCAGAAGCTGTCGCGCGCCCGCGCCGCCGCCGCCGCGCAGCTCGGCCAGTCGGTCACTGCCGCCATGCAGGAACTGAGCATGGCGGGCGGGCGCTTCGCGGTCGGCCTGAATGCCTGCGAGCCGGCCGCCTATGGCCTGGAACAGGTGGAATTCCTGGTGGCGGGACACGCCGGCACCGTGCCGCGTCCGCTGGCCAAGGTGGCTTCCGGCGGCGAACTGGCGCGGATTTCGCTGGCGATCGCCGTGATCACTTCCAGCGCCACCGCCACCCCGACGCTGATCTTCGACGAGGTCGACACCGGCATCGGCGGCGGCGTGGCCGAGGTGGTCGGACGCCTGCTCAAGCGCCTGGGGCAGGACCACCAGGTATTGTGCGTGACCCACCTGCCGCAGGTGGCGAGCCAGGCCAACCAGCACTTCCAGGTCAGCAAGGCCGGCGCGCCGGACGGCAAGACCGTCTCGCGCATCGAGCCGCTGGACGCCAAGGCGCGGGTGGAGGAAGTGGCGCGCATGCTGGGCGGCATCGAGATCACCGCCACCACCAGGAAGCACGCGCGCGAACTGCTGGCGCTGTAAGCGTCGGCTTCCATTTGTGGTTTCCATAAAAGACAAAGAAAGAGTTACCCGCCCATGCGCTTCCAGCCGGAACCATCCCATCACCACGGCAGCATCAGCCGCAGCGCCATCGTACTGGTCAACCTCGGCACGCCGGACGCGCCGACCGCCGCCGCGGTACGGCCCTACCTGAAGGAATTCCTGTCCGACCCGCGGGTGGTGGAAATCCCGAAGGCGGTCTGGTGGTTCATCCTGAACGGCATCATCCTGCCGTTCCGCTCCAAGCAGTCGGCGCACAAGTACGCGGCGATCTGGACCAAGGAGGGCTCACCCCTGCTCACGCATACGGTCAAGCAGGCCATGCTGCTGCGCGGCGCGCTCGGCGAGCGCGGCCATGATGTCGAGGTGGTCGCCGCGATGCGCTACGGGAATCCGTCGCTGCCATCGGTGCTGGAAAAGCTCAAGGCCGATGGTTGCCAGCGGGTGCTGGTGCTGCCGGCCTATCCGCAGTATTCCGGCACCACCACGGCCTCGATCTACGACGCCGTCTTCAGTTATTACAGGAAGGCGCGCAACATCCCGGAGCTGCGCCTGGTGCGCAACTACCATGACGACCCCGGCTATATCGAGGCGCTGCGGCAGTCGGTGCAGAAGCACTGGGAAAGCCATGGCCGGCCGGACAAGCTGGTGATGAGCTTCCACGGCGTGCCCAAGCGCACCCTGCTGCTGGGCGACCCGTACCACTGCGAATGCCACAAGACCGCGCGCCTCTTGGCCGCCGCGCTGGGCCTGACGCAGGACCAGTACCTGGTGACCTTCCAGTCGCGCTTCGGCAAGGCCGAATGGCTGCAGCCTTATACCGCGCCAACCATGCAGAAGCTGGCCAGGGAAGGCGTCAAGCGAGTCGATGTGATCTGTCCCGGCTTCACCAGCGACTGCCTGGAGACGCTGGAGGAAATCGACATGGAAGTGCGCACCGACTTCCTCACCGCCGGCGGCAGCGCCTATCACTACATCCCCTGCCTGAACGAAGCGCTGGCCTGGGTGGCTGCCATGGCCACCCTCGCCGAGCGCCACATGCAGGGCTGGCCCACGGCACGCGACGGCGCGCTGCAGGCGGCACGCCGGCAGGATGCAGCGACTGGCCGCGAACGGGCGCTGGCCCTGGGAGCCGCCGACTGACACCGGCCGGATTTTCCGTCCTGCCCAAAACCCGCCCTTGAAATGCCTGCCGCTATCCCCATTTGCGGCGAGTGGTTAATTCAATAGCAATGCGCTGGCGCCGACTCCTCGGCGCCAGTTCGCATAAGTCCTTGATATTGCTGGAGTCTGACGATGCACGACGAAGAAAACAAGAATTCCCAGGAAGCGACGCAGGGCGCCCCGGCCGCTGACGCCGCGCCCGAAACGGCCCAGCCGGCCGCATCCAACGCCGAGCAGAAGCTGGCCGAGGCGGAAGCCCGCCTGGCCGAACTGCAGGATTCCTTCCTGCGCGCCAAGGCCGAGGCGGAGAACATGCGGCGCCGGGCGCAGGAAGACATTGCCAAGGCCCATAAATTTGCGATCGAGAGCTTCGCCGAGGCGCTGGTGCCGGTGAAGGACAGCCTGGAAATGGCGCTGAAGGTGGAGACGCCGTCGGTCGAATCCCTGAAGGAAGGCGTTGACATGACCCTGAAGCAGCTGGTCTCCGCCTTCGAGAAGAACCGCCTGCTGGAAGTCAATCCGCAAGCCGGCGAAAAGCTGGATCCGATGAAGCATCAGGCCATCTCGATGGTGCCGTCCGACCAGGAAGCCAACACCATCGTCAGCGTGCTGCAGAAGGGCTACACCATCGCCGACCGCCTGCTGCGCCCCGCCCTGGTTACCGTCTCGCAACAAAAATAAGCGATACGACGCATCAGGGTTCTTGAAAGGTCAACCTTTCTCCACATATAGGCAGCAAGCGAAATTCTGTCTCACCGTATTTTTAAGGGATAAACAATCATGGGCAAAATCATTGGTATTGACCTGGGCACGACCAACTCCTGCGTCGCCGTCATGGAAGGCGGTCAGCCGAAGGTCATCGAAAACTCCGAAGGCGCGCGTACCACGCCTTCCATCGTCGCTTATCAGGAAGACGGCGAAATCCTGGTTGGCGCGCCGGCCAAGCGCCAGGCGGTCACCAACCCGAAGAACACCCTCTACGCAGTCAAGCGCCTGATCGGCCGCCGCTTCGACGAGAAGGAAGTGCAGAAGGACATCAGCCTGATGCCTTACCAGATCGTCAAGGCCGACAACGGCGACGCCTGGGTGCAGGTGCGCGACAAGAAGCTGGCGGCACAGCAGGTGTCGGCCGAAGTGCTGCGCAAGATGAAGAAAACCGCCGAAGACTACCTGGGCGAGGAAGTCACCGAAGCCGTGATCACCGTGCCGGCCTACTTCAACGACTCGCAGCGCCAGGCGACCAAGGACGCCGGCCGCATCGCGGGCCTGGATGTCAAGCGCATCATCAACGAGCCTACCGCGGCCGCGCTGGCGTTTGGCCTGGACAAGTCCGGCAAGGGCGACCGCAAGATCGCCGTCTATGACCTGGGCGGCGGCACCTTCGACATCTCCATCATCGAGATCGCCGACGTCGAAGGCGAAATGCAGTTCGAAGTGCTGTCGACCAACGGCGACACCTTCCTCGGCGGCGAAGACTTCGACCAGCGCATCATCGACTACATCATCGACGAATTCCGCAAGATCAACGGCCTGGACCTGTCCAAGGACGCCATCGCGCTGCAGCGTATCAAGGCATCGGCCGAGCGCGCCAAGATCGAGCTGTCGTCGTCGCAGCAGACCGAGATCAACGAGCCGTACATCGCCATGGCCAATGGCGCGCCGGTCCACCTGAACCTGAAGATCACCCGCGCCAAGCTGGAATCGCTGGTCGAGGAACTGATCGCCCGGACCATCGAGCCATGCCGCATCGCCATCAAGGATGCCGGCGTGAAGATCAGCGACATCAATGACGTGATCCTGGTCGGCGGCATGACCCGCATGCCCAAGGTGCAGGAAAAGGTCAAGGAATTCTTCGGCAAGGATCC
>Ga0308160_10005187_pt1 | contig 13684 bp, 10 predicted proteins | sample PhyFR1_FD_201036 | JGI IMG/M metagenome (GOLD analysis project Ga0308160, IMG submission 201036) | Phyllosphere microbial communities from UC Gill Tract Community Farm, Albany, California, United States - DLSLF.R1 | ecosystem: Host-associated > Plants > Phyllosphere > Unclassified | place: USA...
ACACGTGCACCATTGCAATTAGGTGCAGAGCTATTTGGTTCAGACAGTATTGATGCAGATGTCGAAATGGTTGATGTCATGCTGGGCTTAATTGAACAAGCCGGCTTGGCAGAAGGTACCCATCTAGATTTAGGGCATGTCGGTTTGTTCCGTAGTCTGGTAAAACATGCGGGTTTGACCAAGGCTGTGGAAAGTCATCTTTCAGACCTTTATCAACGTAAAGCATTACCTGAACTGGCTGAATTTACCCAAGAATTAAAATTTGGTGCAGATTTTTATACACTAGGTCGCTATTCAAGTGATCTGGATGCATTACAAGCCAATTTAAGTGCTGAAATTTTCGCAGATGAAGCGTTCAAGCAAGCCTTTGATGCCTTGAAAACCACTCAAATCGAAATTCAGTCACGTTGGCCAAATCTGCATATTGGTATTGATGTTGTAGAATTACGTTCATACCATTATCACACTGGTTTAATGTATGCAGTCTATGCACCAAACCGTGCGGCTCCACTGGCTCAAGGTGGTCGCTATGACGGCATTGGCGAACATTTTGGTCGTGCACGTCCTGCAACAGGGTTTAGTTGTGACTTATATGCATTAAGCGCAGGTCAATTTAAAGATTTAAATGTGGTTGTTGCACCCAAGGGTACCGATGCAGATTTGCTTAAAGCAATTTCAAATGCACGTACACAAGGCTTTGGTGTAATTCAATTACTTGGAAATGACAGTTTAAACTCGGTACCGCACGCAACTCACCAATTGGTGAATGTGGCAGGTGAGTGGAAAGTCGAAAAGATTTAATGACGTGAACTGGTTTTAGCTAACCTATTCAAGTTTTCAATTTTAACAGCATGATGCAATGAGGCTATTATGGGCAAAAATGTTGTGGTACTCGGTACCCAATGGGGCGACGAAGGTAAAGGTAAAATCGTTGACCTGCTCACAGATCAAGCGGCTGCGGTAGTTCGCTACCAAGGCGGACATAACGCGGGTCATACACTCGTGGTTGGTGGTAAGAAAACCGTATTACACCTCATTCCATCTGGTATTTTACGTGATAACGTACTTTGCTTAATTGGTAATGGTGTTGTACTTTCACCTGCTGCATTAATTGAAGAAATGGACATCCTTGAGAAAGAAGGCGTTCCAGTTAAAGAACGTTTACGTATTTCTCCAAACTGTCCTTTAATCTTGCCGAACCACATCGCGCTTGACCAGGCACGTGAGAAAAAACGTGGTAATGCGAAAATTGGTACCACGGGTCGTGGTATTGGTCCAGCCTATGAAGATAAGGTTGCTCGCCGTGCAATCCGTGTTGCGGACTTGGTACGTGGTGGCGCTCATCTTAAAGCTCAACTTGAAGAGCTTCTTGAATACCATAACTTCCAATTGACTCAATTCTACGGCGTAGAAGCGGTTAACCTGGAAGAAGTATTGGCACTTTGTGACCAATGGCGTGAAGTGGTTGCTCCATTGGTTATGGATGTCACCAAAGAATTACATGATTACCGTAAAGCGGGCAAAAAAATCATGTTTGAAGGCGCGCAAGGTTCACTTCTTGACGTTGACCACGGTACATATCCGTATGTAACATCTTCAAACACCACTGCTGGTGGCGTAAGCTCAGGTTCAGGTCTAGGTCCATTACACCTTGACTATGTATTGGGTATTACCAAAGCATACACAACTCGTGTAGGTGCTGGTCCGTTCCCAACTGAACTTGTTTACGATGCTGCTAACGATGTTGGTGATGCAATTGGTAAACACTTGGGCACAGTAGGTTCTGAATTTGGTGCTTCAACTGGTCGTCAACGTCGTTGCGGTTGGTTCGATGCTGAAATTCTTCGCCGTTCAGTAGATGTAAACTCACTTTCAGGTATTTGCTTAACTAAACTTGACGTTCTTGACGGTTTAGAAGAAGTGAAAATCTGTGTAGGTTATGAAGCTGCAGATTCTGGTTGTGTCGGTTCTTCTGATGCGATTGCATTTGAAACATTAAAACCAATTTATGAAACCATGCCAGGTTGGTCTGAATCAACTTTCGGTGCCAAATCCATGGATCAATTGCCACAAGCGGCGATTAACTATGTGAAACGCATCGAACAATTGATCGAATGCCCAATTGATATCGTATCAACTGGTCCAGACCGTGAAGAAACAATTGTTTTACGTCATCCGTTTGATGCTTAATTTAAGCTGATACCCAGATGATAAAAAAGCCTCGCCATTTGCGGGGCTTTTTTGTATTTACTCTTTTGAAATGCAGTCAGCGAATATATGGGGGAAATTTTGCCAAGACTAAAGTTGCATCAGAGAATACTGTTTAAATAACTGGCACTTGTTAGAATACAAAACATAAAATAAATGGAAGGTTGTGCGGGATGCATAAGAATATTTCAGCAACGATATTTTATTCCTTGCTATTTGCCATGGGTGGTGCGCCCACAATTGCGATGCTGATTATTCAGGCACAAACGCAGGATCCCAATATTATCTATAATGCATTTATCGGTTTAAGTGTAATTATTGCCTGCATTTTAGTTCCACTGATTCTGATTCAAAATGCTATTTTATTTTTCAAGAGAAAAAATGAGCAGCTTGAACAGAAAATCAAGCCATTTTGCCAAGTGTATTTGGTTTTGAATGTTTTATGTCTTATTTATTGGCTTAGTTTTCAGTTTCTTAAATGAGTACAGTTACATAAATGATATGAATATGGATGGAATAATAATTTAAAGCTTATCCACTATTACCCTATAATCTGCTTAAAACTGATTATCTGTTTTCAAGGTGGAGATTATTATAATGAAGAGCAAACTCGTTTTAAGTTTGTGTGCAGCGAGTGTGATCACTATTTCAGGTTGTACCACTGTCGCTGAAATGGCGGGGGCGGATTCATCGACATTAAATGTAGCTGCGGCACAAGGTTTTAATAAGACCGTTCAGGAAGCGAGTGCCAATAAAACCTTAGATACATCTTCAGCCACTTACAAACGCATTAATTCGGTATTTTTACGTTTAAAACCTTACGGCGATCAAATCAATCAAACAGGTCAAAAGTTTGACTGGAGACTGGCGGTTCTAAAATCAGATCAGGTGAATGCTTATGTCGCACCTGGTGGTAAGGTGGTGTTCTATACTGGAATCGTGAATAAATTAAACCTGACTGATGCAGAAATTGCGGCAGTGATGGGTCACGAAATGGTGCATGCTTTAGAGGAACACTCTAAAAATAAAATTGGTCAACAGGCATTAACTGACTTGGCTTTAAGCATTGGTCTAAGCGCTGCGGGAAGTAATGTGGGTCAGTTGGGCAGTGCGGCTGCTCAGTTAGGCGCGCAAGTGGGCGTAGGTTTGCCTTATTCACGTAGTCTGGAAAGTCGTGCTGACCAAGGTGGGTTGATGCTGATGGCGCGTGCAGGCTATAACCCGCAAGCAGCCATTACCCTTTGGGAAAAAATGAACAAACTGGAAGGTGCAGGGGGTACATCATTCTTGTCGACTCACCCTTCAAATAGCCAACGTATTGAAGCAATGCGTAAAAACTTGCCAGCCGCTCAAGCGATTTATAACAAGCGTTAATGGTTGTTTGGCTCATAAAAAAGGATGCTTCGTGCATCCTTTTTTATTTTTACCGTTAACCCTTTAGGCAATATATTGCTCATCCAAAGGGAGAAGCAGATATATGCTTATGGAGCAGGATTTGGCTGTTGACGATGGATATCCTCAATGCCCTGTAAAACTTCTGCCGATAAATCAATTTCGAATGCTTGGATGTTTTCTTTGAGCTGATCCAGGTTGGTTGCACCAATAATGGTACTGGTCACAAAGAACTGCTGTTTAATAAATGCCAGTGAGAGCTGGGTCAAGGTTAAACCGTGGCGTTCAGCAAGTTGAGCATATTGTTCGGTTGCCCACTCACTCTCTGGATTGCTATAGCGACTAAAACGTGAAAACAGGGTGACGCGTGCATTTTCAGGACGCGCACCATTACGGAATTTTCCGGTCAAATAACCAAAAGCTAAAGGTGAATAGGCAAGCAGCCCGACATTTTCATAATGGGCAATTTCGGACATGCCAATTTCATAGGTACGGTTGAGCAGACTATAGGGATTTTGCACGCTGACAAATTTTTCCAAGCCCAATTTTTCAGCCAAATGCAGAAACTTTAAAGTTCCCCAAGGGGTCTCATTGGAAAGGCCAATATAACGAATACGACCCTTTTTAATTTCATCACTTAAAGCGCTTAAGGTTTCTTCTAAAGCCGTGATTTCTGTGTCCTGCTGAGCTTCAGCATTACCATAACCGAGCTTGCCAAAGAAATTGGTTGGACGCTGTGGCCAATGCAGTTGATAAAGGTCGATATAATCGCTCTGCAGGCGTTTTAACGACCCATCTATAGCTGAGCTAATCTCTGCAGCGTTAAAGCGGGTTTGTCCGTCACGGATGTGGCTGCCGCCTTGTGAGGGTCCTGCTATTTTTGAAGCAATAAAAAGTTGATCTCGCTTGCCGCGCTGTGCAATCCAATTGCCGAGGATGGTTTCAGTTGCACCTTGCGTTTCAGGCTTCGGCGGCACCGGATACATTTCAGCCGTGTCCCAAAAAAACAGACCTTGATCTAAAGCATATTCAAGTTGCTCAAAGGCCTCTGCTTGGCTATTTTGCTCACCAAAAGTCATTGTGCCTAAACAGATTTCAGGTACAAGAATGCCTGTATTGGCTAAAGGTTTGAGTTGCATAGGGCGTGATCCTTGAATTTTTATCATGAAATTTTAAATGGCTTAAGCCTAACTGATTTTTTGATCAGCGTTAAATCATGAATAGTTTTAAAGTTGTCACAAAATTTACAAAAGGATAGGCGTAAAATCAATCTATAAAAAAAAGCAAACCCTAAGATTTGCTTTTTTCATGAGCGCTAAAGAATAAAAAATTATTCTTCGTCTTCAAGCTCGTCTACAGCGACATTTGCATCTTCAGTTGAAACATCAAAAATAAGAATAGCTTTACCATCCGTTTCGATCATGCCTTGTTCTTCAAGGGTTTTCAAAACGCGTCCCACCATTTCGCGGGAACAACCGACAATACGGCCAATTTCTTGACGCGTAATACGGATTTGTCGGCCGTTAGGTAAAATCATGGCTTCCGGCTGAGAAGAAAGATCGATTAAGCAACGCGCAATACGGCCAGAGACATCAATAAATGCCAGGTCAGTCACTTTACGTGTGGTATTTTTTAAGCGACGAACCAGTTGGGCAAATACAGCATAGCTCAGGTCTGGATACTGTTTGCTTAATTCATGGAAGTTGTCATAGGTGATTTCAGCAATTTCACAGACGTCACGTGTACGAACTTCCGCAGTACGTTGTGGATTTGCTTCAAAGAGACCCATTTCCCCAAAAAAGTCTCCAGCATTTAAATACGCAACCACAATTTCACGTTCATCATCTTCACGTAAAATAATGGATACTGAACCTTTTAAAATTAAATAAAGTGATTTTGATTCAGTGCCTGCGTCAATAATTGCAGTACGTTTTGGATAGCGATTTATATATGCACGTTTTAATAATGCTTTGACTGACTCTGGTAATTGACCAGGAGAAAGTGCATCGGTGCTAAGTTGTGAAAAGCTTGCAGTCATGCTAACGGTTCCGAATATGGATAAGTAATAGATCGCACAGACCTAAAATGAACTTGTCACATAGAAGAGATGAAATTCCTTATCAACTCAATTTATGTTAGTGTACAGGTACTTCGTAAATTTATAGCTTTTTTCAGGTAGTTGCAATGCAAACAAGCGTACATTGGCTAGAGAATGTTGCTTTTGAAGCAAAATCAGAAAGTGGTCATCAGATTGTCATGGATGGTGCTGAGGCATATGGTGGTGAAAACCGTGGTCCACGTCCCATGGAGCTGATATTAATGGGACTTGGTGGCTGTGCTTCCTTTGATATTGTGACTATTTTAAAGAAATCACGCCAAGATGTGACAGGTGTTGTATGTCAGCTAAAAGCGGATCGTGCCGATACGATTCCTGCGGTGTTTACCAAAATTCATTTACACTTTGTCGTGACCGGTAAAGCTGTAAAAGAAAAACAGGTGGCTAAGGCAGTTGAACTTTCTGCTGAAAAATACTGTTCAGCAAGCAAAATGTTATCCGATGGTGGCGTTGAAATTACCCACGATTTTGAAATCATTGAAGCTGCATAATAAAAAATTAATGGCAATTCTAGGTGAATTGCCATTTTTTATGAAAAGTAAAACTTAAAAATATTTTGTAAAATATAATCAGTGCAAGCCTAATGCACATTCTAAAAATACTAATGTTATTACTTCATTTCTTGCCTTATTCAAATCCAATTTCCCCCGCTTAAGCTAAAATCAAAACTTTGAGCTATTAAAGGAGCTTTTTATATAAATTAAAAGCAAAGATATAATTTTTAAAAACTTATCTGCTATTCAATCGTAAATAATTCATCCAATTGCTTAAACCTAATGATGAAATGTCTTTGAAATAGAATTTGATACACAAGATATTAGAATTACCTTGAAAAGAAGCGCTCAAATACCCATATTATAACTAAAATCCATGTTTTATCTTGATTGCTTTAGTTATTGAAAATTAAAATATTTTTTAAGAAATTTTATTGAAAAATATCAAACCATTCCCATCTATTATCCAAGTACAGAATTTGTTGTGAGGAAAATAAGAATGCGTTTTGAAAAATTTACAAATCGCTTGCAGCAAGCTTTATCAGATGCTCAATCTTTAGCCATGGGTAAAGACAATACCTCTATCGAAGGTATTCATATTTTATCGGTGCTATTGCAGGAGCCTGCCAATATCAGCTTGCTACAGCAAGCCGGGGCAAATCTACGAGATCTTCAGACCAAGCTAGATCAAGCGTTGAATAATGCAGCGACCATTGCCAATCCAACAGGAGACATCAATCTTAATCCTGAAGCGGTACGTGCCTTAAATCTGGCAGACAGCTATGCACAAAAAGCCGGAGATGAGTTTTTATCAACCGACTGGGTGTTATTGGCTTTAGCGGAAACCGGTGCAACCAAAACTTTACTGAATAATGTAGGCGTAACCTCTGAAAGTTTACGCAAAGCAATTGAAAATATTCGAGGTGGTGAAAAAGTCATGAGTAATACCCACGAAGATCAACGTGATTCACTCAATAAATACACCATTGATTTAACTGAACGTGCCATGTCCGGCAAACTGGATCCCGTGATTGGGCGTGATGAAGAAATCCGCCGTACCATTCAGGTTCTGTCACGTCGTACCAAAAATAATCCGGTACTGATTGGTGAACCGGGCGTTGGTAAAACTGCAATTGTAGAAGGCTTGGCTCAACGAATTGTCAATGGAGAAGTGCCGGAAGGCTTAAAAGGTAAACGCGTTTTATCTTTAGATTTGGGTTCATTGCTGGCTGGCGCAAAATATCGTGGCGAATTTGAAGAGCGTTTAAAAGCCGTTCTGAAAGATCTGGCCAAATATGAAGGCGAAATCATTCTCTTTATTGATGAATTACATACCCTTGTCGGTGCCGGTAAAGGTGAGGGCGCGATGGATGCAGGCAACATGCTGAAACCTGCATTGGCACGCGGTGAGCTGCATTGTGTCGGTGCAACGACTCTAGATGAATATCGTCAATTCATTGAAAAAGACGCTGCACTGGAACGTCGTTTCCAAAAAGTTTTGGTGGATGAACCGAGTGTTGAAGATACCATTGCGATTTTACGTGGCTTGAAAGAAAAATATGCAACCCATCATGGGGTTCAGATTCTGGATTCAGCCATTATTGCTGCTGCGAAAATGTCGCATCGTTATATTACCGATCGTCAATTACCCGATAAAGCCATTGATTTGATTGATGAAGCAGCTTCACGTATCAAAATGGAAATTGACTCCAAACCTGAACCACTTGACCGTTTGGATCGTCGTTTAATCCAGTTAAAAATGCAGCTGGAAGCAGTCAAACAGGATGCCGATTCCGTCAGTAAGGCTGAAGTGTCACACTTGGAAAAACAGATTGCTGAAGTTCAGAAAGAATATAGTGATTTGGAAGAACAGTGGATCGCCGAGAAACGACTGGTTGAAGGTACAAGTCAGGCCCAAGTCGAATTGGATAAGGCGCGTACGGCTTTTGAAAAAGCCCAACGTGAAGGGGACTTGGCAGAAGCCAGCCGTCTGCAATATGGGGTAATTCCTGAATTGCAAAAACGGCTTGAAAGTGAAGAAGTTGCTGAAGAAAACAATGAAGAGCCAAAACTCATTCGGACCAAAGTCACTGAGAATGAAATTGCGGAAGTAGTCAGTGCTGCAACCGGTATTCCAGTGGCAAAAATGTTGCAAGGCGAACGTGAAAAACTGCTTCACATGGAAGAATTTTTGCATAACCGTGTCGTTGGGCAAGACGAAGCGGTAGTTGCAGTATCCAATGCGGTACGTCGCTCACGCGCAGGCTTGTCTGACCCGAATCGTCCAAGTGGTTCATTCTTGTTCCTTGGGCCAACAGGTGTGGGTAAAACTGAATTGACCAAGGCCTTGGCAAACTTCCTGTTTGACAGTGATGATGCCATGGTTCGTATCGATATGAGTGAATTCATGGAGAAACATTCCGTGAGTCGCTTGGTTGGCGCACCTCCAGGATATGTGGGTTATGAAGAAGGTGGTGTATTGACCGAAGCTGTGCGCCGCAAACCTTATAGTGTGGTGCTGTTCGATGAGGTAGAAAAAGCGCATCCGGATGTGTTTAACATCTTGCTGCAAGTTCTTGATGATGGACGTTTGACTAACTCTCAAGGCCGTGTGGTCGATTTTAAAAACACCGTTATCGTTATGACCTCTAACCTGGGTTCGCAGGATGTACGCGAATTAGGTGACAATCCATCCGATGAGGAAGTTCATTCAGTGGTGATGAGTGCTGTTTCTCAACACTTCCGTCCAGAATTCATTAACCGTATTGATGAGTTGGTGGTGTTCCATTCACTGAAAAAAGCACAAATTCGTGGCATTGCAGATATTCAGTTGAATCGCTTGCGTTCACGTTTGAGTGAAAAAGATATGCGTCTTTCTGTGGATGATAGTGCTTTTGATCAATTGATCGATGCTGGTTTTGACCCTGTGTACGGTGCGCGACCATTGAAACGTGCCATTCAACAGCAGGTCGAAAATTCCTTGGCTCAAAAAATCTTGAGTGGAGATTTTCTACCTGGTGACACGATTTTGATTAAAGCTGAAAATGGTCATCTTGAGTTTGAAAAAATGAAACTAAATTAATCATTTACTTAAGATTAAAAGATTAAAAACCCAGCTTCGGCTGGGTTTTTAATTTGTACGTTTGTCGTATTTATTGTTTAGATACGTAAAGCTAATTGCAATTTATCAATTCATGGTTCTACTATTGCATCCGAATCTACAACTTGGATGTGTAGATCATAGCTTTATAAAAAAACAAAAAAGTGCTTGCTGGATAGCAAGCGAAAGGGATAAAAATTATGATGGAATTTAAACTTTTACGGCAAATAAAAAAGGAGCCGTATAGTCAGTACAAACATACCGGTGATGTGACCATACAAGAACTCAAACGGATGTATGATATTTACCAAAAATATTATGCCAATACCCGTTATGAAATTTTTGAACGGGATTTCTTAGAAAAAACCGGTGTTTTCTTTATTATCGAACCTAAAAACAAACAAATCGTCGGCTTCTCTACTGTTATGGAACGTGATTTCGTGGTTAATGGTAAAGCTCGCCATGCCTTTTTTAGTGGTGACACCATTATTGAGCAAGCTTATTGGGGAAATCGGGCTTTAACGCGTGCTATGTATCGTTATATCGTTAGCTTTAAACTGCGTTACCCACTTACCCCGATTTACTGGATCTTGATTTCTAAAGGCTTTAAAACCTATTTATTGCTGGCAAATAACTACTACAGTTATTATCCACACTATGGTGAAAAAAATTCGCATTTACAAGATTATGTGGATTCCTATTGCCGACAGTATTTTGCCGAATATTATGACAAAGCCTCAGGCCTACTCAATTTTGGTGAAGATTATCAGCCCTTAAAAGCAGATGTCGCACCTATTACCACAGACTTACGCGAGAAAAACACCAAAATCGCATTTTTTGAAGATAAAAACCCGACATGGGCGGAAGGGACAGAATTGCCCTGTATTGGTGAATTACGCTGGAGTGATCTATATCGCTTTATCAGCCGCTTTATGACCAAAAATATGAGTGTCGGCAAACTGGAAAGTCAAATGCCACGAAAGCGTCCATTACATATTGCTTCGGATTCAGATTCTAAGGTAGCGTAACTATGGGATTGCTGCTGTCAGCTTCACATCAAATATTGGAATTCGCCTGCCGAAAAGCTTTTCAGCGTTATCGGCAGCAAGCGAATGATCTAGAAGCGGTACAACGCCAAAAATTGGATCAGTTCTTAAAGCAACATACTTCGCAAAGTTTAAGTTATGAAGCGTTTGTAGAAAAGTATCCAATCACCCGTTATAGCCATTGGAAAGAAAAAATTGAACAGTCTCGCCAAAGTGGCAAAAACTGTTTGGGGTCGGAAAAAATTGTTCGCTTTCAACCCACCAGTGGTTCAAGCGAAGCGCTGAAATTTATTCCTTATACGCAAAGTTTTTTAAATGAATTGGATGAGGCTATTGGTTTATGGCTCACTAATTTATATCGTGAACATCCACAACTAAAAAATTCAACCCACTATTGGTCAGTATCATGGTTGCCAGAAAGTCAGCGTAAATTGTTAGAAAACAGTAATCTGAATGATGATAGTGCCTTATTGAATGTCTCAAAACGTATTTTAAGTAAAATTACTCAAGCTGTACCGGCTGAAATTGCCCTTGCTGAATCAGCAGAAGATGCCATGTTTGCGACCGCCGTATTTTTGGTTGCGGATAAAAATCTAGGCATGATTTCAGTCTGGAGTCCAACTTTTGCACTGCAATTATTGGATGTGATTGAACAGAATCAAAATGAAATTGTGAACGTGCTGAGAATGGGGCAGTGGAAACGTCGCAGTCTGGATTATTTAAAAGCGCCCCGATCGTCAGAGCAGAGCTATAAATTACAACGTTTAGATTTAAAAGAACCAACGGCTTGGACCGAGCTTTGGTCTAAATTGACATTAATTTCCAGTTGGGATACAGCGAGTGCTGAACGCTGGGCCAAAAATTTACAAGATCGTGTAGCAAATGTTGCTTTTGAAGGCAAAGGCTTATGGGCGACAGAAGGGGTAGTTACGATTCCTTTTAATAATCGTTATCCGCTCAGCTATCAGTCACACTTTTACGAATTTTTGAATTTGGAAAGTGGCCAAACTGGACCTTCATGGGCGCTTAAAGTGGGTGATATTGTAAGTCCAGTTATTACTACAGGTTCTGGGCTGATCCGGTATGTGATTGATGATGAACTTGAAGTGACCGGTTTTTATGAGCAAGTTCCATGCTTTTTGTTTTTAGGGCGAAAGATGACGGTTGATCTAGTTGGTGAAAAAATTGATCAAATTACTGCACAAAAAGTATTGGCTACATTTCAACAAGAAGATTATGTCCCGGTAAGTTTGTTAGGAATTGAGTTTTGTGAAATTAAAAAACCACACTATGTTTTATTAAGTGAAGGTAATTTAGCCAAGCAACCTTCAGCGACAGAATTAGATGAATTGTTAAAAGAAAATTTTCATTATGAGTTGGCGCGAAATTTAGGTCAATTAGATGAACCTGAAGTGAAACATGTAGATGATGCTTGGTATTACTATAAAACTTTGGCAATGCATAACGGAATGATCGAGGGGAATATCAAACCTGAACCATTGAAGAAAATGAAAACAAAAATAATTTAAGTATATTCGAGTAAAACTATATGAGCTTAAACGTATTGTATGCACAAAATGACAATGATAACCAAATTTATCGCTCGAAAAATGAACCAAATTTTTTGGTACGGGATGCAACTCAGGCAGATGACGAACAACTGGTGCAATTGATTGCAGAGACTATGCCGAGCAATGGTATGACTTTGGCTTTTGAGCGTTATCCAAGTTATCTCAGTGCCAGTCATGCCCAGTATAATCGTCCCGATATCAAACTGGTTGTACCCGAGGAAAATCCGGCACAAGTGGTCGGGATGATGAATCTGGGTTGGCGCTATTGTTTCATCAATGGTCAACCAGAATTATTGCGTTATGTCGCGGATTTGCGCATGCATCCGGCGCATCGTGGTAATAAAGTACTGCGTCTGCTGATGGATTATGTCTATGACGAAATTCCACTCGATACCATTTTTGAAAGTGTGGTTCTAGAAGATAATACTGTCGCATGTAATATTTTACATAATGAGCGTAAAGGCTTTCCCAAACCATTTCATTATGATGATATTCGCACCTTTACGGTGTCACAAGCACAAAAACCGGCGCAATTTGGACAGTATCATTTTGAGCAAATGAATACGAACCATGTAAGTGAAGCCAATGCATTCATTTTAACAATGAAGCAGCATTATAATTTTCTACCGAATTATGATTTTTCAGGTTTGGCGGAATCCCACCATCCATTTTGGTTGGGCATGAACATCCACGATTTTTATTTGATGTATGACCAGAATCATCTGATTGTTGGTTTATATGGTTTATGGAATCAAAAAGCTTTTAAACAAACCCGTGTTGTTGACTATTCTTTGCCTTTAAAAGTCATGAAGCCTTTTTATAATGTTTATGCTGGTGTTCGAGGTGTTTTGTCTTTACCTAAAAAAAATGATGCCTTTGAGTATTTGATGATTCATAGTGCTTTATGCCATCCCGAGCAACAAGATGTATTTGCCAGTCTGATTTTCCATGCGAAGCAACAGACGAAACTGCGTCGTAAACAAGCCTTTTGTATTACCTTGGCAAATAATGATCCACGTATGCATTGGATGAGCAATACCACGTCTCATGTAATTCAAGCCAAGCATTATTTTCATAGCTTTAAAGGCAATCCCTATAGCACCTTTGACCGTAATAAAATTAGCTATTTTGAAGTGGGTCGTATTTAATTCGTATGTGGCAATCACCCAATCATGCAATGTGATTGGGTGCAGAGAGTCATTTAAAAAATTATATTAATTTACGTTTTTAACTTATACTTGTTTACAAAATAAGCAAAAAATGAGACAGGTGATGTCAAAATTAATATGGGGTTTGGGTGGTCTTGTTGTATTGGCAACGGCGGCGATTGGGGGAAATTTGTATGCAGACAAAAGTTTACATTTGTATTATCACCAAAATCAAAAAACCAATTTAGTTTCGATTCAATATAAAAACTTTAATATGGGCGCAATGCAGGGTTCTGCAGACTGGGCGGCTCAATTGTCATTTGATCCGTGTAAACCTAAAGATGTCTTGCTGCTCACAGGCAAGGATGAAATTAAACGCAGCTGGAATGGTTATCATATTGAATCGAAAATTAATTTACAGCAAGGTAGTGAGGTTTTTCAAAAAATACTCAAACAGCCTTTAACTGCTCAAACCCAAATTGATTGGTTGGGTGTGGTGCATTCCTCATTGACGACACCAGTTTTTGAAAAAAATGATGCGGATATACAAACTCGAATTGATTCGATGACGTTTAAAGTAGATGCAAAATCCAAAGACGATCAATTAAA
>Ga0308160_10005188_pt1 | contig 13682 bp, 14 predicted proteins | sample PhyFR1_FD_201036 | JGI IMG/M metagenome (GOLD analysis project Ga0308160, IMG submission 201036) | Phyllosphere microbial communities from UC Gill Tract Community Farm, Albany, California, United States - DLSLF.R1 | ecosystem: Host-associated > Plants > Phyllosphere > Unclassified | place: USA...
TCATGGCGCCGGCTGTAGGTCTCGTAGGCATCGGTCCGCCCGCTCCACGTCACGGTGGCGGTGTAGTTGTGCGTCGTCATGCCACCACGCTAAGACGCGAATGCTTCGGCAAGTACCGAAACAAGACGGCTACCGCGTTCGGTGGTTCGCGGGAGAAGTCGGTGTGGCGGTCGCGTTCTGCGTTTCCTGGCTGCTGGGTTTCTTCCGCACAGCAGGTCACGACACACTCACTCCAGTGAGGTCCCCTTGGGGTCCGGTCCCCGGCCCGCGCGGAGGAGGACACCGACCAGCAGCGCGGTGCCGAGCTCGGCGACCGGCGCTGCAACGGCAGAGCCCCGTGTTGCCGGGCGGATGCCCATGCAATGCTGGAGCGGAGCGAGTGGGGGCGGATTATGACGAGTAGCGAATCTGCAGCCACGCGGAAAGAAGGAAGCCCCCGACGCAAGGTGGTGGGGGTCCTATGCGCGGCGATTGTCGTGGTTCTGCTCTCCAGGTTTGTCATGCTGGGTGGCCTGCTGTTCTCCACAGCGCTCACCAGCTACGACAGCTCAGGATCGGGTGGACCGTTCCGCTCCTGTACGTCGACCTCAGCGTCTTGCTCCGACCCCAACATTCTCTTCGCAGCATTGGTCGGCATCCTGTTGGTGGCGGCCGTGCTAATCCCCTCCATAATTGGTCAACGAGTGGGACGGTTCCGGCACGGCGCTGTCGCCATCGCAACGTTCAGCGCAGCCGCCATCATCGGTTACGCCTTCTGTATCGTCGTGCTGTTGACTGTGCCAGCTGCACTTAGCTCTTAGGGGAAGACCTTCCTCATCGCACGAAACGTGCGGCGGCGCGTTCACCGGTGGCCGTCTGCGCTGCCAACTGCAACCTCAATCGGGCGCAGAGGCGGGGCGCGCGTCGTCGGCGTCGCGATGCCAGTGCCCAGCCTCGTCGACTCGAAGGCCATATCCTTCGAGTACCTGCTGAAGACTGTGAAGATTGTCGCCTTCTCGGTATGAACCGAGTAGCTCGTCACCTCGGCCCGTGATGTGGATCGCTAGGAGGCGCACGATCAACTGGTTGATCTCACTCACCACATACGACTCGTCACTATCGGGAATCGGCGATCGCCGGCCAGACGATCGTCGTCCACCGGTCTCGGGCTCCGCTCGGGACGCTCGATTTTCACCCGCTCGTGCCGGGTCAGCAATTCGGTCGCATCTCGACTGAACGCTCACGCGAGCCGATCCCGGCCAACGTCATGGTCGTGGCGACGACCATGCCCCTGTCGCCCGCAGCGCGCCGACGCCTGTCCGACGATTTCGGTCCCGACTACATCGTGGTCGACATACGTGTCGCGCCGCCCACGACCGACGTGCTCCTGACGACCGTGATCAGCCCACAACTCATTGGCCACCTACGTGCCCAGTTCCCTCAAGCACGAATCGTGATCACGGAAATCGAAGACGATGAACTCGACGTCCGCTACCCGGGACCTGTGAGCAGGATGCTCGCTGCAGGAGCTTCTGCGTACGTTCCACCACGACCAATCAGTGCGGTCGCCGCCTCCGTCAAGGCACGCCTCACCGAAGGCGGTAGACCAATGCTCGCGGCGAGCTCCGGTATCGAAAACGAACTGGACTCCGGCACTCAGAGTCAACTCGGTTCGTAAGCCCACTACTTCCTCAATTCGCTGGACCCGAGGGCGTCCTCAGAGAGCCGCCGCTGCACATATGAGCCTAGAACACCGGGCCGCTCCCCTTCGAGACAACGACCGCCGCGCCCCCAGCGAAGAATTCGTGGGCGACCAGGATCTCGTGCAGACGATCCTGCGTCGCGGAAACGAGGCCACGGACGCTCGGGCTGAGGCAACCCGTGGCTCGGTCCCGTGCCCCTGAACCGGACCACGACCACCGTCTTCGGTGTCACCGCGTTCAACTGTTCGCGCTAGGTGGGCCGAGACCCTCACCGTAGGTCGCTCCCGGGCAAGGGTGGCCGCCATTGACCGGGACGGGTCAGTCGGTGAGTAGGTGGCGGGGTGGAGATTGTTCACGGTCACCCGTGAAGAGCCGAGGGTTTGCGCGAAAGTGAGGCCGGAGGTAGTGAGGGCGCATCCTGCCCGAGCCAGGTGCTCGTACACCGGCGACCTCGCGACGTGACCCGCCCGATCAGGTGGTCGCGATTCGGTCATATCGCTGGTTCAGAGCCCTGCGCGCTCGAGTAGTTCGTCCCAGTGGAGTTCTGCTTCCGCCTCGGTCATGCCGGTGGCCGCCACGCGCTCATACGCAGCGATGAGGTGCGCGGACTGCTGTTCGTAGCGATCGAGCCACGCTTCCTTGTCGTCGCGCCAGTAGCCGATGAGGGCGAGGCGGTTCGCCGGCAGCAGTCCCCGCAGCTGCTTCCGCAGGGCTCGTCCCACCGATGCTTCGCCGGCGAACCAGACGTAGCCGTCGCCATCGGGCAGTTCCGTCTCGTCCACTGCGGTCGCGAGGACCGAGGGCGCGCGGCCGTTGCCCCCGATCCGCCAGTCGATCGTCACCTCCGCTGCAGTCTCGACGTCCAGCATGTCGTCGGCGTCCAGCACCTCGACGATGGCGTGCGCGCGGAGACCTGCCGGGAGGTGTTCCAGGACGCGCAGCAGAGCCGGCAGACCGGGCAGATCGGCGACGAGCACCATCCATGCGGTGTCCACCGGCGGCTCGTACCAGGAACGGGTCCCCCACATGCCCAGCAGTTGCCCTGGCCGAGCCGCACGGGCCCAGCTCGAAGCCACGCCCACCCCGTGGTCGACGAAGTCGATCACCACCCGGTTCCCGTCCCAGCTCCGCACCGTGTAGTTCCGGCACTCGCGAGCGTCCTCCGGGCGGTGATGACCGAGCACGCCGTCGACCACGGTCATCGGCGGGGGTGCTTCCTCACCTTCCGATGGGAAGTAAAGGTGGACGATCTCGTCGGGGACCCCGCTCGATGCGAGCCCCTGCGGATCGATGTCCTCGAAGACGACGCGGATCAAGGACGGCGAGAGCCGAGCGGCCTCGCGTACTCGAACGGTGGTGTACCCCTGGTGGCTGGACGGGTTCGGCACGATCCCGGTGGACCCTACCGCTCGGCCGGCTCGATGAAGAGCGTCTCGATGTCGTCCAGGATCATGTTGAGTCCGACCGGGTCCGAGGCGTTCCAAACGCTCGCCGACACCCAGTGCACGCGATCGTTCTGTACGGCGGGGAGGGTCGGCCAGAGCGGGGTCGACGAGATGGCCTCCTTCTCAGCCTCCGAGCCGTCATCGGTGTAGACGAACAGTGTGTCGGCGGACGCGAGCAGGTTGAGGTTCTCCTCGGTCAGCTCGATGCGGAACAGGCTCGGGTCGCGCTGGCCCTCCGGTTGCGTCATGCCGAGCCCGCGGAATGCGATGCTCTCCCCCGTGCCGACCCGGATGGAGTAGTTGCCGCCGTCACTCAGACGCACCGCGGACACGGGCAGATCGCTCAGACCGGCCGCCGCGACCCGCGCTTTCAGTGTGCTCATCCGATCGGTCAGATCGGACATCATCCGCTCGCCCTCGTCCTGCTTGCCGAGCGCATCGGCGACGGACGTGACTCCGGCCGCGACGTCCTCGAACGAGACACCGTCGTTGTACGCGAAGCCGTACACCGGGACGCCGCTCGCCGCGATCTTGTCGTAGGTGGCCTTGTTCCAAGCGTCGTCGCCCTCGCCGTCGTAGCCTGCGACCACGACGACCAGATCGGGATCCTGAGCGAGGATCGCCTCGACGTCGGGCTCGAAGCCGCCGCCCTCACCGGCGATGTTCGTGATGTCCGTCCCGCCCTCCTGCAGGTGGGCGGGAAGCGAGAGCGGGTTGAACGAGGCGGCCACCGGCTCGACGCCGAGGGACAGCATCAGTGACAGCGAGATCGGGTCGGCTGCGACCACGCGCTGCGGCTCGGCGGGGATCTCGACCGAACCGAAGTAGTCATCGACCGTTCTGGTCTCGGCGCTCGAATCGCCATCCGTCGCACCGGACGCGGTACCCGCACAACCGGCTAGCGCGGGCAGGGCGACGACCATGAGCGCGGCGGCGATGAGTCGGCGGGAGAGAGCCGTTCGGGACTTCACGGATGGGACCTCTTCAGAGAGCGGTGCCGCGATCGCGGCACCGAAAGCGGATTGGATTAGTAGAGGCTATCCTAAATACGAACCCCGGCGAGTCCAGAAGCCGAACCATCATCCCGAACCGGAAGGACAGCGCGATGACCCTGTCCGACCTGGTGCGCGACCGCGGGCAGACCGAAGACGGCCCCGGCGTCCGAGAGCGGCCGCCACACATCAGGAGCCGACGAGCCGGGGCGGCACTGCTCAATACGGTGATCATCCTTGCTCCGCTCGCCGTGGGCGCCCTCGTGCTCTACTCCCTCGCCGACCTGCCCGCAGTGGGCTCGGCGGATCGGGTCGTGTTCGGGGGCGCCGCACTCCTCACGAGCATCTCGCTGCTCGTCGCGGTGATCGGATGGGGGCGGGGACAGCACGGGGCGTCCGTCGGCGACCGGTGGTTCGGCCTCGTGGTGCGCGCCGCCGACGGCGGTCCGCTCGGGGTGACACGTGCGCTCAACCCGTTCTCCGCACGCGACATCCTGATGCGGTGGGACGCCGAGGCGCAGGGCCTCACCATCGTGCCGCCGAAACGCACCCGCGCACGACGTCTCGGCCTGTTGGCATCGCTCGGCCTGCTCCTCGCGTTCCTACTGCTCGCCAGCCTCGCCGTCGGTTCGCGGGCGTTGGGCATCACCGACGTGATCGGCGCTCTCCTGCCGCCGTACAGCGGGGCGGCGAGCGACGCCGCGTTGATCGTCCGGGAACTCCGACTGCCGCGCACCCTGACCGCCATCGTCGTCGGCGCGGCCCTGGGCACTGCCGGCGCGTCGATCCAGGGACACACCCGCAACCCCCTCGCCGACCCGGGACTGCTGGGCGTGAGTGCCGGATCCGCGTGTGCGGTCGTCCTGGCGATCTCCCTGCTCGGTGCGTCGACACCGCTCGAGTTCATCTGGTTCGCGTTCGCCGGAGCCCTCGTCGCCAGCGTGTTGGTGTTCGGGTTGTCGTCCATCGGCGAGGGGATCCGTTCGCCGCTCACGCTCATCCTGGCCGGAGCCGCCCTGGCCGCCGTCCTCGGGTCGATCACCAGCGCGATCGTGCTCATCGACGAGTCGGCGCTGGACTCGTACCGGTTCTGGATCGTCGGATCGCTCGGCGGTCGCGGCTTGGACATCCTTCTGCCGCTGGCGCCCTTCTTCGTCATCGGACTCGCCCTCGCATTCGCCGGCGCCCAGGGGTTGAACCTCCTCACGACCGGCGACGACGTGGCACGTGCCCTCGGCCTGAACGTGACCGCGCACCGGGTGCTCGGTCTCGCCGCGATCACGGTGCTGACCGGAGCGGCCACCGCCGCGTGCGGACCGATCGGGTTCATCGGTCTCGTCGCTCCCCACATGGCTCGGGCACTCGTCGGCGCGGACTACCGCTGGGCTGTGCCTACTGCGGCGTCCGCCGGTGCCGTCCTCCTGCTGGCGAGCGACGTCGTCGGGCGGGTGCTCGCGCGCCCTGCGGAGCTCCAGGTCGGCGTCGTCGTCGCACTGGTCGGTGCACCGTTCTTCATCGCGCTCATCCGCCGTCGCAACCCGGTGCCGCTGTGAGCCGCACGATGGTCCGGCCGGCGCCGGACCGTCGGCACCCGCCGTCGAAGGGTGTCGGCTCCGGCTTCACGACGGTCCGGCTCGGTCGGTTCTCCCTTCGTTGGCGGAGTCGCACCGTCCTGCTCGTGGCGATCCTGGCGTCGGTGGCCGTCCTGCTCGCCGCCGCGAGCCTTGCGCAGGGCACCTATCCCCTCTCGCTGGACCGCGTCGTCGCGACACTGTCAGGTGAGGGGACCCGGATCGAGCGGTACACCATCGTCGACCTTCGCATGCCGCGAACCGTCACCGGGATCGTCGTCGGCTTCGCCTTGGGCCTCTCAGGAGCCCTGACCCAGACCGTGACCCGCAACCCGATCGCCAGCCCGGACATCCTGGGCGTGAGCGCGGGCGCAAGTCTGGGTGCCGTGGCGGTCATCACGTTCGGCGGCCCGACGGCGGCGGTCCTCGGCGTTCCCGGCGCAGCCCTCGGCGGCGCGCTCGTGACCGCCGGCGTGATCTTCCTCCTCTCATGGAAGAGCGGGAGCGACTCCCTCCGCCTGATCCTGACGGGTATCGCAGTGAACGCACTCCTCGTCGCCCTGACGAGTTGGTTGCTCGTCAGCGCCCGCCTCTCGCGAGCGACCGAGGCTACCGTGTGGCTCATTGGTTCGCTCGACCGAGCCGAATGGGCGACCCTGCTGCCGGTATTCGTCGGCGTCGTCGTCCTGTCGGCCCTCGCACTCGCGTCGTCTCGCGTCCTGCGACTGCTGGCGTTCGGCGGGGACACCGCTTCCGCGCTGGGCGTCCGCGTCGGGCCTGCCAGGTCACTGCTCCTCCTGCTGTCGGTGGGCTTGGCGGCACTCGGTGTCGCGATTGCCGGCCCAGTGGGGTTCGTCGCCTTCGCCGCGCCCCAGCTCGCGTTGCGTCTGGCCCGCACGGCCGTTCCGCCGGTGCTGTACTCCGGGCTGCTGGGCGCGGTGCTCGTCACCGGAAGCGACCTGGTCATCCGGGCGTTCTCGCCTGTCGCCTTGCCGGTGGGCATCATGACGACGGCGATCGGCGGGCCGCTGCTCATCTCCCTGATCGTCAGGGCCAATCTGAGGAGAACCGCATGACCGACGACTCCGCCGTGCCCCTGGTCGGTCGCGACCTAGCGATCGGCTACCGTCAGCGTCTCATCATCGACGGCCTCGATGTGACGATACGTCGCGGCGGTGTCACGACGATCATCGGTCCGAACGGCTGCGGCAAGTCGACGCTGCTGCGCGGGCTCGGCCGGCTGCTTCCCACCACACGGGGATCGGTCGTGCTGAACGGTACCGACATCGCGACGATGCGGTCGCGCGACATCGCCCGACAGCTCGGCATCCTTCCCCAGTCCCCCGTCGCACCGGAGGGGCTCACCGTAGCCGAGTTGGTGTCGCGCGGCCGGCATCCGCATCAGTCCTGGGTGCAACAGTGGTCGGGCGAGGACGAGCGGGAGATCGTGTCGGCCCTGGCGCTGACGGGGATGCGAGGGCTCGAGGATCGACCGCTCGATGAGTTGTCGGGTGGGCAACGGCAACGTGCCTGGATCGCGATGACCCTGGCGCAGGAGACGCCGATCCTGCTGCTGGACGAACCGACGACGTTCCTCGACCTCGCGCACGCCGTAGACGTGCTCGAGCTGGTCGATCGCCTCAACCGTGAATTGGACCGCACTGTCGTGATGGTGCTCCACGACCTGAACCTCGCCGCCAGATACAGCGACCAGATCATCGTGATGCACGATGGCGCCATCGTCACCGCCGGCGCCCCTGAGGACGTCATCACCGCAGAGCTCCTCCTGCAGGTGTTCGGTCTCAGCGCGAAGGTCATCATCGACGACGACGGTGGGCTGCTGGTCGCCCCGACGGCTCGGCGGACACATCGCCAGCAGCCCCGAGCCAGGGGCTCGCACATCTGATCGGACACGTCGTGCTCCGTGGTCCAACACAGCGTGTCCGGCGATGAGACGCGCACGGCTTAGCGAAAAAGCTCCGAGATGCCCGTGATCTCGGGCAGCTACCTGTGGTGGGCCCTGCCGGGATCGAACCGACGACATCCACGGTGTAAAGACTCCCGGGTCGGAAGGTTGCTTGTGTTTCCGGCCCTCAGCGCTTGCCCAAGGGCCCCCATCAGCTCTCACCTTGCACAGCTAGGGGACGCCCCGGGGACGAGCTGAAGGCTTCATGTTCAGTCGGCACGCGGCTCTCGGCGACGTCGTCCGTGCCGCGTTCGACCGTCATCGACGATGCAGCGATGCCGAGGGCGGCTCTTCGGCTGCCGGGTCCTGCGGCACGCGGATCGTGAGTCCCTCCGGCTCGATCCAGGCGCGGACGGAGTTCGCCGTGCCGAACCCGTCGCCGTCGATCTCGATCCGGCGCGGTTCGTCGAGACGTGTCGATGGTACGTCCGAGTCGGTAGTGGATCGCGCGGACCTCGTGCCGAGGGCCTGTTCCGCGTGGCTGATGTGCAGACCGGCGAAGGGCGGCGTTGCTGGTGAGGTTGCCTTGCTGGTCGAGGTCGACGGCGAGGACACGGAGCCCGGCGAGCACGGCGCGGCGTACGTGCTGGAACACAGTTCTGCTCTTGCCGGCACTCGTCCCCGTCGTCTCAGCCAGAGTGACGTAGGTCGCGCTGTGCGCCCAGGAACGGATGCAGAAGCTCGAGCAGCTCGCGCGGGCGATCGAGCGGGATGATGTGGCCGCTGTCCGGCAGGAGTCGCGCCTCCAGGTGATCCGTCAGCGGCTTGAGCTGAGCAGCCGTCGATCCGGCCACGGTCTTGCCCCCGATGGCGAGTGTCGGCATCCGGAGCCGGCGCGTTCTGACGGCTTGGGCAACTTGCGCCGCGTTGGCGGTAAGAGCGCGGTAGTGCTCGAAAGCGCTGCGGAGGGAGTGGCGTCCGCGATAGGCCTCGACGAAAGCGTCGCGGATCTCAGGCTCCACTCCGCGACCGTCATGGGTCCCCGTGCGGAGGAAGTACTCGATGTACTCGGACTCGTGTCCTTCGAGAACCGTCTCGGCGAGATCCGGGACAGCGTGGAAGCCGAACCACCACGGCGGCCCGCCAGGCACGAAGGCCTCGGCTCCTGGTAGGGCGCCGATCATGCCCTCCATAAGCACGAGACGATTCACCCGATCGGGGTTCTCGAGCGCGAGCATGAACGCAGGAGTCACAGCCGCGTCGATCGCGACCACTGCCGCATGGTCGACGTCGAGGGCGTCGAGGATGCAGAGCGCATCTCCCGCGAGGCTCCGCGCGTCGTACCCGGACGCCGCTCGCTCGCTGTCGCCGAGCCCGCGCAGGTCGGGGGCGATCACGCGGTGCGTCTCGGCCAGCGTCGGGATGACCGCGCTCCAGACACGCCACGTGTGCGGGAACCCATGGAGCAGCAATACAGCCGGTCCCTCGCCTTCCGTGATCACGTGGAGGTGCGCTCCATCGGACTCGACTGTGGTGGACGTGGTCATGACACCTCATCTAGGTTTCTGTTGGATACCACTTCACGATAGGAACATCTTCATGTCACCGGAAGACGGCACTCTCCGCTTACCTGGTTCCCCCGAGGAAACCGACCCGCTCGGCAGCCGAGGGGATCTCTTCGACCCCGCATGCCCCACCCGTCGGCTCCTGGACCGGATCGGCAGCAAGTGGACTGCGATGATCGTGATCCAGCTCCACGACGCCTCGCCAGAGGAGCTGCGCTTCTCCGAGTTGAAACGCCGAACCGCGGGTGTCTCGCAAAAGATGCTGGCCCAGACCCTTCGATCGCTCGAACAGGACACACTCGTCTCACGCCGTGTGGAGGCAACCACTCCACCGCGGGTCCACTACCGCTTGACCGAGCTCGGCGAGTCGCTCTACCCGCCGATCGCGGCGCTCCGCGAGTGGGCCGAGTCAAATATGAGAACCATCGACAGGCCTGACGTCCGAGATCGTTGGGACCGACTTCGGTAGGCTGTTCAGCTCTCAGTTTGGGCCTCATGGTCTTCACCAGGGTGTCGGGCTTCGGATGTGGATCGTCAGGTGGGGGGGGGGGGGGGGGCCCCCCCCCCCCCCCCGTCATTCGGACCACCCCCGGGCCCTGGCACGCTGCCCGCAACCGTTGGCACCCGGACCAGCCGTCGCCCGCACACTGGTGAGGTTGGTCGCAGCGTGTGCATAGTAGAGACCATGAGTGATCTGCAGGTACGGCAAGCCCGAGCCGACGAGCATGACGCGATCTCGGCACTGGCGCTGCGGTCAAAGGGTCATTGGGGCTACTCGGCCGAATTCCTCGAAGCCTGTCGGGAGGAACTGACCTTCGACGCAGCCACCTGCCAATCAGGCCTGATGTGGGTGGTGACGCGAAGCGACACGGTGCTCGGCTTCAGCCTGCTGAGGGGCGAGCCACCACATGGCGAACTGGCCGCATTGTTCGTCGATCCGGCGGCCATCGGCACCGGATGCGGTCGCATGCTCCTCGAACACTCCCGACACGCTGCGCAAGCGGCGGGATTCACTCGTCTGGAACTCGATGCCGACCCGGGCGCTGAGCCGTTCTACCTGCGCTTCGGCGCGTACCGGATTGGCACGTCACCGAGCGGTTCCATTCCCGGCCGCGAACTGCCGCGTCTGACACTGGACCTCTGACCTCCACGTGGCGGTCACAGCTTCCGTCTGCTCAGTTCCCACTGGCGATGTCTGCGAGTCCGGGCCAGCTCGACCCGTCGGCCTGCATCCCTATACGGCTGCGGCGCCTCGCGGAGCACGTCGGCGTTGTCGTCGCTGAGGTCATTCTCAGAGGCGCGGCCGTCGACATGGACGGCAGTCGAGAAGACTGATGATGATCGTTCCCGCGAGGGTCACGTTGCGATCCTGCCCCAGACTCCGCTCACTCGTCGGTCGTCGCGCTGAACCGGCCCCGTTCGTCAGCGGCGATCGTTCACAGTCTCACCGCGTCGCGTCGCGTCGCTGCAGTGTTTTGAACGCCGATGTTTGACTTCCGAGGGCGGGTGGACGCTGCCAGCATCAGGGACGGCGACGCAGTCGGTTGTCGGTATCCCCGTAGAAGCGGCTGATCAGGAGCGTCCCAACGGCGCCGTGCACGATGAGGCTCCCGAGCACGACCAGGCATGTGGCGGCCAGCACGGGATACCCCTGATCGAGCGGGAGAGCGTTGAAGGCGATCAGCCCGAATACAATCGACGCCGCACCCCGGGGGCCCATGGTCGCGATGAAGAGCCGGTCGCGGGGCCGCAGTCGCGTGCCGAGTAGTGACACCCACACCGGAATGAAACGGCCAACCGTCAACGCGAAGAACGCGAGGAGCAGCGTGGGCCACCACGTGTACGTCGCGCTGACAAGGGTGACGGCGGCGACCCCGAACGCAAGCCAGAGGAAGAGATTCACCGTGGACGTGAGATCCTCCACGAAAGAGAGCTCGGGTTCCTCCTGCCAGCCTTTCCCACGAGCGAACCGGAACGCGATCCCGCAGACGAACGCGGCGACGAACCCGTTCGCACCGACCAGAAGCGCCAGCCCGAAGGTCGCCATCGGTAGCGCGGCGATACCGATCCTGATGCTCTGCTGATCCGCCCATCCCGCGCGGAGCACGACGCCGAAGAGCTTGCCGACAGCGGTGCCCACGATGCTTCCGACGATGATCGCGAGCAGCCCGGCAGGAGCCGCGCTGAGGAGCGCAGCAACAGCGTCTGTTCCGGGAGTCGTGGTGCTCCAGGCAAGCGCGAGCGCTCCCAGGAGGAGCGGGGCGACCAAGCCGTCGTTGTATCCGCTCTCGACACTCAGCCACCGTCGGACCTGGTTCGGGATCCTCTTGTCTCGCACGATGGACAGCTCCGGGGAGAAGTCAGCCGGGACGGAGATGCAGGCGATGGCGAGCACCGCGGCGGTCGACAGACCGAGCGGGAGGCTGAGGCCGAGCGCGACGACCATCGCGACCGACAGTGGTAGCGCGATGAACAGCAACCGCAGTGGCACCGGGCCGAACTGAGCGCGAATCGAACCGCGGACGTCGATCGCGTCGACGAACAGCAGGAGCGCGAGGGCGATCTCCGCGAGATTGAGTGCCAGGTGCGAATCGAAGAACTCGACGGATCCGTCGCCGATGAACAACCCGATGACTGCGCCGATGACGACCATGATCATCGGCCCGTTCACCCAGACCGACTTGAGTTTCCGGTGGAGGACCGCCCACACGAGCGCTGCGAGGCCGAGAAGGGCGATTGTCGCTGCCATGACGCTCCTCTCAGGTGTCCGCCGGGACGACGACAGGCAGAGTCTACGAAGGGAACAGTGGGCGGAGCCCACCGCGGCGACAATCCTTATCCGAGACTTAGGAAGTAGCCCTACGGTGCCCACATGACACGGAAGAGACGGTGGATGACCTGGGGCGCGGCCGGGCTGGTGGCTGCGGTCGTCGTGTTGGGCGTCATCGTGGCCTCGAGTTCGTCGGGGCAGGTGGACCAGGCACCCGCGGCTGCGACCGCTCAAGCGGAGCAGGCGACGATCACCGCGACGGTCAACGGGAAGGGTGTTATCGCAGCGGCCAGCACCGCTTCCGCCGGATTCATCGACGGCGGTCGGGTGAGCACGATCTCCGTCGCAGTCGGCCAGACCGTCGCAGCCGGGTAGGAACTCGCCACCGTCGACCCGGGCCCTGCGGACCTGACGCTCGAGAAAGCCAACGGCGCTCTCACCGCAGCGCAGAGTTCCCTGGATGCCGCCCGGCAGACTGCACAGGCCACCGTCGATTCGCTCACGGCCGCGAAAGCTGCTCTCGCCACACTCGCAGCCGACGCGCCGGAGCTCCAGAGCACTGAGGCGACCGTCCGGGACCTCACCGCGCAGGGGCCCTCGCAGCGCGATGCCGTCGCGCAGGCAGAGAAGACTCGCGACGATGCTCGCCGTGACGTGGCTGCAGCGCAGACCGCCCGCGACCAGACCACGCTGCTCGCCCCGATCGCCGGTGTCGTCATCGCGGTCAACGGCACGGTCGGGACGATCCTCCCGGGCGGTCAGTCGTCACAGGCCACCAGCGACGGCACGAACGCAGCATCGGCGGCCGCGTCAGCGGGACTCGTCTCGATCTCCGACGTGTCGAGCCTCCGGGTGACGGCGTCCATCCCAGAGGCCGACATCGCGTCAGTGGCCGTCGGGCAGACCGCCACGGTCACCTTGCCGGTCAAGGACACCGAGCCCTTCGACGGCACGGTCATCGCCGTGGCTCCGACACCACAGAGCAGCACCGACGGTGTCGTGACGTACGCGGTCGCGATCCAACTTGCGGCGACTCCGCCGGGGGTGAGACTCGGACAGACCGCGATCGTGGCCGTCACGGTCGCCACAGCGGAGAACGCGACGGTCGTCCCGGCGGAAGCCGTACAGCTCACATCGACGACCACGGGAACGGTCGAGGTCCGAAGCACATCCGGCAAGACGAAGACCGTCGACGTGACCATCGGCATCACCACACCGACACAGGTCCAGATCGTCGCGGGGCTCGAACCCGGTGACACGGTGCAGTTCACAGCTCGGCCCCCGTGCTCCTGAACTGGACCACGACCACCGTCTTCGGTGTCACCACATTCAACTGCTCGCGGTAGGTCGGCCGAAACCTTCCCAGCACGAGGGGCCGCGATCGTTCGCGGGCTGCCGTGCAGCCCGTGCGTGAATGCGTTATGGCTGCGGAGGCAGCCACCACGACGAAACTGCGAAACGCGTACACGCAGTATACCGGCCTCGCGCACCCTCGGCCCGGATTCTTCGGCATCGCCATCGAGTCGCGGGCGGCGAGCGCTTCTATTACCTGCTCGTCGCCCGCGACGCCCCTGGGACAACTTGCTTCAGCGGGGGTACCCGGCCAGTTCAACGACCTCAGTCGGGCAAGGTCCACGAGTGCCGGTGGCGCCATGAGAGGGTCTCCCACCAGTGCCCGTCCCAATCGGCGCTGGTCGTCTCGAACAGGCTCACGACCTGTGCCGTGAACGACGCCGGTGGGCTCACCGGCA
>Ga0308160_10005189_pt1 | contig 13680 bp, 12 predicted proteins | sample PhyFR1_FD_201036 | JGI IMG/M metagenome (GOLD analysis project Ga0308160, IMG submission 201036) | Phyllosphere microbial communities from UC Gill Tract Community Farm, Albany, California, United States - DLSLF.R1 | ecosystem: Host-associated > Plants > Phyllosphere > Unclassified | place: USA...
GTACCACCCCTTCCCATCCCGAACAGGACCGTGAAACGACTTTGCGCCGATGATAGTGCTGCAACCAGTGTGAAAGTAGGTTATCGTCAGGCTAATTAATGAGCAGTAAGTGAAGAACCCCGCCCGGTTAAGCCGTGCGGGGTTTTTTGCTTTTCCGGAGCCGGACAATCGTGCGGTCGAAACGCCCGTTCGACTAATCAAGGACGTTGTCGACGGCTGCGCCGCCGACAACGTACAAGACAGGCCAACTTCAATGCGCTGCCTCGCCGTGTCGAGCGATCCCATCCAATGCCGCCAGCGCGTCGGCCGGCAACACGAGATCAGCCGCCTTCAGGTTCTCTCTCAGGTGCGCAACCGAGCTGGTCCCTGGAATCAGCAGCAAATTGGGCGAGCGTTGCAGCAGCCAGGCGATCGCCACCTGCATCGGCGTAGCATCCAGGTCGGCCGCCACGCTCGACAAAGCATCGGATTGCAGCGGCGAGAAGCCGCCCAAGGGGAAGAAAGGCACATACGGAATGCCGTCGCGCGCGAGGGCGTCGATCAGAGCATCGTCGCCGCGGTGCGCTAGGTTGAACATGTTCTGCACGCATGCGACCGGCACGATACGCTGCGCTTCCTCGACCTGCTTCATCGTCACGTTACTCAGACCGACGTGATGCACCAGACCCTGCTCCCGCAGTCCCGCCAGCACCGTCACCTGTTCCTCAAGCGAACCCTCGGCTGGCCCGTGTACATCCAGCATGCTGCGCAGATTGACTACGTCCAGTGCTTCCAAGCCGAGATTGCGCAGGTTGTCGTGCACCGCCCGACGCAGTTCGTCCGCCGAATCGGCGCGCAACCAAGCACCTTGCCCGTCGCGGCGCGCGCCGATCTTGGTGACGATGACCAAGTCTTGCGGATACGGCTGCAGGGCTTCGCGAATCAGCTGGTTGGTCACGTGCGCGCCGTAGAAATCCGAGGTGTCGATGTGATTCACGCCGAGCGCAATGGCTTCGCGCAGCACGGCGCACGCCGCATCCGGATCCTTGGGCGGACCGAAGACGCCGGGACCCGCGAGCTGCATCGCGCCGTAGCCGAGGCGGTGCACCGTGCGGTCGCCGAGGGGGTAAGTGCCGGCTTGATCGATACTGGACATGCTGTTCTCCTGTTGGTTGTTCAAGACGTCAACGATAGAGCCGGACGCAGTGCAAGACAATCCGGTATAGTCAGCACAGCCTGTACGCTAAAACGGACAATGAACAAATAATGAGCTAACCATGAAAGTCGATCTCAGCGATTTGTTCGCCTTCGTCGCCGTCGCGCGCGCCGGCGGTTTCCGTGAGGCCGCGCGCACCACGAACGGCAGCGCCTCCGGCCTGAGCGACGCCGTGCGCCGTGTCGAGACACGCCTCGGCGTGCGCCTGCTGAACCGCACCACGCGCAGCGTCGTGCCGACCGAAGCCGGACGCATGCTGCTGGCGCGCCTGGATCCGGTGCTGAGCGAAGTCGACAGCGCACTCGACGTCGTCAACGGCTTTCGCGACACGCCGGCTGGCAATCTGCGCCTGAATGTGCCGCTTGCCGCGGTGCGCTTGGTGCTGCCGTCGATCGTGCCGCGCTTCCTGGCCGCTTATCCGGAGATCCGCCTGGAGGTGACGGCCGAGGAAAGCGTCATCGACGTGTTTGCCGCCGGCTGCGATGCGGGCATCCGCTACGAAGAGCGGCTCGAGCAAGACATGATCGCGGTGCCGATCGGTCCGCGTACGCAACGTGCGGCGGCTGCCGCGTCGCCGGCCTATCTCGATCGGTACGGCCGCCCCGAGCATCCGCGCGACCTGTTGAATCATCGATGCATGCGTGGACGGTTCCCGAGCGGGGCGATGGCTTCGTACGAGTTCGAACGCGACGGCGAGCGCCTGCTCATCGAACCCGACGGGCCGCTGCAGGTGCAGATCGGCGGCGCCGTCGACCTGGCGGTCGAAGCGGCGGTCGCCGGACTAGGCGTCGTCCACCTGTTCGAAGACTGGCTGCGGCCCTATTTCGAGCGCGGCCAGCTCGAGCCGATACTGCAAGACTGGTGGCCGATGTTTTCCGGCCCTTACCTCTACTACCCGGGACGCCGGCTGGTCCCGGCGCCCTTGCGCGCCTTCGTCGACTTCATCCGCAACGAGGCGGATCGACCGGCGGCGCGCTGACGCACTCACACCGCCAGATCGACCCAGCGCGATCCGGCTTCATCGCTCGCCAGCACCGCGTCGATGAATTTCATGCCGGCGACGCCGTCGATCACCGTCGGCAGCCAGCTACTGGCCGCAGGCACCGGCAAGCCCGCGTTCACCGCATGGATCTGCGCGGCTGCATCGCGATACAGCTGCGCGAACGCTTCCAGATACCCTTCCGGATGCCCGCTCGGCACGCGCGTCGCCGCTTCTGCCGCCGCGCCGCGCACCCGTCCGCGTGTCAGCCGCTGCGCGCTGCCGCCCTGCGCCGTCAACCAGAGCTCATTCGGGTTCTCCTGGTCGAACGCCAGGCTCGCCTTGGTGCCGAACACGCGCAGCTTCAGTCCGTTCTCGCAGCCGGTCGCCATCTGGCTGGCCCACAGCATGCCGCGTGCGCCGTTCGGGTAGCGCAGCATCACCTGCACGTGGTCGTCGAGGATGCGGTCCGGCGTGAACGAATGCAGCTCGGCCATGATCTGGTTCGGCTGGATGCCGCTGACGAAGCCGGCGATCTGAAAGGCATGCGTGCCGATGTCGCTGGTGCAGCCGGTCGGTCCCGCGCGCTTTGGATCGTTGTGCCAGTTGGCCGACTGGAACTCGGCCGCTTGATTCTCGGCCTCGGCCATCCAGTCCTGTGCATACTCGACGTGCACCAGGCGCACCTCGCCGATCGCACCCGATTCGACCAGTTCGCGCGCATGGCGCACCATCGGATAGCCGGTGTACGTGTGCGTGAGCGCGAACACGCGCCCGCGCGCGCGCGCGAGGTCGGCCAGCGCCTGGCCCTCGGCCAAAGAAATCCCCAGCGGCTTGTCGCAGATGACGTGAATACCCGCCTCCAGGAAAGCCGTCGCCACCGGCGCATGCAGGTAATTTGGCGTGACGATCGCCACCACGTCGATGCCGTCTTCGCGCGCCGCTTCCAGCCGTGCCATCTCGCGGTAGTCGCTGTAGCAGCGGTCGGGGGAGAGCCCGATCGCCGCACCGCTGCGCTGCGCCTTCTCTGAGTCGCTCGACAGCGCACCCGCCACCACTTCGTAGCAATCGTCGAGGCGCGCGGCGATGCGGTGCACCGCGCCGATGAAGGCGCCGTCGCCGCCGCCGACCATCCCCAGGCGCAGCTTGCGGCCCGATCCTGCGGCGCCGCTGTTCGCTCCGATCGCGCTCATGCCGGGATCCCCATCAGCTTGCGCAGCTGTTCGCGATCGGCACCGCTGCCGGCGAAATCGTCGAAGGCGCGCTCGGACACGCGGATGATGTGGCGGCGGATGAAGTCGGCGCCTTCGCGCGCGCCGTCTTCCGGATGCTTGAGGCAGCACTCCCATTCGAGCACGGCCCAACCGGTGTAGTCGTACTGCGCCATCTTCGAGAAGATCGCGCCGAAGTCGATCTGGCCGTCGCCCAGCGAGCGGAAGCGGCCCGCGCGCTCGAGCCAGCCGCTGTAGCCGCCGTACACGCCTTGCCGGCCGTTCGGACGGAACTCGGCATCCTTCACGTGGAAAGCCTTGATGCGCTCATGGTAGATGTCGATGAATTCGAGGTAGTCGAGCTGTTGCAGCACGAAGTGGCTCGGGTCGTACAGGATGTTGGCGCGCGGGTGATTGCCGACCGCTTCCAGGAAGCGCTCGAAGGTCACGCCGTCGTGCAGGTCTTCGCCCGGGTGCAGCTCGTAGCAGACGTCGACGCCGGCATCGTCGAACACGTCCAGGATCGGCTTCCAGCGCCGCGCCAGTTCGCCGAACGCTTCCTCGACCAGGCCAGCCGGGCGCTGTGGCCACGGATACAGGTAGGGCCAGGCCAGCGCACCCGAAAAGCTGGCGTGCGTGGTCACGCCCAAGCGGCGCGAGGCCTTGGCCGCCGCCTTGACCTGGCCGACCGCCCATTCCTGGCGCGCCTGCGGATTACCACGCACCTCGGGCGCCGCGAAGCCGTCGAACAGCTGGTCGTAGGCCGGGTGCACCGCCACCAGCTGGCCCTGCAGGTGGGTCGACAACTCAGTCAGCGCGACGCCGTGCTCGGCCAGCACGCCCTTGATCTCGTCGCAGTAGGTCTGGCTGTCGGCCGCCAGATCGAGGTCGATCAGGCGTTTGTCGGTCGGCAGCTGAATGCCCTCATAGCCCAGGCCCTTGGCCCAGGCGGCCAGGTTGGCCAGCGTGTCGAACGGCGCATCCTTGCCCATGAACTGGGCGAGGAAGATGGCAGGTCCCTTTATGGTTTTCATGCGGTTCCTTTAATTCGATGATCAGTAAGGCGAATCGGGGAAGTAGAACTGCTTGGCGTTGTCGCGCGTGATCAGCACCGACGGCACGATCGTCTTCGCGGGCAGGGCCTGGCCTTTCAGGCGCGCGTTAGCGGTCATCTTGATCGCGTCGTAGATGAACTTGGGCGAGTACGACACATCGGCCTGCACCAGCTTGTCGGCATCCAGAATGCGCTTGACCGCCAGCTTGGCGCCGCCGCCGCCGAACACCTCCTTGATGTCGGCGCGCTTGGCCTGCTCGATCGCCTTCAGTACGCCGATCGCCATGTCGTCGTCGGCCGCCCAGACCGCGTCGATCTGCTTGAAGCGGGTCAGGTAGTCCTGCATGACCTTGAAGGCATCGTCGCGGTTCCAGTTGCCGTACTTCGCGTCCAGCACCTTGATCCCCGGGGTCTTCTTGATCTCTTCGTTGAAAGCGTTGACGCGCTCATTGTCGATCGTGCTCGGCATGCCGCGCAGGACCACGACGTTGCCCTTGCCATTGAGCTGCTTGGCCAGGTAGCCGGCGGCCAGGCGGCCGAACGCCCCGTTGTCGCCCGCGACATACGCGTTCTGCGCCGCCGGGTTGGTGAGGCCGCGGTCGACCACGGTCACATACACGCCCTTGTTCTTGACCTGCGCGGCCGGCTGGGTCAGCGAGCTTGATTCGAGCGGCAGCAGCACCAGCGCGTTCATCTTGTTCACCACCAGCAGGTCTTGTATCTGGTTGGCCTGCTCGGGCGTGCTGCCGGCAGCCTTGACGATGACTTTCATACCCGGGTTGGCCGCTTCCAGCTCGCGCTTGGCCTGGTTGGCCCAATACACGATGCCGGCGGTGAAGCCATGGGTCGCGGTCGGGATCGCGACGCCGAGCGTAAGCGGTGCAGCGGGGGCTGCCGCGATGGCATGGCCAGCGCCGAGCGCGATGGCGCAGGCGGCGATCAAGGCCGAGCGCCGCGCAAATGAGGTAGCTGATGAACGCATACGAATTTCCTGGTCAAAGAATAAAAATCAACGGCGGCCGCGCTGCAGATAAGCCACGGCGATGATCACCACGCCCTGCACCGCGGGATTCAGGTGCACGCTGATGATGCTGGTGAGGTTGAGGATGTTGCCGATCACGGACAGCAGGATCGCGCCGATCACGGTGCCCATCACGCGACCCGCGCCGCCGCGCAGCGAGGTGCCGCCGACGACGACCGCGGCGATCGCTTCCAGCTCCCACAGGATGCCGGTGGTCGGCGTGGCCGAGCCCAGGCGCGGCACGTACAGGATGGTGGCGATCGCCACGCACACGCCCAGCAGCAGGTAGGTCAGCACTTTGACGCGGTCGACGCGGATCGCGGCGTAGCGCGCCACCTGCTCGTTCGAACCGATCGCCTGCACGTGCTGGCCGTAGGCGGTGCGGTTCAGGATCACGGCGCCGCCAATCGCCACCAGCGCGAACACCCATACCGGAATCGGCACGCCCAGCACGCTCTGGTAGTACACCGGGCCGTACGATTCGGACAGATTGAAATCCAGGCTCAGCGCGCCGCCGTCGGCCAGCCAGGTCAGCACCGCGCGGAAGATGCCGAGCGTGCCGAGCGTGACGATGAAGGCTTCGATGCGCCCGCGCGAGATCAACAGCCCGTGCGCGGTGCCGAACAGCGCGCCCAGCGCCAGCGCCAGCGCGACACCGGTCAGGATCACGGCCGGCGCCGCCATCGGATGCGCGCCCGCGACCAGCGCATTCATCGCGACGATCATCACGCCGGCGATCAGCGCCGCCATCGAGCCCACCGACAGATCGATGCCGCCCGAGACGATCACGAAGGTCATGCCGACCGCGATGATGCCGATGAAGGCGGTGCGGGTCAGCACGTTCATCATGTTGTCGAGCGTGGCGAAGTCCGGATTGAGCAGGGCGCCGGCGATGCACAGCAAAACCAGCGCAATGACCGGCCCGATGCCCTTCAGGCGTTCGAGTCCCGCCAGGGAAAAGGCGGTCTTGTCGGGCTTACTGGTGGGTGTTGGTTGCATGGGCGATCAGGTTTTCTTCGTTGAGTTGGTCGGGATCGAGCACGGCTTGCAGGCGGCCGCCGTGCAGCACCGCCACCCGGTGGGCGAGGCCAATCAGTTCGATCAGTTCGGACGAGATGATCACCACCGCGCGGCCCTCGCTCGCCAGGCGGTGGATCAGGGCGTAGATGTCGCGCTTGGCGCCGACGTCGACGCCGCGGGTCGGCTCGTCCAGCACGACCACGCGCGGATCGGAATGCAGGTACTTGGCCAGCGCCAGCTTCTGCTGGTTGCCGCCCGAGAGCGAGCGCGCCGCGCAGTCCGGGTCGCGCAGGCGGATGCCGAAGTCGGCGATGGCCTTGTCGAGCGCGGCGCGGCCGCCCTTGACGTCGAGCCAGGGGCGGGCGTCGCGCTCGAGCGTCATCATCGTCAGGTTTTCGCGCAAACCGAGGTCGACGTGCAGACCTTTACCTTTACGGTCTTCGCTCAGGTAGGTCAGGCCCAGGCGCATGGCGTCGCGCGGGTTGCGGATGATGGCACTCTGGCCGTCGATCTCGATCGTGCCGGCGCTTTTTTGACGCAGGCCGAGGATGGCCTCGAAGGCTTCGGTGCGTCCGGCGCCGACCAGGCCGGCGAAGCCGAGGATTTCGCCGGCCCGCACCTCGAACGACAGATCGTCGATCCAGCCCGGCACCTTCAGGTTCGATACCTTCAACAGCACCGGCGCGCTTGGCGAAATGAAGCGCTTCGGCTGGAACATGTCCGAGACGTCGCGGCCGACCATCAGGTTGGCCATCTGCTGGCGGTTCACGTCCGCCGTATGCGCGCGCGTGACGAATTTACCGTCGCGCATGACGACGACTTCATCGGTGTGCGCCTCCATCTCGTCCAGCTTGTGCGAGATGTAGACGATGGTGACGCCTTCGAGCTTCAGGCGCGCCATCAGCGCAAACAGTTTGCGCGTTTCGCCCGGCGACAGGCTGGCGGTTGGCTCGTCCATGATCAACAGGCGCGCCTTGCGCGACAGCGCCTTGGCGATTTCGACCAGCTGTTTCTCGGCGACGATCAGGTCGGCCACGCGGATGGCTGGATCGACGTCCAGGCCGACCTGCTCCAGATACTGTGCCGCTTCGCGCAGCATGGTGCGCTTGTCGAGCAGGCCGCCGCGCGTCCTTTCGTGACCGAGGAAGATGTTCTGGGCGATGCTCAAGTGCTCGGCCAGGTTGAACTCCTGGTGGATCAGCGCGATGCCCAACGCTTCCGCCTCGCGCGCATCGGCGAAGTGGCGCTCGGCGCCGTCGACGACCAATTGGCCGCCGCTGGGGCGCTCGTAGCCGGCCAGGATCTTCATCAGCGTCGACTTGCCCGCGCCGTTCTCGCCGAGCAGGCCGACCACGCGCCCCGGCTCGAGCGCGAAGTCGACCCCGTGCAGCACGCGCACCGGGCCGAAGTCCTTGACGATGTGGTTGAAGCGGACGGACAGGCTCATGTCGATGCTCGTGTCAGCGCGCCGCCGGATTGGCCAGCACCGCCTGCAAGCCCTTCATCGATGCCGCCACCGTCTCCAGCTGGCCCATCCCGTTCGGGTACTCTTCCTGTTCGATGATGATCCAGTCGGTGCCGCCGACCTGGCGCACCGCGCGCGTCAGCGCCACCCAGTCGGTCTTGTCCTGGCCGATGATCGGCGTGCCATCCGTGGTGCCCTGCACCAGCTTGGCCTTGAAGTGGGTGGTGCGGGTGCGGCCCGGGTAGGTCTTGGTATAGGCCACCGGATCCTTGCCCGCGTAGGTGGTCCAGCCCACGTCCTGTTGCATGATCGCCGCCTGCGGCGTGCCGTGCGCGATCACGTCCCACGGCGTCTTGCCGACCGGGCCGGTCATCTCCTGGGCGTGGTTGTGGTAGCCGATGCGCATGCTCTTCGCAGCCAGCTTGGTCGACAGTTCGGTCAGTTCCTTGCTCATCTGCGCACTCTGCTCGGTCGAAGCGCCGCGCTTGTCCATCGAGATCACCAGGTTCGAGCAGCCCAGCGTCTGGTAGAACGCAGTGGTTTTCTCGAACTGGGCGCCTTCGAGCTGATCGAAATGCATGTGGGCGCCGGCGCACTGCAGGTGATGCTTGTCCATGAAGGCTTTCAAGCCGGTCGGGTTGTCCTTGTACGGGCCGAACTCGCCGGCGAACTCCACGCCCTGGAAGCCGAGCTGGCCGATCTTGGTCATCGTGCCCTCGAAATCCTGCTTGATCTCGTCCTTGACGGACCACAGTTGCAGGCCGACGCGCGGATCGGTCGGCGCGGCTTGCGCCTGCATCGATGCGGCGCCGGCGCTGAACGCAGCGAGCAGCAGGGCCAGGCGTTTGAAGTTGGTTGTCATCGTGTCTCCGGTATTCGATGTTATTGCGATGTTATTGATTAGATGGCGCCGGCTTTCATCTGGTCGACCGCATACGCGCAGGCGCGCGCGGTCAGCGCCATGAAGGTCAGCGACGGGTTCTGCCAGGCGCTGGACGCCATCGAGGCGCCGTCGGTGACGAACAGGTTCGGCACGTCGTGGGCCTGGTTGTGGCCATTCAGGATCGAGGTCTTCGGGTCGCGCCCCATGCGCGCCCCGCCCACCTCGTGGATCGCCAGGCCCGGTGGATATTCCTGCTCGGTCGCAACGTTCTTCCTGATGTCCTTCATGCCCAGGTATTCGAGGATATTGGCGGCGGAGTCGGCCATGTCCTCGCGCATCCTGCGGTCGTTGTCGCCGTGGGTGACGTCGATGTGCAGTAGCGGCATGCCCCATTTATCCGTCTTGGTCGGGTGCAGGCTGACCATGTTCTCGTAGCGCGGCAGCATCTCCCCCTGGCCGTACAGGTTGAAGTGCCACGGGCCTGGCTTCCTCATCATGGCCTTGAAGTCCTTGCCAAAGCCCGGCTTCCAGGCGGCCGACTGCCAGCCCTCGCGCGACGCGCCGCCGCCGAAGGCGTAGCCGCGCACGAAGTCCGGGTGCTTGTCGACCACGTTGCGAAAGCGCGGGATGTAAGCGCCGGTCGGGCGCCGGCCCTGGTAGTAATCGTCCTCGAAACCCTCGACGCGGCCGGAGGCGCCGGCCGACCACAGGTGGTCCATCAAGTAGTGCCCGAGCACGCCGGAGGAGTTGGCCAGCCCGTTCGGGAAGGCTGCCGACTTCGAATTGAGCAGCACCGCGGTCGAGCCCAGCGTCGAGGCGCACAGCAGCACGACACGCGCGTGGTACTCGCGCGTCTCGTGGGTCTCGGCGTCGATCACGCGCACCCCGGTGGCGCGGTTGGTCTTCGCGTCGTACGTCACGCTGTGCACGATGCTGTTGGTGGCGATGCGCAGGCGGCCGGTCTTGAGCGCGGCCGGCAGCGTCGAGCTCTGGGTCGAGAAGTAGGCGCCGAACGAGCAGCCGCGCTGGCACTCGCTGCGCGCCTGGCATTGGGCACGGCCTTGCGCCATCTGGGCCTCGGTCGGCCGGGTCAGGTTGGCCGTGCGGCCGATGATCATGCGCGCTGGCGCGTACTTGGCGTCGAACTTCTGCTTCATCGCCTGTTCGACGGTGTTGAATTCGAACGGCGGCAGGAACTCGCCGTCGGGCAGCACGGCCATGCCTTCCTTGCTGCCGGCGACGCCGATGTGGCGCTCGACATGGCTGTACCAGGGCGCCAGGTCGGCGTAGCGGATCGGCCAGTCGGTGCCGTGGCCGTCCTTCAGGTTGGCCTCGAAATCGAGGTCGCTCCAGCGGTAGGACTGGCGCGCCCACATCAGCGACTTGCCGCCCAGCTGGTTCCCGCGGATCCAGCTGAACGGGCGCCCTTCCGGCGTGGAGTAGGGCATGTCGCGGTCGTTGTTCCAGAACTGCTTGGTGTGCTCGTCGAAGGCGTAGCACTGGCGCTGGATCGGGAACTGCTCCTGCGCGATCTTTTCGTCGACCTTGCCGCGGTTCGGCATGGTCCACTCGGGGCGGTTCTCGCCGATGTAGTCGACGCCATGCTCGACCGGGCGGCCGCGCTCCACCATCAGCACCTTCAAGCCGCGCTCGGTGAGTTCCTTGGCGGCCCAGCCGCCGGTGATGCCGGAGCCGACCACGATCGCGTCGAAGCGCTCGGCGCTGCTCTTGATATAAAACGATGAGACCGTTTCCATTGCGGAGTTCTTCCTCTATCGGCTAGGTGGCCCAGGTCCGGGTGGACGGCGTGACCTTGACGTTGCCCTTGTAACCGCCGGGGATCGGGAGGTAGGTCAGCTCCTGCGTGGCGCCGGGTTCCGAGGTGTAGTAGGCAAACGCGACATAGCCCTTCAGCTGGCGGAAGAAGCGCATGTCGTCCACCGTGAAGGGCGCGGCGCCGCTGTCGAGCGCCTGCAGCAGCGCGACCTGGCGCTTTGGTACCAAGCCGGCGAAGCGCTGGCCGGCCTGCCCCTTGGCCACCGCGTCGATGCGCGCCAGACCGGCGCGGAATGCCGTCTGGGCCGGCACCGGCGTGCACACCGCCAGCAGATGGTCGACGGTGCGCGGCGCGCCGGCCGCCAGCGCGCCCGGGGTGTCGGTCTGCGGAATGATCAGATCGGCCAGTACGGCGGTCAGGGCCAGTTCATCCGGCGACAGCCATTCGGGACGCGTGTCGGGACCCGACGCGGTTTTGGGCGCGCCGACGGCGGCCAGGACGTCGCCGCCCAGGGCCAGCCCGCACAGGGCGCCCAGGCGCAGCAAAGCCTGACGGCGCGCGCTATCTACAGTGGTTGACATGCCTCTCCTCCAAGAAAGACGACAGGGAATCGGTCGCAGGCGTGTCAGGCTGCGACCGAGGTGCGGCGTCGGGTGCTGCCTGACCGGCTGGCCAGCGACAGCAGATATTGTTTTGGCGTGATCCCGACCACGCTGCGAAACTGCTTGGTGAAATAGCTCTGGCCGCCGAATCCCGTCTCCACGGCCACGCGCGCGATGCTGCTCGCGGTGGGCAGCATGCGGCAGGCTTCGTGCACTTTCATGTGCAGGATGTATTGTTTGGGCGTGAGCGAGAAATGCTGCTTGAATTTGCGTTCGAACGTCGACAGCGACATGCAGGACAGCTTTGCAAGATGATCGATGCTGATGTTTTCCATCAGGTGCTCTTGCAGGTATTCGATGCAGGCCTTGAATTCATGGAACGGCGCGATCGTGTCCTGCGAGCGGCGCGCGTCGCGCGAAAAGCCTTCGATGCCGACGATGTCGCCGTCGCGGTTGCGGATCGGCGCCTTGGTCGTGAACAGCCAGGTCAATTCGCCATTGCCGCTGTCGATCACTTCCAGCTTGTTCTTGACGGTGACGCCGGTATTGATCACTTCTAGGTCGTCGGCGCGGATGCGGTCGGCGATGTCGCGCCGGAAGAAATCGTGATCGGTCTTGCCGAGGATGTCGTTGACGTTGCCGAGCTTGTTCTGTTCTTGCAGTAGCCGGTTGCCCCAGACGAATTGGCCGGCCGTGTTCTTGGCAAAATAATAGGTATCGGAGAGGGTATCGAACAGCGTGCTGGGCGTGGAGATGCCGTGGTCGTCGAAGAAGCTCGCACAGGCTTTATAGGCAGCCGCATGCGCCAGGCGAGCCTGGCTGCTGTCCCGCTGGTCTTTTTCCGAACCTTGGGCGACGACCATACCCATGCCGATGATCAGTGTGCTCATCTTGCGTTGCCTCCGTCTCCGTGACGGGAACTCTGAAAACGCGACGGCCTTCGGTCCCCTTATGCTGTGATATTAGCATTTGGAAAAGTTGGCCCATGTCAGGAAATCGGAAAAATTTATAACGAATTCGGCAAGCTGGTTTCGGGCGATAGCCTTGTCAATTCGGCCATGCTAGATTGGGCGCGGCCCGCACAGACGGGTTACCACACACTGGAGATACGCCATGACCTGCTTGAGCCGCCTCGCCCGATTGGGCGTGTTGAGTGCCGTTTTCGCGCTCAGCGCCCCATTGCATGCCGCCGACAATGGATGGACCTCGCTTTTCAATGGCAAGGACTTGTCTGGCTGGAGCACCTGGCTGACGATGCAGCCCCCGGTCGACAACATGAAGGTGCCGACCTCGGTCCGTGGCTTAAATAACGATCCCCTCAAGGTTGTCTCGGTCGTCGACGGCATGCTGCGCGTGTCGGGCGAGGAGTGGGGGGCGGTCTCGACGACTGGCGAATATGAAAACTTCCACTTGAAGTTCGATTTCAAGTGGGGCGCCAAGAAATGGCCGCCACGCCTGAACATACCGCGCGACAGCGGCCTGCTGTATTACGCGGTGGGGCCGGCAGATGCGCAGGATGGCAATTGGATGCGCAGCCATGAATTCCAGCTGCAGGAAGGCTTTTGCGGCGATTACTACAGCCTTGACCACGCGATGGTGGACGCGCACGTCGGCGACGCCAACCAGGGCAACTGGAAGTTCCATCGCTATGATCCTTCGATGCCGCAACTCGTCGATCTGCAGACGCGTATCCTCAGGCAGGGCAATTACGAAAAACCGTCGGGCGAGTGGAATACGATGGAGATCATCGCCGATGGGAAAACGCTGATCCACGTCGTCAACGGCCACGAGGTGCTGCGGATGGAAAACTCGCGTCAGGTCGTCGATGGCAAAGCGGTCCCACTCACACGTGGCAAGTTTTCGATCCAGACGGAGGGGTCGGAGGCGTTCTTACGCAATATCGAGATCAAGCCGTTGAGCGGTCCGGCGAGCGCCGAGAAATTCTGAAGCCGGGCTTAATGTTGTTTTATGCCACTTGCATGGGGGCGGACAACTTTGCTATAGTTCGTCTCCTGCTTCTGCAGCGCACGAAAAGTTTAACGGAAACAAAGAGTTGAACTTGCTCGATTGAAAATATCGAGTGCACTGCAGAAGACGAAGGAGTTGACGAGTTAAGCGAAACACTGCATAATCTCATTCCTCTGCTGCTGACGAACAAAACGATTCGCAGAACGCAGCAAGGCAGTACAGAATAGAGTTCTTTAACAATAAACAGTCGATAAGTGTGGGCGTTTGATGAGGTGCCAGCAGCCGCGTAAGCGGTTGCTGAATGCTTAAATTATCAAATGTTCACGCAAAAGAAATACGTTGTCTCAGCAATGGGATGATGGTCAGTATTTTGAGTGGGCGACTTCGGCAGCAATGCCGAATGACACGAAAGTGTCGCAAACAGAGATTGAACTGAAGAGTTTGATCCTGGCTCAGATTGAACGCTGGCGGCATGCTTTACACATGCAAGTCGAACGGCAGCGCG
>Ga0308160_10005190_pt1 | contig 13680 bp, 11 predicted proteins | sample PhyFR1_FD_201036 | JGI IMG/M metagenome (GOLD analysis project Ga0308160, IMG submission 201036) | Phyllosphere microbial communities from UC Gill Tract Community Farm, Albany, California, United States - DLSLF.R1 | ecosystem: Host-associated > Plants > Phyllosphere > Unclassified | place: USA...
CTACTCCCGCCCAACAATCCACTTTGGCATTGAGGGAAAACAACCCTACTGCCAATTCTGGACGTGATACCCTCCAAGTTGTTGGCGAGAACGATCCAGTGAGGCACAAGAGAATGTGGTCAATCGGTACTTCTTCCTCTGGCGATGATGCTGAAAAGGGACTCTCAAATGTCAAGTCTACCGGTGAACAAACACTTGTCGACAAGGAAGTAGATGAAAAGGAAGGAAAGGGGAAGAAATCGAAAAAGCAAAAGAAGGGTGAATTCCAATCGTCTCGTCTTGATCCCGATAACGATACCACCGATCCTACCCCTTTTAAAGAGAAACCATCAAGGTTGGCCATGATGGTCGACCCTAAATCGTTGGAGGAATTGGAAAAGATGGGAGGTACCGCTGGATTACTTGCTGGTTTGGGTATCGACCCCAAGAGGGGTTTATCTACTACTGCCGCTGGTGCTCCTCGAGGATCGGGCGATATGGGTGGGAATGGACCTCAATGGTCTGCTGATGTTGAAAAGAGGAGGGAGATTTACGGAAAGAATGAGCTTCCTCAGCGAAAGGCCAAGAGTCTGTTCCGACTCATGTGGATGGCTTTCCAGGACAAGATCTTGGTACGTGTCAGAGTTGTTTCATCAAAGCGTACGCTGACTCCCAGGTGCTTCTTACTATCGCCGCTGTTGTCTCGCTCGCTCTCGGTATCTACCAAGCTTCCCCCGCCGGTCCTCCCCACTTGGTTCGTGACGATACCTGCCCCAACCCCGAAGGATGTCCAGTCGCGTCCCTAGAATGGGTCGAAGGAGTCGCCATTGTCGTTGCTATCGTCATTATCGTCCTAGTCGGTTCATTGACCGACTACCAGAAAGAACGTCAATTCCAAAAACTCAATGCTCAACGTGAAGATCGAACCGTCAAAGTCATTCGAGATGGAAACGAACAACAGATCAATACCAAAGATCTTGTTGTCGGTGATATCGCCCTTCTTGAACCTGGAGAGATCTTGCCTGTTGATGGTGTCTTTTTGTCTGGACACAACATCAGGTGTGATGAATCTGGAGCTACGGGTGAATCGGACGCTATCAAGAAGGTCTCTTATGAGGAATGTATTGCCGAACGGGACGGATTGGAACCTGGAGGCAAGAGGAAGTTGGACTGTTTCATGATTTCAGGTGGTAAAGTCCTTGAAGGCGTGGGGTCGTATGTCGTCATTTCATCCGGTACAAACACATTCAACGGTCGTATCATGATGTGTAGGTCCTTTCTTCTGTTTTGATCGAGTCAATGCTGACCCAACAGCGATGCAGGGTGAAGCCGAAGCTACTCCACTTCAGGTCAAACTCAATGGTCTTGCCGAACTCATTGTCTATGTTGGTTCCATTGCCGGAGGTCTTCTTTTCCTCGCTCTCTTGATCCGATTCTTTGTCGAACTACGAACCATCCCCGATCGTACGCCTGATGAAAAAGGTCAAGAATTCATCAAGGCCCTCATCATTTCCGTCGTCCTCATTGTCGCTGCCGTTCCCGAGGGTCTTCCCCTCGCCGTCACTCTTGCTCTTGCTTTCGCCACCAACCGAATGACTCGACAAAACCTCCTTGTTCGAGTCCTTGGTTCGTGTGAAACCATGGCCAACGCTACTGTCGTCTGTACCGATAAAACCGGTACCCTCACCCAAAACGTCATGACTGTCGTCGCGGGTTCCTTGGGAGTCAAGGGCAAGTTTGTTCGTGAACTGTCCGACAATGCCGAAAGGACCAATGCTGGTGAATCCGATAATGCCCGTGACGACTTCTCGTTCGACATGTCTGAATTCAACCAAGTCGCTTCTCCCGAACTCCAAACTCTGTTGAACGAAGCCATCTGTATCTGTTCAACCGCATTCGAAGACAAGAACGAAAAGGGTGAATTGGAATTCGTTGGATCCAAAACCGAAACCGCTCTACTTCGATTCGCCAAAGATCTCAACTGGGCCGATTACAAAAAAGTCCGAGAGGGGGCCGAGATTGTTCAAATGATTCCATTCTCTTCCGAACTCAAGGCGATGGGTGTCGTCGTCAAAGTCGGCAACAAGTACCGACTGTACGCCAAAGGTGCTTCGGAAATCTTGACTAAAAACTGTTCTTCCCACGTCGTCGTCAACCACAAGCGATCAGGTGATGAACTCGGTGCTGTTGAATTTACCGAAGATACCCGTGAAAACATTGCTCGAACCATCATTTTCTACGCCAACCAGTCCCTTCGAACACTTGCCATGTGTTATCGAGATTTCGAATCTTGGCCACCCAAGGGAATCGATACTTCTTCCGAAGAAGTTCCGTTCGAGCGAATCGCCAAGGACCTCACTCTTATCTCTGTTGCCGGTATCGAAGACCCCTTGAGGGCTGGTGTACGAGAAGCTGTTCAACAATGTCATCGTGCCGGAGTCGCCATCAAAATGTGTACCGGTGACAACGTCCTCACTGCTCGATCTATCGCCAACCAATGTGGTATCTTTACCGCAGGAGGTATTGTCATGGAAGGACCTGTATTCAGGAAATTGTCTCAGGCCGATAGGAACGAGATTGTGCCCAGGCTACAGATCTTGGCTAGGTCCAGTCCGGAAGATAAAAAGTTGTTGGTCAAGACTTTGAAGGATCAGGGAGAGGTCGTCGGTGTTACCGGTGATGGTACCAATGATGGTCCTGCTCTCAAGCTCGCCAACGTCGGTTTCTCAATGGGTATCACGTGAGTCTATTTATTCATCTGTTATTGCAACAACGAAGCTGACAAGACAGTGGAACAGAGGTCGCAAAGACTGCATCTGATATCATCTTGATGGACGATGCCTTCTCCAACATTGTCGTCGCTATCAAGACTGGTCGATGTGTTAACGACTCTGTCCGAAAATTCGTCCAATTCCAACTTTCCGTCAATGTCGCCGCCATCATCCTTACCTTTGTCTCGGCCATTGCATCCAGTTCCGATGGTGCTATTCTATCCGCTGTCCAGCTTCTCTGGGTCAACTTGATCATGGACACGTTTGCCGCTCTCGCCTTGGCCACCGATCCACCTACCGATTCATCGCTTGATCGAAAACCATCCCGAAAATCCGAACCATTGATCAATGTCGACATGTGCAAAATGATTCTCATTCAAGCCATTTATCAATGTATCATTTGTTTCGTCCTCCACTTTGCCGGTCTACAGATCCTGGGACAAGAAAACACCGCTGGAAACGAAGCCGAATTACGTACATTGGTATTCAACGTCTTTGTATTTTGTCAAATCTTTAATCAAATCAATTGTCGACGACTGGACCGAAAATTCAATGTTTTCGAAGGATTCTTCAAGAATTACTGGTTCATGGGGATTTTCCTCATCATGTGTGGTGGTCAGGTTTTGATTGTTGAAGTTGGAGGTGCCGCTTTCCAGGTTACTCGAATCTACGGTCGAGATTGGGCCATCTCCATCATCGCCGGTCTACTCTCGTTCCCCATCGGTGTCTTGGTTCGATTGCTACCTACCGAGCCCCTTTATCGATTCTTGATCAAGATGAAAATCTACCAGGATCCCTCGAAACTACCCACCATCACTCAGGAAGAGGAGGATGTCGAAGGATTGAACCGATTCGAGTACAACCCCGCTCTCGAGACTGTACGAGATAATCTCAAGACGTACGACACGATCCGAGGTGGTCGAGTTAGGGGATCATCTATCGTCCTCAAATCTCGAAGTAAACGATTGAGAGAAGCCGATATTCAACTCCCCACTCTGCTCACAATGGTACCTACCGTCATTGCCGGTACAGTCGGAGCTGGAGCTACTTGGTTGACCCAATCGATGAACACTTCGGAAATGGCCAACCCCGCATCCCAAGATCCATCCAGGTCAACCGCAGAGTTGTTTGCTGGTAAAGTCCAGATGCACCCCGATACCGATCCTTCCGACCCTCTGTTTGCCAAATTCGGTATCGATCCAAGGAAGATGGAAAAGGGTCAGTAGACCGATAGGCCTCTAGGCCGTGAGGTCGTCAGTCTAGAAGCGGAATATGTGGAAAATGTAGCAGTAGTTGTGAATAATTAGAATGGTGTTTTTGTGGATTACTTAGATCGTTTCTCGTCATTATACCCCATCCCATAGCCATGATCTGTTTATGCAAATGTCAACTTTACCCATCCTGAGCTTGTCTGTATTTGACCGTATTTGCTCTGACTAGTCAAGTGACCCGGCTGGTACTCTACAGTAAGATTGCTCAAAATCGCTAACGCCGTCTTGAACATCCCGTTTCATTCGGGGATGATGATCTAGGCGTTTTGGCAGTCTTGCGGGTGACAGGACGTAGGTAGTTCAAGACTGAATGCATGGCGCTATTGAGGCATGATGGACATCAAGTATATATCATATGACATGTACATGAATGTGAGATGTCGGTCTAGTCTAATCTTCTCTCGTCTAGTCCAAATGAGCCATATTATCAGGTAAAATCGTTCGACGTGATGCAGTCGGAACCGGGTACTCTACAGATCATCCAGCGATACAAGCTACTTCCCCGTTGTAGAGGTCTGTATATCCCCTCCAGCCGGTACTGAGGCAGGACCGAAATTACATCCGCCACAACCTATCATCAAATACATCGAAAGAAGGAGCTGATCAAACACTCACTGAACAGGTCAATGGACGTGTCAAATAACGCACCTGAACCCACCCTTGAGGTCTGGACAGGTCTCCATCCCCTCGCGGAAACATCGGGGTGTGGGTATGGGCAGCATCCGCTTTCTTTGGCCTGTGCCGACTTGACTAGCCTGCGAATACTGTGAGATCTCCGATTTGGCTGATTGTGATTGAGGAAACGGTGATGAATAACGAAGCGCCGTTGACTACTGCTCCGGACTTTGCGGATACTGTGGCTCTCTCTTCTGGTTCGTCAGCACGGGTCTCGGCCGATATATTGGGCTGAAGGTGATCAGGAGGAGGACCGTGTTGGAAGAGCTAACCTACCGAGAATAGCGGTCGCTCCACTCGACATGGCCATTGCAGAAACTCCTGATCTGACATAGGCGTTTTCCCTTCCCGACACGGTAGCAGTAGCTTGACCTTTGATGGTGGCTGTTCCAGATACTCGATGTTGGCAGTGTTGCCGATCCCAGAGACCTATACGGTAATCAGCTTTAGATCGGCAGCTCGAGACAACGGACTTACGGTACCGTCACACTGCTGACTGACGTACTGCCTGATCTTCCATGGACATTGCCAGATGCTCTGACAGCAAGGCGCATGTACTGGGAAGTCCCCTCAACATGACATTTTCCGATTTCTACCAAAGTTAGCAAAGGTCACCTAGGCTTGATGAAGGTAGACTTACCTGATAGCTGGTATGTGACTCGAGAACCTCCAGCGATCGAGACCTCGGCTCCATACCGAACCTGAGCGGCAGCGCTGGTGATTGTAGCCATGATAGCAACTCCTGTCCCGGACGCCATGATGATTCCCCCGTTCCCAGTCATTCGAGCCAGACCTTCAGATCCGGTGACAACCAATCGTCTGACATCCTCAAGGTCCCAGGTGGCTGCGAAAGCGTAGAGGTCAAGTGCGACGTATGGCGCAACACCGGACGCTTTGACTTATGCTCCGCTAGCGGCTGAACCCCCCGAGCTCGGACGCTATATCGACGATAGCGGTTGCGCTGGCTTGGACTAGTATAGTACCTCGGCTCGCGTATGGGATACTGGCGGAAGATGCCACGATAGCGAAAGCGAAGAGACCATACTGTTCACCACTGAGTGTTGCCTGAAGACCGTCAGCTATGGGAGATGAGTGGAAGAAATCGGGTCAAAGACTTACAGTATCGCCAGAGATGGTCACCATGCATTACCCTTGAAGCATCGAACTTGTGTTCTGCAGCATCACTTTTACTTCGGGACCGACAGAAACGCGCCCAAGCACAAAAAGGGGGTAGTTCCGTTGGGGTAGTACAAGTTATGGCGGTGAATTTTGTTTTCGAGGGGATTCAGGACGTGCGTCGGGTTATCTCAGGAATTCGTGAGGTAGATTCAAAGTGTTCATTTGTGGGTCAAGCTCCTTCATCGTCAACGATATGGGGATGTTGACGAGCTAGCGGCATGCAATTGGAGTGGTTGGAAGTACAGTTTCAAGATATGGCAGAGATTCGAGTTGTAAGTCGGTTTGTCCGGTTCTCGTCGGCTATAGCCGGTCTTGATAAGCCCGACCTATTGTTGTCTGGTCAGCAGTCCTATCGACCGTGGAAGGTATGATGCTCGTCATAGACGAGTCGTAAGATGTAGATGCATCAATGATATACTTCTAGTTAAGCCTGAGCCATATACCTAAATGTCCAAACGCCCAAACCCGGCTCTACCCGGCTCTACCCGGCTCAAGGAGCAACACACCGCCCTTGCCTGCAGACGACCTCCCCGTCGTATAGGTCGGTACAGTCTACCCCGACTCTGAGGGATTCGGATCCAAAGTTACATCCTCCACAATCTACCATATCAGCATTGAACCTCTTGTCAATCAGACGAAAAGGGAAGAACTCACTGAAAAGATCGTTCATTGTATCCACACATTTCCAACCACCCCTCAAATCTGGGCAAGTGACCATACCCCCAACACACCTTGGTGTGGGTTCCGGCATCATCCTCCTCTTCATACCCGTACCCACTTGTAGTGCGACGTAGATGTCGTAATTCATATCCTGGCTGACGGATCTGACTTCGATGCATGGTGATGCGCCAGTGATTGTTGCTCCTGGTCTCGCGTATACTGTGGCGCTCGCCTCTGTTCATTAGTTGAGTCCCGAGATCGAAACGATCACATACCCATAGTGGCTGTGGCTCCGCTCGCTAGAGACACATCGCGGACTCCTGATCGTACGTAGACATTCCCTGCCGAGGAAACCGTCGCGGTGGCTTGTCCAGCTATGGTGGCCTTGCCTAATCCGCTGATGGTGACTTTATTGCCCATCCCTGAAACCTGTCGCATCAGCATACATGAGATCAACGCCGGTGAAAGTGTGACTTACTGTCCCACTACATCCTGGACCGTATGCACCGTCATTCCCTTCGCCTCCCAGAATATCGGCCGATGCTTGACCGTAACAATACATGTATTGGGAGGTGCCTCCGATAGTACACGTTCCCCCATCTGACGATATCAGTCACGACAAGACCTGAGCGATGAGAGACCATCGACTCACAACCCAGACTGCATTGTCCACCATATCCAGTCATAGAAGTCACAGCCCCTCCTTCAGCGGCAGCATACGCATCCGTAGCTGACGCAATGACAGTAGCCCCACTAGTACTGGCGTAGACATATCCATTCGACCCCTCAATCCGCCCAAACCCACCCGATGCAGTGACTGCAACGATTCCACAATTGCTGGCTTCGATGGTGGCAGCCCCACCGTAAATCTGGCAAAGACCCCCGCCCCCAGTCGCACGGACGTATGCACCATCACCGACTGTCATATCGAGGCCGTCTGCCACGCCGACGGTAGCGGTAGCGCCGGGTAAGACGGTTGCCATGGCTCCGCGGGCGTAGGCGATGCTACCGGACGACGTGATGGTTGCGTACGCGTATGGGCCATTTGTTCTACCTTCCAAGACGGCCTGGCTCATCAACTGAAAGTCGACAAAGGTATTCAACTCGACAGAAAACTTACGACACCACCAGAAAGAGTCGCCATTCCATTCGCGTTGACGTAAGCTGTTCCGCAAGGTTTGACAAACGCCTGAAGTCAGCCTGATGTGTGTCATGGGGAATGAAGACACTTACAGTCCCTCCAGCTCTCACCACCGCAAGGGTGTTGGAAGATATGGTGACTGATTGGCCGGCTTGAATTGGGTTTATCTCGACTGAATGCTCACAGGCACCTCTGACGAGATTGCCGCAAAGCAGGGAAATGGCGAGAGCGAGGGACGTATGCCGCATACTGGCTGGCGGTAAGACAGTGTGGTGAATTGAGGCGAGAATTATCAAGTGGGTTTATCTGGGTGGTAAAGACCGTGTTGAGGTAAATACGGTTGCGGGTCGAGCCTTTTATATAATATTCCATCTGGCATGTGTAGCTTCGTGTTGGCATCGAGATTTCAGCCAAAGTTTTGGCTCGACCAAGCTGTCGATCAGGTACGTCACACAGCCTGCAGTGATTCATTTTATCCCTATATAGAGCGGCTCGATTTGGTAAAAGGACGAGGTAGATAGCGAATAGCGGCAGCGTCCATGATTTTAGTCAGAGCAGATCTCAACTCTGCCCGCGTGCGAATTTGCACAGTAGTCTTGGCGACGGGTACCATGAAATGTGTCGAGATGAGAGATAAGCTCTCTTGAGATCTGTTCAGCATGGGTCGACAAGAGGGTTGTTGCTTGTTGTGTCAATGTCATGATGTAAAGCGGGTAGCAACAAGGTCGCGGATATCTCCCGTCAGAATAATGCAAGTTGTTTGACTCGTGCCTGATCTATCTCGGCTATATCCGATGACCGAGTCCCGCCAAGAAGTGAATGTGCTCCATGCTGCACGAGTCACTTAGCCTACTTGCAACAGTGATGCCTAGCGCAGTGACATTCGCGCTGTACGCTGGTATACTAGGGATCGCCTACATATATAGGTACACGTTCGTCTTGACACCGTTGCTCTACGATGAAGCTCATACGACTCTCTCGTTCCCTCTTTCCGAATTCGCAGGACTGAAATACTGGGCGCTGTACTTCTGCTTTGTCGCTCGATCTCTCCTGCGTCGATTACCGTTCTTGGGCCAGGATGGAATATCTCCCGCTCGAAAAGATGGTGACAGCAAGGAACACGTCTACACTATTCCCGGACCATCTATCTCCCTCGACATCCCGTTTCATACCTCCGCTTCAGACTTGTTACGGTACAACAGAGCCGCCAAGACTTCTGGTATCGATACTCTGTCTCATCCACTGCATCTAATGCTGTTCTTGTCGGCAGCTACCGAACCAGCCATGTTGTTGTTGTTGACAAAGAGGAACTGCCCAATGGACCCGATTGGTGGTGTCAACGTCCGAAATCGATTCGAGGTTGTCGAGCCGGATCTCCTGGAGGAGAAGTTGAGGAAGGCAGTGGGGCCACAGGAAGAAGGAGTGGTGAAGGACCAGAAATGGATAGTCAAGACTAGGCTGGATTCGAATTTGAAGATGGTCAAGAGGGGGTGGGAAGTGACCATCGTCGTCGAGCTAGTATCAGGGACCAATGTCCTATACCGTCAATTCTTCACCTTTCTCCAATTCGCCAAACACCCTATCCCCCCTCAGCAAGAAGACAGATCTAACGATCCGGCCGAAACCACGCCGACGACTTCGATTCGCCTACTCCCAACTGACCCATCCCTCTGGGCAGCTCTTTCGAAAGACTACAATCCAATCCACTTTTCATCTACCCTAGCCCGCTTATTCGGATTCAACTCAATGATAGCTCACGGTAATCACGTCCTAGCGAAAGGTCTGGCCAAGTTGGAAGATTTGGATGTTGAAGGAATAAAATCGATGGAAGTGGAATTCAGACGACCGGTATTTATACCTTGTGAACTGGACGTATCTACCCAGAATGGTCAAGGGGAAGGAGAAGTGGTATTGTCTATCAAGGGGAAATCATCGGTCTTCGCTCGATATAGGAAATAGGACTTGAGATGTATAAACGTCGTAATCTGGTCACATATGGCCTGGAGATAGGCTTGGATCATGTCGGTGTACATTGATGGACACAATCGGAACGTGGTCGGATCGCACCTGAACGCGAGGCAAAGATCAACGAGACCCGGATACTTGGTGAGTCCTTGTCAATCATCGCATAAGAAGTCTCCTGGGTTCTGGTCTTGGTTACTTTGGGTTCAGCTTATTGTACAGGGCTTCTTGGAGGGTGATCTCGTAGATCCTCGTCCGTATCGCTGTACCTCCTCTACTCACCTGTACCTGCACCACGCAACATCGCCTCACTACCCCTCCATCATCGACATATATCCGGTTGCCAGGCGGCAATCAAGAATCATCATTCCATTCGCCTCGGGGTGCATCGTCTCCGATTCAGATTTCAAGATCCTCTTTTCACTACAACACTGATTCCAAGCTGATCAGATTTCCAGCTCGTACATCGTCTTCATTGTTGCCGTACCCAAACTGTCACTTGAACCACCTTTCTCACGGACCCTACTTTGTCTAATGTATGTATACCGCACAACCAATCGCGACGAGTGCCCATCGGGTAATGACCAGTCTTGGACATTGGGCGAGAGTGGCGAATCCTACTATATGACTGATCCCATATACATCGTCGAAATGTAGGTGTTCTGTCTGCGCCCATCCGCATCCTTTGTGCCGTCTCTCATGAGGTCCACGCTCCGCGATTCCACAAGTTCGGTGGGAGGTAAAGTACATACTTAAACCCCCGCATTAGCTAAGTCTGTTACGACTCATGAGGCGCTTGGACATTTTCGTCCTCTTCAATACATGGTGCACAAATACCTACTTTTGAAGCTCAAGTGCTTCGGATCTCTCAAGTCAGTAGGGTCTATCCAAAGAGGTATGGCCACCTCTGTAGGACGTCTGTTGCGGATCCAAGTTGATTTCGGCGATCAAGTAATTTTGAGCTTTGACGTGTGTATCTTCTAGGGACGGGAGATACACCCTCCCCCCTTTGAAAGCACTCACCCCTTAGATTCCTCTTTCTCATCTTGACTTGTAATTACCTGTCTTGTTCGATATTGTTTATCACGTTGTCATCCTCTAGAGACAATGTCCAGACCTACTTCACTCATAATTACCTGTATCGACCCGAACAAAAGATCACCTTCTCCGGCGACTTCATCGTTCAAGACCTGCTCGGAAGGCTCCGACAACAAGTGGATGAAAGTCTCTCTTCATCGATCCTTTATCATACCATTCTTTCGAGGTAAGAGAGATCAGCTGACTTTGACAGAGCATACTCGACTCCATCGAGTACTTTCGACCCTCAGCAATCAGCCAAAACCGTCCCTTTGAACTGAAAAACACTCTCGGGAGTCTAAAAGAAGCTGTCAACGGGGATGGATCGTCATCAGCCACGACTGGGTCCTCTAGGAACGTTTCCGACAGCACGTGAGTCATCGTCTACATACCTTTATCCCTTTACGACGCCTAGTGACTAGTGACAGAAGCTGATCTTGCCAGAGCGCCCACATCTGTAGACCCAGACACTCCCACTAAACCCAAGACGCTCGCCATCGACCCAGCACGCCTGAGAGGTGAGCTCAACGGCGTGGCAGGAACCTCTCGTAGGCAGTACAGTGTGGAGGATACTCCCGTGATCGAAAACGGGTCCACTGAGTGAGTCTGCTTCCATCACCACATTGATCAATGTTGATGTAAATAGTCAAGAAGATCAGCCATCGGCGCCGACGGTTCTACTGTCGGAGAACGCTGGATCAGGTGAAGGAGCGTCTCAGCTAGCCGAGTCAGAGTAAGTAATTCCATTAACCCCCAGTACTTTACCTTCCATATCTGAACAGGTCAATATCTCCCTCTCCAGTCAACAAAAGACAAGCAACGAATGCTCTTAAGGACAGTCTGAATGACCATCCACCAGCTCCTTCCAATGTCGAGTCGAGGACTATTCAACCAAATGAAGGACCTTCCTCATCAACCGAACCAGGGTGAGTCCTTCCATTAACACCTAACCCTCATAATTTCACTGTAACTCCTCTTCGGACCTTTCAGCTTCTCCCCGTCACCCGCCTGGGCAACGAGTACTGACATCGACCGTCATGTCAACAACCTATCGGTTACCTTGGTACCAAAGCCAGAAAGCGGTCCATCAGGTGATGCCGGACCTCGACCGGCCGAGTCAGTGTAAGTGATTTGACTGCACTTGTATGGTCTCTGCCCGGACCATCCTCGAGGCCCTTATGCTGATGCACAGGCCACTCCATTCCGGGAACGACCAACCAATCAACATTGGGGCAGAGCACCGAGATCCTCCCCAAAAGGGATACCTCCTTCATCTTCATCGACTCACCGAGACTCTCCGACCGGTCAAGCAAAAAGTCTCCAATATCGTCTTCGTCAAACGACACAATGGGCACTCTGCACACGAAGACGTTCGCGCCTCCCATCAAACCGTTCTGGATGCGGACTCCCAGCCGTTCACATTCTATGATGTCCGCTTGCCCGGAGTAGCGTTGAAAGCCAAACTGGTCATGACTTTTCCGACCTTGTGAAGGGAATGAAAGTTTTGTGCTTGGGAGTTTTGGTCACCACCGATGGCGAGGCGAAGGAGCTTGATATCAGCGTCAAAGTCCACCCGTGCGGCCCAGCTAAGACCGACAAAGGAGAGGTCATTACTCCTCCCTATTTTCTTGATGCCGACACTCCAAATCCCCGCGGACGAACCACCGAGGTGAACCATGGCCGTGATCGAGGAGGGGAGATTCAGGCCGCACCTCCAGTTGCTTCCGGTACACACGTCAACCTCCACGATACCCACACCAAGTCGTATACAACCAAGGAAGGACCCTCCATCACGGTCAAACGCAAGTCTGAACGCGGTTCCGACCTCGAAACGATCGTTCACGTTTATGCCAAGGAGGGCCCCAAGGAGCACAAGGGTGTCGATGATAAAATCCCTCTTCGCCTCTTCATCGTCACCGAAAAGGATTACAAGGGTCCGGTACAGGTGACGATCAACATCAAGCCGAAACAGGGCTTGAAGACGCTTTACAACATCAAGAGGATTAAGCCGTACCACTTGGCTCACGCGCCCGAGCTAGACGTCAACAAGGACTTTGGGACTTTTCGGCTAGGCGATAGGCCGGAGGGTCTGGAATGGTGGGCGAAGGTCCCGTGGTCGAAATTCTGGGATGTGGTCGTGGACGCCTAAGGCCGTATTGCTGTGAGTACCCATGTTTCCTGTGAGCCTGCGAGCTGACTTCAGCTACTTGCCAGATTCCTCCTGGATCGCCTTGGCCTCTTTCGCGTCGTCCGGAAAGGATTTTGCGATTTCGACTCTGTCTATTGTTCAACAAAATATACATCAAGCAGTCTCCATTCCACTAGCCCATATGCATACTCCTATGCGTTCTTCATCCCGCGATCCATTTGCGCAGTTCTTGTTTGAGATTTGTATAAGCCCAAATAACGCGTGGGGTGGTACGCGCCTAGGGTAATTGAGAAATAGGGGGCGTTATTGTCCGTTCCTGGGCGAGGGGGGTAAACAACAGATTCTGTCATGCATGTTTCGGGGGTAAGACGGGGAATGGCCAGAGCTATGCAGCTATGAAGGGGGAGGAGGACAAGAGAAGATGCATGTGAGTGGAGTGGATCCAGTAGTCATCCTTGATAACTTTGCTTTCGTTCATACAACCGTCAACTCCAACCCACTACCAACTAGCTCTACGTTCTTTACCACACTTGCTATAATTCAATCATCAAGACTACCGGTCTCACCCATCAACCCACACTCCTTTATACCAATAATCCGTTAGCCCAGGGTCTCAAATCCAGCAAATACTACTAGACGTGTCTCGAAACTGAATCAATCGGTATCAACTCGTCAAACCCCATCAACAGCCAATCCACCAGCTCGTTGATCGACAATCCAATTCAATCAATCTATACCTATAATCCACGATCATAAGCATTCACCCTCGGGACTCCATTTCTCGAAACCGATCGCCAGTATACACTCCTTTGATCT
>Ga0308160_10005191_pt1 | contig 13679 bp, 13 predicted proteins | sample PhyFR1_FD_201036 | JGI IMG/M metagenome (GOLD analysis project Ga0308160, IMG submission 201036) | Phyllosphere microbial communities from UC Gill Tract Community Farm, Albany, California, United States - DLSLF.R1 | ecosystem: Host-associated > Plants > Phyllosphere > Unclassified | place: USA...
AATTAGCGAGGTTGGAGGAAGAGACTGAAGAGGAGATTCAAGCTGTGAAAGATCAACTCATTTCGATGAAGCTCGAGGTTGAAGTTTTGACAGAGGTAAGCTGAACCTTGCGGAAGATTGCGATAGCTGATCATCAGGACAAAGCAAAAGCTTCTCGTCGAATCCAACAACTTGAACGTGAACTCGCTGCTCAGATGGATGCTTATGATGACTTGTCGGCCCAGGCGAATCGACAAGCTCGCAGCGTTGAAGTCCAAGAAGAGTTGGATGCTCAGTATGATAAAGTCAACACACTCCAATCGGCTCTGAGAGACGCAAACATGTCAACCGACCAATTACGACTTACTTTGAAAGAAAATGCCGACTCACTTCGTCATGCCGAATCGACCATCACATCCCTACAAAGAGAGAGGGCAAGTATCACCAAAGAACTCCTAGAATTCGAGGCGGATCTCCAGCATCAACGGGTAGAGAGTGAGGCTTTCGGAAGGGAATTGAACTTGCTCAAAGCGGACCAAAGTGGTTCAGCGAGGTTGAAGGAGGATATGGCTGTTTTACAACGGAATTACCGATCTGCAAAGGAAGCTCTACAGCAGGCTAAGGATCAGCTGGAGATTCAAGTCAGGCGAGCTACGGAATTGAGAAATTGGCAAGTTGCACATCTGCATGAGAAGTAAGTCATTTTATTGCCACCAATACGGAGCTGATGAGCAGCGAAAATACCTCGACTGCACTCGCTGAGCAGAAGATGCGATTTAAAGCCCAAACCCGTGACCTCGCTGCTCAGATTCGATATCTCAAAGCCAAGTTCACTCGGGAATCGACATTCAGGAATGGACTATGTTTACAAAAACGATATCTCCTCCTCATGATTGGAGGGATGAGTTTGAATGAACATGCTACCCTGAAAGCTATTGCAAGTATGGGCCACCCTGTCCCTGCGATCGAGCGCCCTAAGAGGACACTGAAGAGTGTTGGACTCGCTGTTGTTTCAATCATTAGAGCTAGGTACGTCTTCCCTACGAGATATAGACAAACTAGGGAGCTGATGAGTAGGAACGTTGCTAAGCAATGGAGAGAGGAGGTTCAGCTAAAGTCTGATGCATTGACGAATCATCAAGCTAGGAAAGTATCTGGGCGTGTTTAGTGGAAGGGTGCTTGGACATTGGATGATTTTGTACTTTATAACCTGTTAATAATGAATGTGAACGCGCACTACATGCATTGGAATTTTAATATATATATCTACATATCTTGACATTATGACTACTACTGCTCGTTCTATCGTATCGTTATTATGCTACTCTCACCATGTACGATTTGGCTATCGCTTGAAAGGCCAGATATAGCTCATCCACCCTTTAGGTTGGGGTAGAGGTGGTACTTCCTCTCCACCATCCGCTTTCTCTTCCTCTCTCGCACCGCCGACTTCCACGGGAGTAGGAACATCCTCATCATCTTTACTCTCCACAGCCCTCTTTTTAGATCTCCTACTTGGTGTTCCCTCAGATTCGACATCTTGCGCTCCAGTGTCAAGCTGCCAAGGACTATTAATTCGTCCCAACGAAGAACCCAATTTCCTCTTCTTTCTCCCTGTTCCTGATGATGGTGTGCCGGCGTTTGGGTAGGGTATAATCTCTGTTGAACTTTCCCTATCCGTTTGTTCTTCCTTGACTTCTTTCTCCCCCTTCTTCGCATCGTCCGAGTCGGTATCGCCGTCTTCGTCGCCTGAGTAAATGTATTTAGGATCGGTATTTCGTTTCCCTTTCTTAGGACTCTTTGATTTCCCTTTGCCTTTAGCGCGAGGGGTGGATAGTTGCTTGGCTTCAATCTCGTCCTCGTTTTTAATGGATCGACCGCCACTGGATCGAGGTGCTGTAGACATGGATTCTCGAGCTCGTCGGCGGGTGGTCATTGGCGTTACCTGTGTTGGGGTAGGTTCATTGGCAGTGGGTGTAGTAGCTCTACTTTCACTCGCAACTTCGTCATCGGGTTGAATATCAGGCTGAGATCGAAGACTGTATCGTGTGGAAGTAGGCTGAGCTGTCGAGGTGGGGGACACTGTCTCGTCGTCGGTCTTGATTTCGGTCTCCTCAGTATCTTGGACAGGCTCTTCTGCTTCAATCTCATCGTTGGGAGCGGGAACATCGGATTTGGAACGTAGTTCGTACCTCCCCTCCGCGTCGGCTTCTGTCTCTTCCGGTACAGTAGATGCGGTGTGTGTAACGGAAACACTCCTCTTATGTTTCGTCGGTTCTTCAGCGATGGAAGTTTCAGAAGGTGCTTCTGATAATCGCTTACTCCTCCTTGATTTCACTGGTGATATTCTAGCACTAGCACTGGCATTACCCTCTTCGATTTGAGGTAGAAGAGCCGCATCGCTCGCGCTGAGGAGATACGTTTTCTGAGCTTCATCGAATATGTCTGATCCCACTATTCGATGTAATTTGGCGGTCAAGACAGTTTGTAATCGAGGAGTAGCTTCGCAAATTGGTTGATGTCGTGCCCCAGCTTCATCGGCGGGGGTAGCGTCCCCACGGTCTTCGGAGTGTTCTTCTCGCAGCTTCTCGTGGTCTGTCAATGTACATTGTGGTACGAGTACTGTTGCCGTCATATCACCTTCGGCCATGTACAATTTTCGATAATGACAATTCTGCCTAGTGACGGGTGGTGAGATGGCATCAATAGCAGCTGATGATTGGCGGGTATGTCGTCTTGTGACTCGTGTTGCGGGAGGTGGGACGGAAGTATGACGAGGTACATGACCATGATGATGTCGGAGTGGGGATGCGAATCGGATATGTTGAGTTTCAGATGGTCCAGCTTCGTTCGAGGGCGTAGTGGCTCGTAAGCTGGATGAACCAGCTTCATTTATAGGAGTAGTAGCTCGAAGAGGAGCGGATGGGATATCGATATTGGATGAAGTGGGGACGTCGGTCTCATCCTCCTCCTCCTGCTCAACTACGATTCCTGGAATATCTAGGAGATTGGTTTCTTCGTCTGTACCAGTCAGAGAAGGTGGGCCAGTAGCAGGTTCACTAGGCGGTTCCACGATCAATGAGGGCGCAATCTCGGATCCCTCGGTTTCCAGTGGTAGATCCCGTCGAACATCAAGAGGCGAGGGAATAAGGGTATCAGGCGCCGCGTCCCCAGATTCGGGGAACAATACCCCTTCCTCTTCCTGCAGGTCCGCGACACCAGACATCTCCTCCAAAGGCGCTTCACCAGGAGCCAAGGCTTCCATGGAGACAGACCTCGGTTCGTCCCTCGGTTCCAGATCTTCCGGCTCGATTGGCGCTTCCAAATCGGTAGGTGGAGCAGGTTGATCGTGAGCAGGGAACTCTACTGGGGATTCCTCCCTAGCCTCATTCGGTCCTGGATCGAGCATCATCTCGACCTCTTGAATGTTTACGAATAATGAAGGAGATCTCTCGAGAGTAGGGCGCATATCATGTGGTGAGAGTGGTGCTGCGATGTGTGTATCGGGAATAGGATCTTGTGGGTCGGGTAGATCGTCCGCCGACTCTGGGGCGGGCTCTTCGACAGGAGCATCAACGACGATATCGGGATTGGGTGGATTTGCAGGTGGTTCAACAATCAAGGATGGAGTCCGGCTTCGATGGAATGGTACCTCCGGCATTGCAAGGTCCGTCTCGACTGGTGCCTCGTGTGGGTCAGGGAGAGCTTGGGTGTTCTCTTCGATGGCAGCGTAGTCGGTCGCTGATACTGGTACAGGCGTCTGATCAAGAGGAGAGGGGGTAGCTTCCGAGCCCTCGACTTCTCCCTGACCCTCCGAGGTGCTGTAATCTGCAGACGCAGTCTCGGCAATGACATTGATGAAGTTTCCCTCCGGTCCCAAGACCTCAGGCTCATCTTCCACCACCTCAGGCTCATCCTCCACGACCATGACCTCTGGCTCGTTCAATTCAGTGACTTCGACCTGAACATCCCCTCCTAGCTCTATACCATCCCCTTCAACCTCAATAGCCTCCTCAATGACATCAGGCTGCTCGAAAACACGCATGATAGCTTCCAACCCCGCTTCGGGGATAGAAGGGAAGACAGTATCCAAAGGTAATTCCACAGCGGGGGTAACGAGTGGTACGGAGGGTCCACGGGATATAGGTTCTTCAATCTCGGGTTCGTAGGGCTGTTCCACTTCTATCGTCTCCGTGGTATCAATGACAGCTTCTTCGGGAGCTTGTGTCGACAATTCGACTGGGACTTGAGGTTCGGGTATATCTTCTTCGGTGATTGGTAGGTCTGTATCGATAACAGCCAACGGAGAGAATGGGTATCCGCCTTGCAAATCCTGCTCAGCTCCTTCCTCCTCTTCTATTCTTTCTTGTGTGTCTTCAGCCTTTTGACTGGTCACAGCTTCGACCTCTTCAGGATTGACCTCAGGTACGGCGACAGGTTCAGCCAACCTGACAGTAGGCGATTCCGGCTGGCTCGTCGCGGGGGTACGCCCAGATCGAGATCGACTAGCAGAATGAGGTGGAGTGAGAATATCCTTCATATCGTGCTCGAAGTGGGTATGTAGGCCTGCTGGACGTGTTGGCTCGACCTCTTCCTCTTCTTCTTCGTCCTCCTCTTCGTCCTCTTCCTCTTCCTCATCTGCCTTGTCATCGGCTTGCTGTTGGTTGTCCTCCTCTTCATCAGAGCTGAGGATTTCAATGGGGTCATCGCGTGTGCTGTTGACTGCTGGAGATGCGGCTGCCAATGAAGATCCTGCCAAATCAGGTTTGTTCAGCAGGATTATGATCAAACTTACCATCACGAGATTCGGATTCAGATTCCTCCTCACTGTCATCTTCCTCTTCATCGCCGCTCGATACTGCTTCATCTGCCAACTGAGAGCCTACTTTATCAGCTCTCAACCCTTATCTCTCGAGTCGACGTACCTTCAGATGGTCCCTGTACATCAACATCCTCAGACGTAGCTCGACTTCCATCATCTTCCTCATACCCCTCGTTCTCCGCCTCACCCATTCCGAACTGAACGACTTCCACATCCTCAAGTTGTGGGGTAGAATCTGTACCCAGTATCTGGTCCGGTGTATCATTATACTGATCCATGACGGCACCTGCCAGAGCTGTCATTTCATCTGTATTCTGCGCTGGGGTGGTTTTGTCCAAATCACCAGATACTTGCGCTTCGATCCGTTGGGCAAAGTCGGCGAGGAGTGATGGGTCGATTAGGGCGTTATCCATTTCTTCCGCTGCGATAGCGGCTGGGTCGAGAGGGGATGGTTCCCATGGTGGTATCATTTGTGAGGCGGGGGTGAATCCTGGGGTAGTGGTAAAGTCTGGTAGAGATGGATAGAGATTCGACCCAGATCCTGAAGCTTGTGGCATGCCGGTGGCAGGAAGTTGATTTGGATTGATGAAACCTGTATCAAGGTCCACGTATGATGCCGGTGGGACTTCGGATGCCGCTTGAGTATCTTGTAGGTAATCCAACTCGGCGTTGGACGTACGGTAGTCGTAGACGACTTGTCCATGTTCCACTCCAATTGGTGCGACAGTTTCGTAGGTAGCCTGATTCTCGAGACCTTCTAATTCAAGAGGTAGAGCATCAGGTCCACCCATCCCATCATCGTCAAGTTCCTCATCTTCCAAATCCTCTTCATCTTCAATAAATTCGTTCTCTCCTCTAGCATCCTCTTCTTCGTCTTCATCCTCGCTATCGCTTACTTCCTCTTCTTCCGTATCACCGATATACGTTATACTATTCTCTTTCTCTGCATCCTCCTCGTCTTCTTGATCTTCTCCCTCCATCTCGGCATCCTCTTCGGATCCATCTTCGGAAATTTCATCAAATTCGTCTTCAGCGTTAAACTGATTGACGAGTTGGGGGTCGATATCGTATGTGGATGGGTCTTCATCTTCCAGATTCTGGCGAGTAGGCAATGCGAGTTGTGGTTGAAGTGAATCTTCTTCATCCTCATTTTCAATTCCCTCATCCTCTTCATCATCCTCGTAGAACCCGTCTTCTGATTGTTGGCCTTCCAGCTGACTCCCCAGTCCTAGGGGATTTTCATCCTCTAGTTCTTCCTGATCATCGTCGTCATCACAACTCCCATCCTCCTCCTGCTCTCCAGATATATACCCCTCATCCTCCTCTATTTCATCCTCCTCTTCATCTCCACTTATCCCCAGGTCCTCTCCAGACAGAGCGACACCTAGTTCATTCCTATCTTCTTCCAGTGGCGAAGGCGACCTTGAAGGTCCGGGCGGCGAAGGTGGATTTAGAGTACCATCAATCTTGGCCCTCATTTCGTTTATCCATTCATTACGAGCTTTACCCGGGAATCTATCGAATGCTGATGGTCTTGACTCCCTGGTATATGGCGAAGGCACATTGCGGGCCTTCCCCATACTGCATGAAGGAGCGCGGGCCATGGCGGTGCGTGTCGAGGTGGTAGAGTGTAGGTTGGGTCGTGGACTGAGCATTGTCTAGGACCAAGGTGGTGGACGGAGATCAGATCAATCTCCGGCCAAAAGTTGGGAAGTTAACCGTGTCAATTAGGTGCAGCGAAGGTCATACTCTATACCTCACTCTATATAATGGCACCCCCTCAAGAGCTTATCCTGAGTGCCTGCTCAGCCGAAGCGACCTCATCATCGAACTTAGGAAGAGCATATGTTCCCTCAATCCAGATCCACGATTTACTCTCAAATGCAACAGTTCACGCTTTCAAAACTTCAACCTCGGTCCCGAATGCTCTAGCGCACGTAGGGACTCAGAATGGGACTGGAGGAGGGATCTTTGCGGTCCAAGAGGGGAAAGCTATTGTTAATGTCTGGGCTTGGCAGAAGGTACCTTTCCCATCATACGGGAAATGGGCATAGCTGATGTGTAGGATCAAATGCACTTGAAATTACATTTACCTGAGAAATTGTCCTGTTTCGCCGTATCGCCAAATAGTGCATGGGCAGCAGGAGGGTCGCCAAATGGTCAAGTCTACCTATGGGAGGTAGGTCTTTACTTCATGGAAACAAGACTTGACTGACAACCAGCTATCGTCTGGCCTACTGCACGCTTCATTCACGGCTCACTACCGCTCAATATCTTCTTTGACATTTACGGCCGACTCGAGGATGTTACTCTCAGCATCACAGGATGCTTCTGTACATGTCTTCCTGGTCTCGAGGCTGGTTGATGAAGATGATGCTGGAGCTCTTGGGAAACCATATGGGACACTCAAGGACCATACGCTGGGCATTAGGAATGTCGCTATTGGTAAAACGGCGGGGAGTCACGGTGGACGTTGTTGGACTACCTCAGATGACGGAACTGTTAAGGTATGTCATCCCTTAGTCGTGTCAACCTATACAACTCCAAGAAAGCTAATCAAATAGATGTGGGCCCTACACCCCCCCTTCGACCTACTAGCAACATTCACATTCCCCCCCTCAGTCTTACCCAATACAATCTCGGTAGACCCCTCCGAACGATTCTTTTACGTCGCAACAACAGGTGGAGATGTCTATCATGTCCCCCTATTCAAGCGTCGAGCAGAATTGGGATCAAGAGGTGATGTAGAAGCTATTGGAGGTGGTGGGCAGGGTGCTCCACCTATAAAGCTCTCTGGGCATGTGATCTCACTCAAGTAAGCTATCCCTTCTCTTGAGTATATGGAGCTAATCGTAGATCACCAGTCACAAGTATGACTCTCTCCCTCTCGACTACACACCTACTGCTCGGTACATACTCTGGTGAAATCCACATATACTCCCTACCCTCGCATCAACACCTACGAACCCTCTCATCCCACCAATCGCCTATTACACATATCTCCACACTCCTCCGTCCACCCGATTTGATAGGTACCACAGGCGGCAAGAAAGATGGATGGCCAATCATGGAGATTAAAGCCCTTGAACGAATGAGGGCAGGAAGGGTCGCGAGGGAAGTACAGGAATGTACCCTAGTCCTAGGTCAGAGTGGATCAAGCAGGCTCGAGGGATTACGTCCGCCAGTTCAGAAGCAAAAGGCAGTCGTGATGACAAACATGGCGGTGGACTCGAGTGCGGATAGATTGGCAGAATTGGAAGCGGAGAATAAGAAATTGAAAGCTAATCTCGAGAGGGCAGTCAAGATTAATGAAAAGATGTGGAGTGGGATTGTAGATGCCAAATTGGCAGAGCCGGAGCGTATATGATCTGTTTAGAGTATATGCATGATATGTTGTACCAGATCTAGAGAGCCTCCTCGTCGGATCCGGGCAGTGGTGCGCCGTCAACATCATCCGTGTTTCCTCCCATATGGTGGCCTATTGGGTCCACTACGACCTCTTCAAGTGATTCACCATCCAGATCCATCTCCAGTTCCTCGCCATCCACATCTAGTGGCGCACCATCCACGTCGTCCAACGGCGCACCATCCACATCATCATCCAGCTCTTCACCATCCACATCATCCAGTGGCGCACCATCCACATCATCCAGGGGTGCTCCATCCACATCATCCAGAGGCGCCCCATCAACATCTTCCCCAATCTCCTCGCCATCTATATCCTCAAGCTCCGCAGGCGCAGGAGCAGCGGGCTTGAACGATGATTTGAATCCGGAAGACTTAAACCCAGAAGCCTTGAATCCAGCCATGTCATTCGTCTCCTCCCGCCCTGGCGCGGCCTCTTCCACCGCACGCTCCGACCCCGCCGGCTGAGCTCGACCGTCCAGCCTAGCCCGAAAATCACCAGCTACATCCTGTGTATAAACGATCCTTCTCATCAGCTCCTCACTCACTGACGAACATACCATCGATCCCAAACATCAAGTACAGCATGTACCTGACTCCTAAATACATCCGCACTGATTTTCCCAGAGTAAGCATCAAGGGATTGACAAACTACATTCAAATGTGAAAAGACGGCTGGTAAGCGTTTTTCGAATGCTAAGCGGTATTTCCAAACGTTTGGGAGAGGGGAGGCGGAGTTGTGGAGGATATCGGAAACTAGGTGGAGTCGAGCGATTTTTCGGGGTACGGGGGTATTGTCGAGTTGGAGACTTTGGCATACTAGTTCCGCCACCTGATATCAGCGCATTCAATTGATAGAGCAGGAGATGACATACCTCATCGGCAGCTTCTGCTCGATTCAAAGCAAATTCCATGGCACGAGCTATCTCGACCCTCTTTCCAGACATGGAACGTAAAGTCGATTCGAACCTCTTACGCGCCATTTTCCCAATCCTGCCTTTGGACACACGTTCCCTTTCTGAATCTTCAGCCGAGTCGGAAGAGTAGATGGAGGCGTAGCCCTACAATCAGCATCGCGTGATGGCAAAACTGGAGTGACATACCTCATCATCAAACTCCTCTGGCGGGGGAGTTGGAACTCGATGCCGTCTATTCAGAGCAAGCTTGTAGATGTGATATCCAGGCGTCTATTGTTTAGCCCCATTGACAATTGAGACGTACATTATCATCGAACAAGAATGCATATTCCGGATTCGACCTCTGATTCGCCTTCAGATTCTCCTCATACCTCTCCCCATGATCTTTAACAGTCCGAGCAACTGATCTCACGAACTCTTCCTGATCAGGAGCTATTTTCGCTAACCATCGATCTTTCGCTGCAGATTGTCTTGGGGGTGATGATGAGCGGGATCGAGATCTCTTCATAGATTTGACTTCATCCCGCCTTGTACCTCGTTTGGGAGAGGGCGATCTACTTCTTCGGTCGTTTCCAAGATCTAACATCAGTCGCGTCCAAGTGGACGACATACCGTATATAGGCCTAGCGGGTAATCTGACGGAATTTCCAAATGCTACTCTGATTACACTACCTCCCCAATTGAGGTTATCAAGTTCATTAACCGCTCTCTCGGCTGCTGGCCTCTTCATAAAAGCCACAAACCCCGTTAAACCAGTTTGACCTCTTCTGTTCGCATGTTCCAAGTCAATCCCTCGAGCTATCATCAGTATCACTCAAGAGACGGACATACGCCACATGATTTTCAAAGTTCCTATCGGACCGTATTTGGCAAAGAATTTCCCTAGAGAATCCTCGGTCACGGTATGAGGTAGATTCGTCTGTGGTCAGCGTAAGCTGCAGGGAGTACCTACAATAAACAAATTCGTAGACTGAGCATCACTCATTTGTGGACGACCTTGTGAATTCTCCCAAGCTGATAAAATCGATCAGTACCGCTGAATTACATGACCACCAATCCGACAGACCTGCGAGAGCAGTAACGGATGATCCCTCATCTATTCATCAGTTCTTGCCTTCATTGGGTGCAGTTGGGACATACGCTTTGCTATTTTCCCTAATCTCTGTTCTCTTGTCTGTTGATTCCTATTATCAGATCCTGACACGAAGGTGAACATACCCCTTGATCTCCTCCAAGAACGTGTCCATTTGCCTTTTGCCCCTCGGTTTGGGCATACTAGGTGGGGGTGAAGGTTCTCTCCGAAATTGCTACTTATCAGCTCCATCTGAGACAAAGAGGAGGTGATGTACCCGATTCCCAGTCATAGCAGCTGGACCTGTCGGTGGTCCCCTAGAAGGTCCAGCGGGTGGATTGAACGGTCTACCACCTTGTGGGACAGGAGCTCCTACTCATCAGCCATAACCATTGAAGTAGACTTACCTCCTGCTCTAACAAAGCCAGATCCTCGACCAGCGTTGAACCCATATTGAGGCCTTTCAAACGCTTCCTCATATTCAGCCATCACTAGCGCCTGTGCCCTTTTTATCAGCTCACACCATATGTGATGTGCGGAAGACGCACTTTTCCTCTTCTATCCTTTTCTTCTCTTCCGCCTCCCTCTCTAGATCTTTCTTCGTCTTGCCCAACTTTCCATGATTGAACGTCCGACTTTTGAGATCTGTTAATTCGACTTGACGCTGTGTTGTCAGTTACAATCAATTGAAGATTGTGGGATGAGGTACCTTTCCCTTGGGAGCAATAACGAGATCGTCTTCATCATCATCCCTAAACATTGACAGATCTATCTTGCGATGATGCGTCATCCTGCCTAGTGAGTACGAGTAACGACACAGGATATCCAGACCAAGGAGTAGGAGTATCTTGATTATCGGCGATCGCCGCCTCCGCCCAAATCAAGTGAGCAAGGGGGTGTCTCGCTCTCTTATACTCGACTCATACTAAACAATCTATAATGGACCTCTCATCCAACGCCCTGGCGAAAGAATCAATCGCATATAGATTCGAATCGCAATCATCAATCGACGATGCTAAAGAACAACGTGATATAGATTGGAAGGCAGCTTACGAGCGGTCAGTCCTCTTTTCTACTTTGCCCGCGCATTAAGCTAACGATGTAGTCTAGGCCAGAAACCCCCCGATAGACCAGAAGAACCAGTTGATGATGGAAAGACGCTCTACGAGGTACGCTTAACCCCACAGAGAGAACAAGCTGACATAGTAGAGACTACAACTAGCAGAACAGAAGAAAACGTTAGAATGGGACGAGAAGATGAAGATGGGAAATCAATGGCGTGGCTTGGCGACTGAAGAAGTGGAATATCTATCTGGGAAAGCAGAAGAGAAGAGGGCCGCGGAAAAGATCGTGAAAGATCAGGAAGCACAGGATGTAGCTGAATACCGGGAGTGAGTCCATTCATTCCCTTGTTTGAAAGGGCGTCACTGATGATATAGGAGATTAGCAGGAAGACAGTCATACCTGCCACCCGATACCACCACCGCTTCACCGAGCCTAGTAGTACCCCCAAAACGATTCCCCTCGAAAGCAAAGAAAGACGTTAAATCCCTAATGAAAGGTGTGGTAGTCAAGAAGAAACCAGCCGCCGCTGCAGCTCCAAAACCCGCCCAATCGGCCAAGAAACCAATGACGATAGGGGAGAAGGACGATGCTGATTTAGCTGCTAGGGCAGAGTCAAAGAAGAGGGATGCAGAAGGTGATGAGAAGGAAGGAGAGAAGAAACAGAAGGTCGATGCTGCGACGTGACCTTGAGCAGTAACATGTCAGGATGGAAAGAATGTTGTATCGTAACCATGTATTTGCATATTCATATCGTATCATTTCAATTCTGTTTATCAACAACAAACCGAAACACAAGAAACAAAGCCTAATTATCAGGAACTCGGGAAGGTTCCACTACGATATCAGCATTTACTCTGGTTGATCGAGTGGAGACATACCAGACCAGATCCCATCAGCATAATCCTGGACAGACCTATCGGAACTGAAGGCTCCCATGGAGAATGCAGTCTTGATTGATCGCTTATCCCATTCATTATGGTCTCCACCCCAAAGATCGTCAACAAGAGCTTGAGCCTCGATGTAAGATCCAAAGTCGTTAGATACCTGTCATCAGCCACAATCGCTCGATGTAGTTCGATACGCACCAAGTAATGATCATGTTCATACACAGTCTTGAGTAGAGCCTCGTAGATGTGGCCATCTCCGAAAGTACCAGACTCGATAGCCTTGAAGGTCTCGGCGAGCTGCAAATCAGCTTTAGTATCTACAATCCAGAGCAGAAAAGCTTACCTCGGGAGACCTCTCAGCAAGAGAGGTGGGCTTGTAAGAATTATCCCATCGGATCTGGTCAACCTGGTCGGAGAGGTATCCAAACAAGAAGCACTGTATGATGAGTTCTGTATCTCCGATATCGAGAATAGCTAACTCACATTCTCTTCACCAGCGTCCTCGGCGATTTCTGTGAATGTCAGCCACATACGAGATGAGGAAGGAATCACATACCGACATTCGCTCCATCGACTGTACCAAGCAAAAGAGCACCACCAAGAGCGAGCTTCATGTTACTCTACATCATCAGCTACATCTTGCAAGCACGATATGACTTACAGTACCGGAAGCCTCAGTTCCAGCAGTCGAGATCTGAACACTCAAATCAGCGGCAGGGATCAAAACCTCCGCAATGGAAACACTGTAGTCGGGAATGAAAGCGACCCTCAACAAATCCCCCACGTCAGGATCGTTGTTGACTACTTTCCCAACATTGACAATCAATCGAATGACCAATTTAGCGATATAATACCCTGGGGCAGCTTTACCCGCAAAGATATAGGTCCACGGCTGCATCTTCTTCCTCTCTTCCGGGGTGGCCTTTTTGATTCGAAGGTACCTGTAGATGATGGAGAAGATGTTGAGAGTTTGTCGTTTATACTCGTGAAGTCGCTTGATCTGGCAAGCAAAGATGGAATTAATGTTGATTGAAATACCAAGTTCGTTCTCGAGAACATCGGCAAGTCGTCGCTTGTTCTCCTGTTTGATGGTTCGGAAGGCCTTTCGGAACTCGGCATTGTCGGCCATGGGCAGCAAGTTGGCGAGTAACTTTGAATTGAGCAACCACTGGTCGCTTCCGAGGGTATAGGTAATGAGCGCAGCGAGCTGGGGATTGCACTGTAAGACCCATCTACTTGTTAGCTAATTCCCCGAGACCTAAAAAGTATGGGCTTACCGTCTAGGAGTGACACCATTGGTGACATTCGTGAAAAAGTCCCTTCCTTTGAACTCGACAAAGTCCTTAAAGATCGTAGCCTGGAGAAGCTGACTATGAAGCTGCGCCACACCATTAACCTTGAATGACCCGACAATAGCAAGGAAAGCCATTCGGACGTATTTGGGGCTACCCTCTTGGATAATCGACATTCGCTCGATACGGGCAGTATCGTGAGGCCATCGCTGAGCAACTTGTCCGAGGAACTCGAAGTTG
>Ga0308160_10005192_pt1 | contig 13678 bp, 16 predicted proteins | sample PhyFR1_FD_201036 | JGI IMG/M metagenome (GOLD analysis project Ga0308160, IMG submission 201036) | Phyllosphere microbial communities from UC Gill Tract Community Farm, Albany, California, United States - DLSLF.R1 | ecosystem: Host-associated > Plants > Phyllosphere > Unclassified | place: USA...
TATGTCCCATCGCTGCCTGGTTTACCTAATCTGTCTTCTCATCCTACGTACGTATTCAGCTTGTCCCAGCTTAGCATAGCCCATGCTGATACTGCAGACACCCACTCAATCTATACGCCGGACATCTCGATTCATACCCTGGCGATGGGCAAGGTGGTGGAGATGGCGATACAGGGAGAGACGCAGCAATCTTGTAAGTTCCCCACGTCCCCCACTTGATCTCGCTAATGATCAGCTTCATGATGGCCAAAGCACGTCGGTCAGCAGGTAAACAGAGAGTGATCTTTTGGTTCAATGTACTTCTCTACTGGTCCGCATGATGCGAACGAGGCTAATGAAGTAGGGTGGACCTGGTTGTTCGTCATTTGACGGATCGTTAATGGAGGTCGGACCGTTCCGGACAGTCGCTGCTTCACAGACAGAATCGGGTAAGGTTGAAGTGAAGCTAGTCAATGGAGGATGGGAGGAATTTGCTACGATCGTATTCAGTCAGTCTTTAGAACTGCATTCTAAAGGAAGAGGCTGATCGACAGTCGATCAACCTCCTGGGACTGGGTATTCGTTCGTCCCAACTAATGGATACCTGCACGAGCTCGACCAGGTAGGTTTTCTTGATTATTAGCCATCTTGCGACGTGTACTGACCATTGTAGGGCTCACAGCACCTCATCAAATTCATGGACAACTTCTACCACGTCTTTCCAGAACTCAAGGCTCAAGACGTGAGTTGTCACCCAGAGGCATGGGAGACGAGCTGACTGAGCTAGACGTATCTCGCTGGTGAATCCTTTGCTGGGCAGTATATACCCTACTTTGGTGAGTAGGGCCTTCTTCGACACCGATGCCAGACTGACGATACAGCGAGCGCCATCATCAATTCTACGGCGACCAACGAGATCAACCTGAAAGGAATCGCTATAGGTAACGGATGGATAGATCCTAAACAGCAATATCCCGGTTATGTCGATTTCGCCTATGAGAAGGGTCTACTGAAGAAGGACACACCAGTGAGTACAGCATTCGTGCTAGTAGGGAGTATGCTGATTGGCAGGAAGCGACAGCGGCTGAAGCCACACTGGCACGTTGTATGGTAGAGGTGGAAAAGTATACGGATCCATTCAATACACCAGTCAACATCGACAATTGTGGTGGTGTCATGGACTCGGTTTCTGCACCGTATACCCAGGAGTATGCTTGCTTGTTTGTTCTGCTTGGTCTCGAGCTGACGGTCAAGGTTGAATGGTTTCAAGACCTGTATGAATGTTTACGACGTTCGACTAGTCGACGATTGGCCAGCATGCGGGATGAACTGGCCACCCGACCTGCCTGACGTCTACAGCTTCCTCAGAAGACCAGACGTCGTGACCGCTTTACACGCCAACAAGAAGGAAACAGCATGGGTCGAATGCGATGGGAAAGTCTCGGCAGAACTGCACATGAAGAACTCGCCAGCGGCTGTCGCATTGCTACCTCACATCCTGGATAGTGGAGTCAAGATTATGATGTTTGCAGGAGAGGAGGATTTGATATGTAATTACAAGGGGATCGAGAGGAGTATCGCCAATCTCAATTGGGGTGGAGCGACGGGATTCAGCAATGTACGTTCCCACGACTTTGATTGGGTTAGACACTGATGTTACAGACCTCTGTAGCTCAGGCTTGGTTCTTGAACGATACACAAGTTGGGTCATGGCAGGAAGACCGGAATATGACCTTCGCGAGGGTGAGTCACCGCACTCTAATAGACATTCCAAGCTGATCAACAGGTATCTGCATCCTCACACATGGTCGGATTTGACGTACCCCACGTCACAAACGATATGATCCTCCGTTTCATGGATGTCGACGTTTCGCTCGTTGCTGGGGAAGCTGCTTCTTCCAAATCGAGGATTGGGGATGATGAACGTGTCTACCTTGGTTTGGTCTCGAGTGTAGCTGGTGCTGGCGTTCCATTACTGAAAGGGGGTAATACCGATTGGGAATGTAAGTCACATCAAGGGTCATGTTATCCCGAGCCAAGCTGATCGATAGCATGGTACAATGCCGGGTCAGCCATCTTGATTCTCCTTATCCTATGTTCTATAGTCGGACTATACTTCTACTTCCGCCGTCGTCGCCCCACGCACCACAAGCGCGGAGTGGTGGGTCTTCCAACAGATCGAGAGCGGGATGATATCGAAGAGAGGGTCCCACTAGGATCCGAGCGGGTTGAGATGGATGATCTGGAAGATCGAGAGAGGAGGCAGAGGAAGGGTAAAGGACGTTTGAGTGAGATGGATGAGGAGAGGGGCGAGACTGTTTTTGCTCTTGGGGACGAGGATGAGGATGATGAGAGGGATAAAAGATAGGCGGTAGTGTCATGCTGAGTAAAAATCGAAATAGTCTAGGATGGTAGACGATAGACATGTCTGATGAATGCTGCTCGCGTATCTCAATGCGCGGGTGAGCTTGTGATATCAAGAAGATGGCAAGAAAAATCCACGATGCAAGAACAATATTATATACGAGATCCTCCAGAACAGACAGCCTAATTTCTACGAGACACGAACAAACCCTAAGCAGGAGTCTTCCACCTAGGAGCAGGGGCACAGACGGCATAGCCGACAGTCTCGCCAGCACCCTGGGATTTCTCGACTCGGAAGTCGAATTCAAGTTCTCCAGATTGAAGGTAGCTGACAATAGCATAGTTCCTTCGTGCCTGTACCAACTGATCTGTCAGCATGTCGTGCGGAAAACGTGTGAAAGGGGGGACATACAGATCGCGACATTGATGAACCGTCCGTGTCGGTTGTGAAGAGGGGTACCATCATTTCATCCGTGTGGTGTGCGTCTATCATATCAGCTTTATACCACAAGGAGATCATAGCTGGACATACGGAGTGTCCTGTGCTTGTGACTTCCGAGCTTGGCGACCATCTGAGCGGGAATAGGTGGAGGTGGGGTGTTCTGCCCGTCAGCTTTATTCGTACTTCAGCGAGAGGGAACATACGACAATGGCACTGGTAACAATGTTCAACATGTACCTGTGGTCCTGCTCTGGCTCGAGCTTCTTTGTCTTTTTATGCGTAAACAAACATCCAACAGCTGCCAAATGTACATCTCCCGATAAGAATGTCAATCGGGCGTTCATCTCTAATGCCAATTTCTGACATTCAAGTACGAGCCAATTTCGTTCCTTTTTGTGGACGTTGGCGCACCAATGATCGTTTAGATCGTCCAGGAGTTCGGAGGATTTGTTGAATTTGTTTACCATTCCTCCGAGGCCGAATGCGCCTTTTCGAGCGAGGATGTTGAGGGGGTTCCATCGTGCTTCGAGGAAATGCTCCAGGAAAGACATTCGGGGGTAGGCTGTGGTGTCAGCATTTGACTTGGTGGAGAACTGGGAGGACATACCAATGGGAACACCTAATAGCATGACCAACTGCTCAATTCCCTTGACTTTCCGTACTTCCCCTAACGTCTTTGCATACGTCTCTTTCGTCACCACCTGATGCAGCTTTCGCTCAGCACGACAATCAAGAGCGAGCATCAAAACCTTGGGTCCAAGGTAGACGAGGAGGGAGTGCGAGGGGAAAGGGATCCAAGCGCCAGGTCCACCGATGATCATCGACTTGACGACGTGGGTGTTGACTTGAGGGTTTGTACCGTCCACTTTATCAGACACGAATAGCTGGAAAATGAGGAACCAGAAGTATCCCCTTGATCCGATATGTGAAAGAACGGCTGCTGCTTGAGTCTCGTCGTCGTAGGTACCGAAACCATCGATCAAATCGTGATCGTCCAACATGTTGACCATGGGAATGGAGGCGTTGGCTCGGCCAAAGGCATTGCTTCGGAAAATCTTGCAGTAGTGATTGAAGCTGATTGTCAGTTGGGTATTTTAGGTATTGGCGAAAAGACACATACTAGAATCGGTCGATGCAGTTTTTCTGTCCTGGTCAGCGCCTCGCTCTTGCATCGCGGTATGAAGTCACGTACCATCTCTGCAGTCAGTTTGAAACCGATCTTGGTCTCCCTAGTAGGGGCGTTGATCCAGCCTGAACGTCAGCCAGGTTCTTGACCGACTACGAAATGTTTGAACGTACCCTGAAGCTCGGGCTCTCGAGTGATGGCATCACAGTAGATCTGATCACCACCTCCGACCATGCAGTGCAAAGGCTGAGTGTGGTGTCGAAGAACCATATCTTCCCACAAAGGGTCGTAACCTGATTCGTACTGTCCCTTGAACTCGTCGGGGTTGACACCGGACGAAAAACCTGATATAAGCACAATCGACATCCAAGAAGATGAATGACGTACCGTTACAACTATGAGCTGCCCATCTGAGATTCTGGTTCTTTGCAGGAATGACAAAGCTCAAAGCGGGTCCACCATTCAATCGGTACTTGACAGTCATCTCTACATCTTGAAGAGGGACTTCATAGATGAACCTGAAGAAAGTCGAAGGTGAGCCTCCGTCGGCAGGGACGTATTGATGGATCACCTGACTCTGAACGGTAGTGGGTTCGAGGAGGTTCGTGTCGATATCTGCTAGAGAGGGGTTGGCGTCGTTGGGAGGCGAGTATGGGTGGAATGTAAGGCCGAGAGATGGGGCTGGGGAGTAGACTGATCCAGCATCGTTTGCCACCTATCGGTTAGTATGTTCCGTATGATCCGATCGGAAATGGGACGTACGACCATAGCCGCTCCTTGGTAGATACCGTCCTTGACGGTGTAATATGCCAATAGTGGACCACACCTGACTTGTCAGCTGGCTACATATGAAGGGGCCAAAATCACAATCACGTACATGAGCTGAAGATGGGGTTCCATCCGGGCAGAAGTCTTCCAGAACTTCTCGATCCCGGGCCTCTCAGCCTCAGCGGCTGAAGCATTACCATTCACCTGACTGTGATACTCTGCGACCTCCTGGGCAGTGGGACCGGGACTCGAGATCGTCCCTTGAGCTTTACCTCCCTCTTCCAATGCACCTCGATCCAGTCCACTGGGTAGTCCAGCATCCTTTTTCCCACCCAATTCCTCCCTTGTCCCCTCTGTCCCTCGTTCTTGCTTGTCCTCCTCTTTGACCTGTTGGGAGGGTGGTAGAGCAGACGGAGCCGATGGATCATGATCATCACCCTTTCCGTTTGCCTTTGTCTCCTGAGGTTTGGCTTCATTCATCGGCTCGACTTTCTGCCCCTCTCGATGAGGATCATTGTAATCTGATGAATTGTGTCGATGTTGCCTAGGGATATAGGTCGAGAGGTGCATGCGAGGATGAGCATAGTATTGGGCATGTGCTGCAGCAGCTGCAGATCGAGAGTAATGCTCTGCTCGATGTTGAGCTGTGAATCCTGTGGTATCCCTAACATGAGATCAGTGTCTGTTTATAGATATTATATCAGGTACATCCGAAACTTACATCTTGATTGTTTATCTGATGGCCGTTATCACAAAAAATGTTATTGTTGAGGATGGGTGATTGACAATAGACAAAGTAAAGAAGATAATATAATTTGCCGTCCGTCGTGCGATCGGGAGATTATGGTTATCAATGTCCGGTTTCAGCCAAAGATCGATTTCAAAAGGGGGGTTCCTTTATGCTGTGTTTCCAATGTCTTGCAACGAGGGATTAAGGGGGTTATCGCTCTGTGCGAATCACAAGTGACCGATTCGGGATGATAGAGCACTAGGTGGTAGTTGTGATGGTGATAAAGATGGAACTCATCGCTCTCTTTCATTTCTCATGCATTCATCCATCTCGGCTTGGCTTTCCTCTCCTTTCACATCCTCGGTGTTTACCTGCTCTTAGCTGTTGACCCAAAATTCAATTAAGCATATTAACAAACTTACCGCTGACGTCACGTTGCTGTCCTCTTCCCAGCACTAATGTCAAGCCTCCGATTGGTTATCGGACACCGGATGGGCAAGTGCATGCCGGTCACCTTGGCCATGAGCATTGAAATCTGGAAAGGCATGCAGTAAGGCTTGCAAGTCTATGAGCGACGGGGTTGTAGTCGCACATGCACAGCTGTCCTAGGACTAACTGAATGAGTGAGACCGAGAAACATGCATACAATGTGATAGCGAACAGATGGCGATGGTGTACAACGTGAAATGATAGCAACAGATATAGCGATACGACTGACGTTGTACAACGATTTATAGATTACCCATTGCAATCCCCGCTTGCCATTTACCCCAACGCCGTAAAGCGCGTAGGTAAACCGGCATGGGAAATACCAATACTAGGCAAACTGGAAATAGGGCCACGATGAGGATGGTGGAGAAGAGGGTGATGATGGGTTTAATGAGGAGGAAATAAGAAAGGGCCGAGTAGGAATAGTGGTCCGCAAACTGATTATCAGTATTTGACCCGAGTCCATGAGAGGTGACAACAAATGACTCACCATGGCGTAGGAGCACTTGACGAATCGGGTTTCCCACTCAATATCGGGTGGGAATTCAGACATTGGCGAGATGGGTGGACTGAGATGCGTGCGTTCCTTGACGCGGTAAAAGATCGGATGGTATGTCGGCTCGGCGATGGTCGGATTGAGAGGCGAGTGATACCGGAGCTGCATGATAGTCTAGCTTTGTCAAAAGAGGTTCAAGTCACAGGATTGCAGTTGACTTACCTCCAGACGAGCACTGGACCGCGAGAGAAAGAGAGTGATCCACCAGATAGCTGCACCGATGGGTAGAGTGATGAGCAGTGCTGTTCCCACCAGAGTCCCGATGACAAGCCATGGCCAGATGAGAAGCGCCTGGAGGTTCAGCAGTGAACCCTTATCCCAGTGTAACTGTCACTCACGAATGGGAAATTGAGCAGCACGAGATGAAGCGTGGCTCGCCAATACTTTTTCCTCTGCCATGGTCTCCAATACCGCCGCCATCCGCGTCTCCATGTACCCGTATCCTCATCCACATCGACATCCCCACAGAATATCGATCTCCAAAGACCTCGTTGTGGCGGCAGTGCCTCGTCGTCTTCTCGAGCGAGGAGCGGTGTCGTTTCGACTACCAGACGCACGCGATGTGAAACAGGAGATCCAGCTGGGGATCGCGTAGGTGTATGCGTATGGGACGCAAAAGTCCTATACCTCGGCCTTGATGCCGAGGTTACGGGATTGAGGGCTGAAAGCGTTCTCGCTCTATGCCGCGTTTGAGTGTCTTCCGATCCGGGCAGTGCTAAATGTCCGTTCCGCTGAGGCGAGATCAACGCTTGAATCTGCGTACTCGACGGTCCAGCTTCTAGACCATTCAGATCCGTGCTCGAAAGAGACCTTGTGGCGGTATGGGTCTGACCATCAGGCGACGGCTGAAACGGTGCATAAGGTGGAGGTTCCTCGTTCGCCGGTTTGCTTGGGTCCAGTAAAAACAGCCTCGATCCGTCTGCTGACAATACGTAGATTTGTTGCTTGGGTGGTGATTCCGATTGTGTTGATAGTCGGATAGGAGCAGATGGCGATCGGGGTAAAGGGCTCCGGACTGGCTTGGATGGTGAGGATGCCGAGGGTGTGTGGGTGATGGGAGTCATGATTGTGAGGGTGAGATCTTGGTTGTATTTATACTACCGGCATACTCGTGCTGATATGGGCAGTGTGAGGTGCTGCTATGATGTTGTTGTAGGCCTATTGGGCACCTTGAATGGGTGATCTATGGCTTCCTTTTGGGACGCGTTTCCCTTGATACTGGAGGTATTGGGATAAATTCAGATTAAATAAGAGATAGGATATTCCACAGAGGGTGGAGGTGATGCCAAGGTGCCACGTAGCAAGTCACGTCTAGAGACTTCCATCACTCACCCCACTCTATTATACACCTTGCCCATTCACTACATATACATCCAAATGAAAGCACAGGCAGTAGCAAGAGTAGCAGGTGCAGGTGTACTCCTAGCAGCAGGCGCGAATGCAGAGGTCGCATTCAAGGTGTGTCCACTGCTACCTAGACTCTGTTGATTAAGCTGACCCACAGCCCACTTCGCTAAATGCTCCCTTTGTCGAGCAATTCCAGCAACAAATCCCTCAATCCCGCTGGACTGTTTCCAGAGCTACCAAACAGACTCCAGTTGGCGATGAGATCTTCTCTTACGTTGGAGCTTGGGGAGTCGAGGAACCAGAGGTCTTTCCTGGTATCAAGGGTGACACCGGTCTAGTCTTGAGTGAGCTTTAAGACACTGCTCGCAGGACAGAAGCTAACAACAATAGAGTCGAAAGCCGCTCACCACGCTATCTCTACGCTCTTCCCTGAGCCTATCGACCCCACTGGCAAACCCCTCGTTGTCCAATACGAGGTCAAGCTACAAAAGGGTCTCGAATGTGGTGGTGCCTACATCAAGCTCTTGACCGAGTCTGATGATGGAGACGGTCTCCGAGCCGGTGAGGAATACACCGACAAGGTGAGCTCTTCTTTCACGCAGACGGCACTCGCTGACGAGCAGACCCCATTCACAATCATGTTTGGTCCAGACAAGTGCGGAGCTACCAACAAAGTCCACTTTATCTTCCGACACCGAAACCCCAAGACGGGCGAGTGGGAGGAGAAACACCTCAAGACCCCTCCCAACCCCAAGATCACAAAGACGACCGCGTTGTATACCTTGATTGTCAACCCTGATCAGACTTTCGAGATCTTGATCAACGACGAGTCGGTCAGGAAGGGAAGTTTGTTGGAGGACTTTGACCCCGCTGTCAACCCTCCTTCCGAGATTGGTGAGCTGAGAACATCGTTTATCGTCGACTGAGCTGATCACCAGATGATCCCGAGGACTTCAAGCCAGAGACTTGGGTCGACCTTGCCGAGATTGACGATACCTCGGCTACCAAGGTAGGCCTACAAGTAGTGGATAGCACTGACGCCAGCCATCCGACTGGGACGAGGACGCACCTTTGATGATCACCGACACTTCTGCCGTCAAGCCTGAAGACTGGCTAGAGAATGAGCCCGAGACTATCCCCGACCCAGAAGCCGAGAAGCCAGAGGAGTGGGATGTGAGTCGTGATGTGTTCTAATAAGAGTGCGGCTGACGGTATAGGATGAAGAGGATGGAGACTGGATCCCTCCTATGGTGCCCAACCCCAAGTGTGAGGAAGGTGCTGGTTGTGGACCATGGTCCGCCCCCAAAGTCCGAAACCCCGAATACAAGGGTAAATGGACCATTCCCAAGATCGCCAACCCAGACTACAAGGGTGAATGGGCTCCTCGACAGATCTCCAACCCTGCATTCTTTGAAGACAGCTCGCCTTCCGACTTTACCAAGATTGCCGGTATTGGAATCGAGCTCTGGACCATGACTGAGGATATCCTATGTATGTTGCCTTTCTGCAGTATGGAATTAAGCGCTGACATACAGTCGACAACATCTTTATCGGACATGATGCTGCTCAGGCCAAGAAGTTCGCTGCCGAAACTTACCACGTCAAGAAGCCTCTTGAGCAGGAAGCCGAGGGATCCGCCGAGTCTGATGATGACGAAGAGCCTTCCGCTCTCCTCGACAAGATCCGTCTCAAGGTCTACGAGTTTATTCGTGAGTGGCTCCCTATGTGCGTGATGAATACTCGCTAATGACCAGACCTATGTGGCTTTGACGTTGTTCAGGCTTGCAAGCAGATGCCAGATGTCGCTGCTGGTCTTGCCGCCGCATTCTTTACCCTTATCGGAATGCTCGCCGCTCTCTTTGGCCTCATGGGATCTTCCAAGCCTGTCGTACGTTTCTCGTCGCGTGGATCTCAACCTCTGCTGATCAATAGGTCAAGAAGACCACGGTCAAGACCAAGGCTGTCGTCGCCAAGGAGCCCGCACCCGTCGCAGTTGACGCTGTACCCGTTGCCAGCGCCGATGATTTGAAAAAGGACGAGACACCCGTAGTCAAGCGTGCTACCCGTGCGAACAAGGAGTAGTAGGTAGGTAGATATGTAGATCGGTTGAGAGAGGCGGGACAGAAGGGCGGTATCTCAAGTAGCTCTGTCGTATGCATACTGCTATATGGCCGCGGGATGTAGGATTGTCAATGCGAACAATGCATATTCCAGTCATCAATCTATTTGTGTCTATTTAATCCACCCTGATGGAAGAGTATAAACGCCTGACGGCAAAGTAAGACGCGACAAATCCGATTGCTCCGCCGATCAAGAAATCCAGAACACAGAACAGGAATCTGATCATTAGCACGAGGCAAAATAGAAAAGAACCGACTTACAGGTAGCCAAAGTATAAGACGACGGAAGTGAAACTATCAAAGTTCAGACGAGAAGCCCAGTACCAAGTCCCATAGATGAATACCCAGAACGCACTTCCTCCACCCACTAGGAAACTCCGCCAATGCCACCTGTACTCTTCTGCACATAGGATGAAATACGTAAATAGAATACTAACGGTAGCGGTCGTCAAGACGATAACGAGGAAAGTGAGGAACAAGAATCCGAAAGCGTAATATGCTCGATTACCGAATAATGACGAGAGCACGAAATAGAGTTCGACGAATGCTGGTCCGAAAGGTAGTATACCAGCTAGGATGGCGGATTGGATGGGGCGGAGGTACCATGGGATAGGTGGGATTTGTCTTGGGATCGAGTTTGCCTTGACTGGATGGGAGAATCTACCGTGTCGCATACCGTAGAAATAACCTGCTATGCAGAGTGGTACCGATATCAAGAACCAGAGGAGGAGGATGGCGAGGATTGTACCGAATGGGACTGCTCCAGAAGCCGATGCGCCAATGAGGAACAAGTTGAGTAGGCCAATGATGCTGAAGACGATGATCGGAAATAGGATGGCAGTGAGGACGAGATTCGGTTTCCATTGATCTCCACCTAGAGAAGTGTAGGTTCGGGCAGAGACGTAACCTGATACACAACCAAACAAGGTCCAGCAGATGATCAAGACGGTCGCTAGGGATCCACGGTTCGAAGGTGATAGGAAACCAAAGAGCGCAAATACAAGTGTGACGGCACACATGCAGACCAGGTGGACTCCGTTACCGACCATGACAGACAAGACCATTGGCCTGGATGGCATCCGAAAGACTTCTCCATGAACCAGCTTCCATCCGTAGTCTTCCTGAACATCTTCCGAGAGATCGATGGCGTTGTATCGGGAGATATCCTTTGATATCGTTCGATAGAGGATCATGGCGACCATAAACACCAAGAAACCGGCAATGACCAACGAGTTGACGAGTGAGAACCAATGGATCTTGGGGTCAAAGACGTGTAGGTAAGCATCCCAACGTAGTCCCCATGGAATGTCTGATTCGACAAAAGCGACCGAGTAGGTGTAGTAGACTTCATTGTCTTGCGATTCAGAAAGAGAGTATGTGGGTTCTCCACTATCGCATGTCGGTGTCGTCGCGCCTGCTGGCATGGAGTCGATAGAACGGGGATAGACGAGTACTCCGACCACTCTGAAATGTGTCGTATCGCGTGCGTGGTATTGGATATAGATGTCGTAGTGATTATTCAAAGTCGGGCGTGATGGATCATCGTGTCCACCTAGTGCGAATCCTTGAGCATCTAAAAAGATCTCGCCAGTCTTGATATCCTTTCTCATCTCTGAACTGGGCAACCCATCAATAATTAAATTCAATCCATAATCCTCCTGGATCCTATCATTGATGAATTTGGCATCTTCTTTTGGTACACTAGACCTGCAAAGTGTTTGACAGCTCGAATTATCCATCATCTTGATATCGTATGGCGAAGATAGGATACGGTCACCGAACAATATTGATCCCAGAGATTCAGGTTGTTTAACAGGTCCATCTTCCGGCTGACAGAATTTAAAGCGGTCATCGTAGTAGTCGAGCGAGATTAGGGAATGGAGTTGGGAATTGAGCATGGGGGTCAGGGTATTGACAAAGACATCGATACGTTCATTGTGGATGTAGTCGCGTGGAGCCGTCCCTGGGAGGTAGAACGCGAGAGCGGGTGTGAGGAGGGAGAGTAATGGGATGAGGGATAGGAGTCCCATCATGTCTGCTCTGACTCGATGTGGTCACTGTGGTATTAGGGGTAGTCTAGTCTAGTCTACACCTTTGTGAATGCACCTCTTGATAAACGCCACTTTAGTAAATGTCCGAGTACTACCCCGCAGGACAGGAGTGTGGGGTAATACGATAGCAGGAATCCAACCTCCACTTTAAAGGTGATCGGACTATGACAAAAGTTGAGTACAACTAGCTGACTAGACTACCCTAGGTGGAGTAAACGTATCAGCTCCCTACCACCTACCATCATACACCAACGACATCAACGACCACCGACACAATCACGACAGACTACCTATTACACACTGTAGAACCTAACGAGAATCCACCCATCCGCCACTATGCCCCCAAGACGATCGGCAAGGGGTTCACTTCCTACCCCCGCCAACTCGACGAAATCAGGAGATGCCATGTCTGTCTCTTCTACCCCCGGACAAGCCGAGTTAAAGTCTGTGGTCATGGCGAATGGTATGCAGACGCCACAAAGTATGAGCGATGATGGGTCATCAAGAGGTAATGATGACGATAACGAAGTGAAGCCTGAAGTGGAAGATAAGAAACGACCTCGTACGTGTTTTGATGGCATGACTTGACACTGGGCTGATGATGTAGGGGCGCAATCATCTGAAATTACGGACGCTGTCTTCTCGGATGCACCCAGTCAAGGTGGCCTCAAGGCTAAATACGAATTATCGGTCGAGTTGCCTAGCAGTCGAAAACGATCTAGGTTGGCTACGGAGAAGACAACCAGTGCCGATAACCTTACACTCGGCTCACCGGTGGATAGGAAGATCAAGAGAAGTAGTAGTGGTCTCATGACCAATGATGCTATTGATGAGGTACGTCCACGGTCGTCATAGAGGTTTGGCTGATTGGTAGGTAAAGGAGGAAGAAGAAAAGCCAGAGCCATCCAGTTCAAAAGGCAAACGAAGCGCTTTCGCAAAGCACGAAGCAAGTAAAGAGAATCAACCGTTCAACATTGGAACATTCAGCTCGGTCAAGAAACAGACTGCGGCCGACCTCGCACTATCCGCGGACGAATTGGACGACCTCAACATCTCTATCCCGGCAAAACGAGGCAGAGCTCCACGGGCTTCCAAGTCAAAGGCGAAAGCAAAGGTCAAGGTGCTAGATAGTAGTGAAGATGAGCTCATGCTGAAGAGCGAGTCAGAGGAGGAGGACGAAGATTTCGCCATGAACAGCGAAGACGAGGAGAAGCAAGTGACTCAGGCGATCAAGGCTTCCAAAAAGTCGGCAAGGGCATCCACTTCGAGTGCCGGGACATCTAGTGCAGCTTCGTCGACTGGGAAGGCTCGAGGTGGGAGAGCAGTCAAGAAGGGAAATCTGTTGCGTACGGCCGCTGCTAAAGCCAAGTCGCGTACGTTTGCAATCACTACACAAAGAGAGACGCTGATTGGCAGAACGCCTAGCTGCAGACTCCGCATCGTCTGGCTCCGAATCTGTGTATGATCCGGGTGAACAGTCGACTCCAGCCTATCCTGGTGACGCATCCGACGACAGCGCGTTGTCTGATCTTTCGGACGCAGAATCCGATTTCTCCGACTCGTCCGCCCCTGCGCGGGACTCTGGAGCCAAAGCCAGCCCCAAGGGCAGAGGCAAAGCAGCAAACGGAAAAGGAAAAGGCAAGGGCAAATCAGGCTTTGCTGGACGAGGCAGACGTCTTGCCGACGGCGCAGATGTCGACATCAAA
>Ga0308160_10005193_pt1 | contig 13675 bp, 10 predicted proteins | sample PhyFR1_FD_201036 | JGI IMG/M metagenome (GOLD analysis project Ga0308160, IMG submission 201036) | Phyllosphere microbial communities from UC Gill Tract Community Farm, Albany, California, United States - DLSLF.R1 | ecosystem: Host-associated > Plants > Phyllosphere > Unclassified | place: USA...
AGCCAAACTCGCCCTCGACGGCGGTAAAGTTTTCGTAGAGGATCTCGCGCCGCTCCTGCAGCTCCTTCTGCAGCAGCGACTGCGAGACAGTCAGAGCAAACAAAGGAGGTCTCAGTTTCGGATCCGGTCGCCCGGTCGATAAAGCCACCGCCGCCGCCAACGCACCTCGCCGTTGAGGTAGAGGATGTCGAACGCAAAGATGTGGACCTTGATCGTGATGTCCTCGACCTTGACGTCCTTGCGCTTGCGCTTCGTGATCTCCTGGAATGGCAGCAGCTTCTTGGTCGTCTTGTCCCAGGCAACGGCCTCGCAGTCGAGGACAAACGACTTGGCGCCCTCCTTGATCGCCTGTCGATCGGGTAGGCGAGCAGCGGCATCCGAGTCAGCGGCTGGTCTCGACCGGTCTCGGACAATGGCCGACGAACCCGCGGCAGCTGCTCGACCAGGTCCGGATACTTGGCGCTCATATTCTCCGAGTTGCGCGAGTAGACGGTGATGGTGCCGTCCTCCTCGCGGTGGATCTGAGGATTCGGAACACGATCATCAGCCTACTGTTTTTGACGGGCTGGCGAGTGGTACCTTTGTTGGTGGGGGGTTAGGAGGTGACGGACCTGTGCGCGCTCGCCGTCGTACTTGTACTCGCACGTGAAGCGCTTGCCCTCGAAGCGGTCGAGGACCTCGGTGATGGCCTTTGTCGGCTTGGCCAGCATCGGCTTGAGCGGGACGCCCGGCGTCAACTTGCACTTGTCGCGCAGGCCCTCGGTGCCAAATTCGAGCAGGGCCGGGATGATGAGGTTGAAGTTGGGCAGTTCGCTGAGGGAAAGACGAGCCGGTCAGCACGCGGAACGATCGGCAATGCAGAGGGCGCGCACCTATAGACGGCCTTGACGATTCCGACTCCCTCGTCGAGCTTCTCCTTGAGCTGCTCGCTCGACAGTTTGGCACCCTCTGCGGGAACAAAGCGCGGGGGGGTCAGCCCGCAAACGCCTGGCAAGAGACCGACCCAAGGGACCGTACTGTTGCGGACGATGACGCTGGCGTGAGCGAGGGCGACGACGACCGTCCTTTCGGCCAAACCCAGGCGCATCTTGCCCGAGAGGGCGCGGACGACAAACTTGGCCTCCTCGCCCTCTGAAGCGGCCAGGAGCTGCATGATGATGCCGACCTTGCGGTTTTGAGCCTGACGGAGGTGCGAAGGGGCATGCGACAAGCCGCGTCAGCGACAGCCTGCGTTCTCCAAGGGATTGCGGGGCAGGCAGCGACGGACCGAGTTGCCGCTGATCTTGGCGATCTCGGTCAGCTTGGCAAAGACGTTTGGTACCGTCAGCGGCTTCGGCTTGAACATCGTCTTCTGCTTCGTCCGCGAGATCTGACGGGCGAGCAAGTAAAAGTCAGTCCCAGCTGATCGATGTGCACGGCATGGGACGCGGACGTACCTGCGCCACCTTGCCGAGGTCGCCCTCCTTGCCGAGATCGAGCTTGACCTGGGACAGCGAACGGCCATAGGCCTCGCCGATGGCCTTCATCAGGATCGCCTCGCCGATGCCGAGCTCGATGCCCTCGTAGTCGGGGCACAGCTGAAGCGGAGGGAGAGCAAGCAAGGAGATCAGACCGAGCGAGATTACAGTCTAGAGTCTGCAGCCGGCCAGCAGAGCGTACGCACCCGGTTGATGCAGAGGTAGATGACGGTGAGCAGGCTCTCGGCGCCAGTCGCGCCCTTGCCCATCAGCGCGGGGGCCTTCTTGCCCTTCTCGAGTACCTTTTCCGCCTCGCCCTTGGCTAGGGCAGGCGCCGCGCGAGCGACGACGAGGACGAGAAACTCGGTAAGGTACTCGGTGATGAGCAGTCGTTTGGTCGTCGACTCGATCTTCTGGAAACAATGCGCGAGCGCGGCGTACGGCACACTGGGCGACGTCGACGTGAGGTGTCAGGACCTCGAGTGTGGTGGCAGCCGATGACGACGAGCTGCACATCTACTCACGCATCTTGCGGCCCCCAGACCGGATACTCCTTTGCCGCAGCGAACTCCTTGTCCTTGAGAAGCGCCATGTTAGCCCTTGAGCCCGGTTGGATGGGATGTGCCTTGATCAGTCATCGAAGCAGAGTCTTCAACCCAGCTGCGGGCGACTCACGCGGAGGCGCTTGCTGCCTGGACACGCCGGCAAAACATGCGAGCAGGTCTCGGTCAGCAGACTGACCCCCGGGGAGAGAGAGGAAACGATCGCTCAGGACGACCCACCTTGCCTTTAGCCTTGGCCTTGGTCTTGACCGGCAGGTCCTCCGCAGCCGAGTCGATGTCGCTCATCTCGAGCTCGTCCTCGCCACTGGAGCCCTCGAGCTCCTCGAGAAGCTCTGGCCGCTTGGCCGGAGAACTCGACCTCTTGCGCGGCGGCGACCAGGCCTTGCCTTTCTTGTCAGCCCCGTCCTCGGACTCGCCATCGGACGACAGCGCCTTAACGGCCGACCGCTTGCGCTTGCTCGCGACCTTTATGGGCGCCTCGTCGTCCTCGTCCGACGAGGCTGACGGCGCAGAAGTCTCGGCCCCTGATGTCGGCTTGCCAGCCGATGTCGACGGCTCGGGAGCCGAGCTGGCCGGGCCGGGGACAGGGGGCGAGGATGCACGGGCCTTCTTGGCCGGCGACGGTCGCGCTTTCGGCTCCTCATCACCTACGTCGGTCAAGCATCGTTGCGTGCGTCAGCCCGCTTGTCATGAGACGGAGACTCTTCAGCGAACAGCGACAACCGACCTGAAGCCGCAGCGGTCTTGGAGGACGAGGCGATCGGGGCATCATCGACAGCCATCGCGTTGGCTTCCGGCTCCGCTGCAACGGCGGTGGAGGGGCATGAGCATCAGCAGAGGTCCCGATGCGGGCGAGCGACAACCAGGCTCTTCCAGAGACGCACCCTTTTCCGTAGCCGGCTCGGGATCGGTTGCCTTCTTACCCCAGAGGCCTGCCAGCGTCGGCTGCTCCTTCTTGGGCGGCGGCACGCCGCTGATGTGCTTGAAGAGCGTCGTCTGCTTGGGATCGGCCGCGACCTTGGGCTTCTTAGCAGGCGGCATCGTCGAGAAGAGGTACGTTCGCCGGCTGAAGGTTCTGACTAGCGGTTGGGCGAGAGGGCGGGGCAGAGATGGGAACCGGGGGAGGAGGCGCATCGACCGAGGGCGGGGGAAGCAGCAGGTCGTCGGGTCGGACGGAGCGAGGGCGCGTACGCGCGTCGGACGCGTCGGCGGCCGCGAAATGAGCTCGGCGACGAGCCGTGCGTACGACCACGAGTCCCGCTGCCACACACGTCAAAGGGCCGATAAGGTGCGCTTGCACAACGGACCCGCAGCCGAGGGTCGAGGAGCAGAAGGCAAAGAGGATTCGGGGGTCGAGTAGGCAGAAGTGCTTTAGGTCGCCAGCTTCGTCGTGTGCGTGGGCTCGGCGTTCGAATGCTAGCCACGCCGCTCTCTTTCGGGGACGCGTCGTCGGCAGCAACCGCTGCTATGGATCGTCAAGGGGTCGTGATATCGTCGTCATCTCTGCTCCACCTCTCTCTGGGTACGCCATTTAGCGCGCAAACAGCCGTCGCTTCTTGCCGGTGCCGATCCCGCGCCCTGCGATGCCCGCAGTCGACGCGGTCATGCGCCGGGCGGCCTCACGCAGATGGATGGGAGCGAGCGGGCCGGTGTCGCCCCGCTCCTGCTGGACCTTCCGAGCTGTACGACGCGAGACGCGGACGACGAGGAGGCGCATCAGCTTGGAGTCTGCGGCCGACGGGCTACAGGGTCGCGCACGCGCGAGAGACTCACCGATCGACATGACCTGGCCGACGTAGACTTTGGCCACACCGCCAATGATTTGCGCCATGTCGTCGGTGATGGTATTGCTCGTCGTCGTCGTGATGTGCTGCATGCGGCGAGAGAATCAGTCTCTGAGCGGTCCTGCGCCACGCGCGGGTCCCGGGGCGAAGCAGCACCCGAGAGAAGATTGGTACGCACACGCTTGACCGACTGGCGGTTGAAGGAGGCGACCTTCCAGGCGTCGAACCGATCGCGCTGACCGGCCGACATGTGCTCCGTCAAGAGACTACAGCGGCGAGGGCAGAACGGGGGCGAGATTGAGCAAGCTGCGTGAGCGTCACCGCACGGGCACTCAGGCCCAGGCCACCATCCTGCCGGGCTGCTCGTCCGAGGCACACACGCACATCTGGTCTTCCTTGACTCGCTGGATTCGGCGCCGGACCTCGCCCTGCTGCTCGCCCTCGCCGCCCTCGCCGTCGCCGCCATCCAGCCGGGCGAGCTCATTCTCGTCGTCGACGACGTCGTCCTCGTCGTCCTCATCGTCCTTCTGGCCGCTCGGACCAGGCGTCGGGGCTGGCGTGCTGGGCCCGACCGTACCTCGACGCGAAGGTCCAGCAGCTGGGGTCGATGCTCGGGCCGAGCGAGTGCCGGCGGCGTGGTCGACCGAGGTGATGCTGTCCCTCCGCGCTCGGCTCTTGGCCTTGCCGCCTCCGCCGCCGCCGCCGCCGTCAGCTGGACCAAACCCGGCGCTCTCGGCAAAGTCGTCGAAGCCCATTGCGTTGGCCGACGGCGTCGACGGTCCGGCAGCGCTCGACTGCTGGCTGTCGCGCTTGCGCTTCTTGTAGGGCCCTCGCGAACCCTTGCCCTTGAGCGGCCGGCCGGTCGTCGAGTTGATCGAGACGGCCGGCGAGGGCGCGTCGTAGCCTCCCGCCGCCGGCGAGGGCGCTGGCGAGCCTCCGTACGGGTCGGGCGAGCCGTACGACATCGAGAACCTCGCGACAGATGTGGAGAGAGAGAGTGGACTTTGCAAGGTCACGGATAGCCGTTAGAGAGGCGGAGGCGGGCCCGAGGCCCTGCTAGCAGAGACGCGAACGGGCGGCCGGCGGCTCGACCGGCGCCGTGCCCCGAACCTCCATCAGCTCCGACTCTCGATACGACCGCCCCTCTCCTCCAAGACAGATTAGGAGCTCGAGCCCCGTAGAAGGAAGAGGAGCAGGAGCATCTTGAGCTCACTAGCTACGAGCAGTCGGTTTGAGGCTCTCGGCCTGCCATGACCGCCGTCAGTGTCTGCGCGTGTGGTGCGTGCCTTCTGTTTCGCGGTCGCGTCCCCCCTCCATGGGTGACCTTGACCTCAGCCCTGGAGATCCTCTTCTGACTTGTCGCACTTGCCTTCTTTTCTACCCGAAGGCTGCAACCGGCTGCTCGGGATGCCGGTGTCGGTAGGCCGCTTACTCTTACAGGTGCGTGGACCTTGCTTCGGAGCTCGGCAGGAAGCATTGACCGACCCGTCTCGCACTCCTGCCAGGCGCCGAGCTCGAGCCGTCGGCCTGGTACGCGACGCATGGCTCAGGTCGCCTACTCGCCAAGCCGCTCAATCCCGCCCGGCTCCTCGGCTGCGACCAGCTCCTCTTTCCCCGCCGCGGTCGCTTCAACATCGACTGTGATGAGCTCTGAAGCGGTTAGTAGAGAGGCAGCGCCTCCGCTCGGCGTTCGACGCTCCAAGCGTACCACGCCGCCGCCTCCTGCCGGACCCTCAACCTATAAAGTAGCCTTGTCTTCTCCAAAAGGGCGTCAAAAGCTGCCTCGATCGCACTCGCCGGAGCCGGGCGCTGGCGCAGACTCAACGGCGACCGGGACGAGTGGGCGCGGAGCCTTCGTACCGAGTCCCGGCCCGGGCAGCGCGCCAGCGGAGTCGTCGACCGGGCCGCTCGAGCTGTCGGCTCGAGCGAGGCAGGTCGAAGCGACGGAACGTCAGATCTCGGTCTACATCTCGCAGGCCAAGATCGAGGTCGAACGATACCGGCGCGAGATTGACGAGTACCCTCGCTCGCTCGCGGCCCGGCCGAGCCAGGAAGACGAGCGGCCGGATCACGAGACGCAAGTTCGGTACCTCCAGTGGTGGAGGACGACGGCCGCTCAGAAGGAGGAAGGCCTCCGCTATGCCCTTGAGCGCATGCAAGAGGCCTACGCGAACGGCATGCCAGTCGATGCGACCGTGTCCGGCGTCCTCTCTGTCGCCGTCAAGCACGCCGCCTTTTTGGCGTCCTTGTCGACGCCGGCGCTCGTCGAAGGCGGTCAAGACGGCCGGTCAGCGGCCGATCCGACCTCAGCTGACGGCGGTCCGCGCGTCATCGTTGAGCTGAAGGGCAGCATCATCGATCCTCTCGAGCTGCGGTCGCTGCGGGAGGGCTGGAGCGTTGCGAAGCAAGGGTCCAACATCCCCCTTCCGGCCAGGGTCATTCACCGACTGCAGGACGTCGTGCCGCACGAAGGTCGCCAGGTCGGCCTCTTGGATCGGATTCACCACATCCTCTCCAACGCGGGCCCATCGCTCCCGGCCGAGAAGAAGGCTGTCGCGCGGCGGTTCGCCCGCGCCGTGCAAGCCAGGGCGTCGCCCGACATCATCCAGCCCCACGCCACGGCCGGCGCCCGGGCGACGGCCGTCGAGCCGCTCGACCTCGACATCCTCGTCAGCCAGATTTTGTCGCCGGACCTCGACGCGCCAGACGTCCTCGCGGCGCTGTCAGCCTTGCTTCAGGTCCTCGTCGAGGCATTGCCTCCGGACGTCGTCCAACAGTCCCCCCTCCTGCGGCACAACGTCATCGCCACGCTCTTCCTTCGGTCGGCCGCACCCGACCTGGCCGTTGCTTGGCTGCTCGACGTACCGGCCCCGCCGGCTGCCGAGCGGGCGAGCTACAACGACACGTACCGCGTTCTCGCGGCGACGTTGGCCGTCGACTGGCCGGCCTTCCGGCAGGTGACCGAGGCGCTCCTGGGTAACCGGGCGCTCTGCGACGTCAACTCGCTCGCCCGCGTCGTCTTTCTCCAGGGCCTCATCCTCCGACACGACACGGTCCCCGACTTCTTTGAGGCGTTCGACTGGGCGTGCGCGGCGTTTGCCGAGGTCGACCTGGCGACGACCGACCCGAGGCTGGCCCTCCGAGTCTGTGCGGGCTACGCCGACGCCGTCCAGGCGCACGAGCTCAAACTCCGGCTCGAGTCGAGGCTCGAGCTCGTCGAAGCGGAGGATCTCAAACGGCGTCGGGCGCGCCCGACCGACAGTTTCGACTCTCATCTCCCGACGGTTGCGGACGCGACGACGACCGCTTCGGCCGACGCTCGATCACGGCTCCTGTCAGACTCGGAAGTTGTCAAGAAGTACAACGTCACGCTCGACCGGATCTTGCTCGAGAAGCTCCACGTCTCGACGGCATACGGAGGGCCGAGCGGCACGCTGCCGAAGATCGAGCCGCCGCGGGTCCAGCCGCAGGATGTCTGGTCGGCCACCATTGTCTCATCGCTGAGCGAGAGCTGGGCTCGCGTGTTTGCAGGCCGTACTCGGTCGCCGCCGCCAAAGCCGGCCACAGCGTCTGTCGGCCAAGTCGGGCCGGCGTTAGCTAGCAGTGCCCGTCAGCCTCCCGGCCCAAAGTCGACTCACGAGGCTGCTGCCAACAACCCCGGGCCCAACGACTCGATCGCAGGTCGAACGATGCCGGCATCGCCCACGGTCCCGGCCAGCAAGAGGCCTCCTCCGGCCCGGACAAGCCGTCCACCACCCCGCCCGCCTTCGCAGTCGAAGCTCGCTCCCTCCTTGACCTTCGCTCCAGAGAGAGTATCGGCTATCAAGAGGCGAGGCACGACGTCAACGCGGTCGGGAGGCGCCGGCGCTCCTGCTGTGGGGTTCACCAGGCACAAGCCGCCCGGGGGCAGGGAAAGGGGGAGGTTGGGCCGCCCCGATGCATGATCGCTCGGCGTAGCCTGATCAGATATTTTCCGTTCAGGTACTGCGGTAAGGTCATGAGAGAGACAGACGAAAGCTAGGAGGGCGAGCAGAGAGCGAAGCTCAGCCCTCATAGTCCTCCTCGCTCGCTTCCTCATCGTCCTCCTCGCCGTCGACGCTACCCTTGCCGGTCCAGTCGTAGGCCTCCTCGCTGGCGTCGTCCTCGTCCTCGGCCGCTTCGAGCTCGTCTTCGTCCGCCTCAGCCTCCTCATCCTCTTCGGCCTCCTCAGCCCCCTCAGTCTCTTCAGCCTTCTCGTGTTCAGCGACGGCCGGCGCCTCATCTCTCGGGGCGGCCGGAGCGCCGAAGCCGGCGAAGCCGGCAAAGGTGGGCGTCGCCGACTTGCTCCTGCCGAAGGACGGAATTGCAGCGGAGGTCAGCGAGGGCCGGCAACGAGGAAATGGAAGCCTGCGGGAGACGACGCACGCGGTGGTTGTGAAGGAGGGCGCGGTGCCGAAAGAGAAGGCCGACGGCTGCGCAAAGGTGCTCTTGGGCAGCGGCGGCGGCGGGCCAAACGAGAAGGACGACGCGGTCGCCGGCGCCTTGGCCGCCTCCTTGGGGGCAACGAACTTTGGTGCGCTCGCATGCGAGCTCGCCTTACCACGCCGGCGCGATCCGCTACCGGAATCGTGATCCTCACCGGGCGAGCTCAGGTCGAACGCGCCCGAGTCGAGCGTGCTGAATGCCGTCGGCGGGGGCGGCGTTCCAAACGACGAGAAGTTGAGCGGCGGCTGGGCGAGCTTGGACGTCGGCGCTTTCTTCTGGCCGACCTCGATCGGCGCCAGGCCACCGAAGCTGGACGGCAGGCCTCCAAACTTGGACGGCGGCGTCGCCAGGGAGCCCATCGTGAGCGGCGACTGCGCCGGGCCGGTGGCCCTGGGCCCCTCGACGGGCACAAACTTGCGCGGCGTCGCCAGCAGCGAGACCGGAGCTGATCGTGCTTCCGTGGCCGGAGCAGCCGTCGTGAGAGCCAGGGGATCGCTGTATCTCCGTGCGGCAGGGACGGGCTGTCGAAGGATCGTCGTAACAATGGGCGTCGGCCTGGCGTCTTGGAGGATCGACCGAGCCTGAGCCAGGTTGCGCTCCTCGTTGAGTGCCCGGGCGGCCAGAGAGGCAACCTTCTCCTGTCCGGCCGGCCGCGCGAGGGCAGCCCGGAGTGGCGATCTTGTCAGAGGTGCGGCCACGTCGTCGGTGATCGCAGAGCTTGAGCGCTGCTCCACCGGCGCCTGTCGCCGCCTCTGCGGAGGGGGCGAGGAGATCTGGGCCATGTCGAACCGGAGTGAGAGGTCGTCGATCTCGTACATGCGCTGGTTGATGGCCATGGTGATGTGCCGGATCGACCGCGAAATGGTGTCGAGGGTCGGAGCCTTGAGCGGCTGCACGCCACGCTTGGCCGTGAGCACGAGCTTGTGCAGGACCTGCATCTGCTCCTCCAGCTGCTCGATCCGCTTGCTGACCTCCCTCTGCTGGGCCTGCAGCCGCTGCTGCGTCTCGGCCGCCTCTGGTCCGAGCTGGCGCGAGCGCATGAGCTGGAAGAGATCCGCACGGCAGATCGGTCAGCCTCGCACCGACGCAATGCGGGCCGGCAGACGCCTACGCACCTCGACGACCTGGGGGTCGTGCCTGGCGCCAATGAAGCGGGCGGCCTCTTCGGCCTTGGTGTCCGCTGCAGGTCGAGCGTGAGCATGGCAAAAGTCAGCACTCGTGTCTCTCGACGTCAATATGGTCTGTGGTGGACTGACATTGCAGCATCAGGCTCTGGACCTCGAGGATCCGTTTGCGCAGCTGGAGGCCCTCCTCCTTGGCCTTGGTCGCACTCGTCTCCTTGGCTTTGATCTGCCTCGAGAGTGCAGCGAGGTCGCCGAGTGAGACTGAGGCGGCCGCCTCGAGGTCACCCTTAATGGCATGCGGCGTGCCAGCGTCCCGGAGGAACTGGTCGTGGTTGACCGCAGTCTCCTTGAGCTGGTGGGTCGCATCAAAGTCGCACACAGCGGGCAGAGAAGCAGAAGGTCAGCGGGGTCGCGAAAGAGGCAAGCCCAGGGCGGCCAAAACGCACGTCTTCGATCTCCTCGTTCGTCGCCAGGTAGGCTCGCAGGAATTGCCCTGCCAGGCCACCGATGTCGACGGCCTCCGACTCCTTGCGCGGCGGCTTCGGCTTGACCGGAGCACTGGCCATTGAGCTGCTGGAAGTCGGCTTTGAAGGAGGCGCAGAGGACGCCGAGCCAAAGGAAGGCGTCGACGCAAACGGCGGCGGCTTGCCGAGGCCAAGGGCCGATGGCTTCGCGACAGGGGCGGAGAAGGAACCGCTGCTTGCGGGTGGCTCCGCTTTGGCAGGCGGCGCGCCGAAGCCAAACGGCGAAGGCTTCGCTGAGCTCAAGGGCTTATCAGTCTCTCCGTGCGAAACCGGCTTGGCCCCGAACAGAGACGGCGCCGAGGTCGCTGGCGAAGCACCAAAGGGCGACGAGGTTGGCGCGCCAAACGTGGACTTGCCAGCAGGAGCAGCAAAGAGCGACGGAGCCGCAGGAGCCCCAAACGGCGAAGAAACTGCCTTCACTGCGACGCTCGAAGGCTCGCCGTTCTTGGGAGCAAAGAGGGACTGGCTGGCGGCTGGGGCGGCACCGAACGCAAAGGCGGGCTTGTCCTGGCCGGAGGTCGGCTTGGCGGCCTTTTCGGCCGGCTGCGAGGTCGACTTGTCCTCCTCCCTCGCCGGCACAGCGTCGTCGGAAGGCGCTGATATTGAGGGTGTGGGTGCGCTGAAAAGGGAAGACTCGACGGGCGCCGGCGCGCCCAAGAGCGGCGCCTTCGGGGGCAGTGCGCCGAAAAGGGACGATGTCGGCGGCGGCTTTGCAGGTGTCGTCGACGGCTCGCTGAGTGGCGACTTCGCCGTGTCGACACGGAAGCCGGCGCCAAATCCGGCGAAGGCGGCCTTGGGCTGCGCGGGCTCTTCGGTGGCAGGGCTAGCGAGCGGCGAGGAGATCTTGGGCGCAGACCCGAAGGGCGCGGTGCTGCCGAACGCAGAGCCGGCCGATCCGAATGCCGAGCTGGGAGCACGCTCAACGGCCGGGGGCGGTGCCGCTTCGACGCCCTTGGCGGCCGCCGTGTCCTTGCGGGACTCAGCTGCCTGCTGGCCAAAGCCGCTAGACGCCCCAAAAGGCAAGGCAGCAGCCTTTATCTCGCCGCCGAAGATACTCTTGCCGCCGTCGCTCGCCGCCGGACTCTTGGCTGCCGAGCCGAAACCGCCAAAGCCAGTCTGGCCGGCACCGGCCGTGAAGCCGCCGAAGCCACCGCCGGCGGGAGCCGTAATCGGCGCGATCTTAGGGCCCGTGATGGTCGAGGTCCCGAAGGCTGAGGTCGCGCCGAAACCCGAAGAGGACGGCGTCGACGCACCGAAGATCGGCGCCGGCGATCCGGAAGGGGAACCAACGTCTCCGAAGGGTGAGGTGGCCGACTTGGATGCCGAGGCGCCGAAGGCAGGAGAGCCAGAGGGCTTCGTTGACCCGAAGGCGCTGGGTTGGCCAAAGGCCGACGCCGTTGACCCAGGGGTCGCCATTGGGCTCGATGCGCTGACGAGCGAAGCTGTAGATGCCTCGCCCTTACCGCCGAAGAGACTCGATGTGGGCGCTGCCGTCGTCGCCTCTGGTGCCGGCCTCGCGGGAAGGCTTGCATCCGCCGGCTTCGGAGGGCTGGCCGGCGGCGTCGTAGCCGGGCTGTCGACCGTCTTTGACGGCGGCGAGGTGGTCGCAGATCCGGTCGCAGGGGCTTCAGACGACTCGGCCTTGGCAGGCTGCTGGTCCAAAGCAGAGTCCAGCGCCGAGCTAAAGCCAGAGAAGCCGTCTTGCTTAGTCGCACTCGACGGTTTGGGCGCCTCGAATGGAGCCGGTGTTGTTGGCGCGACGACCTGCCTATCCGTCGACGAGGGCTCCGAGGGCTTCTCAACCTCTGTCTTGGGCTCGACGGGCGCAGCCTCAGGCACGCCGGTTGTCGCAACTGGAGACTTGGGCGCGGGCTCCTTATCGGCGACGGCTGCCGCCGATGCGTCAACCGTAGTTGCCGGTGCAGGCGGAGTGATGTCAGAGGTTGAAGCCTTTGAGGGCGTCGAACCGAGACCGAGCGAGCCCAGGTCAAGTTCCGCTGCCGGCTTCGAGGGCAATTCGATGGGCGTTGCGACAGGCGAACCGGAAGGCGAGTTGGACGGAGAGGGCGAGGAAGAGCGCGAACGACTAGACTCCCCATCGGTCGACCCGCCGGGCGAGCGAGGGGGCGAGTTGTCCCGCGATGACGGCGAGCCGGAGCCCGATCGTGGACTGGAGGGCGGAGTCGACGCAGAGGCGAGCTCGATGACCTTTGCCTCGGTGGGCGAGGGGTGGCCCATGGGGACAAAAGCAGGCGGCGTCGATGGCTTGGCCGCCGCGCCAAAGGCAGAGGTAGCGCCGAAAGCCGAGGCGGGCGTGCCGAAAGCCGAGGTGGTGGGTGCCGGCGACGAGCCGCTCGTCGGCTTGGAGCCTTGGGTGCCGAACGGCGCGGAGGATCCGAAGGCCGTCGTCGCTGAGCCGAAGGCTGCTGATGAGCCAAAAGCTGTCGAAGGTGAGCTGCCGAACGCCGACGTTGAAGAGGACCCAAACGCACTCGACGCCCCGGCGCCAAAGGCGGAAGGCGAGCCGCCGAACGCAGACGTTGCGGGCGGCTTGGACGGGGTCGTCGTCGGCGAGCTGGAGCCAAAAGCGACACCACCGTCGTTGTTCTTCGCCTGCGGGCCGAAGCCAGCAAAGCCGCTTTTGGCGGGGCCCGCCGAGAAGCCACCAAAGCCTCCAAAGGCAGGGGCAGCGATGGGCGCGATCTTGGGCCCAGAGATGGACGAGGCGCCAAAGGCAGGCGTCGCTGCCGCGCCGAAAGCAGAAGCGGAGCCGAAAGCGGACGACCCCGAGGCAGGCGGCGTCGAGGCGGCAGGGGCTCCGAAAGCAGGCGAGTGTGGCTTTGCCGAGGCGCCAAAGGCGGAAGGGGCACCAAAGGCGGAAGGAGCGCCGAAAGTGGACGAGCCGAAGGCGGATGGGTTTGCGCCGGAAGAGGGCGCGACCGGCTGGCCGAACGCTGAGGGCGCACCGAAGGCCCCTCCAGCCGGCTTTGCTACGCCGCCGCCAAACGCGGGCATGCTACCGCTGAAGGCAGAGGGCGCGGCTGCCGAGCCGAAGGCCGAAATGGTAGTCTTTGAGGGAGCCGCACCGAAGGCCGACGTCGCGCCGAACGATGAGGTGGATCCGAAAGCAGGCGATGCGCCTGGTGTCGAGAGAGCGCCGAAGGGCGAGGCTGCAGGCGCGGCAGCTGGAGAAGAAGGGCTCGGCGCGGAGGGCTTGCCGAACGCTGACGGCGCACCAAAGGCGGAAGACGAGCCAAAGGCCGAGGGCGCGCCAAAGGCTGACGGCGCGCCGAAAGCGGATGAGCTGCCGAGAGTCGGCGCTGGCTGGACGGAGGGGGTCGCCGCCGCCGAAGGGCTGGCGGCCGGCGCCGTCGCAGCCGGCGCCCCGACCTTGACCATGCCCTCGTACGCGCCAGCCTCGGTGTTCCAGATCTCCCACACGGCGACGACGCCCTCGCTCGTCAAGGCGAGCAGCCTCGGCGCCGGCGGAAGATCGGGCAGCTCTTCCCCGCCCTCGAGCCCGCGCTTGAGCGGCTGCGTGCTGCGCAAGTCGAGCGCCATGCCGAGGAGGGAGACGTCGTCGCCGCCGGCCGTAAGCGGAAGCGACGGCGCCGAGGCCTCCTCGAGCGTGAGAAGCGCAAAGGGCGGGCCTGCCGAAAAGGCGCCGACGACCGGACTTGAGGCGGTGCCGAGGAAGCCGAGGTGCTTCTTGCCGCCCCAGGTGCCAAGCCAGGCGGCCTGCCGGGCCTCAGCCCGCTC
>Ga0308160_10005194_pt1 | contig 13675 bp, 15 predicted proteins | sample PhyFR1_FD_201036 | JGI IMG/M metagenome (GOLD analysis project Ga0308160, IMG submission 201036) | Phyllosphere microbial communities from UC Gill Tract Community Farm, Albany, California, United States - DLSLF.R1 | ecosystem: Host-associated > Plants > Phyllosphere > Unclassified | place: USA...
TCAGCCAAAGCTGCCTATCGGGCTGGGCGGAGCCTGCTGGCTCGAGGCCGTACCTTCTCGAGGTAGACTACGAAAGGGCAAAGATGTCCAATGTAGGGGTCAGTCGTGTTGGGAGTGGAGGTCGCGGGGAGGGAGACGGACGGAGGATGGCGGCCGTCTCGAAGACGGCAAAGTCGTTGCGGTTGGGGTCGACGAGGGCCGGGATGCGGCCGTTGGGGTTGATCTGACATGCGTGGACATAATCTCAGCCTGCGGTCGAGAGCAGGGACAAGCACGGCAGGCGGCGCCCTCACCTTGATGAACCAGTCCTCCTTCTGGGTGTTCTTCATGATGTCGATCGGCTTGAGGTCGTACTTGAAGCCCGGGTAGGCCGCCTTGAGCTCCTCGGCGAAGATGCTGACCTTGTGGCCGTTGGGCGTCGCAGCGGCTGAGAGAGAGCGATGCGCGCGATCAGGCGCCCAGCTGGGAGAGAGGTAGAGATCAAGGGAAGAAGGGGGACTGACTGTAGAGGACGAGGGGCTTCATGGTCGGGATGTCGACCTGGGTCGGGGCTGAGGAAGGCATGCTGGCAAAAGTGCGGCGGAGGCTGGCGGGCGGGCGCGTCAGCTGCCAGCTCTGGCGTGCGAGCAACGCCGTGTGCGGACCTGGCTGTCGTCGGGCGGGCGAGAGTGGCAGCACGGAGCATAGGGTAGGAGATGGGGCAAGGAGGGAGGAGGCCGAGCAGCCCCCCCTCGGCCTCCGCCGCCGCCCTTCGCCCGCCCGCCCGCCCGTCGCTCGATCGCCAGCGCCGGCCATGACGCGGCCTCGTCGGAGGGCGTCGTTGGAAGTCGGCCCCCGTTTCGTCCCTCCTCCTGCGCCTCGGCAGCAAGGGCCGCACAACGCGACACGGCTGCACGAGGAGGGCGCGCTCGGCCTTGCATCTGCTTTGGGGTCATCGATCCAAAGTCATCTGAGGCATCTCAGGGGTCGTCGTCCACCCGGCGACGAGCGAGAGCCGTCACGAGCGGGGTCACGACCGTCACGGTTCGGGGAAGGGGGTCGGTCTGACGCCGCGCCTTCGAGCGAGTCGACCCCGGCCATCAGCCTTCCTCTCCTTCGCCCTCTCTCCCTCCAAACCACCGTCGCGAAACCAACGGCAGATAGACATCGCGCCCGCCATGTCGATGATGCTCAAAACCGGCCTCAAGCTGTTCGAGACCCTGTCCGAGGGCAAGCCTCACGTGCGGCCTCTGGTCTCGTCAGCCGCACCCCGAGCGAACCCGCGTCCCATCGCTCGGGGCCCGAGCCGACTGCCCTTCCTAGCGCGATAGCCGAGCTGACCCTTGCGAGGTTTCTGCTTCCTCTGCCGGCCAGTCCTCCATCACCGACTGGGTCGACATCCTCACCGGCGACAACTATGCGCTGGATGAGCTCGACGGCGTCGCCGAGCTCGTCGAGGCCGTGTGCGTCCTTTTCTCCGCTGCTTCAGCCCTCGTCCTGCTCGTTTGACCAACGACGTTGCAGCGCTCAAGTCGGGTCGGCTGACCGTCTTCGTTTCCCATCTCTCGCTCCTTTGCGACTCTCTCCGCTTGTCCTGAATGGAACCGCCCTTGCTGCGTTGCCGCTCGACTCTCAACCCGTCTGCTGCACTCGCGCCCCTCGTCGTCCCCCCTTATCGGCGTGCTAATCCAGCGACATCCAGGGCGCGACCGGACCCGACGAGGCCTCGCGGGCGATCCGCAAGAAGCTCAAGTATGGCTCTGTCCACCGCCAGATCCGAGCCCTGACGCTCCTCAAGGCGCTCTCGGAGAACTCACGGACGTTCCCCAAGTCGTTTGCGAGCAGCCCGCAGCTGCTCGACCGGCTGCGCGAGACGGCGCGCGACTACCACACGGACCCGGACGTCAAGCGCCGGCTGATGGGCGTCCTCAAGGGCTGGAAGGTTCAGCACGACGAGGGCGACCGGGCCTTCTCTCGCGTCGCGGGCATGTGGGCCGAGCTCGGTGGCAGCGGCGCCAAACGGGTACGTGATCCTCTCGCCCTCCGAGGCCCTGTCGAGGGAGTCCACATCGGCCTGACGATCTTTCGCCCGGAATCTCGCGCAGGCTTCGACACTCCCGGTAGGCTCTGGAGGAGGTGGCGCCGCGTCGGCCTCGAAGCCGCCGACGACGCGTGATGAGGGCCTCTGGGACCACTCGTGGGATGTCTCCCCCGCTGCGGCGGCTGCCTCGCGTCAGTCGTCCAAGGCCGAGGAGGCTCAGCGACAGCTCGACGCCAGTGCCCGGCGGGCCGAAGCCGAGCGGGCCAAGCTCGTCAACGACGCTAAGGAGCGCGAGCGGCGCGAGATGGAGCGCCGTGAGCGCGAGCTGGCCGACCGCGAGGAGCGCGTCAAGCGTGAGGAGCGAATGCTGGCCGCCCGCAAGAAGAATGGCGGGTCGAGCGTCGCGGCTGGCTCGGGCGGGGCTAAAGCCAAGGCGATGCCGAAGCGGCCGCCGTTCAACTTCGAGAAGGAGAAGCCGGCGATCCTGAGCTCTGTGGCCGGAGCCTCGCAGGCGGCCAACAACCTCATCAACGCGATCCGGCTCGTCAACCGCGAGACCGAGTCAATCACGACCAATGCCCGCGTCCAAAAGTACCTCGAGGAGGCAAAGACGCTTCGCAAGCGCGTCATCCGCTACATCCAGCTCGTCGAGGACGAGGAGTACATTGGCACGCTGCTCTCGACCAACGAGACGATCATCACTGCTCTTCAGCTGTACGACAAGATGGCCAAGCCAGCGACGCACGACTCGGACGACGAGGCGCCGACGACGGCCCAGACGGTCAACCCCAACGAGGCCAAGACCGAGGAGGAGGCGCTCGGGCTCAAGATGGCAGCCCAGAGGCTCCAGGACGAGCGGGCGAGCGAGCTCGCAAAGCTGCAGGCGAAGCAGCGTCATGCGGTCGCGCGCGATCGGCTCCGGAGGGGCAACAGCGCGGTCGGCAGCATCGGCGGCGGCGGCGGCGACAACTCGTCGAGCGGCGCCACCGCCCACCCTGACCTCCAGGACCTCGACTTTGGCGGCTCGCGCGGTCCCCCTACCTCCGACGGCCGCTATGGCGCCGGAGCGGGCGCTGACACCGACGCCTACGGTCGGGGCACCAACGACTCGCTCTCCGACCTGTCCGACTACGACTCGTCCGACGACGACTACCGGCTCCGTTCGGCCGCGCAGTCGCGCCGGCAGTCGGTCGACCAGTCGTCGGCCTACAGCGCCGGCAACCAGGACGCGCCGTACGGCAACTTGCTTGACACGCCCGCGGCTGATGACCCGTTCGCGGACCCGTTCTTCCGCGAGGGTCCTGAGACGCCGATGGCCAAGGAGCGCAAGGAGTGGTACATCCCTTCTCTGTTGACCGCTTCCTTGGGCTCTATAGGATTGCTGACTAAAGCTCATCCATCCTTTCGCAACAGGACCTCGGTTTGAGATCTCTGCCCCCGAGCCAGATCACCGCCCTGGTTTGCTGCGATCGAGCTTGGCCCCGCCCTTCCCTCTTCCGTCCCTCCGCTGCGTCCCGCTTTGCTTCTCTCGGCTTTCCACCTAGTCCCCCTTTCCCACAACTCTGCCGTGACTCTCGCGCACTCTTCCGGACTCTGCAAAAGATGGATGATCGACTGGCAAACGTTGGTGGTTTGTCTCGGCTGAGCGCGAGCGGCAGTGTGTGTGTGTGTCCCTGCGCACTGCGCAGCGGCCTGCGGAGGGCTCTCGCGTACAGCCCATCTCCGTCCGTCCGTCCGACGTTGACATCGTTGATCGCCTCCGGATGAGTTTGCCCTCGTCAGGGCCTGCGTCCTTCACGACCAACGTCGCGCTCGGTCGTTCGCTCGCCCATCGAGGTTCGCTCCAGCTGCTTGCCCACCCGCCCTCGGTCCAGGGCGCCTTCAGCCTCTTCCTCCAGGCCGCGCAGACGTTCTCGCTCGCCGTCCGGCAGGCGTCGGGTGCCAGCGACAAGGCTGACGTCCAGCGCGAGCTCAAGGCGGCGCTCAGCAAGGCCGAGGCATGCAAGGCTGTCCTCAAGGCCAAGGAGCCAGAGGGCACCCTCCGTCGGCCGCTCGCACAGAGCCCGTGTGCGCCAGGTCAGCAGCAGCGCTGGCGAGGTCGACGCTCCACGCCTTTGTACAACGAAACAACTGACCCCCCACACGCCCGCCTCATGCTGTAGGGTCACAAGAGCTCGTCCTGCTTCAGTCGTCCAGCCTCGACAGCGCCTGGGGCAAGGTCGTGCTTCCACTGGCATCGCCCTTCCTCCCGCAGGCGCGCGCGTTACCGAACCCGGCCCTGCCCGCTTGGGCAGCCGGTGGCTCGTACGTCGTCGCCGGCAGCGGAAGCCACGGTCAGCTCTGGCGCAATGGCCTCAAGCCAGAAGACATCCAGCAGGATCGGATCGCCAACTGCAGCTTTGTCGCGAGCGTTCAGGTCATCGTCGGCTGGAACGAGCGCCACGGCCGGTCGAGAAGTCGGGTGCGTGCCTTGACGTAGTGATGGAGGGGCTGCGCGGTAGCAGCTGCTCGTTGGGAGGTAGGGAGGCAGGAGTCGCTCACTCGAGGCTGATCGAGAGAAGTCCCCGTCATCCCGCTCCAGAATCTGCTCGAGCCGCTTCTAACGCCAGCATCGGGCGATCCGTCAATCTACCGCTTGACACTTCACCTGAACGGCAGCCCTCGGACGGTCCACGTCGACGCGCTCCTGCCGGTCACGTCGTCCGGCGCGCCGCTTGGCGTCTCGGATGCCGGCGGATCTATCGCCGATGAAAGCCCTAGCAGCAAAGAAGGCTGGGGGCTCAGGCTGCTCGAGAAGGGCTGGATGACTCTGCGAGGTGGTTGGGACAGCGCAGGGTCCAACTCGAGCGTCGACCTCTTCGCCCTGATCGGCTGGATTCCTGAGGTCCTCCACCTGCGCGAGTACGTCGAGTCCCATCTCGTGTCAGATGCCTGCTGTGTTGCTGACTCGTCGCGATCAGCTTCGACTTCAAGCGCGAACAGGTTTGGACCCGTTTGAAGGCATCGTTCGAGAAGGGTTCGTCGCCGCCGTTCTGCGCATGATACGCCCGTCGCTGAGCGCTCCGATGATCTCCTTCACCCACCAGGCTCCGTGCTCATGACGCTCGGCACTGGCCGTTTGTCCAAGGCCCAGATCAGGGACACGGGCCTCATCGCACGGCACGACTATTCAGTGCTTCGTGCGCCCTGCCCGGGTGTGCGCCCGCTTCCATCTGTGAAAAAGTTCTGACGACGCCTTGTTTGGCCAGGTCTCGTCGAGGAGCAGGGCAAACGGCTAGTCCAAATACTCAACCCCTGGAAACGTAAGGCGCGCCTCCGAGCGGCCAGCACGGCGCGCGACGCATTGGCCGCCGTGCGTGGCCCGCTCGACAGCATCTCAGAGGACGAAGGCTGGTCGGCCGACTTGCGGTCGGCACTCGAAGTCGTCGGCGATGAACGTTGGTCCTGGCCGACAGCAGCGTGTCGCTTTCACTCACGAGGGCCTGATCGTTGCTCCACTCATCTCCCTCACAGGCGTCTTCAGCATGCCGTGGGAGGTCGTCGTTCAGGTGTTTGACGCCGCCTACCTGAACTGGGACCCAAGCATGTTCGGAACGGCAGTCGCCGTCCATTCGTGCGTCGCCCTTGGCCATGCTCCTTGCCTCTCCCTCAAGCGCTAATCTGGCCGCCTCACCTCTTGTCCTGCAGAACCTGGCCGATCAAACCCTCAGACACGGCCTCCTCGACCAGTCTCGGTGCGCCTTTGGTCGACCGCCACTACATCACATGTAGCTCGACTAATGAGTCTCTCTTGTTGCACTTATGCGTTCTGACAGCCTCTCCGCCTCGCTTTGAACTACGCGTGCGCGAGGCGCGGTCCGTCTGGCTGCTCCTCGAGCGGCATTTGACAGAGATCCGTCTGCCGGAAGGGCCGCCGTCACGCCACTTTGTCGGCGTCCGCATTTTTGAGTCGGAAGGTGTCGGCGGCGCCGATACGAACTCGCATACGGTAAGTCGAGCATTCACTCTGACTCCACAGCCGATGTGCTTGCTGAAAGTGACATTGCTTGCCTCTGCCAGGTTCTCACCGACAGCACCCTCCATCTCGTTAGTCAGCCGCGCTCGACAGATCTTCTGGTCTGGACGATGGCCTGACACCTCCACTCCCCTCTGCAGGTCAAGCTCAGCCCGTCCAGGCCGAAATCATCCTTCGCGGTCGTCCTACCTCGCGAGAGCGATGCGCCCGGCGAGGGTCGCTTCACCCTGACCGCCTTTGCCGCCGGTCCATCGGCACTCGAGCTTGCAGACCCTCCGCCGGACCTTCCGTACGCGACGACTGTCGAGGGCAGCTTTCTCGGCCGAACGGCGGGCGGCTCGCCGGCCTACCCGTCGTTCATCGACAATCCGATGTACGAGCTGACGATCCGGCCACCACCGGGCGGCACGGGTGCGCCTGCCTCCGCAACTCTGAAGGTGGCTCTGACGGTCAAACCGTCGCCGGATCAAGCGGTCGACCGCCGTGCCGTCGGCGTCAACGTCAAAGCTGTATGGCGTGCTAGTGGACGCGTCGTTGAGTCAGTCGATCAAACGCACCCGGCGCGATCTCAGACGCTAGACATACCTCCGGTACTGACGTCAAGCCTTTTCCCTTTGGGAAGCCTTGAGGCGGCCGACATCATTCTCGACTCGGGAAACTACCGACCCGATATGGTCCTCGTCAGCAAGACTAGCCTCCAGCCGGGTGCGTACACGCTCATCGCCTCGGCCGCAAGCCCGGTCGATGAGGCCGAGTTTGCGATCGACCTCCAATGCACGGCACCCGTTACGCTTCGGCCAATCCCGGCCGAAGGTGCTGGCCTCTTTCTGCGAACGGTCAACGGCTCGTGGTACGTTGTCCGGGCGCCACCTCCCGCCCCCTCTGCCGACAGGCTGCCGGAGGCTGATGTTACTTCGGGGCCTAACCATCTTTCCAGGACGGAGAGCACCTCGTACGGAAGCCCGACTTTTGGCAAGTACTGGCGCAATCCGACGAGCACGCTCCGTCTCCACAAGGACGCCGACGTCCTGTGAGAGCTACTCGTTCCGCGTCGTCTGAGAGCCGACACTGATGAGAGATCCTTCTGGTATCGCAACGTGCAGGGTCCGCCTCTGTACAGCCTCTAAGCCCGGCTCGACCGCACCCCCAGCCCGACTTCCGCTCAACGTAACCATCTTTGAGGCGCCGCCGTCCGCCTCCTCTGAGCGCTTGTCTACGTCAGCGGCCGTCCCTGCCGGACCCGAGCGGGCGACCTCGGGCCCGTATACGGACGCCGTTGCCGGGGCGGCAATCGGCCGCTTCAGGCTCGGCCGGGGCGAGTACCGCGTTGTCTGGTCGACATACGCGCCTGGGCTCAAGGGCGACTGGTCGCTCCGGATCTGGGCCGACAGCGTCTTCGACTGGGAGCGGCGGTCGGCGACTTGAGGCCCGGCAGCCCTATCTCTCTTCTTCGGTTCGCCTGACGAGCCAACCCCTAAAGCCGTCGAGACAAAACGGCGTGCTCGAGGGTCTTGCACAAACCATGGCGCAGTCGTCACAGCTCGCCGTCGAACGGCAGGAAGCCATCGCACGCCTCAGCTCCACAGCGGCAAGCGGTCCGACCCTCCCCGCTCCCAGCTGTCGACGACGACGACGACCTTTCGCTCGGCCCGCCACTGTAGTCCCAGACCAGCTCCTCGCCGGAGGCGATGTCGCGCGCGGCAAAGAAGGCGATTCGAGTTGTCGTCTGGTACGTCGGCACGCGGTGGATCGGGAGGGGCACGAGGTTGGGTGCGTGCGAGTGGTTCAGGAAGCGGCTGGTGCGAGAGGGTCGGCCGATCGATCAGCTTTTACGCTTCGCGAGCCTGGCGCGAAGAGAGAGCAAGACGAACCCGATCCCACCGATCCGTGTCGGGTCGATATGGATCGTCTCTCGGCCGCTCTCGCGCAGACTGAAGATGTAATTGCCCTGTCCTCGCTCGGCCTGGCGAGCCCAGCGCTGACGGGCCTCGGTCGTCGAAAGGAGCTCGCCGGCGTACGTGCAGATGAAGGAGCCCTTTGAGATGCCCTCCTGCGGGGCAAAGAGACCGAACTGGCCGAGCCGGGAATGACCGAGGAAGAGGTTCCTGAAGAGAGGCGCGCAATGCGTTAGCATTGGCTGCCCGTGAGCCTGATTGTTGAGTGGCGGGAGGGAGCGCACGGATACGATTCGCCCTGGGTGGGCCGATTGGCACACGCCGTTTCCAAATTGATTTCGGCGACTCTGATCGACAGCGGCGTTGACAGTGGCACCGGTGGTAGAGCTTCAGTTGCCGTCGTAACGCCCTCGATGACCGGCAACAGCAGCTCGACGCCCATTTGGCCGCCCGCTCTGCTCGGGCAGGGACAAGCGCAGCCAGGCCCACACTCTACGATCGGCAGATGCGGCGGATGTGGAAGACGTAGTATGGGCTGGGCTGGCTTGAGCCGGTCGAGTTCAGACCGTCGAAATGTGTTGGGGTCAGCAGAGCGAAGGAAGGTTGGTGTCCTAGGCGAAGGTTTGGCCGTCGATGGCAAGGAAGGCGGCGAGTGGGACCGACGACGATGATCGCCACGCAGGAGGCTTCCAGAGCAATCCGGCGTTTCTCCCTTCTCGTCTGGCATGTAGAAGTAGCCCTTTAGACGACGCACGCCCGACTCGATGAGTCAGGGACAGGAAGCAAGCGACGACGCGCAGGAGAAGGGTCCATTCCGGACGCACCGCGGCCTCGATACACTCGCAACCTTTAACGCCTCGATCCTCAACGCCGTTGACGAGTGTACAAGTCAAAGTCGCCCTTGCTTTTGCAGACCTTCGCCCACCGCTGCTGCCGCCGCTGTTGCCGAGGTCCGCGTGCGGAGATGAGTCGTAGAGCTGGACCGAACACGAGCAGCCTGCGCTAGGCTCGTAGGCTAGTCCGTCGCAGTCTGCATCGTCGTCGTCGTCGTCGTCACTCTGGTGAACGGAGGCGGAAGCCAAGGCCGAACCTGCCCCGCTGCTACTGCCGCTGCCGCTGCGGAGCAGATTGCGTCCCTCGTTGTCACTCGCCTTGAGGCGGAAGGTGGACAGGTTCTCGTTCGTGGGCCTTTGGAGCGGGACGGTGTCCTCCTCGAGGGGTCGGCCGTCAGACAGGCAGAGATCCGAAACGTACTGCCTTGCATGAGCGCAAATGAGCGGACGTGCAGGTAATCGTACGTGTGCGGGACAAGGGGGACAAAGACGGATGGCGATTCGTCAGCGATCCTGCTTCTAGATGCCCCCTTCCCTTCACTAAGTTCTCAAAAGCGCGCCCTCCTCTCACTAGAGCTCCCATTCTCTGCCCCGACCAAGCTCCTTCATATTCTCCTCTGATGGGCAGTGAGTGCAAAGGGACGGACGATATGCCAAGTCTTGAAGAGCTCGGCGAGGTCGGCCGGGCCGAGCGAGGGCATCGGCCAAAGAGGGAGCGTCCCTGGCCACCACAAAGGGTGGTTCCCCGCCGCTGCCGTCGGTTCTGCCTCTGCAGCGACTCCTTCCTGCCCGGGAGTGAGCTGTCGTCTTTGAGCCGATGACGCCGAGGTAGACGGCCACTGCTTGGCCTGGGGGCGGATGAGGCCGTTGGCTGTGAGCTCGACGGGCATGACCGACGGCAAGGACGAGCGTGAAGGCCCGATTCCTTCGATCCTCTAAAGCGGTCAGCGACCGGCTTTGACTCCTAGACAAAGACAAGACGCCGTCTGCGAGAGCGCTCCCGCGCGAAGGATAATGAGGCAGAGCGTCGTCGTCGTCGTCGGAGGGACAGATGCTCCTGCTAGCAGGCCGCGGCTCGCTCGAGCGGCGAGCGTTCGCGTAGCAGCAACGGCAGCCGAGCCTGCCAGAGCCTGGGCCCGCGAGCCACTCTCGCTCACGAACTGACCAGCGCCGAGAGTGCAGGGAACCGGGCAGTCGTAAGACGCCCGTCGGTCGGTCGAAAGAGGTGAGTCTTCGTCGTGCGACGTATCTCTGAGACTTGGGTATGGCCGGGCGCGGTCAAGATGTACGTTGCGCCCACGGCGCAGGTAAGGGGTTGTGAGTTCGCCAGTGGGACGATCAGCAGCGACGGTAGCGCAGGGGGACTAAGTAAGAGATGAACGGGAAGGACACGATCCTTTCCGTACGTACGGGCATGCAATTCTCCACCCTGTCCGTCTAGCAGTCGCTGCTGCTGCCGGCGAGCGTTCCTCGTTGAGTTTGGGCCGAGCCTCTCGACCCGCTGTCTCGCTCATGCCGGCCGCCTCGCACTCTGGATCGCCGCCCATGCCCGTGCCCTCACCTCGCCCTTACCGTCCCAATCAAGGTAGCATACCCACGCACACACACACACCCATACCCACACACGCACGGAGACAGGACGCAGCTCACTGCTCTCGGCAAACTCGTCGTCGTCGTCGTCTCCCGTCCAACACCGGCCGTCTCGCCGCGCCGTCTTCGTCTCGGCGCGCCTCCTCTTGCTGCCGCGGCGCGCGCGCGTCCATCTCTCGCCCGCGAGCTCGCCCTCGTCGCTCCCTCCGAACCCTCAACCGTTATCCTCCTCCGCCTACCTTCCTCTCCCTCCGTCTAGCCAGGCCAGCAACCCATAACAAGCGCGTGAGGACATGGGCTGCGGATCCTCCACGCCCGACAAGGGCGACCGCGATCGGTCGTACGCGATTGACAAGCAGATCGAGGAGGACTCGAAGAAGTTTCAGAAGGAGTGCAAGATCCTCCTGCTCGGTTCGTCCCGCCCGCTTGCTCTTCTTCCTACGCCGCTCGAGAGGGTCTTGCAACCCCTGCCGCGATCGGCGGACGCATCACTGTGCCTTCTGCGTTTGTCGACCCGCCCCTCGTCCAGCGGGCAGGCAGACGACGCGCCGCGACAGGCTCGGCCGACCTGCCTGCGGGCTTCGGGCCGTCCTCGTCAACCCCTCCCCCTCTACCCATCCCATCCACCTCCGCTTCCCTCGCGCTCAACTTGGGGCTGGTCTGCCCATATAGCGAGCGGGAGGCTGGTGCAAGGCCTTGGATGGTGCCGGTGGCACGGGAGGGCGCGGCCGAAGAGTGACGCCTCCCCAAGCGGCGGCCCAAGGAGCCGGGTGACAAGCGTCAAGGACAACCGGGTCCCGCTCTCGACTCGTCGCGTGCCGACGTCTATCGACTAGCCTGGCTTGAGCAGCAACGAGCATGCTCGTCGTTGCTGTCGAACTAGTGCCTGCTCGACCCGCCGACCCACGACTGCGTCCCTGGATTCCACCGCGAGGTCCTCGACTGACCCTTCCCTTGCAACCCCCTTTGCTGGCTCATAGGCTCGGGCGAGTCGGGCAAGAGCACGATCGTCAAGCAGATGAAAATCATCCACCAGAATGGGTACTCAAAGGACGAGCTTCTCATGTTCCGGTTGATTGTGTGCGTACTCTTCCTCTCGCACTCCCGTTCCACTTGAGCGTCGTTGGGTGAGGATCGTCGTTGGGCAGGCTGGTGCCAGGCATGTCACCTGCTGGGCAGCAGGGGAGCTGCTTCACCATTCTGCCAGCAGCTCGGCGGTTCGGCATGCGCGAGCGTGAGAGCGCGACTCTCCCTCGGTCTGAACCCCGCTCTGGCAGGCCGATCGGGTGGCGACGTCTGTCCGTGTGCCACCCCGCTAGGCGTCGCTGGCACGGCCGTCCTGTGCGGCGGGCGCTTGTCCCCGCTGCGCTGTCGGTGGCCACTTAGACTACGGGCAGAGGGACCCGGCCCGAAGAGCTTCCTGGCCCGCAAGCTAGGCATGAGCGGTGCTGGCTTGCTTTCAGCCCGAATCGCCAGCCTGGCCTCGCCTGGCGGTGTGTTTGACTCCTGAACATTGGGATTGCGCTCGGAGGCTAGAGAAGCCCCTCGTCCGAGCACTGTCGCGGTCGCCGGTCGCTCGCCCAGCGTAGAGATCCACTGGAAGGGGGAGGGGGGCGCGAGGGGCTCGGCGTCCCTTTCGGGGCTCCCGAGACGGCATGAGCGGCCCACAAACCGGGCGGAGTAGTCGTCTGGCAACGTCGGGGCGCCTGCGTCCTCTCATCTCGGGAAACAGGCTCAGACGCCTTTCCGATCGCTCGCATTGACTTTAGCCCTCAGGCCCCAGTTCTGCTCTCACACTTCCGTCAACTGACCTGTCGACTTGCTCTCGCACCGACCTGACTCGACCAGCTACAAGAACCTTGTCGACTCGGCCCAGGCGCTCGTCATGGCATGTCGCAAGATCGGCGTCGACCCTGAAGAGCCGGCCAACAGGGTTCGTTCCCCCCGTCTTTCCTTTGCTCCCTTTAACGGCTCGGTCCTAATGTCAGAGCCCCGCCTGACATCTCCTCGCGCCCTCTTATCTTCCGGCCGGCAGGTGTATGCCGACAAGATCCTCGACTATCGGATTGACGCCGAGTCGTCGCTCGTCCTGTCGCCCGAGATCGCAAAGGCAATCGAGTCGCTCTGGCAGGATCCTGTCATCGCCGACATCCTCAACAAGCACTCGAGCGAGTTTTACCTGATGGATTCGGCCACCTAGTGCGTGCTCTTTTGCCCTTCGTTACGCGTGAGCCAAGAAATCTAGTCGCTGACTCTTGCCTTCTTGCCGAATTGAAGCTTTTTTGGCGCGATCCAGCGGATAGGCGCGCCAGACTACATCCCAGACGAGAACGACGTCCTGCGCGCGCGTACAAAGACGACCGGCATCAGCGAGACGCGCTTCACGATGGGTCAGCTCAGCATACAGTGCGTTCCCGGCCCCTTTCGTTCGTCCCTCCCTTCCAGTAACGGCTCGCTCACTCGGCCCTCCTCGGTGTCTAGCATGTTTGACGTCGGCGGTCAGCGATCGGAACGCAAGAAGTGGATTGTGAGCCCTGCCTGACCTTGCCGTCTGACGTGCTTCGCCGGCGATGAATCCCGTCGCTGATCGCTCCCTCGTCCACCTTCTCGCAGCACTGCTTCGAGGCGGTGACGAGTATCATTTACTGTGTCGCTTTGAGCGAGTACGACCAGGTTCTGCTTGAGGAGAACGGCCAGGTGCGACTCCTTGGCTTCTGGCTTCTACACGACCTCGCAACCTGACTCACCTCGCTTGCCGACCGCCCCCCTCCCCCCCGCCACTTCTCCCGTCATTCAGAACCGCATGCAAGAGTCGCTCGTCCTCTTCGAGTCCGTCATCAACTCGCGCTGGTTCCTGCGGACCTCGGTCATCCTCTTCCTGAACAAGATTGACGTTTTCAAAGCCAAGCTGCCAAAGACGCCGCTCGAAAACTACTTTCCCGAGTACTCGGGCGGGCCCGACATCAATAAGGCGGCAAAGTACATCCTCTGGCGCTTCACGCAGACCAACAGGGCAAGACTGTCGGTCTACCCGCACCTGACCCAGGCAACCGACACGAGCAACGTGCGCACCCTCTCTCGTTCTCGCCGTTCGATCCAGACCGCGTGTCCTCGTCGGCTGACGGTCACCCGACCCCCCTCTCCCTCAACAGATCCGGCTCGTTTTCGCTGCCGTCAAGGAGACGATCCTTCAGAACGCCCTCCGCGACTCGGGCATCCTCTGAGCGACGACCTTCTGTCCGCCTGCTCGCGCGACTAGCCTTCCCTCGCCACCCCCTTTGGCCGCGCTTTCTTTCATTCATCCCCCCCTTCCTCATCTTCA
>Ga0308160_10005195_pt1 | contig 13672 bp, 11 predicted proteins | sample PhyFR1_FD_201036 | JGI IMG/M metagenome (GOLD analysis project Ga0308160, IMG submission 201036) | Phyllosphere microbial communities from UC Gill Tract Community Farm, Albany, California, United States - DLSLF.R1 | ecosystem: Host-associated > Plants > Phyllosphere > Unclassified | place: USA...
ACGGTCCGGCCGGTAAATGGCTGAAGGACCACGGCGTCATCAAGGCCGACTTCAACTCGTACGGCTCGCGCCGCGGCAACCACGAGATCATGATGCGCGGTACGTTCGCCAACGTGCGCATCAAGAACAAGATGATCCCGCCGAAGGCCGACGGTTCCGCGGTCGAAGGCGGCATCACGCTCCACCAGCCGAGCGGCGAACAGCTGTCGATCTACGACGCGGCCATGAAGTACATCGCGGAAGGCACCCCGACGATGATCTTCGCGGGCGAAGAGTACGGCACCGGCTCGTCGCGCGACTGGGCCGCCAAGGGCACCCAGCTGCTGGGCGTGAAGGCTGTGATCGCCCGTTCGTTCGAGCGCATCCACCGTTCGAACCTGGTCGGCATGGGCGTGCTGCCGCTGCAGTTCCTGGCCGACGACAGCGTCGAGACGCTGGGCATCACCGGCAACGAGACCTACGACCTGAAGGGCCTGGAAGGCGAGATCCGCCCGCAGATGCAGGCGACCCTCGTGATCCACCGCGCCGACGGCTCGACCAAGGAAACCTCGGTGCTGCTGCGCATCGACACGCCGATCGAAGTCGACTACTACAAGCATGGCGGCATCCTGCCGTTCGTGCTGCGTCAGCTGCTGGCGGCGTAATCCGCTGCCACCCTGCCCGCTTCACGGCGGGCGGGCGCATGCAAAAAGGGCCGGAACCCGTGCGGGTTCCGGCCCTTTTTATTGTTACCCCAAAAACCGTCGTCCCCGGACGGGCCGTCCAGCTTGGCGGGGACCCGAGTTCAAGCTTAACGCGACATTGGGCCCCTTCCTGCCCAGGGGCGACGGTAATGCGGCGGCGGTGAGATCCTACGTCTCCGCCCACATCCTGAGCAGGTTGTGATAATGCCCGGTCAGCGCCACCAGCTCCGCGCCGTCCCCGTGCCTGCCGCGCAGCGCCTGGATGTTCGTGTCCAGATCGAACAGCATGGCACGTTTCCAGTCGTCGCGCACCATGCTCTGCACCCACAGGAAGGACGCCACGCGCTCGCCGGACGTGACCGGCCGCACCTCGTGCACGCTGGTCGACGGGTAGACGATCGCGTCGCCCGCCGGCAGCTTCACCTCGTGTGCGCCGTACGTGTCGATCACGGTCAGCTCGCCGCCCTCGTACTCGTCCGGATCGCTCAGGAACACGGTGCACGACACGTCCGAACGCACGGCCGCGCCGCCGCGCTGGGCGCGGATGGCGCCGTCGACGTGGGCGCCATAATGCTCGCCGCCCGCGTAGCTGTTGAAGTACGGCGGCAGGATGCGCAGCGGCAGCACGCTGGAAAAGAACAGCGGGTTCGCCATCAGCGCGGCGCTGACGACCTGGCCCAGCTCGACGGCGGCCGGCGAGCCCTCGGCCAGCTGACGGTTGCGCTTGACCTGGGCGCCCTGCGTGCCGACGCTGGCGCGGCCGTCGATCCAGTCGGTGCTTGCCAGGCGCGCGCGCATGGCCTTCACCTGGTCCGGGCTCAGCACGCCCGGGATATGCAGCATCATGATGATCTTCCTTATGCAAAAAGCCCTTCCCGCCGGGTAGCGGGAAGGGCTCGTGATCCGATGACGGGCCTCAGAACTTGACGTTGGCCGTCAGCAGCGCCGAGCGGCCCGGCGCGACGCCGGCGTAGTGCGGCGACGACACCTTGTCGAAGTAGAACTTGTCGGTCAGGTTCTGCACGTTCAGCTGCAGCGAGATGTCGTTGCTGAAGGCGTAGCTGGCCATCGCGTCGACGCGGGTATAGCCCGGCGCCCACTTGTTGTTGTTGACGTTCGCGTACACCTTCGACATCGTGTTCACGCCCAGGCCGCCGGTGATGCGGTTGGTGAACGCGTACGTCGTCCACAGCGACGCGCTGTGGCGCGGCGTGGTCGGGAACGCGTTGCCGTTGTACGGCGAGACCACGTAGACCGGCTTCGCGGTCGTGCCGGTGTTCAGGTAGCCATTGTCGGCCACGATGCCGTGCAGGTACGTGTAGCCGCCGAATACGCTCCACAGCGACGTGATCTTGCCCGAGAAGCCCAGCTCGACGCCCTTCACTTCCTTGCGGCCGACGTTTTCCGTCGTGCCGTCCGGGGCGGTGACGCGGGCATTGCTCATCGTGCTCTTGAAGATGGCGCCGGTCAGCGACAGGCGGCCGCCCTGCAGCACGTCCCACTTGGTGCCCAGTTCGAAGTTGCGGCTGCGCTGCGGCTGCAGGTTCTGCACCTGCGCGGTCAGGCCGTCCAGGCCGTCCCCGCCGTCGTTGCCCGGCGGGGTCGCCGACGTGGCGTATGCCAGGTAGATGCTGCCGTTCGTGGCCGGCTTGTACACGAGGCCCGCCTGCCAGCTCCAGAAGCTGCTGTCGACCTGCGCCTTGGCGGCCGCGGTCGTCGCCGTCGGCAGCGTATTCAGGACGCTCTGGAAGTTGTCGTAGCGCGTTCCCAGGTTGGCCTGCCATTGCGGGGTGAACTCGACGGTGTCGAACGCGTAGGCCGACTTCGTCTTGGTGTGCACGTTCGTCAGGGCGCCCGACACGGCGCGGCTGTAGACCCACGGATCGTACGGATTCGGATTCACCAGCGTCGTGCAGTTGTACAGCGTGGCCGCGCCCGCGGTCGGGCACGTGAACGTGTTCGTCAGCGGGTTGTTCGTGCCCGGCGTGAAGATGTAGTTGCTGCGCTCGGTCGTTTCGCGGTCGAACTCGACGCCGGCGTTGTACGTGTTCTTCAGGCCGGCCGCGCGCAGCTCGCCCGACAGGCTCGTCACGTTGGCGAACGTGCGCGTCTCGGTGACGCGGGTATTGGCGCGGCGCCAGACGGTGCCGTACACGGTGGTATTGCCCTTGGAATCGTCAGGCTGCGTCCAGACGTAGTCGTTGTTCGACTTGCCGTAGCGCGTCACGTTGCGCAGCTCCGGGCCGCCGGCGAAGCGGTGGCGCAGGTCGATCGTCGCGATGTCGCTCTTGGTGTCGCGGAAGTCGCGGTTGGCGAGGCCGTAGAACGTCGAGCGGTCGACGGAGAACGGCTGGCCGTTGCCGTTCTTCGCGACGTTCGGACCGGTGGTGGCCGGATTATTGAACGGGATGCCCGTGTCCGGCGTCTCGTGCGAGGTCAGGTGATAGACGCTGACGATCGCCTGCGTCGCCCCCGTCAGGCCGAACGTGACGGTCGGCGCCACGCCCCAGCGGCTGCCGCCGACGACGTTCCGGCCCGGCACGTCGTTCTCGTGCGCCATCACGTTCAGGCGGAAGGCGCTGTCGCTGCCGATGTTGCGGTTGATGTCGCCGGTGATGCGGCGGTACTTGTCGCTGCCGATGCCGATCGTCGCACGGTTGAAATCGTACGCCTGCGCCGTCTTGGTGATCAGGTTGACGCCGCCGCCGGCCGACGCGCGGCCGCCCAGCGCCGAGTTCGGGCCTTTCACGACCTCGACCTGCTCGATGGCGAAGATCTCGCGCGACTGCGAACCGGCATCGCGGATGCCGTCGATGTAGGTGTCGGTCTGGGCGTTGTAGCCGCGGATGAACATGTTGTCGCCGACCGGATTGCCGCCCTCGGCGGCGCCGATGGTGATGCCCGGGACGGTGCGCAGCGCATCCGTCAGCGAGGTGGCGCCGGTCTGGGCGATGACCTCGGCCGGCACGATCGTGACGGATTTCGGCGTGTCGAGCAGCGGCGCGGTGAACTTGCTGTTGGCCGACTGGGCCTGCTGGTTGACGCCCGTCACCTGCACGGTCGGCAGGTTCGGGTCGGGGGTGATGTCCGGGCCGGCATGTGCGACGGCCGGCAGCGCCAGCGAGGCCAGCACGGCGAGTGCGGGCGCAGGCAGCGTGCGGGCATGTTTGCGGCTCTTGATGAAGGCGTTCGGGGTGGCGTTATTGTTGTTGGTCGTCATGGTGTGTGGGGGACCGTTCCGCCGGCGTCTCTCTGCGCTTGTTGGTCGGAACATTAATGAGAACGATTCGCATTATGATTCTGATTGATTCTTTTGACAAGCGCTACTGAACAATATCGTGGAAGATGCGGCATGGATGCCACGCCGGCGGCGCGGTCGGTCTTGCCGTCGTGTTGCTCGGGGTGTGGCCGAATCAACTACAATACGGGGGATAAGGGTTTATCATGGCCCCTGGAACACCCCTCGAAGAACACGAATTCATCCTTACCGAAGAGACTCCCCAAGCGTATGCGTCGCCCTTCCAAAGACTCACCCAAACTCTCGGCAGAAAGCCAGCGTCTCGTCAGCATCAGCAACGCCATCGTGCAGGCCGCCAGCCGCGTTGAAGAACGGACCTGGGAACGCAACCTCGATACCCAGCTGCAGAAGCTGCTCAAGACGAACCACCAGGACAGCATCGACGCCGCCCTCAACGTCCTGTTCAAGGGCGACCTCGCGGTGTACGACGTGCTGATGGACGGCGTCGAGGCGGTCAGCGAGTCCGCCCTGATGACCGAACAGGCGAAGGACGGTGCCGAGACCACCTGGCAGGCGCTGCTCGTGGCCGCGCCGATCCTCGCGTGGACACGCTTTTCGATCGCGTCCGGCACGATCCCCGGCGACATCCTGAACACGCTGACGGCGCATTTCTCGGGCCACCTGCTGGCCGAGAACACGAAACTGGCGATCGCGCCCACGCTGTACTCGATCGACCAGCTGCCGCGCACCCACGCCGAAACCTATGCGCTGACCCACAAGCTGGCCCAGGCCGCGCACAAGGGCTCGACGATCAAGCCGGCCGCGCCCGGCCCGGACACGTCGCAGTTCCTGGCCGACACGCGCTACCTGCTCGTGGCCGTCGTCGCGCCGCAGGGCGCGCCGCTGTTCCGCTGGCAGGAGCCGCAGCACCACGTCAATTTCGAAGCCGAACGCGACAACGCCCTCGAGCAATGGCGCGCCCAGGCCGGCCCGAACATCGCGCGCCTGCTGCCCGGCTGCGGCGTCGAGCTGCTGCTGCCGGAAGCGTACTACGTCGCCTGCCGCGAAGCGGACAAGCTGATCCGCCCGGTGTCGATCCGCGCCGCCGTGCACTATCTCACCAACACGCTGGGCGTCGAACCGAACGACCTGCGCGCCGTCGTCGCCGGCTTCGGCGAGGAAGAAAGCGACAACCAGGTCGACGAATACCGCGTCGGCTTCACCCTGCGCCAGTCGCCGGATGTCGTGTACGGCATCGTCTGGCCGCTGTACGGCCAGGAAGACGAGGATGGCACGCCGATGGAAGGCCCGGCCGGCGGCGGCGACCGCCCGCTCGCGCCGCTCGACGAGATCGTCAAGCACCTGAACGACGTCGGCATTGCCCACGTCAAGCGCATCGGCGAGCGCTACGTGGCCGAGTACTGCGACGACTGCGGCTCGCCGCTGTTCGCCGATCCGACCGGTGAACTCGTGCATGCCGAAATGCCGGAAGATACGCCGGCGGGGAACGAGCACTTCCACTGATCCGCGGCGCTCGGCGCCCGCACGACGAAGCCCGGCCCGGTTCACCCGGCCGGGCTTTTTTGTTGCGGATGCGGCCGACGCCGCACGCCGTGCAGGCAGCGACAGCGCGCCCGCGCGGCGCGCTGTGCGGCCGGCAGCGCTACCCGCAATCGGCTCCGGCCGTCCGCTACCGGCCGTCCGCGACCGGCCGTCGCGACCGACACTTCCCTCTAATTTCTCCGGTTGACGCTCCCCACTGCGGCGACTAAATTAGTTAACACGTTAACTAAATCGCCGCCACCATGGAACCCGTCACCATCCCCCTACCCGGTCCGGACGCGATCCAGGCCACCCTGTGGCACACCGCCGGCGACCGCGCCGTCGTGCTCGTGCACCCGGCCACCGCCGTCACCCAGCGCTTTTATGAGGCATTCGCGCACTACCTGCACGGCCTCGGCTTCACCGTACTGACCTACGATTACCGCGGCACGGGCCGCTCGCGCGGCGCCGACCTGCGCACGTGCACGGCCACGATGGCCGACTGGATGGAAGCCGACAACGGCGCCGTCACGCGCTGGGCCGCCGCGCGCTTTCCCGGCCGGCCACTGCTGGCGGTCGGGCACAGCGTGGGCGGCCATGCGATCGCGCTGTCGTCCGCGACGGACCTCCTGACGGCCGGGGTACTGGTCGCGTCGCATGCGGGCGTGACGCGCACGGTGCGCGGCGCCCTCGAGCGGGCCCGCGTGTGGTGCGTGATGCGCGTGCTGGCGCCCGTGCTGTGCCGCGTGCTCGGCTACATGCCGGGCCGCCGCATCGGCCTCGGCGAGGACCTGCCGCGCAGCGTGATGCTGCAATGGAGCCGCTGGACGACGTTGCCCGGCTACTTCCTGGACGATCCCGCCATGGACGCGCGCCGGCGCATGGCGCGCGTGCGGCTGCCGCTGCTCGCGCTGGGCTTTGCCGACGATCCGTGGGCCAATCCGCGCGCGATGGACATCCTGCTGGCGCCGCTCGTCAATGCCGGCCTGGAGCGGCGCGAGCTCGTCCCGCGCGACGCCGGCCTGGCCGCCATCGGCCACATGGGCTTCTTCCGGCGCCAGTGCGCCGACCGCGTCTGGCCGCACGTGGGCGACTGGCTGCTCGCGCGGTGTCCCGCGCACGAGGCCGCGCGATGACGGCGACGAGGCAGCCGCCGCGCTTCGTCTTCCTGCTGAACCGGGCGCAGAAGATCCTGGCGCGCTGGGTCGAGACGCGTCCGCAAGCGTGGGACGGCATCAGCTCGGCGCAGGCCGCGCTGCTGTTCTTTCTAGCGTCGAAGGAACAACCGGCCAGCATCGGCGACATCGCGAAGGCGCTGCAGGTGGCGCCGGCCGCCGTCACGAATTTGTCCAAGCGGATGCAGGCGCAGGCGTTGATCGAACGCGTGGACGACCCGGCCGACGCCCGCGTCACGCGCGTGCGCCTGACGAGCGCGGGCGAGGAAGCCAGCCGCCAGGCTCACTCCGTGCTGCGCACCCTGAACGCGCGCCTGACGGCCGGGTTTACACCGGACGAACTGGCCGTCGTCGCGCGCTGGCTGACGCAGGTTGCGGAACTGGAGCGGGACCTGCCGGGGGAGTAGGGTTGCGGGCTTGATGCGAGACCGTCGTTCCGGCATTGCCGGAAACGACTTCGGGCGCAGGCGGGAACCCGATTCGCGAGCGGACCGGCGGCCCATCGTACCTGGGCCCTGCCAGGCGGCCGACGGGGTCGGGGCGGGGTCTTACCTGGGCCCCTGCCTGCGCAGGGGCGAAGGTGCTACTTGCTCCCGCCTGCGCGGGGGCGACGGTGCGCAGGTGCCGGATCGGTTCGGACGCACCGTCACGACCGCGCCGCCAGCTCGGCCAGGTAGGCGTGGATCTGCGCGACGGCCGCCGCGCCCTCCCCGGCCGCCGCGGCGACGCGCTTGGTCGAGCCGGCCCGCAGGTCGCCCACGGCGAAGATGCCGTCGACGCTCGTCTCCAGGCTGCGCGCGCCGCGTTCCGGCCGCGCGTCCGCGCCCGTCAGCACGAAGCCCTTGTCGTCGAGCGCGACGCCGCAATCGTGCAGCCAGTCGCTGTTCGGATCGGCGCCGATGAACAGGAACAGCCGGCGCGCGGCGAAGTCGCGCTCGTCGCCGCCGTCGCGGCTGCGGCAGCGCACGCTCGTCAGGCCGCGCTCGTCCCCGGTGAGCCCGACGATTTCGCGCCGCACGTGCAGGTGGATGTTGGGCGTCGCGGCGATGCGCTCGATCAGGTAGCTCGACATCGTCGCCGCCAGGCCCGGCCCGCGCACCAGCATGTGCACCTCGGACGCGTGCGCCGCCAAGAACACGGCCGCCTGCCCCGCCGAATTGCCGCCGCCGACCAGTACGACCTGCTCGCCCCGGCACAGCCTGGCCTCGACCGGCGACGCCCAGTAGTACACGCCGCGGCCTTCGTATTGCGCGATGTCGGGCAGGTCCGGCTTGCGGTAGCGCGCGCCGGCCGCCAGCACGACGCTTTGCGCCTGCAGGCAGGTGCCGTCGTCCAGTTCGACCTTGAGCGGCCGCTCGTCGCACAGCAGGCGCGTGGCCGGCGCGGGAATCGCGACCTCGGCGCCGAACTTCAGCGCCTGCACGTACGAGCGCCCGGCCAGCGCGCGGCCGGTGATGCCGGTCGGGAAGCCGAGGAAGTTCTCGATGCGCGCGCTGGCGCCGGCCTGGCCGCCGTACGCGCGCTGGTCCAGCACCAGCACATGCAATCCTTCCGAAGCGGCATACACGGCCGTCGCCAGCCCGGCCGGGCCGGCGCCGACGACGAGCACGTCGAACACGGTCCCGCGCTCGATGCGTGGCAGGGTGCCGAGGCAGCGGCCCACTTCGGCCAGGGTCGGATTCTTCAACACGAAACCGTCCGGCAGCGCCACGAGCGGCCAGTCGGACGGATTGCGCCAGTGCTCGCGCACGAGCTCGGCCGCTTCCGGATCCGTCTCGGGATCGCGCCGCGTGTACGGATAGGCATTGCGCGACAGGAAGTTTTCAAGCTGGAACAGGCCGGCATGCGCCGTGGGACCGATCAGGATCGGGCCGCCCGGATGGTTGCTGATCAATTGCACGCGACGGAGGATGAACGCACGCATCAGGCGCTCGCCCAGGTCGGCCTCGGCGACGATCACGGCGCGCAGGCACTCGGCGTCGAGGACCAGCGCATCGAGTTCGCCGACCGCGACGCCGTCCGCGAGCGGCGGCCGTCCGGACAGTTGCGCCACCTCGCCGCTGAACTGGCCGGGCGCGTATTCCTGGACTTCGACGCGCTTGCCCAGGGCATCCGTGCGGCTGCACAGCAGGCGTCCAGACAGCACGACGACCATGCCCGGCGAATCGACGCAGGCCCGAAACACGGTGGCGCCGTCCGGCCAGCGGCGCTCGACGGCAAAGCGGCGCAGGCGGCGGATGTCGTCCGCCGAGAGGACGGGATAGATCTGGTGGCCACGCGTGGCCAGGTCGACGTCGGCACGCGCCTGCGTGTCGGGGCCGAAGGTTTCGGGAAGCAAGTCGGGATCGTGTTCGGACATGGCGGCCACCTCGTGGTTGGGTTAGCGATACGCGTGATATCGCATGCTAACCCGATCCGGGGCCGCCGTGACCTCTCGAAAGGCCGGGTCAGCGCGCCGGCAGCGCCGCGATCACGCGTTTCGCGAACTCGGCCGGGTTGCCCGCATGCCAGCGCCAGACGATGACGAGATCGTGTTCGGGCGACACCACGATGTCGTTGCTGCCGGCGCCGAGCGCCGCGAACGCCGTCGGCGGCAGGCCCGGCAGGTTCTTGCCCTGCGTGTTCAGCCACCACAGGTAGCCATAGTCCGGCCCGTGCGCGCTCGGCGCCAGCGCGGCCTTCACGTAGTCGGCCGGGACGATCTGGCGGCCGTTCCAGTTGCCGCCGCGCAGCCACAGGTAGCCGAAGCGCGCCATGTCCCACGAATCGATCCACATGCCGCCGCCCCAGCGCGTGCCGCCGCTGACGGACGGCACCAGCTTGCCGTTCAGGTCCGCGTAGCTGTTCGTGTACGGCACCCATTTCCAGTTGTGCGACGCGCCGATCGGGTCCATCACCTCGTCCCGGAACACCTCCGGCACGGGGCGGCCGAACACGCGCAGCAGCGACAGCGCGAAGCGGTTGATGCGCACGTCGTTGTATTCGTAGAACGTGCCCGGCGGCTGGAATGTGCGCGGCTTGCGTTCGCCGGCGCCGAACGCGTCGTGGCCGATGAAGTCGGCGTTCTTGCCCCACAGGCTGCCTTCCCACTCGGATTCCTGCTGCAGGTGGTGTTTCCACGTGATCGGGGCGTTGTGCGGCGACGCGTAGCCGCCGTCCTTGACGGTCTGGCCGACGGGCTGGTCGAGGTCGGCGATTTTGCCGTCGCGCAGCGCGATGCCGGCCACCGTCGACAGCATGCTCTTCGCGACCGAATACGTCGGGTCGACGAAATGGGTGTCGCCGAACTCCGCCACGACATAGCCCTTGTAGACGACGATGCCGTTGGTCGGCGCCCGCGTCGACGGCAGCGAGCCCAGCGGCTCGCCGAATGTGGCGCGCTGGTCGGAAAAGTCGCGCGCGCGCTCGGTCTCGTGCGCCTGCGCGTACGCGACGGCCTCGCGCAGCCTGACCGGGTCGACGCCGAGCTGCACGGGCGACATGTGCGTCCACTCGCCGGCCGGCGGGAAGTACATGGGCGCCGCCTTCGGCTTCGGGTGCGGACCGGCCCCGGCGGCCCCGGCGGGACCTGCGGCCGCGAGCGCGCCCAGCAGGCCCAGCGCCATCAACGCCATCGAGGCATGCGGGCGGCTCATGCCTCGTCCTTCCACTGCGCGTACGGCCGGCGGATCAGGCTGGAGTTGTAGTAGCGCTGGTCGCCGGTGACGTCGCGCCCGATCCAGTCCGGGGTCGCGAACGCCTCGTCCTCGGCCGCCAGCTCGATTTCCGCCACGACGAGGCCGGCGTTTTCGCCGAGGAATTCGTCCACTTCCCACGTGTGGCCCGCGTGCTCGATGCGGTGGCGGATCTTTTCGACCTGCGGCTGCTCGCACAGGCCGTCCAGCAGTTCGGTCGCCTCCGGCACGGGAATCTCGTACTCCCATTCGCCGCGCGTCGCGCCCGTCGATTTGCCCTTGATGGTGATGACGGCCCGCTCGCCTTCGATGCGCACGCGCACCGTGCGCACGGGGTCGGCCACGAGGTAGCCCTGGCGCATGGGCGTCGGGGTGCCCTGCCCGCGCCAGCCGTCGTTCGCCAGCAGGAACTTGCGTTCGATCTCGATACCCATGCGCTTCTCCTTGCGGTCGATGAGTCAGTCAGTCGGTCAGTCGGTCAGTCGTCCAGCGATTGCAGGATCGGCTGCAGCATGGCCGCGCCCAGCGCCGCGCTCCGGGCGCCGTTCCAGCCCGTGTACGCATCCGGCAGGTTGGCGTTGTCCTTGAACGGCATTTCCAGCGTCAGCGACAGGCACTTGAACGTGTGGCCGATGTACTTCGAGGCCAGGGTCAGCAGCTCTTCGTTGTACTTGCTGGCGGCGTAGCCGTAGACGTTCTGGAAGTCCGGGCTGGACGCCATGTAGCGCTCGATGAACGCGTTCTGCGCGGCCAGGCGCTCGGGCGTGAAGTCGGCCAGCATCTCGGAACCGGCCACGAAGTTGTACGGCAGCGCCTCGTCGCCGTGGATGTCGAAGAACATGTCGACGCCCGTCTCGTGGATCTTGTTCTTCACGCACAGCACTTCCGGGCTGCGCTCGGGCGACGGCGTCATCCATTCGCGGTTCAGGTTGGCGCCGGCGGCGTTCGTGCGCAGGTTGCCGCGCACCGAGCCGTCCGGGTTCATGTTCGGCACGATGTAGAACACGGCGCGCTGCAGCAGCTTGCGCGCGACCGGATTGGAATTGTCGAGCAGCGCATCCATCATGCCTTCGACGAACCACTCGGCCATCGTCTCGCCCGGATGCTGGCGCGCGATCACCCAGATCTTCTTCTCGGCCTGCGGGTCGCCGATCACGACCAGGTTCATGTCGCGGCCGTCGACGGTCGTGCCGATGTCGTGCACGCGCGCGATCGGGTTCTCCGCCACTTCGCCCAGCAGGCGCAGGTGGCGCTCCCACGTGTACGGCTCGAAATAAGCGTAGTAGACGCTGTCCAGTTCGGGGGTGTGGTTGACAGTCATCACCTGGCCGTCGAACGACGTCGGCACGCGGAACCAGTTCTCGGTGTCGTAGCTGGCCGCCACCTGGTAGCCTTCGAAGCCCTTCGGATACGTCGCCTCGCCCGCGTTCAGGAAGCGGATGGTGCAGGCCTGGCCGCGCGCGCCCTGCAGGCGGAAGTGGAACCACTGGTGGATGTCGGCGGCGGAATCCTTGCGCAGCTTGAGGTCGATCCGGCGCGGGTCGGTGGCATCGACGACGTCGATCGATCCGGAATCGAACAGCTGGCTGATCTTGATGGGCATGGGCGGGTCCTCGAAAAGCGTTCAAAGACCGCATGATAGCCGAGCCGGCGGCCGCCGGCCATGCCCGCCCCGCCGGGACGGCGGGATCGCGTGACTGCGCTTACGCGTCGAGGTCGATCAGATCCTTGCTGTACGCCAGCATGATCTGGCGCATCAGTTCGACGTTGCTGCGATCGAGCACGACCGTCAGGTCCGGCTTGCGGTCGAGGTTGTAGGTCATGCTGATCTTGCCCGGCAGGACCTTGCACTGCACGGTGAAGGCGCGCGGGATGTTCGGACTGTCCCAGTCCCACTGGCTGATCTGCGGCCCGGCGGGCGGCGGCTGCAGGTCCGGGTCCTGGTTGACGGGGAGATGCTTCAGGAGCCAGAACACGATCGAGGCCGGCACGAACACGGCGACGTCGCTCGCCCCCTGCGTGGAGAACTTGGTCAGCAACAGATTGCCGACCCGATCGCACGACATGGACATGCTCTTGACTTGACGGATGACCGCTGATTTCACGAAGAATTCCTATGGGCTGGTGGTGATGGAAAGCCCCGGGATTCTACCGCATCCGTTTTCGGAATTGTGTTAAAGAAATGCAAAACAGGGAGCCCGAGCTCCCCATCTCGACTGCGTGCAGGAGGACGGCGCCGCCACCGTCCCGCCTGCGTGCATGCCTGCTTGTTGCCTCTTGCTTATTGCTTGTTACCCTTGTTGCCGCTGCGCGAGCCCGACGACTGTGCGGACTGGCGGTTGCCGTGGCTCATGCTGCCGGCACGGCGTGCCTCCTCCGACGTGAACTCGTGGGCGGTGCCCTTCTGGTGGGCAGCCTTGCCGCCCTGGCTGGCGATCTGGCGCTGACGTTCCGGATCCATCGAAGCGAAACCGCGATTCTTGGTGCCGCCGCTCTGTTTGTTGCCTTGATTGCTGGATGCCATGATGTTCTCTCCTCGTTGCAGTGAAAACCGCCGCGTCCTGCGGCAGGCCTGCCGGTTCCATCGGATGCACCGATGAGTCCTCGGTCGGAAATCATCTTATGCATGGCTGAGGAAGGACACTATAGGAGCATTTCAGATGACCTTGTAGGACAACGAGAGACAGAAAATGCATCTCCGAAATTGTACTTCCGGTAGTAAACTACTCGTCAGTAATCCTCCTACATAGTCCTGCTGCTTCTTCCTATACTGGACACCGCCGCGAACGCGCATCATGCCCCTTCCAGCTCGAAAGGAGACGACCATGGACGCGAACCAACGCAGCGAAGCGAACAACCAGACGAACAACGGCGCCAACGAGAAATGGACGCCCGGGTCCGAGGGCGCCAGCGCCGACCGCGGCCAGCCGCTCGACCACACGTATCCCCAGGGCACCGGCGTGCAGCAGCAGGGCAACCAGCAGCGCGACATCATGGGGACGCAGCAGAGCGGCGCCGGCCCCGGCGCAGGGACAGGCGGCCCCGCGGGCGGCACGGGCGGCCGCGCCAACGACTACGACAGCGGCATCCCGGGCGGCTCGATGGAAACCCAGACCAACGGCGGCTCCGGCGCCGTGCAGGGCATCACGGACAGCCACCAGCGCCAGATGGAACAGAAATCCGGCGCCTACGGCCTGCTCGAACAACCGGTTGGCCAGCGCGACCGTCACCACGACGCCGGCGTCGACCTGAACCGCCAGCGCGACATGGGGCGCGACGCCGTACGCGGCAATCTGCCGTCGCAAAGCAGCGCGCAGCCCGACCTTCAAGGCGGCTCGCTGAGCGATTCGCGCGGTAACC
>Ga0308160_10005196_pt1 | contig 13672 bp, 17 predicted proteins | sample PhyFR1_FD_201036 | JGI IMG/M metagenome (GOLD analysis project Ga0308160, IMG submission 201036) | Phyllosphere microbial communities from UC Gill Tract Community Farm, Albany, California, United States - DLSLF.R1 | ecosystem: Host-associated > Plants > Phyllosphere > Unclassified | place: USA...
GGCGGCCTTCGTCTCTGGCGCGCGCAACTGGATGTACCTGCGCCGGTTCTGCGACATGGGCGAGGTCGGGCGCCTCGAGGGCCTGAGCGCATCGAGCGAGACGCGCATCACGCACATCTCGGCGCACTTCGAGTCGTTCGCTGCCTGTGCGTGTGCTCTCACTCGTCGCTCGCACGAGCTGGAGCCGGTGCTGACCCGTCACGAGCGCGCTCGCAGACTCGGTGCCGTCGTCGTCGGACCCGACGGGCTCGATCGTGCTCCTCGGCCGCAAGGACATGGACGACTCGGCAGCGCCCATCGTCGTTCCCGAGCTGCAGAACATCGGCGTCATCAAGTGCGTCCTCCTCTCCTCGAGCGCCTCGAGTCGGCGAACGTCCAGCTGACGCTCAACCTCTGCGCGCAGGATCGCGCACGGCGACTACCACAACCTCGCTCTCACCTCTTCTGGCGCGTCCCCCTCCCTCGCTCAGCTCTCTCCCGTACTGACGAGCGGCACCTGCAGGTCATCTTCTCGCCTGGGGCGCCTGGTCGGCCGGCGCTCTCGGCCTCGGCCACCCTCAGCTCGCCAACACGCCGCTCTCGTCCCCTTCCGCCGCTCCTCCCCCTCGAAACAGCCAGCAGCACCCGCGCCCCTACCCGATCCCGCAGCTCGGCGACGCGCCGCAGCAGCCGCAGCCGCACCCGCACTTCCCGGGCTTCCTCCCCGCCCGCCGCGCCGCGCCCGTTCAGCTCCCGCCCGAGCGCGTCGAGACACCGACGCGCGTGCGCTTCCACGGCGAGCTGCGCGGCGGGACCGAGACGGGTAGGGGCAAGTACGTGTACGCCGTGACGGCGAGCGGGTGGCACAGCGGGTGCCTCGCCGTCGAGGCGTCGTCCTCCTCGCCGTCTTCCTCCTCGACCTCGACGGCTCGCCCCGACGACGACGACGACGACGACGAGCAGCAGCATGAAGAGCCGATGATCCGCCTGCACCGCCGCGCGACGGCCGAGCAGGAGATGGCCGACCTCGCGCGTGCGGCCGACGAGGAGACGCTCAACGGCTCGAGGGGGTGGATGGGCCGGCTCGGGACGATGGGCCCCTTCAGGGTCGGGTTTGCCGGGCGGGGAGCGCGCGGTGGCGGCGGGCTGACGAGGGGTGGAGGGCGCGTCTGAGCGTGCGAGGCTCGAGCGAGGGAGCGCGAGCGGGGTCGGGGTCGGCGAGGCGGCGTCTGTCATGCGCAAGCGGTTTCTCCTGCTCGGTTTCTAGTTCCTGAGAGGCGCTTGCGCGAGTTGGCGGGCAGCTGGGGAAGCACGGCCGGTCGGCCATGCGCTCGCTCGAGACTTGTTGACCTTCTCAAGCCGCGCGTGCCGGACTGTGGGTCCGTAAGCTCGGCCTCGTCGCCGCTGCAGCTCTCAGCTCGTGACAGCTCTCGTTCCGCATGCAATGCATGACGCGCAAAGGAGCAGCGCAGTGCGCAGGAAGCGCTCGCGCTGCCGAGAGAAAGCGCTTTGACCGTGGGCGAGCGTCGGAAAATGACATTGCGAACTCGGCCGGCCCTGCGGATCCGGGTCGGCCTCGTCGTCGTCGTTTCCGCAGACGTACGCTTGCGTCAAGCTTCTGACTGGCTTTGGCGATCTGTGACGAGCTGAACTGGCTTCCACGCTGGACGAGGAGGTCTGAGCGACAGCCGGGACAAGCTCTCGAGCCTCTCTCGCCCGCTGCGGGCTGCGGTGAAGGACAGAGACAGCGAGACCCGCTTTGCAAGGTATGTACACAAAGAGACGGGGAAGCTGCAGAGTTGGTGCGAGAGCTGCGAGATGCGGTGGTAAGGTTGCGAGAAACGACAGAGAGAGAGGGGAAAGGGATGGGGGAGGGACGTGGCTATGTACGCGGGAGGGGGAGAGGGAAACCTATGTGCAGAACTAAGAGAGAGAGAGCCCGGAATCAAAGCGCTATGGACAGGATGGGAGGGGGAGACAAAGCGGAGAGGGGTGATGTCATGCAACGACGAGGACGACGACGGCGGCGGCGAGGCGTGCGTGCTGCAGGGTCGAGTGACGAGCGTTGTCGGGATCTCGACGGCGAGGTGGAGGTCAAGGCGGCTCAAGCCTGAGCCGGGTTGTGCTGGTCGAGCGCGTTCTTGCGCTCGAGGTCGACCTTGAAGCGGTCGAAGCGCGACGACGTGTACGAGTAGAGTCCCTCTGCATCACTCGACCTCGTCAGCTCGTCGTCACAGGCACGCAGGCCAGAGGATGAGAGAGAGGGACGCACGGCGGTAGCGGCGAAGGGCATCGAGCGTCTCGTCCTCCTCGTGCGCGAGGTCGTTGGTGCCCTCGGCGAGCTGGCCGACCGAGTCCTCGTAGCTCGCGCTGCGGTGCGACGTGCTGCGCTGCGCCGTGTTGAGCCCGCCGGCTGGCGAGGGGAGGGCGTGCGAGATGCCGCCGAACGAGCCGAGGGGCGAGGTCGAGAGCTTGGGCGAGGTCGAGTCGGTGCTCGACATGGAGCCCGAGCGGCCCTCGTCCTGGCTCGGCGGGATAGTGGTGGCGATGGCGTCGGTCGACCTGTGAGGGTAAGGCGCGGCGCGACGAGACGAGGGAGGGAGAGGAGATTGAGAAGGTCAGCTTCGTCGTTCGCGAGGGCCGCGCGGAGAGGGAGCGCGGACGCACATGGTGGCGGGAGGGGAGGGGGAGCTGTGCGTGTAGCTGGGTGCAGAGAGCGTCGCGAGTGTCGAAGGAGGAGAGCAGCGAGAGCGTGGGCGGCGCACAAAGTGCCAGCTCGCTCTCCCCGGACGACGTAATCGAGGCGGTCGACCGACCGACCGACCGACGACCGTCTTTCCCGGCGAGCGGGAGCGCGCTTCAGAGGCCTTCGAGAGCGTGACAGGAGTTATCGCCCCCGCGTCCAAGCCCTCGCGACAGCGTCAGGGCGGCCCAAACTTCGCTCGCAGCGCGCATCATCGCTCGACTTCCCCCTCGGCCACTCCCTCGCTCCTCTCATTCGCGAGAAATGAAGATCGCCGTGCGCGGTTTGACATCTGGTCATCCGCAGCAACGCTTCCACGCACAATGGCCAGTACATAGCCCGCGCTAAGCTCTCGCTCGTTCCATGCCGAGCGCGAGCTCTCGTCGCCTCCTGTCCGGCGCAAGCTCGCCGCAACGCCGACAACGACAAGAAGATCTGCCGGTTTGCCGCTCTCTGCACGAGCGTGCGCAGGCAGCCGCAGCGACGCTCAGGGAGAGGGCGATGCGCGGGGTCCGAGCGGCCAAGCTTGCGGGTCGCACGCTGACGAGCCTCGCTGCTCAGCGAAGCACGCTCTCGAGAGACGCTAAAGCTGAGGCAAGCAGTACTTGCTCGAGTGCGAAACTACAGCTCGCCCTCCTCGGCGGGACCGTCATCGTTGCCGGCGTTCTGCGGGCGGCTCGAAAAGGAGGGTCAGCGGCACGCTCGCGCTGCAGCGAGAGGGCCTCCTCGCCACTCGCCCCTCGTCAGCACGACGACGCAAGGTCGCTGAGCGGCGAGGACGAGCGGCGAGCAAGGCGCAGGAGAAGAGAAAGCGCACGCACCCGCATCACAACGTCCCCTCCCTCCTGCCCGGCCTCCTCGTCCAAGCGCGCCTTCTTCGCCCGCTCGCCGTTCTCGCCCTCCTCTCCCACACGCTTGCGCCCCTCGCCCGCCTCGCCGCCGCCGAGGAGCGCGCTGCTCGCGCGTCGCGAGCGACCCTCGCCCCGGTCCCGCTCGCGCTCGAGGTCGCGCTGCCGCTCGTACGCGCGGTCGCGCTCGGTGCGGTCTTGCTCGGCTGCTTCGCGCTCGGCGCGCTTTTCCTGCGAGGTGGAAGCGCGAGGAGGGAGGAGGGAGAGTGAGGGAAGGAAGGAAGGGGAGGGAGGAGATGCGGCAGTCAGCTTCGTTGACCTTGCTGGTGCTGCTCCCTGCTGAGGACCCCGACGACGTCGTCGAAGCAGCACGAGAGGGAGAGAGGGGAGAGAGAGCGAGACGCACCTTTGTCCGCTTGACGAACTTGTCCCACGCGCTCTTCCTCGCCTCGTCCTTGCCCTCGAGCGCCGTCCACTCCTTGCTCTCGACGACGTCCTCGCGCTGCACGACGGCGTCGTACTCGTCCTTGTCGACGTCGACCGGCGGGTCGTCAAGGCGCTTGAAGAGGTACCGCAGGTCGTCGACGGCGAGGCGCTGGGCCTTCTCGGCGCGCCGGCGGGCGTCGCGCGCGGCGCGTTGGGCGCGGTGGCGCAGCTGCGGGCGAGAAGGGCGGGACGTAGCGAGTCAGGACGCAGGCGCAGGGAGAAAGCTCGCATCGAGAGGAAGACGAGAAGGAAAGGGAGAGAGACGCACCGTCTCGAACGCCTCGTGGATCGCCTCCTCGCCGAGCTCCTTGACGCGCTCATCGCCCTCGACCGCCTTCCTGAACTCGTCCTCGGCCGTCTCCTCGCCGACCTCGACGCCGTGCCTCCTCGCGACGCCCTCGAGGAAGACGAGGCGCTCCTCGGCGGCGACGTCGAGGTCGTCGACGCGGTCCCAGAACAGGTCGAGCGGTGAAGACGAGCCGGGGAGGCCGAGGAGCGTGAGGTACCGCGGGTCGCGCGACACGAGCGGGTACACGGCCGACCAGGGCGTGCCGGCCGTGAGGTCCTTCGAGGCGACGAGCTCGTCGAGGAGAGCCTGCGGGGAGCGAGCGGCGAGTCAGCGTGTGCTCAGGATGCGCACAGGGTCCAAGAGATGCCAGAGAGAGAGGACGCACGTTGTAGTCGTCCCTCGCCTTGCGCCCGCGGCGCCGCTTGTCCTCGGCGATCCTCGCGCGCCCCTCGGCGAGCTCCTTCTCGGCGCGCTGCACCTCGTCCTCGTACACGGTCAAGAGGTCGATCGGCTCGATGCGCTGCAGCTCCGGGTCGCGGTGCCACTCGGGCGTGCGCATGACGAGCGCGCGCGCGTCGGCCCACCGGATCGGGCCGGCGAGGTCGAGCGCGAGCGACTGGAGGATGCTCGTCACCTTGTCCATGTTGCGGCCGCGCATCTCGCGCTTGCGGGTCTGCAGGACGAGCGAGTGGAAGCGGCGTCAGTCACGGTGTGCGCTGGAGGGAAGGGGGGAGAGAGGCGGAGGGAAGGGACGCACCTCCTCCTGGACGCGCAGCTTGGCGATGTACTCGCCGAACAGGATCTTGCGCTCGTCGTCGTTGCGCGGGAGGTCCCACACGTCCTTGCACTTGTCGCTCATGACGCGCGCGCCCCGCTCCCAGCTCCACCAGCTCTTGACGCCCTCCTCGAACCCGACGCCGCCGCCGACCTTGTCCAGGGCCTTGCCCCACTCCTTGCGGCACCGCGCGAGGCTCTCGTCGCGCTCGGCAGCCTCGCGCCGGTCGCGCTCGACGAGGAACTCCTCGAACGCGGCCTTGCGCTCCGAGAGCGTGTGGAGCGCGCGAAAGGCCGGGTCCGTGATGCACTCCTTCATGACGACCTCCCAGGTCCAGGTGCGGTCGACGCCGAGGCGCTCGAGCATGCCCTTGAACGCGCGCGACGCGTCGCCGAACGTCGAATAGACGGCTGGGCCGGAAGCCGTTGCTGCGCCGGCGCCGTTCGGGGCGGAGGGGGGCCCGAGCGAGGGGGACGAGGCGAAGGCAGGGCGCGGGGGGAGGCCGGCGGGCGAGTAGGCGCCGCCGGGTGCGACGAGGGCGCCGGTGAGGGCGGTGAGGGCGGGCGAGGAAGGGCCGGTCGGCGCGTTGGGCGGAGGGTTGGGCCGAGGAGGGGTCGGGGCGGCTTCCGAGGCGCGTCTGTTGGGCGCAGCGCGTCAGCATCTGCAGATCGGCAGTTGCGAGGGAGGAGGGAGGACGCACTTGAAGCGCTGGACGATGTCTGCGCGAGCGAGTGCGAGGAGTCAGTCGGTGCGCTCGACGGGTTCGAGGACGAGAGGGAGGGAGGAGCGAGGGAGGGACGGACCCGAGATGTCCGAGGGCATGTTCCAGGTCGTCTCCTTCGAGTCGCGGTGGACCCAGTACTTGCGGCCGTTGGTCTCGTACTCGTCCCAGGGGCACTTGTCGACCTCGAGCTCGAGCGGGGTCTTGAGGTCGCGGGGCTTTGTCCACGACGAGCCGTGCTGCGGATGGGACCAGTAGGGGCGGCCGTCTGCCTGGTTGACGTGGCGGGTCCATCCACTCGGGTGGGGGTGGGGCGAGGCCTGCAAGGGGGGAGGGAGGAGGCGAGTGAGCCGGTGCGAGTGGGGGCAAGGTTGGAGGAGGAGGAGAGGGCGAGGCGCACCATGGCTGGACGAGGCGAGAGCGGGAGAGGACGAGGCGCGAGGTGGCCGAGCTGTCGAGCACAAGCAGAAACAAGCACGAGCCGAGCGAGACGCAGCGGGCGACGGCGAGAGGGCGAGAGGGACGAGGACGACGACGACGAGAGGGACAGCTCGCCTCTCGCAGCCTCACACCGCTCAACAGCCTCGCTCTACCGCACCAGAGCACAGGCACACCCCTTCGCAAGCCTCAGCTCACCCTCGAGCACCACCACCAACCGCCCCCGCCCTCGTTCGACCCGCCGGCGGCTCTTCCCCTCCTCCTCCCTCGTCGTCCTCATCAGCCCCTCGACCGCCTCGCCCCCCGCCCCTCGCTCCGCCCTCCGTCTCTCAAGGCCCATCGCTCAGCCGAACCGCCTACCACAATGTCCAACGCCACCCAGCTCTCGGCAGAAGAGAGCGGCTGGCGCTTTGCCCAGTGCTTCGGCGACAAGGTGCGCCCGCTCTCCTCCCTCCCTCACCGTCTCGGTGGCCTGGTGTCTACTGCGCACCGTCTCCATGCTCGTGGACACTGTCACTGACTCGTGGCTGCACCGCAACAGGGCGAGGTCGAGGACATCACCGAAGCCGACATCATCTGTCAGTCCACCCCTCCTCCCTCCTCGTCTCGCTCGCTCGCCGCAGCGAGACCTTGGGCACGAGATCGCGCCTCGCACGCCTCAGGCCTGCTCCTGCTACGAGCGCGCTACCGAGCCGTCACGCATCCTTCCCCCTCCTCCGCTCACCCGCCTCCCGCACGCCGTGGTGGGGGCGCGCGGCCGAGCTCTCGTACCCCACACCGTCACCACCGCGTCGCCTACCAGCAAGCCGCACTCCCCTCGCAGTGCACGACCCGCTGACCTTGCCGCATCGTTGCCCGCCCGCAGCCTGCGTCGAGTTTGACCACACGGGCGACTACCTCGCGACGGGCGACAAGGGCGGCCGCGTCGTCCTGTTTGAGCGCAACGAGAACAAGAAGGGGTGCGAGTACAAGTTCTACACCGAGTTCCAGTCGCACGAGCCCGAGTTCGATTACCTCAAGTCGCTCGAGATCGAGGAGAAGATCAACAAGATCCGGTGGTGCAAGCGCCAGAACGCCGCCCACTTCCTCCTGTCGACCAACGGTGCGTCCCTCCCCCTCCTCTCGTACGTCTCCTCGGTACGCACGGGCTGACGTCGCGCACGCCCCGCCCGCAGACAAGACGATCAAGCTGTGGAAGGTGTTCGAGAAGTCGCTCAAGGTCGTCGCTGAGAACAACAGCTCGGCGGCCGCAGGGGGCAACGCGCCGTCGTCGCCTCCACCGGGCGGTGCCGCCGTCCCGGGCCTCTCGTCGTCGCTCGGCGGCTCGGGCGGCGGCGACAAGAACGGCGACGGCCTCGACCCGAACGGCGCGCCGTACCTGCGCCTGCCGCGCATGACGTACCACGACACGATCGTCGCCGCCGTGCCGCGCAAGGTGTACGCCAACGCGCACGCGTACCACATCAACTCGATCTCGATCAACTCGGACGGCGAGACGTACATGAGCGCCGACGACCTGCGCGTCAACCTCTGGAACCTCAACATCTCGGACCAGTCGTTCAGTGCGTCCTGCGTCCCCCTTCGTCTCGTTCACTCTCTTCCTCGAGAGCGGTGCGCTGACATCGAGCTGCGCGCGCCCGCAGACATCCTCGACATCAAGCCGGTCAACATGGAGGAGCTGACCGAGGTCATCACGGCGGCCGAGTTCCACCCGCTCCAGTGCAACCTCTTCTCGTACTCGTCGTCCAAGGGCACCGTCAAGCTCGCCGACATGCGCGAGCAGGCCCTGTGCGACAAGCACGCCAAGCGTGCGTTCTCCTCTCCCTCCTCCTCTCGTGCTCCCTCCCTCGCCTCGTCGCAGGCCTCGCAAGCTGACTCGCCCTCGGCCCGGTCCCCTCGCGCGCAGTCTTTGAGGAGGAGGAGGACCCGTCGTCCAAGTCGTTCTTCAGCGAGATCATCTCGAGCGTGTCGGACGTCAAGTTCTCCAAGGACGGCCGGTACCTCCTCTCGCGCGACTACCTCACGCTGCGCATCTGGGACATCAACATGGAGAGCAAGCCCGTCCAGACGATCAACGTGCACGACCACCTCCGGAGCAAGCTGTGCGACCTGTACGAGAACGACTGCATCTTCGACAAGTTCGAGTGCACGTTCTCGGGCGACGGCAAGTGCGTCCTCTTCCTTCCTCTCTCTCTCTTTCCCTCTTCCTCTCTTCCTTCTTCTTCGTCGAGCGCGCCTTGCTGACGACGCCTCCCTCCTCGGCTTCACTCGCTCGCAGGAGCGTCCTCTCGGGCTCGTACAACAACTACTTCCACATCTACGACACGGCGGGCACGCAGGACATTGTCCTCCAGGCCGACAAGTCGGCCTTCAAGGCCAAGAAGCTCGGCGGCAAGGGCAACAACGCAAAGGGCGGCGCGGGCGGCGCGGGCGCGGGCAAGAACGGCGCCGGCGGGGCTGGAGGCGCGGGCGCGGCGGGCAGCAAGAAGCCGCTCGTCGACACGGACAACATCGACTTCAACAAGAAGATCCTGCACGCGAGCTGGCACCCGCGCGAGAACACGGTGCGTTCCCTTTCTCTCCCTCGTCCTCCCTCCCTCGTCTTGAGGCCGAGGAGCTGACGCACGCCTCGCCCTGCTCGCCCCGCTCGCAGATCGCCATCGCAGCAACCAACAACCTGTACATCTGGGGCCACGGCTCGAGGAGCGGCGACGCAAGCACGCCGACACAGCGCACCGACCCGTCCTGAGCTGGCTCGGCCCGCTCGGTCCTCCTCCTCTCGCCCTCCCTTTCTCCAGCCTGGTAATCGTCGCGTCGTTCTTTCCGGCCCCCCTCTCTCTCTTCTCTCCTTGTCCAGTATCCTCTTCGTAGTTCTCCCTCTCCCTCACCGCCGCATTTTGCCCTCTCCTACTCTCTCTCTCTCTCTCCTCGCCCTCTCGAAGCTCAAGAATGACCCTGTCGAATCCCAAGCGCCAAGAATCACACTCTCTCGATGCTGCAGTCTCAGAGAACTCGATAGAGTAGTGCAGTGCAAGAGAGAGGTCTACGCCGTCCAGAGGCAGATCCGCCCGTCCTCGCCGCCCGTCACGACCGTTGCCGTCTGCGCACGGATCTCGAGCACGAGTCAGCTCCGCGCCCGCGAGGAGCAAGAGCAGACAGTGAGAGAGAAGCGAGCGCACCTCTGCATCGAGCTGAGCCGTCCTGACAATGTCGCGGTGGCCCTTGGTGCCGGGCGCGCGCTGGCTCGTCTTGCCCGACAGGACCTGCTCGAGGTACCAGTGCTGCGGGTCGGCCGTGTTGATGACGGCGACGTCGCCCCTGCGGTCGCGCGAGAGCTCGCCGTCAGTGAGAGCCTGAAGGACGAGAAGGAAAGAGGAGAGAGAGAGGGACGCACTCGATGGTGCCGGCGAGGAGGCACACGCCGCCAAGCGTCGCGTTGAACTCGGCGCCGATCAAGTAGTCGGTCCTCCAGGGCTGCAGCGCAACGTCGCGCACGTCGCCAAAGTCGACGACTTGGTCTTGCTGCGCGCGACGAGACAGGCGAGGTGCGAGTCAGCTGCGGGCTCTCGTCGAGCGAGCGAAAGAGCGAGAGAGCGAGAGAGCGAGGAGCGCACCTGCTCGGCGTCCCAGAACTGCATCGTCTCGATCGTCGTCGCGCCGTAGATGCCCTTGTGCTCGGCCTGAGCGTCCCTCGCGCCCGCCGACCCGCTCAGGGCCATCCACCCGGCGTGCGCGATGCTCGCGCCGAACTGGGCCGTCGTCAGGACGGCGTCATCCTCGTCTGCTATCCGGACGTCGTACGTGTTGACGAGGCCGTCGACCGAGCCGGACAGGAGGACGTGCGCGAGGGAAGGGGAAGGGTGGAACGAGAGCGAGGTGAGGTCGTCCGAGTGCGCCTCGGTGTAGGTGTGCTGAAGCGTGAGGGTGCGCAGGTCCCTGCGTGCGTGCGAGGCTGAGGTTAGTGTTGCGCGCAAGAAGGAGTCAGGAGAGAGACGGGCGACGCACCAGATGTCAATCATGGCCTCGTAGTCCGACACCTCGGTCCCAACGGCGAGGCACGAGCCGTCGCTGCTCTGCGACGCGCACAAGTACCCTGCCCTCCTCTTGCCTGCGTACACGATGTGCTTGTCAGTGAAGAGCTCCCCAGCAGGACGAGCGACGGTGGACGAGCAGGAACGCACCCTGGAGCTTGAACGCCTCGCGCGAGAGGTCCCTCGTGTCCCACCCGCTGACCGACCCGTCCTTAGCCGTGACAAAGAAGGCCGTCGAGTCCTTGCCCTGGCCCCTCGTGACGCTCGAGATGCCGCGCTGGGTGAGCGGCACCTTGCCGAGCGGTTCGAGGCCGCGGCCGAACGCGCGCAGCGTGTCGTCTGAGCCGGCAAAGAGGTAGCCCTGGGGCGTGGCGACGCTGTGGAGGACGTAGGGCGGGTTGGGGCCTCCTGCCGGGTCGAACGGGACTTGTGCGGCGAGGCGGAGAGGGCGAGACGAGGTCGAGGGGTGGAGGAGCGGGGGAGGAAGGCGGATGGCGGGAGGCATGGCTCGCTGGTGCAGTCGCAGCTGGTGCAAGAGCTGGATATGTGCGCTCGAGCTGGCGAGAGGGCGAGCGCGAGATGGGCGACGAGGAGAGGGAGCGGACGAGGCGGTGCTGGCTGAGCTTGAGGTGATGAAGCGCTCTCCGTCACAGGCCGCGCAGCCAGCTGTAGAAGCACAGCATCGACAGCTCACGAGTACACAAGCTCGCCGCGACGAGCACAGAGCGAGAAAGCCTTTGCAAAGACGACGAGGCGCCGACGACATCTCGTCGAGAGGTGAGGGTGAGGGGGAGACTACAGTGCGGGTACGACGACGAGACGACAGCGAGAACATGCAACAGGGTATAGGGAACGAGCGGCGAGAAAGATCTGCGAGGCGAGCGGCGGCGAGTCAGCCGGGTCCAAGTCGTCGAGCGGGAGGTGGAGCAGGGGAGCGACGCACCAGAAGTCGAGCAGGTCGTCGACGTTGATGGCGACCTGGCTCGCGAGCTCGATCTTGCTGCCCCTCTGGCGCGGCGTCTCGGCGTTGGCGGCGGCGGCGGCCGCCGCAGCGAGCGGGCCGCCCTTGGTCGGCGTCGCGGCGCCGCTGCCCGGGCCGGGCGTTTGCGGACGACTGCGAGGCAGAGAAGGCATAGCGTCAGCAGGCTGCGCGAGGAGCAAAGGCGGGAGAGTGAGAGAGGGAGAGAGGAACGCACCTGCTGTCGTAGTTGAGCCTCGGCATCGTCTTGACGCGCGCGCTCGGGTCGACCCGGACGTCCGTGTCGCCCCTCGCGAGCAGCTCGGCCTGCTTCCTCCTGAAGTCCTGCGCCTTGGCCTCGGCCCTGCGCACCTCTTCGCGGTTGTTGGCGCGGTTGCGCTCGTTGATCATGCGCGCACGGTCCTGCTCGGCGCCGGTCGGCGCGTCGAGCGCGGCGAGCTCCTTGGTGACGCGGTCGATCTCGGCCTGGTCACCGGCGGCGATGGCGTGGTCGCGCTGGATCTTGAGGCGCGTCTTGGCGCCCGGGCCGCGCTTCGAGGCGCCGCTCGCCTCGAGCTGCTTCTGGAGGTCCTCCTGCGAGACGGAGTGAGGGCGAGTCAGCTCGTGCGGGCGTGAGCGACGAGCGATGAGCGACGAGGACGCACCTCGGTGAGGATGTAGGTCGTGTGCTTGGCGAGCTGCGCCTTGATCTTGGTCGCGTCCTTGCTCGTCGGCGGCTCGGTCTTCTGCGCGCGGCACTGATGGAGGTAGTGGGCGTACTCGGCCTGTTGCGGTCGGCACAGAGTCAGCGGCCGCACTCGAGATGAGCTGATACTGGGGAAGAGGACGCACGTCGATGACAGGAGAGTTCGAGACGGAGGCCATGCTGAAGACGGCCTTGTCGGTGCCGATCGTGAGCTTGAGGTCGTGCTCGTTCATGCTCCCCTCGACGCGGTACGGCTCCTTGGCCTTCTTGAGGCCTGCGCGCGGAGGTTGTGGAACATCAGCGACTGCTTGAGCGAGAAAGAGAGCCGTAGGAGGGAGCGAGAGGGAGGGGACGCACCGGCCACCTGCGCGACGCGGTACTTGTTGCCGCCCCTCGGGTCGTCCTTGGACGGGCCGACCGTGATGCGCACGAACGCGCCGACGACCCACTCGCCGAACCACGACGCGCGGCACATCTCGGCGAGCTTGGCGCGCGTGAGGGTGATGTCGCGCAGCTCGCTCGGCCCGAGCGGCTCGGGCCCGGCCTTCTTGCCCTTCTTCTTGGCGGCGGCGGCGGCCTTGCTCGACGGAGCGGCGTCGTCGTCCGAGGTGGCGACGTCCATGTCGGACGAGGCCGACGACGAGGGCGACGCCTTGCGGTTCTTCTTGCGCCCGGGCTCCTCGTACTCGTCGTCGCTCGAGTCGGCCTGTTGCGGGCCCACCGTCAGCGTCGATGCTCGCCTGCAGTAGGTCGTGCATGTGTGAGAGAGGCAAAGGGGACGCACCTTGTCGCGCTTCTTGCCCTTCTCCGCCCTGCTCTTCTTCAGCTTCTCGAGGCCCTCGCTCTTGGTCTTGCTCGCGCCCGTCACCTTGCGCGACCGCGTCTCCCTCGCGCCGCCGTACTCGCTGCCGTCGTCCTCGTCGTCCTCGTCGTCGTCCTGGGCGCCGCCGCGGCGAGCGTCACTCGCGCGAGCGAGCTTGGCGACCTCGGCGCGCATAACGCGCTCATTGATCTCCTCCTTGCGCGTCGCGATGAAGTCCTCGCGCTCGAGCTCGGGGAGCTTGGAGATGCTGCGGGCGCGAGGAGGCAAGAGTCAGCCTCTGCCCGGCCCTCGTCACGCAGCGAGAGAAGGAGAGGAGAGGAGGCTCGACGCACCGGCTGCGCTCCGCCGAGTCCTTGTAGATGCCCTCGACCGGGTACGGGTTCTCGTCCGACGCCTTGCCCGCCGCCGCGCCGCCCTTGCCGCCGTCGTCCTCGTCGCTCTCGTCCTCGTCCGTGTCGACGCGCTCGGCGCTCTTGTGGCTCTTGCGGCGGCCGGCGCCGCGGCTCGTCGAGGCGGCGGGGGCGTCCGAGTCGCTCTGAGAGAGGTCCATGTCCGAGGCAGAGCCATCGCTGCGAGCACACGAGGTCGAGAGGAGGGAGGCGAGGCGGGTCAGTGACGAGGTCGAGGAGGGGGAGATGAGGAGCGCTCGCTGCGCGGAGAGCGAGCGAGGGGCGAGCGAGAGGGAGCAGGACGCACTCCGAGTCGGACGTGGCACGCTTGCGCCGGCTCTTGCTGCCCTTGGACGCCTTGGTGCGCTTCGACGACGCTGCGCCGCCGCCGGTCAGCCCGAGGAGCTCCTCCTCGAAGTCCATCGCTGTGCTGAGGTGTTGAGGGGCGAGGCTGGTGCGTGTGCTCAAGGTGACGAGAGTACGCTC
>Ga0308160_10005197_pt1 | contig 13666 bp, 15 predicted proteins | sample PhyFR1_FD_201036 | JGI IMG/M metagenome (GOLD analysis project Ga0308160, IMG submission 201036) | Phyllosphere microbial communities from UC Gill Tract Community Farm, Albany, California, United States - DLSLF.R1 | ecosystem: Host-associated > Plants > Phyllosphere > Unclassified | place: USA...
ACCCAGCGCAGCGCCGGCTGGGTCAGGCCGTTCGCGCCCCCCAGCAGCAGGAGCACGAAGAAGACGACGGCCAGAGGGATACGGGCGATCGTGATCGCATTCGGCAGCTGACGCGGAATGGCCATCAGTCGCGTCCCGTCAGGCCCCAGGCGTCCTCATCGGTCTCCGCCTCGACCTCGGGGAGCCCGCGGTACTGCGCCTCGAGCGGGTCCTCACCGTAGCGGTCGTCCGCGCCGCCGTAGGACGATGCCGGCACCGGGTCGGCAGGACGCGGCGGCAGTGCGGCCGCGGGCGCGGCCGCAGCGCTCGGAGCAGGGGCCGCCGCGCGCGCCGAGGGCGGATCCTCGCCGCGCAGCTTGGCCAGCACTCCAGCCAGCTGCTCGGGGGTGACCAGCACGTCGCGCGCCTTGGATCCCTCGGACGGGCCGACGATCTCGCGGGACTCGAGCAGATCCATGAGCCGCCCGGCCTTGGCGAAGCCGACGCGCAGTTTGCGCTGCAGCATCGACGTCGAGCCGAACTGCGAGGAGACGATGAGCTCGGCGGCGGCGAGGAGCAGCTCGAGGTCGTCGCCGATGTCCTCGTCGACCTCCTTCTTCTTGCCCTCGACGGCCTCGGCCACATCGGGCCGGTACTCCGGACGCGCCTGACCTGTGACGTGCTTGACGACCGCCTCGATCTCGCTCTCGTCGACCCAGGCACCCTGCAGGCGGAAGGGCTTGGAGGAACCCATCGGGGAGAACAGCGCGTCGCCCTGTCCGATCAGCTTGTCGGCGCCGGGGCTGTCCAGGATCACGCGGCTGTCGGTGACGCTGGTCACGGCGAACGCGAGGCGCGACGGCACGTTGGCCTTGATGAGGCCGGTCACGACGTCGACGCTGGGTCGCTGGGTCGCGAGCACGAGGTGGATGCCGCTCGCGCGGGCGAGCTGCGTGATGCGGACGATCGAGTCCTCGACATCGCGCGGGGCGACCATCATGAGGTCCGCGAGCTCATCGACCACGACCAGCAGGTAGGGGTACGGCTTGAGCACGCGTTCGCTGCCGGCAGGAACCACGACCTCGCCGGCGCGCACGGCGCGGTTGAAGTCGTCGATGTGGCGGAAGCCGAACGACGCGAGGTCGTCGTACCGCATGTCCATCTCCTTCACGACCCACTGCAGCGCCTCTGCGGCCTTCTTCGCGTTCGTGATGATGGGCGTGATGAGGTGCGGGACGCCGGCATAGCTCGTGAGCTCCACGCGCTTCGGGTCGATCAGCACCATGCGCACGTCGGCGGGGCGGGCGCGCATGAGCAGGCTCGTGATCATCGAGTTCACGAAGCTCGACTTACCGGATCCGGTCGATCCGGCCACCAGGAGGTGCGGCATCTTGGCGAGGTTGGCGAGGACGAAGTTCCCGCCGACGTCCTTGCCGACGCCGATCGTCAGCGGATGCGTGCTCTTCTGCGCCGCGGCCGAGCGCAGCACATCGCCGAGCGCGACGGTCTCGCGATCGGCGTTCGGGATCTCGATGCCGATCGCGCTCTTGCCCGGGATCGGCGACAGGATGCGCACGTCGTTCGACGCGACCGCATAGGCGAAGTTGTTGCTCAGCTGCAGGATCTTCTCGACCTTGACGCCGTGACCGACCTCGACCTCGTACTGCGTGACCGTCGGACCGCGCGAGAAGCCGGTCACCTTCGCATCGACGTTGAACTGCGTGAGCACGTTCGTGATCTGCTCGACCACGCGGTCGTTCGCCTCGGAGCGGGCCACCGCGGGCGGTCCCGCCTTCAGCGCACCCGGCGACGGGAGGATGTAGGGGGCGGCCGGCGCCTGCAGGCCGTCCTTGCCCGGGCCGTCGGTGCCGAACCCGTCGAATCCGGCCAGCTCGAGTTCGCCGGTGTCGCCGTCGTCGAGCAGCGCAGTGCTCTGCTGCTCGGCGAGGGAGTCGGCGACGGCGCGCACGTCGGTGAGCACCTCGGTGGCCGCGTCATAAGGATCCTCGTCCTTGATGACGGCCTGGTCGTACGCGGTCGCCTGCGCCACCGTGGGGGTGTCGTCCTGCGCCGTGAGCAGTTCGGTGAGGTCCTGCGAGCCGAGTCCGTCGTCCGGATCCTCTTCGCGTCCCGTCTTGTTGCGCCGCCACCAGGGCAGCACGTCCGGATCGTCGACCTTGTCGGCCTCGTCGACCGCCGCCGCATCCTCGGCGGGGGCGGCCTTCGGCGTGCGCTCGGCGTCGAACATCCACGCGTACAGGTCGCCCAGGCGCTGGCCGATGCGGTTCGGCGGCGTCTTGGTGAGGATCAGCACGCTGAGCGCCGCGAGCAGCGACAGCACGATGTAGGCCGGGACCGACGTCAGGTAGCTGAGGGGCTGGCCCAGCAGCCAGCCGAAGAGGCCACCGGCGGCGCTGAGCGCCACCATCCCCTGCTTCGGCTGCGGCATGCCGCCCGCGACGTGGCAGAAGCCGGCGAGCGTGATCACGAACAGCCCGAAACCGATCCCTATCCGCCCGTTGTCGTGCACGGAGGAGGGGTGCCGGAACAGCCATCCTGCCAGGAGCAGCAGCAGCACCGGCATGATGAACGCGGCCCGGCCGATCAGGGCGCCCACCGAGTAGGCGCTGATGTTGGTCGCGACCGTGTTGCCGATGAAGAACCACTCGTTCACGGCGCCCGCGACGGCGAGCAGCACGAGAAGGAACGGGAAGCCGTCGCGACGCTGATCCTTCTCCAGCGTCTCCAGGCCGAAGGCGCGGAAGAGCCCGCCCACGCCGTGCGCGAGGCCCGTCCAGGCGCGCGCGATCACCGGCGGCTTGTCGGGCTCGTCGACGTACTTCCTCGGGGCGGGCGCGGCCTTGGTCGAGCTGCGCGGCTTCGCCCCGGACGTGGAGCGACTGCGCGTCGAGGGCTTCTCGGCCGCGCTCTTGGTCGCATTCGAACTCCTGGGCATGCTCCCACGCTACGGCCGCACGCCGACAAAGGCCCGCAATGACGCGGCTTTCCGCGGAATTGCGGCCTCAGCCGGACTCAGGAGGCCTTCGCTCAGGCCTCGATGACGAGCGGGACGATCATCGGACGACGGCGCAGCTTCTGGTTGACCCATCGGCCGATCGTGCGGCGCACGATCTGCGACAGCGCGTGGCTGTCGCGCACCCCGTTCCCGGCCGCCTCCTTGAGCGCGGCGACGATCTTCGGCGCCACGTCGTCGAACACCGAGTCGTCCTCCGCGACGCCGCGGGCGTGGATCTCCGGTCCGGAGATGATCCGGCCGGTCGTGGAGTCGACCACGACGATGATGGACACGAAGCCCTCCTCGCCGAGGATCCGCCGGTCCTTCAGATCCGCGTCTGTGATCTCGCCGACCGTGGAGCCGTCGACGTACACGAAGCCGATGTCGAGCTGCCCCGCGACGCGGGCGACGCCGTCCTTGAGGTCGATCACGGTGCCGTTGGAGCCCAGGATCGTGCGCTCCTCCGGAATGCCGGTGTCCTGCGCGAGCTTGGCGTTCGCCATGAGGTGGCGGTACTCGCCGTGCACGGGGAGGACGTTCTTCGGCTTCAGGATGTTGTAGCAGTACAGCAGCTCGCCCGCCGCGGCGTGGCCGGAGACGTGCACCCGGGCGTTCGCCTTGTGCACGACGTTCGCGCCGAGCTTGGTCAGCCCGTCGATCACGCGGTAGACCGCGTTCTCGTTGCCCGGGATGAGGCTGGACGCCAGGATCACGGTGTCGCCGGGCCCCGGCTCGATCGCGTGGTCGAGGTTCGCCATCCGACTGAGCACGGCCATCGGCTCGCCCTGGGATCCGGTCGACATGTAGACGATCTGGTCCTCGGGGAGGTCGCGCGCCTTCTTGTAGTCGATGAGCACGCCGTCCGGCACCTTCAGGTAGCCGAGCTGCTCCGCGATCGTCATGTTGCGGACCATGCTGCGTCCGAGGAACGCCACCCGACGGCCGTGCGCGTGCGCGGCGTCGATGACCTGCTGCACGCGGTGCACGTGGCTCGAGAAGCTCGCGACGATGACACGGCGCGGCGCCTTGCCGATGACCTGGTCGAGCACGGGGCCGATCGAGCGCTCGGTCGGCGTGAATCCTGGCACGTCGGCGTTGGTCGAGTCGACGAGGAAGAGGTCGACGCCCTCCTCGCCGAGGCGCGAGAACGCGCGGAGGTCCGTGATGCGGCCGTCCAGCGGGAGCTGGTCCATCTTGAAGTCGCCGGTCGCGAGGACCATGCCCGCGGGGGTGCGGATCGCGACGGCGAGTGCGTCGGGGATCGAGTGGTTGACCGCGATGAACTCGAGGTCGAACGGGCCGACCTTCTCGCGCTGACCTTCCTTCACCGTGAGGGTGAAGGGCTTGATCCGGTGCTCCTTGAGCTTGGCCTCGACGAGCGCGAGGGTGAGGCCGGATCCGATCAGCGGGATGTCGCCCTTGAGTCGCAGCAGGTAGGGCACGGCGCCGATGTGATCCTCGTGGCCGTGCGTGAGCACGACGCCGACGATGTCGTCGAGGCGGTCCTTGATGGGCTCGAAGTCGGGCAGGATCAGATCGACGCCCGGCTGGTGCTCCTCGGGGAAGAGCACGCCGCAGTCGACGACGAGCAGCTTGCCGTCGTACTCGAAGACGGTCATGTTGCGGCCGACCTCCCCGAGTCCGCCCAGGGGCGTGACGCGCAGGGTGCCGGGGGCGAGAGCTTCGGGGTCGGCGAGGGGAATGTTCATGTGGTGCCTCCTAGGCGGGACGCGCTGCGCGTCCGAGGTTCGTGTCTCCCCTGCCGGTCAGGACCGGATCCGTCTGCGCGTTCCGCGCGGATCCGTCCCGTCCGGGTCCGATGCCCATCGGCCACGCCCTCATCGGGTCGTGCCGTGCACCTTGGGGAGTGCGCCGCCGGCGGCGGCATTGCGGTCGGGGCGGAAGTCGGAGAAGTCCGCGCCGGGGATGTCCTTGACGAGCGCCAGCTCGTCCTCGATGAGGGCGGCCTCCCACTCCTCCGGCCCCACCAGGGGCAGGCGGACGCGGGGGCTCGTGATGCGGCCGAGGCCGTGCAGGATGTACTTCGCCGACACCGTGCCCGGCACGTGCGTCATCGCGGCCCGGACGAGCGGCTCGAGGCGCTTGTGCTCGGCGGTGGCGGTGGCGAGGTCGCCGCGGTTCACCGCGTCGACGATCGCGCGGTACGGCGCCGAGGTGATGTTGGCCGTGACGCCGATGAGGCCGGTGGCGCCGATCGAGAGGTGCGGGAGCACGTTCGCGTCGTCGCCGGAGAAGTACATCAGGTCTGTCTGGTTGAGCACCCGGCTGACCTCGGAGAAGTCGCCCTTGGCGTCCTTCACCGCGAGGATGTTCGGGTGCTTGGCGAGACGGAGGATCGTCTCGTACTTGATCGGCACACCGGTGCGGCCAGGGATGTCGTAGAGGATCACCGGCAGGTCGGTGGCGTCGGCCACGAGCCGGAAGTGCGTGAGGATGCCCGCCTGGGTGGGCTTGTTGTAGTACGGCGTGACGATCATGATGCCGTCGGCGCCGGCCTTCTCGCTGGCCTTGTACAGCTCGATCGCGTGCGCGGTCTCATTGGATCCGCCGCCCGTGATGATCTTCGCGCGCCCCGCGGCGACGTCCTTGCCGACCTCGACGAGGCGCAGCTTCTCGGCGTCCGTGAGGGTCGAGGTCTCCCCCGTCGTCCCGGTGACGACGATGCCGTCTGCACCGTCCGAGATGACACGGTCGATGTGCTTCTCGACGGAGGGCCAGTCGACCTCGCCGTCGGCCGTCATCGGGGTGATGAGGGCGACGAGCACCTGTCCGAAGGGATTGCCCGTGTGCGTCATGCGTCCAGCGTAACGGTTCGGGCGATGCTCACGCTGTCGTCATGACGCGGATGACGTCGCCGCGGGCCAGATCCGCGCTGGGCTTCAGCAGCAGACCGGCGGCGGTGCCGACCGGCGCCTCGTCGGCCTTCTTGCGGAACATCTCGATGCCGATGATCGTGCTGGCACCGGTCTGAGTGGCTCCGCGGAGCACCACCACGCGGTCGCCCACGCGCATCGTGCCCGTCGTGGTCCTGCCCGTGGCGACCTGCCCGCGCCCGGTGATGGTGAAGACGTCCTCGACCACGAACTCCGCCGTTCCGACGCCGGTCGAGACCGTGCCGGCGACCGAGGCGATGCCCGTGCTCGGCGCGATCCCGGCAGCGGCCAGGCGCTCGGCCTCCTGCGCGTTGTACTGCCGGAGCATCTCGTTCGCGTCCTGCGGATCCTTCTTCTTCCCGAACCAGCCCATGCGTTCGAGCCTAGAGGGGGCGGCCGGTTAGGCTCGCGCACATGGCCTGGCAGACACGGGAATCGCGCATCGTCTACGACAACCGCTGGATCTCGGTGCGGGAGGATCAGGTCTCCGGACCCGCCGGCGACGGGATCTACGGCGTGGTCACCCTGAAGAACCCGGCCGTGTTCGTGGTCGCGATCGACGAGCAGGAACGTGTGTGCCTCGTCACGATCGACCGCTACACCACGGGGCGTTCGGTCGAGGTGCCGGCCGGAGGCTCGGACGGGGAGGATCCGCTCCTCGCCGCACAGCGCGAGCTGCGCGAGGAGACGGGCCTCGATGCGGACGAGTGGACGCCGATCGGCACCATGAACGCGCTCAACGGCGTGACCGTGGCGCCCGAGCACGTGTTCCTCGCCCGGGGCCTGCGCCAGGCTGCGGACAGTGCGCACACGCAGGCCGAGGAGGGCATCGACGAGATGGCGTGGGTGCCCTTCGCCGAGGCGCTCGCGATGATCGCCGACGGGCGGATCCGCGACGGCGAGACGATCGCCGCCCTCGCCTACGCCGGCATCAGGCTGGGCCGGTTCGCCTGAGCGGGGCCGCGCTGCGCCGGCGTTCCACCGCGCCGCGACCGGCATCAGTCGGGCCCGTCTCGCCGAGTGCAGGAGCGGTCGGCCATGTGCAGGAGCGCTGGCGTTCCGCCCGCCTCAGATCGCCGCTACCCCGCGGATCCGTCGCGCAGTTCGGACACTGATCCTGCATCCGGACGGCATCATCCTGCACTTAGCGAGACTGGAGAACGGCAAGACGTCCCTCGATCGCAGCGAGCACCAGATCCCAACGGAAGAGGATCATCGCGTAGTCGAAGCGCAACGTCTCATAACCCTGCGCAGCCGCCGCCGCGTCCCGCAGCAGATCCTTGTGCCGCTTCGAGGATCCTTCGTGGTTCTCCCGCCCGTCGGCCTCGAGGATGATGCGGCCGGCCAGGAGGAAGTCGACGCGCCCGACCCCGGCGATGTCCACCTGCGACTGCAGAGTGATCCCCCGCAGGTGCAACCGAAGACGAAGGAGAGACTCCAGCCCGCTGTCGGCCTGATCCGACGCGAAGTCGACGAGCCAGCGCATGGGCTCCGAGACACGAGAGCGCAGCGTCATCAGTCCGGCTTTCGGGACGAGCCCGAGTCGCAGCGCAGACTCCATCGCCGCGAAGAAGCCTTCCGACGTCCCGCAGACGGCGTACTGCACGAGCGCCAGCAGCACGTCGACGACCCCGAATGCGACGGGTCGATCTCCGACCTCGTGATGCGTCCGGCACCGGCACCCGGCATGTGCGTGCTGCCGTCCGGACGGTCCCATCCATACATGCAACGAGGGCGTGGGGCGGTGGTCGCGGTCGTCCGCGCCCGTCCGAGCGGGATGCTCGTCCGGGAGGACCCAGACGCCGTGCGCGCGCAGGGCCACCCCGCAGGCGACTTCGCCGCCATGGCGGGCCGCGCTGAGCACCTGCGGGTCCACGGCGGGCGTCGCGTACACGCCCTGCCGAACGCGGATCACGGCGCCGCGCGCCAGCGCGTGGTCGATCTCCGTCCGCGAGATGCCTCTCTCGAGAAGTTGGGAGCGACGGCCGATTCCGTCCAGCTCGTCGAGCACGCGTGCGATCTCTGACATGCCGGCAGAGCCTGCCGCATCGGCGCGGTTGAGATGGGCGTCATTGCACAATCGGGGGGAAACTCGGGAGCTCGCGCGGATGTGAGGAACGTTCCGGGTCTGATCGTGGCGACGAGGTCCCGCGCCGAATGCAGGACCGATCCTCCGGCTGCAGGATCAGACGCGGCACCACAGCCTCTTGCGCAGCCGAGGGACGCCGGATTCCGCGGAACCTTCCGCTCCGGCTGCCCGTGGCTCCTGCATGTGGAGAGAAGCTCCTGCATTTGGGCAGCCGCACCGCACCGACCGGCCGCGCGGGCACCCGGGGCGACCTACATGCGGCCGCGGCGGGCGATGCGCGTCGTGAGCGAACGCGGGACCAGGCGCGAACCGGCGACGATCGCCTTGTAGCGCAGCGAAGGGACCACGACGGATCGGCCCTGCGCGGCGGCGCGCAGGCCCTGGCGCACCACGAAGGGCGCGTCCAGCCACATGAACCGCGGCACCCCCTCCTGGCCCGCGCCGAGCCCCATCCGGGAGTGGAAGGTGGTGTGCACGAATCCGGGGCAGAGCGCGGTGACCGTGACGCCGTCGGCCGCGTACTCGCCGTTCGCCCAGCGGCTGAAGCCGATGAGCCACGCCTTGCACGCCGAGTACGTCGACCGCGAGATGAAGCCGGCGACCGAGGCGACGTTGATGATCCGCCCTCCGCGACCGCGCATCACACCGAGCGCGGCGTGCATGAGTCGCATCGGCGCCTCGACGTGCACGCGCAGGTGTCGCACCTCGTCTGCGATCTCGTTGTCGGCGAAGTGCAGCGGCAGCCCGAACCCGGCGTTGTTCACGAGCAGATCGATCGGGCGTTCGACATCGGCCACCCGCTGCGCCACGCGGTCGACGTCCTGCTCCTCGGCGAGATCGGCGACGAGCACCTCCACGGCGACGCCGTGACTCGCGCGGAGCTCCGCGGCGAGCACCTGCAGCGCGTCCTCGGAGCGGGCGACCAGCACGAGATCCGCTCCCCGCTCGGCGAGCTGGCGGGCGAACTCGGCGCCGAGCCCGGCGCTGGCGCCGGTGATGAGAGCGGTGGGCATGCGGATCCTCCAGTCGGAAGCGGACGACGCGGTCAGCGTTGGTAGCCCAGGAAGCGGAAGCGGACCCCGGTCCTGCTGGTCTGCCACTCCCCCTCCGAGACGAGTCGGAAGCCCTCGCGCGGCGGGGCGAAGGCGTCGCCGGGGACGTCCAGGTCGAGCTCGGTCACCTCGAGGCGGTCGGCATCGCCGATCACCTCGCGGAAGATCTCTCCGCCGCCGATCACCCAGGCCTCGTCGAGGCCGGCGAGCGCGTCGGCGATCGATCCCGCGGTCCGCGTGCCATCGGCGGACCAGTCGACCTGTCGCGTGATCACGATGTTCTCGCGCCCGGGAAGCGGCCTGAACCGCTCGGGGAGCGACTCCCAGGTGCGGCGCCCCATAACCACGGGCGCGCCCAGGGTGACCTCCTTGAAGTGCGCGAGATCCTCCGGCACATGCCAGGGCATCGTTCCGCCGGCTCCGATCACTCCGCCGTGCGCCTCTGCCCAGACCAGCCCGATCCGGGTCATACCGCGACCGCTGCCCGGATCGCCGGGTGGTGCTGATAGTCCTCGACCGCGAAGTCCTCGTAGGCGTAGTCGAAGATCGACTCCGGCTTGCGCGTGATCCGCAGGGTCGGGTACGGGTACGGCTCGCGCGTGAGCTGCTCCCGCACCTGCTCGAGGTGGTTGTCGTAGATGTGGCAGTCGCCGCCCGTCCACACGAAGTCGCCGGGCTCGAGACCGGTCTGCTGCGCCACCATCAGAGTGAGCAGCGCGTAGGACGCGATGTTGAACGGCACGCCGAGGAACAGGTCGGCACTGCGCTGGTAGAGCTGGCACGACAGCTTGCCGTCGGCCACATAGAACTGGAACAGCGCGTGGCAGGGGGCGAGGGCCATGTTCGGGATGTCCGCCGGGTTCCACGCGGACACGATGATGCGGCGCGAATCGGGCGAGTTCCGGATCTGGTCGATCACCTGCTGCAGCTGGTCGATGTGGCCGCCGTCCGGCGTGGGCCAGGAGCGCCACTGCACGCCGTAGACGGGGCCGAGGTCGCCGTCGGCGTCCGCCCACTCGTCCCAGATCGTGACGCCGTTCTCCTGCAGCCACTTCACGTTCGAGTCGCCGCGCAGGAACCAGAGCAGCTCGTACGCGATGGACTTGAAGTGCACGCGCTTGGTCGTGATGAGCGGGAAGCCCTGAGACAGGTCGAATCGGATCTGCCGGCCGAACACGCTGGTCGTGCCCGTGCCGGTGCGATCGTCCTTGTGCGTGCCGCTCGCCAGCACGTCGCGGAGCAGGTCTTCGTACGGCGTGGGGATCGCGGCGCTCATGCGTTTCAGCGTACCGGCGGCGACCGACGCTCGGGCCCTTCGACAGGCTCAGGGACCGATACGCACGATCGCACGCTGACTCGAACCGACATATCCGCCCGCGCCTCCGCGGACGGACGTAGCCTCGGAACATGTCCCTGCCGATCGCCATCGCCGTGGTCGCCGCGCTGCTCGCGGTGACCGTGCTCGCCGGCGTGCTGCTGCGGCGCAGGGACGGCCGCGCGGTGACGGTGCACGGCGACCGGCATGTGGATCCGGCCGACCTCATGCGACCGCTGGGAGCGCACGCGACCCTGGTGCAGTTCAGCACCGAGTTCTGCGCGCGTTGCCCGCAGGTGCGACGCATGCTGGGAGCCGTCGCCGCCGAGCGCACAGGCGTCGTTCACGCCGAGGTCGATCTCACCTCTCGCGCCGACCTCGCCGCGCGGTACAAGGTGCTCTCCACGCCGACGACACTGATCGTCGATCCCGAGGGCCGGATCCGTTCCCGCTTCACCGGCGTCCCCACCCGGGCCGCCGTGCTCTCGGCGCTCGACGGCGCCGACCACGTCAAGGAGGCCACCGCATGACTGCTCCCGCCGGCATCGACCCCCGCGGCCCGCGTTTCGCGGCGTGGATCACATCCGCCCTGCTGCTCGTCGCCACCGTGCTCGGACTGACCTCGGGGCCTTCGCCCACCTCGATCTCCTTCGGCTGGTTCGCCTACCAGCCGCTCGCGGACGCCACGTTCGCGTCGGGCGACTTCGCCTTCATCGCCGGACGCCCGTTCTGGGTTCAGGTCCTGCTGCTCCGCGCCGGCCAGCCCGCGTTCCTGCTCACCCTCGTGATCGCGCTGCTCTTCCTCTGGGGCGTGCTCTCGCCGCGCACCCAGCCATGGAGCCTGGTGTTCCGCACTCTCGTGCGCCCGCGCCTCGCACCGCCCCGCGAGCTGGAGGATCCGCGCCCGCCGCGCTTCGCCCAGGGCGTCGGCCTGTTCGTCGTGACCGTCGGGCTCGTCCTGCATCTGCTCGGCGTGCCCTGGGCGCTGCCGATCGCGACGGCGATGGCGTTCGTCGCCGCCTTCCTGAACGCCGCGTTCGGTCTGTGCCTGGGCTGCCAGCTCTACCTGCTGCTGCAGCGGGCCGGGATCCTGGGCCGGACTCCGCGACTGCCCTGAGAAACAGATCCGTTCCCCGGTCCGGTCGCTAGGCTGGCACCCTCACCCATCCCGATCGGAGGATCCCCATGTCCGTCACGAGCGAAGCCGCTGCCAGCTGGACCGGAAGTCTCATCGAAGGCGAGGGATCCGTCTCCCTCTCGTCCTCCCACCTGGGCACGTTCCCCCTGAACTGGAAGGCGCGGTCGGAGGGCTCCGACACCACGACCACGCCCGAGGAGCTCATCGCCGCCGCGCACTCCTCCTGCTTCAGCATGGCGCTCTCGCACGCGCTGGCCGGCAACGGCACTCCCGCGGAGCGCGTCAACACGACCGCGTCGGTCACCTTCAAGCCGGGCGTCGGCATCACCGGCAGCCACCTCAACGTGAACGCCTCGGTGCCGGGCCTCGACCCCGAGACCTTCCAGCGCCTCGCCCAGGAGGCCAAGACCGGCTGCCCGGTCTCCGCTGCGCTCTCCGGCATCGAGATCACGCTCGAGGCGACTCTGGCCTGAGCAAGCCTCACATCGGAAACGCCGCGCCCATCAGGGTGCGGCGTTTCGTCTCGGTCGCTTCGCGCCCTCGCTCAACGACCCCGTGCGCCGGCCAGACGGATCGCGGCGCGGATCGCCGCACGCGCGTCCTTGCGGTGGCCCGCCGCGTCGTGCACCACGCCCAGGCGGTACTGCGCGCGCCAGTCCTCGGGCTCCGCGGCCGCGGCCGACCCGTACTCCGACACCAGCCGGTCGGCGTCCTCGGGCAGCAGCCGGCCGTTCGGGCGCAGGTTCTCCGGAGCCTCCGGCATCCCGCCCTCATCGTTCAGCGTCCGGCCGAGGCGATCCGCGGCGAGGCCGAACTGCAGCTCGCGCACGAGCGCCCAGGCGCCGATCAGCGGCATCACGAGGAGGGCGACGCCCATCGTGACCCCGAGGGCCTGTCCCGAGCCGAGCAGCACCACCGCTCGCCAACCGACGAGCGCGATGTACAGCACGAGGAGCGCGGCCATGACGACGACGCCGATGCGAGAACCCATCCCTCCATCCTAGATCGGCGCCGTCGACGCGACCCGCGGCGCCGGAAAGCACGCGACAGCGGCACGACAGTGCTCCGACAGCGGGGCGGCGGATGCTCGGAGCATGACGAATCCCACCACCGACTGGGCCCTCGAGGCCGACGGACTCGTGAAGGTGTTCGGTGAGAACCGCGCGGTCGACGGTGTCGACCTGCGCGTGCGCACCGGCACCGTCTACGGCGTCCTCGGCCCGAACGGCGCCGGCAAGACCACCACCATCAACATGCTCGCGACCCTCATGCGCCCCGACGGCGGATCCGGTCGCGTCTTCGGCCACGACGTCGTGCGCGAGGCGCACATCGTTCGCCAGCTCATCGGCGTCACCGGGCAGTTCGCCTCGGTCGACGAGACCCTGTCCGCCACCGAGAACCTCATGATCTTCGCCCGACTGCTGGGCCTCGGCCGCAGCGAGGCGAAGGCCAAGTCCGCCGATCTGCTGGAGCGCTTCGGCCTCACCGAGGCCGCGCGACGTCCGCTGAAGCAGTTCTCCGGCGGCATGCGCCGACGGCTCGACCTGGCCGCGTCCCTGCTCGCCCAGCCCCCGCTGATCTTCCTCGACGAGCCCACGACCGGGCTGGATCCGCGCACCCGCGGCCAGATGTGGGACACGATCCGGGAGCTCGTGCACACGGGCTCCACCGTGCTCCTCACCACCCAGTACCTCGATGAGGCCGACCAGCTCGCAGACCGCATCGCCGTGATCGATCACGGCAGGGTCGTGGCGGAGGGCACCCCGGACGACCTCAAGGCGTCCGTCGGCACGTCGTCGCTGCAGCTGCGCGTGCGCGACGCCGCCGATACGGCCGACGCGCTGCACGCGATCGAGCAGACGCTCGGCGTCCGCGGCGTGCTCTCCCCCGAGGCGTCCAGGATCACGGCTCCCCTGGCGGATCCGGATCGGGTCGCCGAGCTGCTGATCACGCTGCGCGAGGCCGGCATCGGCCTTTCCGAGGTCAGTGTGCAGAAGCCCACGCTCGACGAGGTGTTCCTCACGCTCACCGGCCACCCCGCCGACGAGGATTCCGCAGACGTCTCCACCACCGCACAGATCCAGGAGGTCGGCGCATGACCACCCTCGCCCCCACCGCCGGTCGCATCGTCCCGGCCGCCGAACGCCGGCTGAGCCCGCGCGCGAGCCTGTCCCTGACCCTCC
>Ga0308160_10005198_pt1 | contig 13665 bp, 12 predicted proteins | sample PhyFR1_FD_201036 | JGI IMG/M metagenome (GOLD analysis project Ga0308160, IMG submission 201036) | Phyllosphere microbial communities from UC Gill Tract Community Farm, Albany, California, United States - DLSLF.R1 | ecosystem: Host-associated > Plants > Phyllosphere > Unclassified | place: USA...
GCCAGGGTGATCAGGTCGGTGTCGTTGAGCAGTTCGGCCTGGGCGCGGAAGATCGCCGCGTCGCCGGCGCCGAGCCGGCGCCGGGTGTCGTCCTCGATCGCCTGCAGTTGCTGGCGGGTGCGCAGCAGCGCGTCGTGCAGCAGCGCGCCGCCGTCGCTGAGCGGCACCGGCGCGTCCGGCACCGGGCCGTCGTTGCCGGCCAGCTTGTGCACCACGCCAATCGCCAGGCCGGGGCTGGCGCCGATGCCGACGATGGCCGGCTGCGCCTGCGGCGGGGTCCAGCCGGTCACCGGGGCGGCACGGCGCTGCGCCGCGGCCTGCGCATCGGCTTTCTCCTGTGCGGTCAGGCCGTCGATGACGCTGCGCAGCCGCGCCAGCGCGGCAACCGCGTCCTGGCCTTCGGCCGAGATGGTCACCGTGTCGCCGGCATGCAGGCCCAGTTGCAGCAGCGACACCAGGTTCTTGGCATCGCCGGTCTGGTCGCCGGCGCGCACCTGGATACGGGCGGCGAAACCGCGTGCGGTTTCCACCCAGCGCGTGGCCGGGCGCGCATGCAGGCCGGTCGGGTAGGCCACGGTCCAGTCGAAGCGCTCGCCGAGGTCGGCGACCGGCTTCCCGCTTGCCGCCGCGACCGCATCCTGGCTCAGCGCGTCGACGATCGCCTGCGGGTCGTCGCTGGCGAACAGCGCGTCCAGCCGCGGCTGGTCCTGGATCAGCCGGGTCAGGCGCCGCAGCAGGGTGATGTGGGTATCGGACTGCGCGGCGATGGCGACCACCAGGTGGGTGGTCTGGCCGGGATTCCACTCCACGCCGTCGCGGATCTGCAGCACCGCGATGCCGTCGCGCTGGACCAGGTGGCGGTCCTCGCCGGTGCAGTGCGGGATCGCCACGCCGTGGCCGAGGAAGGTGTTGGCCAGCGCCTCGCGGCGCAACATGCTGGCCGCGTAGGCCGGCGGCACGCAGCCGGCGGCGACCAGCAGCTGCGCGGCCTGGGCGATGGCGTCGGCCTTGTCGCGGACCTGGACGTTGACGCGGACCAGTTCGCTGGCGACCAATACGGGGGGATTCGTCTGGGTCACGCGGGGCATCCTTCGAAGGGCTGGGGCGGCGAGTGGGCGCAGTGTGGGAACGTTCCCACTCCCGCGTCAATGTGCACTGCACAATTTATTCGGGAAATCCCGGTGCTACTATCGGATTTGGCCACTTGGAAGGGGGTTGCAGTGGGAATTTTGCGGGAACGTTGCCAGTGACGGTCAGCATTCACGACGTGGCGCGGGTGGCCGGGGTCTCGACCTCGACCGTGTCGCGGGCGCTGGGCCACGGTCCGGTCAGCGAGGACGTGCGGGCGCGGGTCGAGGCGGCGGTGCGCGAGACCGGCTACCGGCCGAACCTGATGGCGCGGCGGCTGCGCTCGCAGCATTCGGGGATCGTCGGGCTGATCGTGGCCGACATCCGCAACCCGTTCTTCACCGCGGCGATCGGCGCGGTCGAGGAGGTGGCCTACCGCGCCGGCATGCGGGTGATCCTGTGCAATACCGACGAGGATCCGCAGCGCGAGGCGCTGTACCTGCAGCTGATGCAGGAGGAGCGGGTCAGCGGCCTGATCTTCGCGCCGACCCGCACCACCCAGAGCCAGTTGCCGAAGTTGAACTTCGACTATCCGGTGGTGCTGCTCGACCGCGCCGGCAAGGCCGGGGTGCACGACAGCGTGGTGCTGGACAACGTCGCGGCGATGGCCACCTTGATCGAACACCTGGCCGAGCGCGGTTTCCGCCGCATCGGCGGGCTGTTCGGCAAGACCAGCAGCACCGCCGCCGAGCGCCGCGACGGCTATCTGGCGGCGATGCAGGCGCATGGCCTGGCGCCGAGCTACCGCGAGGTGGCGCCGAGCGCGGAGGCGGCGACCGCCGAGGTGCAGGCGTGGCTGGCGCAACCCGAGCGCCCCGAGGCGCTGGTGGCCAGCAACAGCCTGCTGCTGATGGGCGCGCTGAAGGCCGCGCGCGGCGCCGGCCTGCGCATTCCGCAGGATCTGGCGCTGGCCGGATTCGACAACGAGAGCTGGACCGACCTGGTCGAGCCGGGCATCACCGTGATCGAACAGCCGGTGGAGGACATGGGCCGCACCGCGATGTCATTGCTGCTGGAGCGGCTGAACGCGCCGACCCTGCCGATGCGCAAGGTGGTGCTGAGCGGGCGTTGCATCGTGCGCGGGTCGAGCCTGCGCTGAGTGACTGGCGCCGCCAGGGGCGCCGCGGTCGGCGTCCTGCGTTAGTCGCTGCCGTCCGGCCGCGGGTAGTCGCGTTCCGGATCGGCGTGATTGCGCTCGGGATCGCTGTCGGGCTGGTCGCGGTCCTTCCACTGCGCATCGTCGTTGTGCAGCGTGTCGGGCGTGTGGCTGCGCTGCTGGGAGCTGTGCGCGTTCTCGCGATTGAAGGTGCTGGCCATGCGTGTCTCCAGGGTCAGGCGGAGGCAGGGGTCGGATCGGGATGGATATCGCGCTGCTCCGACCCGTCCAGCCTGGCCCAGCAGCCCAGTACCAGGATCTCGGCGTCGCTCCAGGCGATGCGCGGCCACGGATGCTCGGCGTCGTAGCGTTGGCGCAGGCGCTGCATGCGCACCGCATTGGACTCGCGCGGAAGCTGCAGGAACACGTCGCAGGCCATCTTGATCAGACGCGCATGCTCGCTGAAGGACTGCGGGCCCAGCTTGCCTTCCCCGTGCAGCATCTTCCAATGCGCCAGTTCGGCTTCGACATCCACGAGCAGGCTCGGAGCATGGCTCACGGCGAGATCTCCTGTTGGGTTGGGGGCGTGTGGGATAAGGAACGTTCCGGTGTTTGCGCGGAAGCGTTTCCATACAATAAGACGCGCCGCGTAAAGGCCAGGTCACACCGGCGTCGTGGCGGTGGCAAGAGCCGCGGCATGCGCGATCACGCGGAATGCGGCGTGTGCGGCGCGAGCGCGCCCTGCAGAACATCCGGCCGCTTGGAGCGCGCCGCCGCGGCGCTTACCATGGCCGTGGGTCCGCGCCGCGGACATCCGCACTTCCGCGACCACCCGCGGCGCCGGCTCGTACCGCCGCCGCGGCGCCCTGAAAGGAACGGCATGCCCGTCGCTATCGTGTTCGATCCCGCGCAACTGCGCATCGGCGTCATCGGCCTGGGCTATGTCGGCTTGCCGTTGGCGGTGGCGTTCGGCGCGCGCTACGACACGCTCGGCTACGACATCGATGCGCAACGCGTGGCGCAACTGCGCGGCGGCCACGACCAGACCCTGGAGATGGAACCGGACGAACTGCGCGCCGGCGTGCACCTGCGCTACAGCGACGATGCCGCCGCGTTGCGCGACCGCAACGTCTATGTCGTCACCGTGCCGACCCCGATCGACGCCTACGAGCAACCCGACCTGCAACCGCTGCGCCAGGCCAGCGAACTGCTCGCCGGCGTGCTCAAGCGCGGCGACCTGGTGATCTACGAATCCACGGTGTACCCGGGCACCACCGAAGAGGTCTGCGTGCCGCTGCTGGAACAGGGCTCGGGCCTGCGTTTCAACGAAGACTTCCACTGCGGCTACAGCCCGGAGCGGGTCAACCCGGGCGACCGCCAGCGGCGCCTGGCCGACATTCGCAAGATCACCTCCGGCTCCGGCGCCGCGGCCGCCGACGCGGTCGATGCGCTGTACGCGAGCATCATCGGCGCCGGCACCTGGCGCGCGCCATCGATCCGCGTGGCCGAGGCGGCGAAGGTGGTGGAGAACATCCAGCGCGACGTCAACATCGCCCTGGTCAACGAACTGGCGCTGATCTTCGACCGCCTCGGCATCGATACCCAGGACGTGCTGGAAGCGGCCGGCACCAAATGGAACTTCCTGCCGTTCCGCCCCGGCCTGGTCGGCGGCCACTGCATCGGCGTGGATCCGTACTATCTGCTGCACAAGTCCGAGAGCATGGGCTACCACCCGGACCTGATCCACACCGCGCGCCAGGTCAACAACCGGGTCGGCGCGCACGTCGCCGCGCGGGTGCAGGCGCTGCTGGCGGACAAGGGCGTGGACATGGCCGCGGCCACGATCCTGGTGCTCGGCGTCACCTTCAAGGAGAACTGCCCGGACCTGCGCAACAGCCGCGCGCTGGAACTGGTGCAGGCGCTGGCCGCCAGCGGCGCGCGGGTCGATGCCTGCGACCCGTGGGCCGAGCCGCAGCTGGCGCGCGAACATGGCGGCGTGGAACTGCTGCCGGCGCCGGTCGCCGGCCGCTACGACGCGGTGGTGCTGGCGGTGGCGCACGACGAATACCGCGGCTTCGACGCCGCGCAGATCCGAGCGCTGGGCACGTCGAAGCTGGTGGTCTACGACGTCAAGTCGGTGTGGCCGCGCGCGGCGGTGGACGACCGCCTGTAACCGAAAACGCCGCACGCTGTGCACCGTCAAGCTGTACGCCGCCCAAGCGGGCGGTAGGCGGCGCCAGCGCCATTGCCGGCCTGCACCGCCTACACTCGCTGCCTTCCGAATCTCGCGAGGAACGCGATGCACCGCTACCTAGCCTATGTCGCCAGCTGCGTGCTGCTGGCGCTGTCCATCGCCCTGTGCGCGATCTGGCCGCTGTGGGGCTGGGGCGTGGCCGCCTTCGCGGTCCTGGCCCTGCTCGGCACCTGGGACCTGCTGCAGACGCGCAGCACGCTGCGCCGCAACTATCCGATCCTGGCGCATTTCCGCTATGGGCTGGAATCGGTCGGCCCGGAGATGCGCCAGTATTTCCTGCAGAGCGATATCGAGGAGGCGCCGTTCTCGCGCCAGCAGCGCGCCCTGGTCTACCAGCGCGCCAAGAACGTCATGGACGTGGTGCCGTTCGGCACCCTGCGCAGCGCCTACGCCACCGACTACGAGTGGATCAACCACTCGCTGGCGACCAGCGAGATCGCCCACCACGATTTCCGCGTGACCATCGGCGCCGGCTGCGCGCAGCCGTACTCGGCCAGCGTGTTCAACATCTCGGCGATGAGCTTCGGCGCGCTGTCGGCCAACGCCATCCGCGCGCTCAACGAAGGCGCGCGCCGCGGCGGCTTCTACCACGACACCGGCGAAGGTTCGATCTCGCCGTACCACCGCGAATGCGGCGGCGACCTGGTGTGGGAGATCGGCTCGGGCTACTTCGGCTGCCGCGACGCGGAAGGGCGCTTCAGCGAGGAGCGCTTCGTCGCCAACGCCACCCTGGCGCAGGTGAAGATGATCGAGGTCAAGCTGTCGCAGGGCGCCAAGCCCGGCCACGGCGGGGTGCTGCCGGCGGCCAAGGTCAGCGCCGAGATCGCCGCCACCCGCGGCGTGGCGATGGGCCAGGACTGCGTGTCGCCGTCGCGGCATTCGGCGTTCTCCACGCCGCTGCAACTGCTGCAGTTCGTGGCCCGGCTGCGCGAGCTGTCCGGCGGCAAGCCGAGTGGGTTTAAGCTGGCGATCGGGCATCCGTGGGAGTGGTTCGCGATCGCCAAGGCGATGCAGGAAAGCGGGCTGTACCCGGATTTCATCGTCGTCGACGGCGCCGAGGGCGGCACCGGCGCGGCGCCGGCCGAGTTCATCGACCATGTCGGCGTGCCGATGCACGAGGCGCTGCTGCTGGTGCACAACACCCTGGTCGGGCTGGACGTCCGCGACCGGGTCAAGCTCGGCGCGGCCGGCAAGATCACCAGCGCGTTCGACATCGCGCGCACTCTGGCGCTGGGCGCGGACTGGTGCAACGCCGGGCGCGGCTTCATGTTCGCGCTGGGCTGCATCCAGTCGCTGAGCTGCCACAGCGACCGCTGCCCGACCGGCATCGCCACCCAGGACCAGCGCCGCTGGAAGCACCTGGATCCCACCGACAAGGCGGTGCGGGTGGAGCACTACCACGCCAACACCCTGCGCGCGCTGCGCGAACTGCTCAGCGCCGCCGGCCTGGCCGATCCTTCGCAACTGGGGCCCGAGCACATCCTGCGGCGCATCTCGCAGGTCGAGATCCGTTCGCTGGCCTCGCTGTACCGCTATCTGGAGCCGGGCGAACTGCTGCGCGACGGCGTGCCCGACCATGCGGTGTTCCAGGAGTACTGGGCCGATGCGCGCAGCGATTCGTTCCAGCCGCCGGCGCGGATTCGGAGCCTGCGCGACAGCAAGTCGCGATGAGTGCCGGTACTGGGAGTGCCGGTACTGGCGTGGCGCCGCGGATCGAGCTGCGGCCAGCGACGCCGGCGGACATCGATGCGATGTGGGCGCTGCGCACCCGCTGCGTGCGCGAGGTATGCAGCACGCACTATCCGCCGGCGGTGATCGAGGCCTGGGCCGCATCGCCGGCGCCGGCGACGTACCCGCAGTTGATCGCCAGCGGCGGTGCCGTGCTCGCCGAGGACGCCGGCGGCCGGCTGCTCGGCTTCGGCATGGTCGACCTGGCCGGCAGCGAGTTCGATGGCCTGTTCGTCGCGCCCGAGGCGCAAGGCACCGGCCTGGGCGCACGCCTGTTGCGTGCGCTGGAGGCGAAGCTACCATCGGCAACGCGCATCCATCTGGCGGCGGCGCTCAATGCGGTCGCGTTCTACAGCGCGCAGGGCTACGTGGTGCTGCAGCAGGGCAGCTATGCGCATCCCAGCGGCATCGCGTTGGCTTGCGTCTACATGGAAAAGCCCCCCGGGCAGGCGCACGCAGCGAGGCCGCAAGCCGCTGTCTAGCGGCTCCTGCGGCGGCCGCTTGAAGCTGGGTGGGGCCTTGCCCGGATCGTGATGCCCAGCCGCCGCGCTGCGCAGGCACTAGCTTGCGTCGCAGCATGCCACCTGTCGCGACACCCGCGGTGCGCACCGAATGCGTGGTGCACGTCGCCAACCGCGATCGTGCGACTGCCATCGCCGCCCGCGGCCAGTTATCGTGACCGGCTCCCATCCCGCTTGCCGCGCATGCCCCAGCGACCGCCCCTCGGCTTCATTCCCGCGCCGTTGCCCGCCGACGAACTGGAGCGGCTGCGCGCGGTGGCCGAACTGGGCATGCTGGACACGCCGCCGGAGCCGGTGTTCGACGACCTGATCTGGCTGGCCAGCCAGCTGTGCGACGTGCCGATCGCCTTGGTCACGCTGATCGACGAACACCGGCAGTGGTTCAAGGCCAGCCGCGGCCTGAACGTTTCACAGACGCCGCGCGAGCTGGCGTTCTGCGCGCATGCGCTGCTGTCGCCGGAATTGCTGGAGGTGCCGGATGCGCTGCAGGATCCGCGCTTCGCCGGCAACCCGCTGGTGCAGGGGCCGCCGCATATCCGGTTTTATGCGGGCATGCCGCTGCGCGGCAGCGGCGGCTATCTCTACGGCAGCCTGGGCGTGATCGACACCATGCCGCGGCAGCTGGGCACGGCGCACCGCGAAGGGCTGCGGCGCCTGGCCGCGCAGGTGACGATGCAGTTGGAGGCGCGCCGCGATGCGCGCATCGCCCGGACCCAGGCGCAGATGCTGAGCCTGCTGCTGGAAACGGTGCCCGATGCGGTCGTGTCGTGTTCCGCCGACGGCACGCTGTCCCAGTTCAACCGGGTCGCGCGCGCCTGGCACGGCACCGATCCGCGCGCGTTGCCGCCGGCGCAGTGGGCACAGTATTTCGACCTGTTCGACGCGGACGGCCAGCGCCTGCTCGAGCGCGAACGGATCCCGCTGTTCCGTGCCTGGCGCGGCGAATCGGTGCGCGATGCGGAGATCGTCGTCGCCGCCGCCGGACAGCCGCCGCGCAGCGTGCTGTGCAGCGCCGAGCGGCTGCACGATGCCGACGGCCAGGCGCTGGGGGCGGTCTGCGTGATGCGCGACGTCACCGTCGAGCGCCAGGCCATGCGTGCCGCGCTGCTGGCCGGACAGCGCTTCTCCGGCGCATTCTCGGCAGCGGCGCACGGCATGGCGCTGGTCTCGCTGCAAGGCGGCTGGCTCGAGGTCAACGACGCCTTGTGCGCGATGCTGGGCTACGACCGCGACGCGCTGCTGGCGCTGGATTTTCGCCAGCTCAGCCATCCGCAGGATGTCGCCCCGGACCTGGCGCTGGCCACCGAACTGGTGGCCGGGCAACGCAGCGGCTACCACCTCGACAAGCGCTACCTGCGCCGCGACGGCGCCACGCTGTGGACGCGCCAGGCGGTGTCGCTGGTGCGCGACGAACACGAGCGGCCGCTGCACTTCGTGGCGCAGATCCAGGACGTCACCGAGCAGCACCTGGCCGAGGCGCGCCTGCGCCAGAGCGAATCGCAGCTGCGCACGATCGCCGACAACGCGCCGACTCTGATCGCCTACGTCGACAGCCAATTGCGCTATCAGTTCGTCAACAAGCCCTATGCGGACTGGTTCGCGCTGGCGCCGGCGGCGATCGTCGGCCGGCGCCTGCCGGATCTGCTGGATGCGGAGCATATGGACACGATCCGGCCGCATCTGCAGCGGGTGCTGGACGGCGAGGCGCAGCACTTCGATACGGAATCGCGCGACGCGGCCGGCGAACTGCGGGTCATGCACTCCAGCTACGTGCCCGACGATTCCATGGCGCCGGCACGCCCCGGCTTCCATATCATGATCAGCGACATCACCGGGCAGACGCGACTGGCGCGGCTGATGGAAGCGCGCGCGCTGCGCGACGAACTGACCGGGCTGCCGAACCGGATGGCGTGGAACGAAACCCTGCGCCGGACCCTGGCCCAGCCCGGTCGCCGCGGCGCCGACCAGGTGGCGGTGATGTTCCTGGACCTCAACGATTTCAAGACGGTCAACGACCGTTTTGGCCATCACGCCGGCGACGCGGTGCTGGTGCATTTCGCGCGATTGCTCAAGGCCTGCCTGCGCGAGGAGGACTTCATCGCGCGCCTGGGTGGCGACGAGTTCGTGGTGCTGCTGGACCAGTTGGCCGACGCCCGCAGCGAAGCGCAGGCGGCCGCGGCGCGGGTGCTGGCCGCCGCGCACGACGGTTGCATGGTCGACGGACAGCGCCTGCCGTTGCAGCCGAGCATCGGCATCGCGCTGCAGACCGGTCCGGAATTCGATCCGGCCTTGCTGATCCAGCGCGCCGACGAGGCCATGTACAGCGCCAAGCGCGACCCGCAGCGCCGCGTGCGGATCGCCGACCTCTGATTGGCCTCGGGGATGCAGGCGCCGCTCAGTCGCGCCCGCGTTGTTGCAGCCACGCCACCGCACCGCGCCCGGCGCGCAGGCCGCTGGCGAAGCAGGCGCTGAGCAGGTAGCCGCCGGTCGGCGCTTCCCAGTCGAGCATTTCGCCGGCGCAGAAGGTGCCGGGCAGGGCATGCAGCATCAGCGCCGGGTCCAGCGCTTCCAGGCGCACGCCGCCGGCGCTGCTGATCGCCTCGGCCAGCGGGCGCGGGCGCAGCAGGGTCAGCGGCAGCCGCTTCAGCGTGGCCGCCGCACGCGCCGGATCTTCGCCTGCCTGCTTGCCCAGGATCTCGAACAGCAGCGCCGCCTTGACCCCGTCGATGCCGGCCTGGCGCCGCAGGTGCTCGCCGAAGCTGCGCCCGCCGCGCGGCCTGCCCAGCTCGGCCTGCAGCCGCGCCAGGTCGCGGCCCGGCGCCAGGTCCAGCCACAGCGCGGTCGGCCCGTGCGCGGCGATGGTCTCGCGCAGGTCCGCCGACAGCGCATAGACCAGGCTGCCTTCGATGCCGTGTTCGCCGACCACGCATTCGCCCTGCAGCGCGTGTTCGCGGCCCTGCGCATCGTGCCAGTGCGCGATCACCGGCTTCAGCGGCGCGCCGGCATGGCGTTCGCGGAAATGCGCGCTCCAGTCGATATCGAAACCGCAGTTGGCCGGCTGCAGCGGCGCGAGTTCCACGCCGCGCGCGCGCAGCGTGTCCTGCCAGGCGCCATCGGAACCCAGTTGCGGCCAGCTGCCGCCGCCCAGCGCCAGCACGCAGGCGTCGGCATGCACCAGGCGTTCGCCGTCGATGCTGGCGAAGCGCAGCGCGCCGTCGCTGTTCCAGCCCTGCCAGCGATGCTGCACGTGGAAGCGCACCCCGGCCTCCTTCAGCCGCCGCACCCAGCCGCGCAGCAGCGGCGCAGCCTTGCGGTCCAGCGGGAACACCCGGCCGGAACTGCCGACGTAGGTCTCCACGCCCTGCGCCTGCGCCCAGGCGCGCAGCGCATCGGCGTCGAAGTCGGCCAGCCATGCGCCGACCTGCGCGGCACGCTCCCGATAGCGCGACACGAACAGCGCGAACGGATCGGAGTGGGTCAGGTTGAGTCCGCCCTTGCCGGCGATCAGGAACTTGCGCCCGACCGAGCCCTTGCCCTCGTACACATCGACCTCGGCGCCGGCCGCGCGCGCGGTCTCGGCGGCGATCAGTCCGGCGGGGCCGCCGCCGACGATGGCGATGCGGCCGCGCACGGCGGCGGCGAGCTTGTTGGCGGGCATCGGTGGCAACGGCTCAACGCGGCTTGACGTCGAGCAGTTCGACATCGAACACCAGCGAGGCGTTCGGTGGAATCACCCCGCCGGCGCCACTGGCGCCGTAGCCGTATTCCGACGGGATCATCAGCTTGCGCTTGCCGCCTACGCGCATGCCGGCCACGCCTTCGTCCCAGCCACGGATCACCTGACCGCCGCCGAGGGTGAAGCTGAAGGGCTGGCCGTGGTCGGCGGAGGCGTCGAACTTCTCGCCGCACTGGTCCTTGGCGGTCTGGTCGTACAGCCAGCCGGTGTAGTGCACGGTCACCTGGTTGCCGGGCCGCGCTTCGGCGCCGCTGCCGACCTGCTCGTCGATCATCTGGAACGCGGCGATGCTGCCGCCCGGCGGCGGACCCGGCGGCGTGCAGCCGCTCAACAGCCAGGCAGGCAACGACAGGCTCAACAGCAGCAGGGCACGGCGCATGCGGTCATCCATGGGCGAACAGGGCGTGCAAGGGTAGCGCATCGCCGCAGCGGCTATCATCGGCGCATGGCCAAACTGCTGCTCAACCTGCGCCACGTGCCCGACGACGAACTCGCCGAAGTGCGTGCACTGCTCGATGCCGCGCGCATCGACTACTACGAGACCCGCCCCGGCACCTTCGGCATTTCCGCCGGCGGCGTGTGGCTGCGCGAGGACGCCGAGCAGGCGCGGGCCAAGGCGCTGCTGGCCGACTACCAGGCGCAGCGTGGCGAACGCGCCCGTGCCGAGCGTGCCGCGGCGCTGCGCGACGGCAGCGCCGAGACCTTCGCCACGCTGCTGCGGCGGCGCCCGCTGTTCGTGCTGGCGACGCTGCTGGGCATGCTGCTGATTGCCTCGCTGGTGCTGCTGCCGTTCTTCCTGTTGCGCGGCTAGCGCCGGTCGGCGCGATCGGGATAAACGCGACTGCCGGCGTAGCGTGCTGCCTGGTGTATTCCAATGCGTCGCTCCGCGACTCGATCGACTTGCGCCGTTCCCGCGGCTTCTTGCGCGTAGGCGCACGAGCGCCGCGAGGCAGCCGCATCGCCCTGTCAGCTGCGGCCGCACGCCGCACGCCGCACGCTAAAATGTGCGGATGATCGCCAATACCGCCGCCTACCATTTCGTTGCCATCGCCGATCCCGACGCGCTTGCCGCGCAGTTGCAGGACTGGGCGCAGGCCGGCGCCTTGCGCGGCACCATCCTGGTCGCGGGCGAGGGCATCAACCTGTTCCTGGCCGGCGCGCCGGAGGCGATCGACGACTTCTACGCGCAACTGCGTGCCGACCCGCGCTTCGCCGCGCTGCGGGTCAAGACCAGCATCAGCGCGCAGCAACCGTTCGCGCGGCTGAAGACCAAGGTCAAGCCGGAGATCATCAGTTTCCGCCGCGATGCCGCCTCGCCGCTGGCCGCCGAACGCGCCCCGGCAGTGGCGCCGGCCACGCTGCAGCGCTGGCTGCGCCAGGGCCACGACGACACCGGCCGCCGCGTGGTGCTGCTGGACACGCGCAACGCCCAGGAAGTGGACTACGGCACCTTCGCCGGCGCGCTGACCCTGCCGATCGTCAAGTTCACCGACTTGCCCGAGGCGCTGGCGCCGCATCGCGCCGACCTGGCCGACGCCACCGTGGTCAGCTTCTGCACCGGCGGCATCCGCTGCGAGAAGGCGGCGCTGTGGATGCGCGCCGACGGCATGGACAACGTGCTGCAGCTGGACGGCGGCATCCTCGGCTATTTCGAGGAAGTGGGCGGCGAGGGCTACGCCGGCCGCTGCTTCGTGTTCGACGAACGCGTGGCGCTGGACCCGCAGCTGCAGCCTCTGGTGGATGTCGCGGCGCCGGTGAGCGATTGATTGCCGCGGCAGGGATTGGGGAGTCGGGATTGGGGATTGGCAAAGGCGGTCTGCCACGCGACTGACCGAAAATTTGCGTTCTGCAAGCTGGGTTGTCGCCGCGTCACATCAGCGCCTCAAAGGAATGCTCTCTAGCGAATCCCCAATCCCCAGCGACGAATCCCGTAAAACGGGTCTGGCCTGGCAAGCGCCCGGTCAGCGCTCCGAGCCGTAGTGTTCTCCAGGAGCAGGAAGCCAGTGGCGCGATGGCGCACTCGGCCCCTCTGGCAAGGCAGAAGCCGCTTTGGCGAATCCCCAATCCCGAATCCCCAATCCCAACGCCGTCAGGCGTACTGCATCTTGCGCGTCATCCCGCCATCGACCACGAAGTCCTGGCCGGTCACGAACCCGGCATCGCCCGACAGCAGATACACCGCCAACGCGCCGATATCCTGCGGCGTGCCGACCCGGCCGGCCGGATGCTGCGCATGGTCCTGCCGCGACAGCGCCGGCTTGCGCCGCGCGGCGGGCTTGCGCCAGGCATCGGTGGCGATCCAGCCGGGGCTGATGCAGTTGACCCGTACCGCTGGCCCGGCGCTGATCGCCAGCGCATGGGTGAAGGCCAGCAGGCCGCCTTTCGCCGCCGCGTAGGCTTCGCTGTCGGGTTCGGATTGGTGGGCGCGGGTCGAGGCGATATTGACGATCGCGCCGCCGCCGGCGCTGTCGCGCAGTGCCGGCAGCGCGTGCTTGCTGCACAGGAAGGCGCCGCCCAGGCTCGCGCCCAGGCGCCGGTTCCAGTCGCGCAGCGCCAGGCGCTCCAGCGGGCCGCTGTGCGGATCGGCGACGCCGGCATTGTTGACCAGACCGTCGATGCGGCCGAACTGCGCCAGCGCGGCATCGACGAAACGCCGCACGCCGGCCTCGGCGGCCACGTCCAGGCGCCGGAACAGCACCCGGTCGCCGGCATCGAGTTCGGCGACGCAGGCGCGCCCGGCCTCGGCATCCAGATCGCCGAACGCGACCCGACCACCGGCGCCCAGCACCGCCTGCACCACGCCGCGGCCGATCCCCTGCGCGCCGCCGGTGACCAGCACCACGCGGTCGCGCAGCGGCAGGGCGGTGGTGGTGGGTGGCGGTGGGATCAGGGGCATGGCGGAATGACCGTGCGGGGTGGGAGGGCAGCGTAGCCAGGAGGCCGTGCAGTCGGCGTTGCTGTCGTGCGGCTGTGTGTGGGGGACGACAGATAGTGGGCGCCCGTACCCTCATCCGCCCCTTCGGGGCACCTTCTCCCGGAGGGAGAAGGAAGGCGCTAAAGCCCCTCTCCCTCCGGCCTGATTAGCGCTGTGTCTCAGCTGGTGATGCTGCCTTGGTTTAGAAATGCAGGTTCTTCAGTGAGATACGGCGATGACGCTCAATCGGATCCAGTTCCAGAAGGGGCTTTCGATTCCGGCTTTTCT
>Ga0308160_10005201_pt1 | contig 13662 bp, 7 predicted proteins | sample PhyFR1_FD_201036 | JGI IMG/M metagenome (GOLD analysis project Ga0308160, IMG submission 201036) | Phyllosphere microbial communities from UC Gill Tract Community Farm, Albany, California, United States - DLSLF.R1 | ecosystem: Host-associated > Plants > Phyllosphere > Unclassified | place: USA...
ATTTGTAATCGGATTGCGCGCAATGATGCCGGATTGGATTGTCAGGATTCTTAAGGATAAGTACCAGCAAGCATCCTTAACAAAGTGCTTGCCGGTTGATGGTGTCGATAACGCTTGTCGTTTTCGCCGACCCCGCTGCAGCATCATCCACACCGCTTGAGCAAGGCTGTCTCTTCGCCTCCAGGCCGGTCGATGGTTGCTGGCGCCCAGGTTCGGCTGGCTGTAGCACACCCTCCCTTGTTCGTTGCTGTGCCAACCCCAATGTGGTGGCAGGTGACGTACAAAAGTTGCGGCGTGTCTAGACAATGACGTTCGGCCCCACAGCGCCCTGTTGCGGCAGCGAAATCATTTTGCTGTTTTTGCTGTACCGCACGCCCGGGCATACCCCCTCCTGTCACCCGTCCCCGCATACATCCCTGTAGCTGCGCCGCCCGCGAGGGTGGCCTTCACACGGCCCCCGGGTCACGGAGTACTAAAAATGAAACGCATGTTGTTTAACGCGACGCAGCAAGAAGAGCTGCGCGTCGCTATCGTCGATGGCCAGAAGCTGATCGACATCGATATCGAGACTGCCGGTCGCGAACAGCGCAAGTCGAATATCTACAAGGGTGTCATCACTCGCATCGAACCCTCCCTCGAAGCCTGCTTCGTCAGCTACGGCGAAGACCGCCACGGTTTCCTCCCCTTCAAAGAAGTCGCCCGCACGTATTTCCGTGAAGGTGTCGACGTGCGCAATTGCTCCATCAAGGAAGCGCTGCGCGAAGGCCAGGAAATCATGGTCCAGGTCGAAAAAGAAGAGCGCGGCAACAAGGGCGCTGCCCTGACCTCGTTCATCTCGCTGGCCGGCCGCTACCTCGTCCTGATGCCGAACAACCCGCGTGGCGGCGGCGTCTCGCGCCGCGTCGAAGGCGAAGAACGCCAGGAACTGCGCGAAACGATGGACAAGCTCGACCTGCCGCAAGGCATGTCGGTCATCGCGCGCACGGCCGGTATTGGCCGCAACGTCGAAGAACTGCAGTGGGACCTGAACTACCTGATGCAACTGTGGCGCGCGATAGAAGGCGCCGGCAAGTCGTCCAACGGCGCGTTCCTGATCTATCAGGAATCGTCGCTCGTCATCCGCGCGATCCGCGATTACTTCCAGCCGGACATCGGCGAAGTGCTGATCGACACCGACGAAATCTATGAACAGGCGCAGCAGTTCATGAGCCACGTGATGCCCGACATGGCGCACCGCGTGAAGCGTTACAGCGACGACGTGCCGCTGTTCTCGCGTTTCCAGATCGAACACCAGATCGAAACCGCCTACGCGCGCACCGTGCCGCTGCCATCGGGCGGCGCCATCGTGATCGACCACACCGAAGCGCTGGTCTCGATCGACGTCAACTCGGCCCGCGCCACGCGCGGCTCGGACATCGAAACGACCGCCTTCAACACCAACTGCGAAGCAGCCGACGAAGTGGCGCGCCAGTTGCGCCTGCGCGACTTGGGCGGCCTGATCGTGATCGACTTCATCGACATGGAAGTGGCCAAGAACCAGCGCGAAGTCGAACAGCGCCTGAAGGACGCGCTGCACCATGACCGCGCCCGCGTCCAGATGGGCAAGATTTCGCGTTTCGGCCTGATGGAGCTGTCGCGTCAGCGCCTGCGTCCGTCGCTGTCCGAAGGCTCCCACGTGACCTGCCCGCGCTGCTCGGGCACCGGCCACATCCGCGATACCGAATCGTCGGCCCTGCAAGTCCTGCGCATCATCCAGGAAGAGGCGATGAAGGAAAATTCGGCCGCCATCCACGTGCAGGTGCCGGTCGATGTCGCCGCCTTCCTGCTCAACGAAAAGCGCGGCGAAGTGCTCAAGATCGAGAACCGCCACCGCATCACCGTGATCCTGATCCCGAACAAGCATCTGGACACGCCGCATTACAAGCTCGAGCGCATCAAGCACGACGATCCGCGCCTCGAAGACGCCCACGCCAGCTACGCGATGGCCGAGTCGGCCGATACCGACATGGCTTACGCGAAACGCCAGAAAGAAGAAGCCAAGCCGCGCCAGGAAGCCGTCGTCAAGACGATCACCCCGGCCCAGCCTGCGCCGCTGGTCGATCGCAGCGAAGCGGCCAAGCCAGCCAAGCCTGCCGTCGCACCTGCTGTTGCGGTGCCCCTGCCTGCGCCGGTGGAAGAAGAAGGCTTCTTCGCCAAGCTGCGCAACTTCTTCTTTGGCAAGCCAGAACCGAAAGGCGCTGCGCCGGCCGTGTTGGTGGAAGTGCCTGTCGCCGCCCCTGCGCAGGCAGAGCGCGACCGCAACAACCGCAGCAAGAATGGCCGCACCGGTGGCCGTCCGGCTGGCAAGCCGGGCCGTGAACGCGAAGAGCGCGAGCCGGTTGCCAAGACCGCTGCACCGGGCGAAGAGCTGGCCAAGGGCCCGGACGCCGAAGCGCGTCCACCACGCCCGCCGCGCCCGCCACGTCCACCGCGCGAAGGTCGCGAGCCACGTGAGCCACGCGACCCGGCCGACGCCGCGCCACGTGCCGAAGGCGCCGAGCGTCCGGAACGTGCCGAGCGTCCTGAACGCGGCGAGCGCAAAGAGCGCCAGCCACGTCAGCCGCGCGAGCGCACCGAGCGTACCGAACGCACCACCCAGGTCATCGAAGCCAAGCTCGATGAAATCAATGTCAGCCAGGTGGTGTCGAATACCACTGTCGCCGTGACCACCACCGGTCCGGAAGGCAGCCAGGAAGTCGTGCAGCAAGTTATCAAATCGGTGACCACGATCGGCCCGGATGGCGAAGAAGTCGAGATGGATGGCGACGAGCCACGCCGTCGTCGTCGTCGCGGTGGCCGTAACCGCAACCGTCGCGATCGTGACCAGATCGAAGGCGACGGCGGCGAAGGCAACGAAGACGCACCAGCGTTCGCGCCGGTCGCGGACGAAGAAGTGGCCAAGGTGGCAGCAGCTGCCCGCGCCGCCCGCGGCAAGCAGGCGCAGTCCGGTGCCCAGGCGCCGTGGCCGTTCCCGACCTCGGCATCGATCGCTGCCAAGGATCATGCGGCGCACGCTGCAGCAGCACCAGCAGCTGCGCCGGTGGCTGAGCAAGCGGCGCCGGTCGAGGGCACAATGTTCCCGACCTCGGCATCGATGGCGGCAACGACGACCGAGGCAGCACCTGCCAATGTCGAGCCAGTCAACTTCCCGACGGCAGCATCGATGGGGGCGCAGGCAGCGGTTGCGGCACCGGCACCGGCGCAGGCACCGGCATCGACCGAACCGGTCATGTTCCCGACGGCGGCGTCGGTGGCGGCGGAACATGCTGCTGAACCGGTCGTGGCCGATGCTGCTCCGGCTCCTGCTCCTGCTCCGGCTCCTGCACCAGCGCCTGTCGAGCCAGCGCCGGTGGTGGAAGTCGCGCCTGCACCAGTGGTCGAGCCTGTAACTGCCGTGGCCGTCGAGCCAGCGCCGGTGGCAGCCGCGGAAGTGACCACGGCGCCTGCGCCAGTGGCTGCTACCCCTGCGCCAAAGCTGGACGACATGCTGGCCGAAGCGGGCCTGCAACTGGCCGCGACCGATCCTGAAAAGCTGCGCGCCGCCCAGGCCGCAGCAGCGCAGGCGGCCACGCCGGTGCGTGTGGGCCGTGCCCGCAAGCCGGTCGTCGTGCCGGTCGACGAGCCGCTGGTGCAGGTCGATACCAGCCGTCAGTAAGCACTAAGTAGTACATCCGGCGTACGTCGCCCCTCGCTCAAGCAGGGGAACCACGTACGCCGGACCCCATCCCAGCAGCGCGCCCGGCAGTATTCCCGGGCGCATGCTATCGTATTGGAATGGCTGAAAAAATCATCCTTATCAATGACCTGCGCTCATCGAAGCTGCGGGTCCCGGCCGTGCCGGAAGCACCTACCGGGCTGCTGAGCGACGCGCTCGGCCGGCCGCTGCACGACTTGCGCATTTCCGTCACCGACCGCTGCAATTTCCGCTGCGTGTATTGCATGCCCAAGGAAGTGTTCGACAAGGATTACCAATACCTGCCGCACGGCGACCTGCTGTCGTTTGAAGAAATCACGCGCGTGGCGCGCCTGTTTGTCGCGCATGGCGTCGAAAAGCTGCGCCTGACGGGCGGCGAGCCGCTGCTGCGCAAGAATCTCGAACGCCTGGTCGGCATGCTGCGTGCGCTCCCTACCCCCAGCGGCCGTCCCCTTGACCTCACCTTGACGACCAACGGCTCGATCCTGGCGCGCAAGGCGCAAGCCTTGAAAGACGCTGGCCTGGACCGGGTCACGGTCTCGCTCGACGCGCTCGACGATGGCGTATTTCGCAGCATGAACGACGTCGACTTTTCGGTGGCAGATGTGCTGCACGGCATCGATACCGCGCATGCCGTGGGCCTGGGGCCGGTCAAGGTGAATATGGTGGTCAAGGGCGGCACCAACGTCGACCAGATCCTGCCAATGGCGCGCCACTTCAAGGGCTCGCCGACGATCCTGCGCTTCATCGAATTCATGGATGTGGGCGCGTCGAACGGCTGGGACATGCGCGACGTCGTGCCGTCGGGCGACGTAGTGCGCCGCATCTCGGCCGAGCTGCCGCTGGTGCCGGTGGCCGCCAACTACAGTGGCGAGACCGCCTCGCGCTGGCGCTACCTCGATGGCGACGGCGAAATCGGCGTGATTTCCAGCGTCACGCAGGCGTTTTGCGGCGACTGCAGCCGTCTGCGCCTGTCGACCGAAGGCAAGCTGTACACCTGCCTGTTCGCCACGCGCGGCCACGATATGCGCGCGCTGCTGCGCGAAGGGCATGACGACCTGGCACTCAGTGGCGCCATCGCGCAACTGTGGCGTGGGCGGGCCGACCGCTATTCAGAAACCCGCTCGGCAGAGACCGGCACGGGCCAGCTGGACGGGCCGCGTCGGGTCGAAATGTCGTATATCGGTGGCTAATCGACGATGCAGGCACACTTGATCAGCGGATTGGTTCTGGCGGGCGGACGCGGCTCGCGCATGGGCAACGTGGACAAGGGCTTGCAGCCGTTCCGTTCCAGCACGATGGTCGAGCACGTGCTGGCGCGGCTGCGGCCGCAGGTCGGACCGCTGGCGATCAGCGCCAACCGCAATCTCGACACGTACCGCGCGTTTGGCGCGCCCGTGCTGACGGACGAGATGGCGGACTTTCCGGGCCCGCTGGCCGGGCTCGAAACGGGCTTGCGTCACTGCGCCACACCGTATCTGCTGACCGTGCCATGCGATTCGCCGTTTCTGCCGCCTGACCTTGCCGAGCGCCTGTTTGCGGCGTTGCAGGCGCGCGGTGCCGACGTGGCCTACGCCGCGACGCACGGCGCCGGCATGGCTGTGCAAACGCATCCTGTGTTCTGCCTGGTGCGCGCTGACCGGCTGCCTTCGTTGTCGGCCTATCTCGCTGCAGGCGGTCGCAGCGTCGAGGGCTGGTTGCGCGACGTGAATGCCGTCGACGTCGTGTTCGACGACGCCGACGCCTTCCGCAACATCAACACGCTCGACGAGCTGCGCGGACTCGAACAACCCGCCTTCCCTGCCAGCCTGGCCCAGGTATCCAGTTGCATCAATGGCTACGATCCGGACGCGCTGCGGGTACGCGACGCCCAGCGCATCATCCGCGCATTCGTCCAGCCGGTGCGCGCCGTCGAGATGGTGGCGCTGCGCGCAAGCCTGGGCCGCGTGCTGGCGCGCGACCTGGTCTCGCCGATCAACGTGCCGGCGCATGACAATTCGGCCATGGATGGTTACGCGCTGCGCGGCGCCGACCTGCCGCAGACCGGCGTGGCGACGTTCAAGGTGGTCGATATCGTGTATGCGGGCAAGCCATCCGCTGTCGTGCCCGGTCCCGGTGAGTGCGTGCGCATCATGACGGGCGGCGTGATGCCGGCCGGCTGCGACAGCGTGCTGCCGCAGGAATTTGCCGACAGTGGCGACGATGTCGCCATGACCGTGCGCGCCGGCGCCATCCGTGCTGGCGACAACCGGCGGCTGGCGGGCGAAGACCTGAACATCGGTAGCGCAGCGCTGAAGGCGGGCCGCATCATCCGGCCATCCGACCTGGGCCTGTGCGCGTCGCTCGGCTTTGCCGAAATCCCTGTGCAGCGGCGCCTGCGCGTGGCGTTCTTCTCGACCGGCGACGAGCTGCGCTCGATCGGCGAGCCGCTAGGCGAAGGGTGCGTCTACGACAGCAACCGCTACACGATCTACGGCATGCTCCAGCGCCTGGGCTGCGAGATAATCGACATGGGCGTCGTGCGCGACAGCCCGGAAGCGCTGGAAGACGCGCTGCGCACCGCCTGCGAAAATGCCGACGCCATCATCACGTCGGGCGGCGTCTCGGTCGGCGCGGCCGACTACACCAAACAGGTGATGGCGCAGCTGGGCGACGTCACGTTCTGGAAAGTGGGCATGCGCCCCGGCCGGCCGCTGGCATTCGGACGCGTCACATCGAATGGCCGCAGCGCCTTCCTGTTCGGCCTGCCGGGCAATCCGGTGGCCGTGATGGTGTCGTTCTACTTCTTCGCGCGCGACGCGCTGCTGCAAATGATGGGCGCCAACGCCCCACTCCCGCTGCTGCAAGCGCGGTCAGCCGAGGCAATCCGCAAAAAGCCAGGCCGCACCGAATACCAGCGCGGCATCATCACGCGCAGCGCCGACGGCACGCCCGAAGTACGCCTCACCGGCTCGCAAGGCTCAGGCATCCTGCGCTCGATGTCCGAAGCCAACTGCATGGTCGTCCTGCACGACGAGCAAGGCAGCGTCACCGCCGGCGACATGGTCGACATCCTGCCCTTCGAAGGCCTGTTCTAACTCCCCAGCGCAGCACCACACCTACCGCAACCACCAAATTCTTGCCCCCAGCCCCTTACAAAACAATTAGGGTCAGAGTCGAATTGTTTGACAACATTGGGTAATTGCCCATTAATTCGACTCTGACCCTAATTAATTTTGACCAGTTTGGCAACAAAATCGCTTCATTCCGGAAATTGAATTCCAGCCGGAATTGAATAGCGAATTTGGCAGCTGAAAACCCTCTAAAACAATTAGGGTCAGAGTCGAATTGTTTGACAACATTGGGTAATTGCCCATTAATTCTACTCTGACCCTGATTGTTTTTGTGGCTTGGGGGAAATTGTAGGGGTGGTGTCAGTCTTCGCGTTCCAGGCCGTCAGAGCCCAGGAGTAATTGGGCAGCTTCGCTTGGGAGGGCTTCGACGGATTTGAGTTTGCGGGCCATCTGGCGGCTGCGTACTTCGGCGTTTTCGATGTTTTTGGCGGCGCGCTCCAGCGTCGTTTTGGTGGCGGCCAGCACGTCGCCGAATTTGGTGAACTCGGTTTTGACGGCGCCCAGCACCTGCCACACTTCGGATGAGCGCTTTTCCAGCGCCAGTGTGCGGAAACCCATCTGCAGGCTGTTGAGCAAGGCGCTCAGTGTCGACGGGCCAGCGATCGTCACGCGCAGCGTGCGCTGCAGGTCGTCGGCCAGGCCCGGGCGGCGCATTACTTCGGCGTACAGGCCCTCGGTTGGCAGGAACAGGATCGCGAAGTCCGTCGTCTGTGGCGGCGAGACGTATTTGTCGCAGATGGTTTGCGCCTCGCGCCGCACCGCCCGTTCCAGTTCGGCGCCGGCGCGGATGACGCCGTCGGCGTCCGCGATGTCGGCTGCGGCCTGCAAGCGCTCGTACTGCTCTTTCGGGAACTTGGCGTCGATCGGCAGCCACAGTGGCGCGCCGCCGTCGACCGTGCCCGGCAGCTTGATCGCGAACTCCACCCGCGCGTTCGAGCCTGCCACCGTCTCGACGTTCTTCGCATACTGCTCGACCGTCAACACCTGCTCGAGCAGCATCTCCAGCTGCACCTCGCCCCACGTGCCACGCGTCTTCACGTTGGTCAGCACGCGCTTGAGATCCCCCACGCCGATGGCCAGCTGCTGCATCTCGCCCAGGCCCTGATGGACTTTTTCCAGCCGCTCCGACACCTGGCGGAACGATTCCGTCAGCCGTGTTTCCAGCGTCGCATGCAGCTTTTCGTCGACCGTCTGGCGCATCTCTTCCAGGCGCTTGCCGTTGTCCGCCTGCAGGTCGCGGATCTTCGACTCGAGCGTGTTGCGCACTTCGAGCATGCGCTGGGCGTTCGATTCGGTCAGGTTGCCCAGCGTTTGCTGCAGCGTGTCGGCAAAGCGCTTGAGCGCGCGCGCCTGCTCTTCGCGCCCGCTGCTCGATTGCAGCTGCATCTGCTGACGCATGCTGTCAAATTGCTGGACCGAGGCATTGTGATACTGGGCCAGGTGGCCGGCGGTTTCCTGGCGCGTCGATTGCGCGCTGGCCTGCAGTTCCTGGCGCAGCTCGCGCTCGAGCCGTTCGATGTGCGCGCCGTTGCCGTCGCCGCTGCCGCGCAGGCGCAGCAAGACCAGCACCAGCAACGCGATGATGAGCGCGAGGCCCACCAGGATCAGGATTTCTGCTGTCGTCATCGTCTCAATCGGCCTTGTTGCGCATCCAGTCGGCGGTCTCGAAGAAGGACGTCAGCAGGCGCACCCGCAGCGCCTCGTCATAGCCCAGGTCTTCCATCGCCCACGCCATCGCGCGCAGCCATGCATCGCGCTCCCTGGTGCCGATCGCATACGGCAGGTGCCGCGCACGCAGCCGTGGATGGCCATAGCGTTCGATATACAGGTCCGGACCGCCCATCCACCCGGACAAAAACATGAACAGCTTGTCGCGCGAGCTGTCGTTGGGCACCGGGTGCATCACGTGGATGTTGGCGAACTCCGCCTCCAGCTGCATCAGGTCATAGAAGCGATCGACCAGCGCGCGCAGGCGCTCGGCCCCACCCATGATCTCGTACAGCGTTGGCGTGTCGGCTTGCGTATCGGGCATGCTCACGCCTCCCGCAAGGTCTGCAGCGGCGGCTGGCGCAGCACGCCGCGCAAGCCGAACCAGCCACCGACGATCGCGCACAGGATCCCCACCACCAGGCCCGCGAGCCACACGCCCGGCGCGAACGTCCACGGGAATTTAAACTGGTACGTCGCCAGCGCCCAACCCAGCGCCGCGGCGCCCGACGCGGCGAGCAGGCCTGACAGCCCGCCCACCAGCACGAACTCGATCCGCTGCGCCCGCGCCAGTTGCTGGCGTGTCGCGCCCAGCGCCCGCAGAAGACCGCCTTCACGCGTGCGCTCGGAGGTCGATCCCATTAGCGCCGCATACAGCACCAGCACGCCCGAGGCCAGCGTGAACAGGAACAGGAACTCGACCGCGACCACCACTTGGTCCAGCACGTCCTGCAACTGGCGGATGATGCCCGAGACATCGACCACGGTCAGGTTCGGGTACGCGCGCGTGAGGGCATTGCCCAGGTTCGCGCCTTCGGCCGGCACATGGAACGCCGTCATATAGGTAGTTGGCGCATTGGCCATCGCGGCCGGATTGATGATGACGAAGAAGTTGGCGCGCATCGAGCCCCATTCGAGCTTGCGCACGCTGGTGATCTTCGCGTCCACCATCAGCCCGGCCATGTCGAAGCGCAGGCTGTCGCCCAGCTTCAGGCCAAGGCGGTCCATGATGCTTTTCTCGACCGACGCCTCGGCCAGGCCAGGGGCGTCCTTGAACCAGGCACCGTCGACGACCTCGTTCCCCTCCGGCAGCGCGTTGGTCGTCGACAGGTTGAATTCGCGGTTGGCCAGGCGGCGCGCCTCGCCGTCGGCGAAGGTGTCGCTCTTGATGGCGGCGCCGTTGATCGCCGTCAGGCGCCCGCGGATCATCGGGAACAGCACCGGATCCTTCACGCCAGCCGCCTGCAGCTGGCCTTCGACGCCCTTCGTCTGCTCGGGCAGGATGTTGATCACGAAGCGATTCGGCGCATCGGCCGGCGTGGCCGACTGCCAGGCCGCCATCAGGTCGCCCCGCACGACGGTCAGGAGCAGCAGCGCCATCAGACCGAGCGACAGCGAGACCACCTGCACGACCGTGGCGCCGGGCCGGCGCTGCAGCGACGTGACGGCAAAGCGCCAGGCCTGCTGCGGGAACAGGTTGCGCATGCGGCGCAGGAGTTTGAGGCCCAGCCAGGCCACGAGCGCGAACACGGCGAAGCCGCCGAGGAAGCCGCCGGCCGTGATCAGCGCCAGCGTCAGGTCGCGCGCCTGCCAGTAGAGCAGCAGGACGAACGCGCCCACGCCCAGGCCATAGGTTGCCAACGCGGCCGGTTGCGGCGCGCCGGCTTCACGCCGGATCACGCGGTTGTGCGGCACATTGCGCAATTGCAGAATCGGCGGCAGCGCAAAGCCCACCAGCAGCAGCATGCCGGTGGCCACGCCCTGCAGCGCCGGCAGGATCGACACGGGAGGCAGCTCGGTGCGGATCAGCGATGCAATCAGTTCGAGCAGCACGAAGTGCGCGCCAAAACCCACCAGCACACCGAGCACGCTGCCCAGCAGGCCGACGAGGGCGAATTCGGTTACGTACATGACGGTGACCTGATTCTGGGTCAGGCCCAGGCAGCGCAGCATCGCGCAGGCATCCAGGTGGCGGCTCATGAAGCGGCGCGCCGCCATCGCCACGGCCACCGCCGCCAGCATCGCCGACAGCAGGCCCACGAGCGACAAAAACAAGCCTGCCCGATCAAGCGTCGCGCGCATTTCCGGGCGCCCGTTTTCCAGCGTCTCGATGCGCACGCCCTTGAGGTTGCCGTCCGTGATCTGCGCGCGCAGCCAGGTTTCGTAGGCTTTGATCGCCGTCAGGTCGTTGCGGTTGGTCGAGGCAATCTGCAGCCGGAAGTCCACGCGGGCGAAATCGTCCACCAGGCCGGTGGCCTTCAGATCGGCCATCGACAGCATCACACGCGGCGCGAAATTCGCGAACGACGCGCCTTTATCGGGCTCGGTGGCGATCAGCTGGGTGATGCGCAACTGGCTGTTGCCCAGCGTGAGCATGCCGCCCACCTGCGTCGACAGCTGCGCGAGCAGGCCGGGGTCGACCCACACGGTGCCGGGCGCCGGTACGGCGCGCGTCGGTTCGCCCTGCGCGCCACTGGCCGCGACCGGGTCGGTCGTGATCTTCATCTGGCCGCGCAGCGGATAGCCTGTCGATACCGCCTTGATCGACGAGAGCTGCGCCAGCGAGTCATCGCCCTCGCCTGCCTGCGCCATGCTCGGGAAAGTCACGGTGTCGGCCAGCAGCAAGCCGCGCCGCGCCGCTTCGTCGCGCCAGGCCTGAGGCACCGGGTCATCGGTCTTGACCAGCAGGTCGGCGCCCAGCAGCTGGTGCGCGTCGCGGTCCATGCCGGCGCGCATGCGGTCAGTAAAGAAGCCGACCGACGTGAGCGCCGCCACGGCGACGATCAGCGCCACCAGCAGGAAGCGCAGTTCACCGGCGCGCCAGTCGCGCGCCGTCATGCGAAGTGCCTGGACGAACATGGCGTCGCTCCGTGGTTGGGTCAGGCGTTGGCGAAGAAGGAGTCGACTTCGGCCAGGAAGGCGCGCTTGCGCTCCGGGTCGATGAAGGCGGCCTGGAAGCTGTTGCGCGCCAGTTGCCGCGCGTGCGTCGCATCCAGCGGCAAGGCGTCAAAGGCAGCGAAGTAGTTCTCGTTGACGTAGCCGCCGAAGTAGGCCGGATCGTCCGAGTTGACCGTGACGGCCAGCCCGGCGTCGAGCAAAGTGCGCAGATTGTGCGAGCCCATCACGTCGAACACGCGCAGCTTGATGTTCGACAGCGGGCACACGGTCAGCGCCATCTGCTCGCGTACCAGGCGCTCGACCAGCGCCGGGCTTTCCAGGCAGCGTACGCCGTGGTCGATGCGCTCGACCTTGAGCACGTCGAGCGCGCTTTCGATATAGGCTGGTGGACCTTCTTCGCCGGCATGCGCGACCAGGCGCAGGCCCAGGTTGCGGGCGCGCTCGAACACGCGCGCAAACTTCTCGGGCGGGTGACCAACTTCGGACGAATCCAGGCCCACGCCGATGAACTTATCACGGTACGGCAGCGACTCGTCCAGCGTGGCGATCGCGTCGTCTTCGGACAGGTGACGCAGGAAACACATGATCAGTTCGGCGCTCAGCGGCGCATCCTGGCAGGCGCGCCAGATGCCGTTGATGACGGTCTCGAACGGCACGCCGCGCGCGGTGTGCGTTTGCGGGTCGAAGAAGATTTCGGTGTGGCGGACATTGTCGGCATGGGCACGCGCCAGGTAGGCGGCGGTCATGTCATAAAAGTCCTGCTCGGTCAGCAGCACGCTGGCGCCCGCATAATAAATGTCGAGGAACGATTGCAGGTCACTGAAAGCGTAGGCATCACGCAACGCTTCGACCGAGGCATAGGCCAGCTGGACGTTATTTCTTTGTGCCAGAGCAAAAATCAGTTCTGGCTCGAGCGAGCCCTCGATATGGATGTGCAGTTCAGCCTTGGGCATGTTCTGCAGCAGGGTGCGCAAGCGATCGTCTAGCATGGTGTTCTCCAACAGGTGTTCAGTGAATAAGGTCGCGTTGAGGCGACCGGCAAGTGTAACGCATGCGTGCAAACGGCTCATGCCATAGCGAAAAAGCCTGGATTCATCACCTGGCTGCGCACGATGCGCGTGCACCGCCTGTTGTACCGTTGACGAAAACTCGCTACGCTTTGCATGGCGCCGCGCGCGCACACGCAGCGCAGGCAAAAACCTAACTTTTTATTGTTAAATCAAGTACTTGTCACCAGTTCATCATGTCGTGCAACACGACTTTGACTTCGGAAACTATTAGGCACATAATAAATTTCAGTAACGCAAAAAAGACGCTCTCCATACTGCGGTTAGTTCGATATTTCCGGATCGACAACAAGCAATCGCACGCGCACCATCCACGACGCCGACCACACTGGCGCCGCACGTGACGACCGAACAAGGAGTACGCCAAAAATAACCGGGCCCCCGGGCAGCGCCATGCGCTGCTGTGACAGTGATTCGTTGTTGGCACATTAAAGGAAATTCAATGAGCATCTTTGAAAATTACACGGCCCGCTATGAGCGTACTCGCGAAGAGGAATACTCGATGTCCGAGTTCCTGCAGATGTGCAAGCGTGACCCGCTGACCTATGCCAGCGCACCGGAGCGCATGCTCGCCGCCATTGGCGAACCCACATTGGTCGATACCCGTCTCGATTCGCGCATGTCGCGCATCTTCGCCAACAAGGTCATCAAGATCTATCCGGCGTTTCGCGAGTTTTATGGCATGGAAGAAGTGATCGAACAGGTCGTTTCGTATTTCCGCCACGCGGCGCAAGGCCTGGAAGAACGCAAGCAGATCCTCTATTTACTGGGGCCGGTCGGTGGCGGCAAATCGTCGATTGCCGAAAAACTCAAGAGCCTGATGGAGCTGGTGCCCTTTTATGCGATCAAGGGTTCGCCCGTCAACGAGTCGCCCCTGGGCTTGTTCAGCGAAGACGAAGACGGCAAGATCCTCGAAGAGGATTACGGCATTCCCCGCCGCTACCTGCGCGCGGTGCCGAGTCCCTGGGCCGTCAAGCGCCTGCACGAATTCGGCGGCGACATCAACAAGTTCCGCGTCGTGCGGCGCTATCCGTCGATCCTCAAGCAGGTCGCCATTTCCAAGACCGAACCGGGCGACGAAAACAACCAGGATATCTCGTCCCTTGTCGGCAAGGTCGATATCCGCAAGCTCGAGGATTTTTCG
>Ga0308160_10005203_pt1 | contig 13661 bp, 17 predicted proteins | sample PhyFR1_FD_201036 | JGI IMG/M metagenome (GOLD analysis project Ga0308160, IMG submission 201036) | Phyllosphere microbial communities from UC Gill Tract Community Farm, Albany, California, United States - DLSLF.R1 | ecosystem: Host-associated > Plants > Phyllosphere > Unclassified | place: USA...
AGGACCGAAGCCCGCCCCCACTGTCTCGTGATACATCACCCCGTTTTCGTCTCCGGCGCAAGCCAAACATCAGCGACCTCCGATCTCCAGTGAAGTCATCTTTGTCACGGCAATCGTCAGACTCCTCTCAATACTCAGGATATGCAGTCCCAGTCACAGTCATCTGGAAACCTACAACAGCAAACCCCAGCCAGAACGGATCCGTCGAACAGCCCGAACCGCTCATCATCGAGAAATCGGTCTCGTTCAAGCTTCTGGGACCGCAGACCACCAAAAGTACCTCTCACGGAGGTGGCCCGAGAACGGGAGCAGAGTGGGCCGCAGGAGCAGCTTATTGAAAATACGGCAAACCACCTCCTCCGTTCAACCCGACCGCGTCTCGCACTGATCTCTCAAGATCTGCGAGACGTAAGACCGCATTCACCGGCAGACAACAAGGAACCTTCCGCTCATGTTTCTTTCCCGCTTGGGGGAAGTCTCTAAATTCCACTCGATTTCAACCTCCACAATGGTTCAGGCGATCCACAGCCGTGGCATCCAAACAAACAGATACACAGCAAGGCAGCACCACCATAGCGGAAACCTCAAAGGCAGCTCAAGGCCGACGCAGAGAGAGAACTGCATACATTGAGGCAGGGACAATGCGTGGAAGACAAGGACAGGAAGGAAGACATTTGAGGGCAAAGACTCTGCGCAAGGGAAGTCGGCGACAGTTTTGGAGATAGGAGCTGAAAGGATTGAAATTGGAAGTGAATGGGAAAATCCTTCTACCGTCGACCCCTGCGATCCATTGAGGAAGATGACATGAAACACGCAAGAGCTTGGAGCACACCTTTCACACTGCCCTGGGAACAGTATCGTCAAAGCATGCAAACTCGTTACGACTCCCAGAAGTTGCTTTGGGCTTCTTGAAGATCAGGACCAAGCTGCCATCGGCCCATGGAAGAAAGAAGAGTCTGGACCCGGGAGCGAAATGAGAGAGACCGGGAATGCAGGGTGACAGCTACAAGGTCAGCCCATTAGGCTTAAGGCGGGTTCATCGCCGTTGGTCGGTGCTGAGGATCAGCAGGAAGCGATGGTTCGATTTGATTGGGAAAATGAGGGTGACAGCAAGAGCTGCGTGTAGATGAGGGATAGGATAGCATTTCGTATGATAGGATGAGGGAGTCATGATGTTCAATACCGTAAATGAATTTTTGCTATAAAACCTGCCAACAAGGTTTCTTAAGTAGAGGGATTGTTTACATCCACTCGTTTGCCCACTCAACGACTTACAACACTTTGGCCTGTTCCATCACTTTCTACCTTATGATTGCATGACATGTCACTATATACCGCACCAGCATGCCAGTCTCAACAGCAAGGGCAAAGTCCGAGGTCGCAGAAGTATCGAGTGGAGCTACCTACCTTTGTCGATAAACCGACCACCTCCTTTCATCAACCAAAAACGAAACGCGTGTGACGTATATAATACCCTTTCATGCAGTGACAAACTACTTTTCAATGTGATAGAATGAACCAGAACGAGGTTGAGGGGCTTCTTGCTCCTGTATATCACCCTCACACCCCTCACGTATCCATACTTCACATATAACTTGATCACAGATTACCCTCCCTACATCAGACGCCTAAATGCCAAGACCGAGAACCCACCGGAACAAACACCCCCGACCCGGAGCTCGTCGTCGCGACACCCACTGTTCGTACGCTATCGCCACCATTTATGGAGCCCGAGGGGGACCCTCCATCGAGGGCTCGATCTTTGTTGTACCCAGGCCTGGGACGAAAAGGTCAACTTTGATCCGCTACGACACACATGCGGACTTTGAGGCCTCTCTCGCCTTTCTCAAACCACCTACTCGTACTCCAACGTCAGGATACAGGAGAGCGAGAAGGAGCAGTCACTGCTCAGGATGTTGCAGCAACCGAGAGTAGTAAGCTCATAGACCTGTTCATGTGGCCAGTAATCTGATGTACAGTGTGCCTACAGGTCCTCCACCTACTTGGCAAGCTTATCGCGGAAAGGCTCAGAATAAGAGTGAGCATCAGAAACCAGAAGAGAAGGTTGCGCTGATACTCATTTCAGTCGACACATCCAAGAGACGAACGAGAAACGACCGAAGCTACGAAATAACGGCCCCTGGGCTGAGGTCCACTAAAGAGAGGTCGAGGCAAAGACATCATCGAAGACCGTCGCGTGCTCAGCAGAAATCACGATACCCGACCGCGCCACCGCCATCGCATTGTTCAAGCTCAAGCGAGTCCGAACTGGTTGGACGCCCTCGACGTGACAAGGGATACATTGAACCGGGCTCGCTCATTTCAAGCCAACTGCCCAGTCCCGCGCCTTCAGTCACTCGGCGAGCCTCCACCACGGACACTTTGGTGGAAGAGCAAAGTCTCCCTACGACACTGCCCCCAAATCGTCATGGTCTCTTGGCTAGTAGAATAGGCGGTGTCTCGCAGCCGAATGCGGAGTGGGACTTGGTGTCACAGAAACCCGACTCCTCAAGCGATTCAGGTTCAGGATATGGCCTTCGCCTCGAGGGGTGAGTGCTCCGGCTTGTGATTCTACCGTAGGTCAGTGGAGCTGATCAATTAGCCCCCTTGCCGCTCGCCCCTATGATGGCACTTCCCACTCCGGACCCAACTCCTCGTCCTCATCCAGACGAATAACTACCACGGGTGAATTTGATCTCCCAGCTCGCCAGAAGCAAGGCTTTCTACTCAGATCAAGGGGCACACGTCCCCCATCTGATATCAGCACGTCCAACAAGAACTACCAGACCAGGCCGACCGCGAAGAGCTTCTTCCAACGCCTTGGCGGTTCCGTGAAAACCCTGTACAACGACTTGATTAGTCTGGGCCGTCATCTGGGCAACACGTCTAAAGGCCGCGCTACACCCAGCGAGTCCGTGAACCGCAGCTCGAAAGGATCCGATGAAACTGACGGAAGGAGCAAAGAGATCAGGGGAGTTGCCGACTGCCCCCTGAAGCTGCCGGAACTGGACAAGACAGATTACATCGGGGAGGGACAAACAGGCAGAACCTGGGCGGATGAGGCGATTGGCGAATTCTCCACTTGTACGGGTGATCGCGAGCCAGAGTATTATGTTGATGCTCGCAAGAAACTTAATCTCGATGAGTAAATGTGTGTATAGATGTGCAGTAAACTTGTTGTCTAATATCATGTATTTTCTAACCTCAACCTCCCCGCATATCCCACATCTTCCTGTTGCACTTCACATTCTCCTCATCACTGATTCCCCATAAAAGGAATCCCTCGCCTTCTCTGCCCCTATCTCGTATCAAATAATAGCTACGTCACTGTATGTCCCTTGCCGGATCCTTTGATAGGAAGCAGGGGTTGATTGTTTTGAATATGTTGGTTGACTTCGATCCTTTCGTCTACAACACAGCTAGAGGAACGCAGGAATGATCGCCCTTCTCTTCACTCAATACCACTATTCTGTTCACACCTCTGCTCTACAACTCCTACGCCACCCTTCCCGACATGACCAAACCATCGGCCCGACTCCCAGAAACAATCCACTCTTCTCGTACCTTCCTCCGTCATGACGTGTCTCTGGGTCCGACCAACACACGCAGTACGATGTTTACAGCCCAACCGCCAATACTCCTCTATTTTCCAGTCTTATCTGAAGATCCGAAAGGCAAGGAAAGTTACGAGCTGGTTGCATCGCCGCCATGTACTCTGGTCGGAAAAGATGGCGTCTCGACAAAGATTGCGCTACCCAAGGGAGAAGGAAGAGATAGTCGTAGACACTACGCAATCCACAAACCTGGTCCAGACCTCACATACACTTCCAGATTAGGCCAATTCTCGCCCATCGCAGGCAGCGTAAAATCAAGCCATTTCCCGGCAGAGTCTCTGCAAAACTATTCCAAGACGGACCTAGCTCGAACGATATCGATCAAGCTACCTCAGCGGCTCAAGCCCGATTACGAATCCTTTGCATCTCAGGAATGTAGTGGACTCGCTCGATATCGGCATCCCAACCGATACAATAGATATCTTGAAGCCCTAAAGATCTTGGAGAATCATTCAAACCCCAATGACAAGCAGGTTAGCGGCGAGACCGAACCCGACGTTCTGGAACTGGGCCGAGGCTACCACGGCACCGTCGACTATCCCTTGATAGGGGACGAGTCACCATCCACATTCCTCTCAATGCCGACCCAGGACAAGAAATCTCATCTACAAAAGGGTGCAAAGGCGGTTAAACGAGATATCTCCAAGGTATTCGAATCATCCTGTTCCAAAGCCAAGAGTCTCTTCCTTCGATTGACTACACGGACTGAATTGGATCCTAGCGGACAGCCCGTACGCGGAACAGTGAGGAGGAGGAAAGGCGTATATGGCATTGGTAGTGGGGATGATCAGAAGGTGGAGGTCGGAGGGAAGGAGGTCGTGGCCGGATCGGTACTACCATCACACACAGCCCGTCCTTCGCTCTTCACTCGCCTTGCCAAGCGGATACACCCTCCCATCACCCGCAATCGACTCGTCAAGAAGCGTTCTGGTAGTATCTTTGAGTCCAGGCTGTCCTTGGACCGCCTATCTGATGAACCGGAGAAGATGGACCCGACAATGAAGAATGCAACACCAAATCGTTCTGTCATAGCCGGTCAATCACAAAAATCCAGTTTGCGCCATTCGAGCCCTGCTTCCGATCCACCACCTCCTCTCCCGCCGTATACACCCGTCTCGCAAGATTCCATCGTTCGATCTACTGTTCCTCCCCGATTGGATATCAAGATACCCGACTTGGAAGGCTGGGGAAATCTGAGCGTGCCAGAGAGCCCGAAGTCACTGGCAGGCGATGTCGCGGAGTCAGTGGTCAGCTGGGGTGGATCGACGAAGATGGAAAACAGCGAAGACGGTTCGGTCTCGTCTGTCGATGACTACAGAACACTCGCCTCACGTGATGCACCCTGCAACGGCATCGAATGGCTTGAGCGCCAAGGTACTGGAAGGTCGGGCGGGTCAGCTATGTCGGGAACAACGGCAGCATCACGCCACAGTGGGCTCGGATCCACATATCAGAGATCTCAACGGTCCGATGACGTTGGTACCGATGAACCCAAACCGGCATCATCAAAAGTCGCGAAGCAAGACACGGAATTCTGGCTCGAATATGTCAAGGGAATCGAGGAAAAGTATCCGTCGCGATCACTCGGTAGGCTGTGTAAAGCTGCCGACCCTCTTCCGACTTTGGACGACGTCAAACTCCGGTGGGAGCAGGCCAGCAGCCTGGATACACAGGAGGCCATCATGGTTTGACCAAGTCCGAAGTGGTGAGGATCCTCGGATGGCCAAGATGTTGGCTTGTGGAAGGGAGCAGCATTTCCTCTCACGCCTTGCTCGAAGAGACTGAGTATGTCTAGGCATACACATCTGAAACGACTGCACCTGTTTCATCACCTTGGAATCCTTTGTCGCCATCGAGTTTCACCTCGAAACTCTTCCTTTCACCTCTACAGATGTCCTAGCAAATGTCGACCTTATCTCTATCATCATTCATCACGCTTCGCAATGCCTCTGTCCACAAGATCAACGACTAGTAAGCCCCCGTCTTCACTCACCGCTAACCAAAGTACCGAAAAGGCCTTCCAAAGCCGAGGCAGTCGAATGGCGAAAGGCCTTAGATCGGGATCGCTCATCACCTCCACCCACACGCCCAAGCCTTTGCAGCCGTTTCCGAACCAGAATCGACTCCCTCATTGACCATTTCCAACCTCGTCCATCCAGCTACGAGCCGACTCACACCCGACGAACGTACCGCCGAGCCCAAGATAAGATCAGGAGATTTGGGACATGGTGCAAAAATCACATCACACCGTCCAAGACTTCAAGCACCACTTCCATTGGCAGCTCTCATGAATCGAATCCGGATGACGAGCGCCTTCCCGACTTACTCGGGAGCCAGGTCCCGATCCCAAATGGGTCCCGACCCCCATTGACGAAAAAATTCTCCTTCGAAGAAAACCCAGGTCTCGCCTTGGCCCCGGTATTTGTTCTCAACCGCAAGACACTACCCCCGAAGTCCTACGGGCAAGGACGCTCACGACATCCATTCAACAAACTGAGTGGCACCACAGCTGCTGGTTCGGTCAACACTCGAGACGCTAGTATCTCGGCAATCACACGTGATCTATCTTATAAAGCCCGCCTGCTCAAATCGGACTCGGGATCAATCAGCAGCATGCTCGTCGGGTATCACATCGACGAAAACGCAGACGGAGGTGTGAGGGTTGTGAACTCAGAGAAGAGCACAGCTTACAAGGGGAGCGTACCATCGAGGGAGAGCCTGAGTTGTAACGAGAGCATGGATCACAAGGAGTCCGACGGAACCAGCGGGATACTGTCTCTTCCACCCTTGGAGCTCGACCTTGGACTCGATTTTGGCTTTGAAAGCGGAGGGAAATGGAGTTCGCAGCCTGCGGCTATCGTGGTATGAGGAGGGAAAGGTCAGACGTACACGAATGAGATCTGTACATGTATTCCTCTATTCCTCTATATCGATCGTTTCCAATCGATTGTGTGCGCTCACTCTCCTCCTATCCCCGTCACAAGCACTTGTCAAGTAAGTTTACTCCCTGATAGTAGCCTCTAGTTCCTTTGGCAACCTGAACATGTCGACCCCTTTTCTCAACTGTTCCAAAAACACAAACATACAGATCGTATTTGGTGTCAATCGGACTATCATCAGCCCTTGCATACAACAACGAGGATAGAAAGGGACTCACTCCAAGCAGGCAACCATCCCTTAAACAAGAACCTCGGCCCTTCCTTCTTCAGACTCTCCATCAGTAACTTCACTGGCCCATCATTCCCACTGGCATTCATAACTCTACTCTTGACCACGTCCGCAGGCGCACAGATTGTCGTTGCTACCGTTCCAGAAAGTGCGGATGATAAGATATGTAGTGGCATGCCGTTCTCGAGTCCGTAGGAGAGGAGAGATTCTTTGAAGAAATCGTAGGATACGAGTTGGGATGCGTTCATTAGGACTGCCCGGATCTGTCGTTAGCGGAGCAGGAGAGGGGGACGTACGGTATTAGGCAGTAATCCTCTTGCTAGTGACGAGGGACCTTCCTGCTGTACCATCTTGTATACTCCATGCAGAGCATTTCTGTACCCATGCTGCTTCTCTACCGCTTTCGTTGGATCCGCAACCATTCGAACGAGAATGATATCTGCCATCAGCGTCCGAGGTCAGGGACGTTGCGAGAACATACCCGCTGGATTACCCGCTAGACCACCGAGAGCTCCGGCTCCACTGGCACAAAGCACCATCTCGCCCGTAGACAGCTTTCTCATCCCTGATATCAGCACCGGACAGTTGAGAGAACAGGATACGTACCATCCTGGGATAATCTCGCTTTCAGAGCATCATAAGCCCCTAATCTCGTTATACTATATGTCATTTGACGGAATATCGATGCTGATAGACCAGTATATAGTCCTCGAACACCTAATCGTTAGATACTTCTTCGTCATAATAGAGATATTAGGACGTACCCGACTGCCCTAGGACTTCTTTGATTGCCTGGATGAAAGTCGATTTATGCGTTGATGTCTGCATTCGTCTGCTATCAGCCTAGTCAACGGATTGACCTACACTCTCATGACATCTAAAGGATGCGTACAGCATGCTGCCACTATTCATTAGCTCTGTCATTCAGTAGACATACTTGAAGCAGCCGTCCCGCCGAGCCTGTTGTCAGCAATGCCCAATGAACGTCGTTGTATCACACGACCTTCGAACAAAAGTCGCAGTTTGTCACGTCTTTCACTCACCAGAATGGATAGGTCTTTGCAGTGGTCATACTTGGATACTATAGAAGGGAATAGAGTACAATACATGCATAGACCTGTTATCTACCCTCGCATAAGATACTCAAAATGATTTCGAACTTGTGCTTGAAATTCGAAATGTTCAGGTTCGGTCAAATCCGATATCATCCTATATTACGTAAGAGTATCCGGACCGGTATCCTCGGCGGAGTATCAAAGAGGGATACTAATAGTACCATAAGTGTCAACGCTACCATGACCTACCTCGCCCCCTATACAGCCCACTTGGCACCTTACACGGCCTATATCAAGCCATGGTCGACCTATCTCACGCCCTATGTCCCCTACCTCTCCCCTCTGCTCGAACCGATCCACCCAAACTTTCCTTTCGCGCCCATCGATGTATTTGGTGCAATGCGATTATCGAGTGTAGTCAACTGGATGGCTAGTGGGGCTTTTGATCCTCCTGTCGTCATCGAGACAAACGAGAAGGGAAAGAAGGCTGTCGAGAGGAGGAGGCCACCTCTCTTGAGGGAGTTGTTGGGATTGATGATTGTCGTTTTCGGCGCCGAAACGTTCTTGGGAATGTTGACGGGTGCTCCTCCTTCGTGGTTGGTATCTCTCAAGATCCCTCTGTTGTTCTGTATCACCCGTAAGTCTACAAAATGGATCAGAGCTGATGGCAGACGTGATCCAGACCCGAACACCCCTCTTGTCGTTCCTACCCAAAGGCCCGTCCCTCAAGCTAGAACTCCCACTAGCAATCCCAGACGCTATCGGTCGTTCCCTCCTCCTCACCAAATTCTCAATCCTCCCCCTCCTCCGACCTACCGCCATGACCCCTTCCCTACCCGCAAACCCAGCATCCCTCCTCCTCGTCCCATTCATCCTAACCGTCCCATTCGCTTCGATAGTATTCTCGACCCTAAATTTCTTCGCGCCAGAAATGCACCTTACTACCCCACTCGAGCTCAGGCCTGGTGGGTGGATGTTTGCCGATTCATTCGTTCCTGTCGTCATTCCCCTCGTATTTCTCGGGTTGATTGGACCGGTCCAGGGATGGGGAATGGGTTTGGGAGTTGGGGAGGATGAGGCGGTGTTGATTTGTGCAGCGTTGACCTCGTTGATATTCATCGGAAGGGCGGTTTACAATTTCGGTCACGAGGCTCAGGTGGGAGAAAGGAGAAAGATCAAGACTGCGTAGAGATAGAGGTGTGGTCAAGGGATTCCGGGATACGGGATATAGAGAGACGAGAGGGTAAGTCCGGGGAGATTGTCAATAAGGTATAGATTATGCAAGATACTACAAATTCGCTTCCTACCCTCAGCCTTCCATTTCCCACCCTCTCTCTCACCCATCTTGACTTCTCATTATCGCTCTATCCTTACCTCAACTAAGCCTCTCACAACCCAGAAACCCTCCTGATATACGGCAACAAAGTCTTCCTTCAATCAGCCAAATAAAACCAAAAACTCACTTCCACTGTTCCTGACACTATCGTCAGCCACATTCATTTACTGACTTACCTCCTTTCCAGTCTTTCCTGGTACAGCGATCTTCCAATCTTGTTCTCCGAATTTTAGGACGTGGTTGAATAGCGTGGATTTCTGGTCTTTACTCCATCCTGGCGCTGATTTGTTGGAGCTGGGTGGGGTGGTGGATTGTGTGTTTGTTCGGATTGCTGGCATTTTTGATTGTAAATTCGAGTGAAGCGAGACAAGTTTATGAATATGGATGAAGAGAAGTTATGGTGGGATTGCGAAAGAAGTAATGGGAATCGAAAGGGAATGAAACCGATTGAAGCGGTATGGAGGAACGGATGAGGGATGTAAGAGAGTTGTCAGATATCAAAGAAGTAGGGAGAGAGGATTTAAGGAAGGGTACAAAGAGAGCTAGGCAAGGTATACGGCTGGGGACTGAGGAGAAATGCCTAACGACCAAAGGAGGGTCGACTCTAGGATTGATCACCTTGACGAAACTCGTCTCTTCTCCGGCCCTCACTCTTCCCACCTGTTCCCCCTTCATTGCTATATTCATCTCTCTCTTCATCGCTCTCCTCATCGCTCTCATTCACACCTATAAAAACAATGATCCGAACCAAACCAAACCCGGAAGTCGACATCAAACCATTCTCCCAAACTCCAAACACGAAATAATCGAATGGCACAGGAAGAGGAGAAAAGTGGTCAGGGGAAGATCGAAAAGCTTTATTCATCTACGTTGAGAAGTACGGAGCGGGGAATTGGACTGCTGCTGCCACGTCTGTACCGGGAAAGACCGCTAAGCAAGTACGTCCCCGTTTCTCAACTTCTGCAGCGTCATAAGGCTGACGAGATAGTGTAGAGATCAGTGGATGTATGTCTCCCCCAGTCCTGACTGATGATAGGAAGAAATTATCCCCATTCCTCCAGAAAGCTTGCCAAGCTGGCTAGGTCAATGGCCGTTTTTGGTGGGACTCTACGAAGATGTGAATCAGATTGTAACAAGAAGAAAGCAGTCGCTACATCATGTATCTACATCTACTCAAAGTCCGTCATTCCATCAATATCATAAGCCGGCATAGTATCGTCCATCCAGTCTCGTCACAACCGTTCCCCCTTCTCAAGATAACCCTTCCATCGCATCGCACAAGGACCACAGCCGTGTGCTTCTGCGCCCACGCCACCTACACACGCGGCTACTGAGCCCACCCATGAGGCTGGGTATACCTCTCCCTCTCCTGATCACTCCCACTACCCGTAGTCCCATACCTCGAACTCTCATCTACATCCATATACCCCCCACCCTGTCCCGGGTTTAATGCCGGACTGAAATGCCCAGAATTAGGTGTCCCGACGTAGGAATCCCTATTCCTATCGAACAGCGCCACACCCGATTGAGGCCTCGTCATTCCAGAATGAGAATTGTAGCCTGTTGATAATGTTGATGGTGCCCGCGAGGTTGCGGTAGTGAGCGCTGGGTTTGCGGATGTAGAATAGGCTGATTCCTTTTCGTATGGATCGGCGAATACGCCGTAAGAAGAGGATCGCTTGAGTGCATCTGCCGCTGCGTCGTTTCCGTATTGTGCTGCTATTTGACTAGAGTAAGCTATAAACAACTGGAAATGCTTACCTTGCATATTCATCCATAATGACTGCCATTGTACCCACATCCAACCTGTACTGCTTTGGGGTAAGACCTTTTCCGAATCGATAAGTAATATGGTTCGAACAGAGTAGGGCGGCAATCATGACCCCGAGTTGAGCGGGGACGAGGGCGAAACAGCAAATGTACCATGTCTCGAGGATTTGTCGTTCGATACGGAGGTAATGGGATTTACATCCGGGCAAATTTGACCTAGAGTAACAGAGGGCCGAGGTAGATGCTTCGATATAGGGAGAAGTGTATCCACAGCATCGTAACTGTTATTAGCATTGCTTTTCCATTTCCAAGGTAAAAAAGGGGACATACGGCATCCTGGATCCTGAGACGACCGTCTGTACCGAGTTCTCTCGACCATTGAAGATTGATCTTGCCCTCCAGATTGAATGTTCTTTGTTTATAGGCGATATATCCTGGGGAAACCATTAAACCGAGACAGACCCATAAAAGGAACGTGTAGACCGCGAGGAAAGGTCGAGAGTTGAGCATGATTCCTGAAAAGCCAAGGAGGGCGGTGAATACCATCATCGCCGAGGCTGTTGTTGACACTAGGAGTCAGTACTCGAGCAAAGGGGGCAACACAGCCGTGTAGAGCACATACGGATAAGCTCCGTCCTATTTCCTACACGGATAACATCCGAGTGAAAGAAAACATTCGTCCAGACCAGGATGGAAGCTACCAACGCTGCCATTCCGTATAGGATCAACTACTCGTCAGCACACCTCCAAGGTTACTAGTGTTCAACGTACCAAGACGTTGGCAAGCATCAACACCCATTTGAACCTATTCCACCTCAATTTAGGCTGTTTCTTCTGTTTCAAACCCCCCTTCCCCAACGCAAACACTGTCCCCTCATCATCATCCACCGTCCCAACCATTCCCATCCTACTAGCATCCGTAGCGAATGCATCCCTTCCACCACCCTGTTTCTTTTGATTCCTACCCTGCCAACTACCCGGTTGATGTAGTTTTGTAAATTTAGCAGGAACGTAATTTACACTTAGACTATTTGGTCTATCTTTAGTCAATGATGTTTGACTTGATCTTCTTGATCCTAATGGTGAATCTGATCTACCATATGGGACGATTGGGGGTGCAAGAACGGGATCACGATCATTGTATGATACTTGCATCTCGGGGCCGCCGTGGGTTTCGTTTGAATCGGGATAATAACCTGATCCCGTTGGTGACTGGGCTCGATGAGGATGGGAAAGGGGGTCGAAGGAGGTAGAATCTTGTCGATGTCGGTGTGTGATACCTTGTGCGAAGTTGAGTAATTTAGATGAGCGTTGGGGCATACTGGGTATAGAGTTGGAAGAGTGTGTAGAAGTATAGAGAGAGAGAGAGAGAGAGTATGTACCAAGTGAAACGTCAAAACAAGGTGTCGCGTTTTTTACCCTGAATATACAACACCGCCATGAGACAGGGGTAGTAGTCTATATGTATTTACATACATACACGTATGCATACAACTAGATAGCAAGCCAGAGAGATTTGGCCTTGACAAGGTCCATAGATCCAGTAGCAGTATACAACAATATCAAATTATGAGCAGCACTACACGCAAGGGAAGTACGGCGAATAGCCTGACTATCAGCATCAATTTCTCTCGTAACTCACCTCTCTAACATCCTCGTGTTCTTCCGCATCCATCCGCCTCTGGACCATCTCCAAAACCTTTTCATAATGTACAACAGCGAGATGGGGGACACCTATCATTAGTGACAACTGTAAAGGGGACCTACCGATGCCATGGAATGATCTGCCGTAATTATATTCCACCTCCTCTTGCGATTCCGGATCTTTGGAAGCTAGTTTTCGGTACTTTGTCAGGAATGCCAGGCCCTAGTCATCAGCCGACTCTCGAATGAATCGTGGTGGATGGCTCACCTGGGCGATCTGGTAATTCCTGTTATCCGATTGTCTATTCATCGACCGGCCAAAGAACGCCTGAGTGATCATGAGACAGATATAGGCGTCGTACGGATTCAGCTCATACGCCCTAAGAAGGTAGTCTATTATCAGCTCGTCACTTGTGAAAGCAAAAGGGAACGTACAGAGGGCACCATGATGACTAGCCGAAGAAAGCATATACTGCCCATAAAGCGTACTCCAAGCAGGCGAAACCCGTGTCGGTCTTTTCGTTTCCTTCCTCTCTCCCACCACCTCCTCCTCTTCTTCCTCCACCTCATCTTCTTCCTCATCTTCATCCATAGCTTCCCCCAAAGTCTCTGGAGCAGCTTTACTCTTCCTTCCCTTCTTCTTTTTAACAGCAACCTGGCCATCATCATCATCATCCACCCTCCTCTCATCTACCTGGTCACCCAGTAACTTTGAAATACCAGGTTGAGGGGGTATAGCCCATCTCTGAATCCTATGGGAGAAATGCATCCCTTTCGCATCGATTGCGTCTTCGTATATACTCATTTCGCGATGTATAAACCGTTGGAGGGTGAGGGAACACCATGCGTCATGTGCCGCTTGACCACCGCCAGTGAGTGCCGCTTGGAGTAGGTATAAAGGTTCAGGTCGGAATTGATTGGCTTGAGCTAATTTTCGGCAGTGGTATGCGACTTTAGCGTATAGTTTAGATCGTTGTGCGCATGCTACAATTCAGCGAAGCCTGATGGCGGACATACCGATGATGGTAAGCCTCAAGGCAATCTCGCAACGACGAGAGTAAAAGATGGCCGAGA
>Ga0308160_10005205_pt1 | contig 13653 bp, 8 predicted proteins | sample PhyFR1_FD_201036 | JGI IMG/M metagenome (GOLD analysis project Ga0308160, IMG submission 201036) | Phyllosphere microbial communities from UC Gill Tract Community Farm, Albany, California, United States - DLSLF.R1 | ecosystem: Host-associated > Plants > Phyllosphere > Unclassified | place: USA...
AATTGGGGCATTGTTCTTAACCAGTTTATGCTTATTTTTGAAAAAAGGCTCAGATTATAAAATCCAAGCCCTAACTTTTTAACTTACACACTTTGTGGGATAGTGTCTCGTTTTCTGAATCTGATTTTTCTTTTGATTCTTTCCGACCTTTGTAGTGTTAAAATGATATTCATTAAAAAATCTGTACAATGAGGATTAGAGTTTTAGTCTTCAAAATTAGAGTGAAATGGTTAAGTGCTTATCGAGTAGGATACTATTTATCTGTTCTAAAAGACATCATTATTCTTTGCTATCTTTCAACTTTTTGGCTATTTCATGTTCTCCTTTCTCTTCAGCGATATCTATCATTAAATTGATTATTGCACCACGATGAACAAGCCCCTCGGATTTTAACTCTGTCAATAATCTGTGTGCAATGAGAATCGCTCTTTCAGAGTTTTCAAGCTCTTTATTCAGAAAAAAAGCTTCGGCAAGTTTAATATAGTAGTAAAGTAAATTTACGCTGTTTTTATTTTCATCCGGTAAATCGACATATAATTTAATTGCAAGTTTAAAAAATTCAACAGCTTTCGGATAATTATAGTTTTCCAAATTAGCAAGTCCTAATGTCAATGATTGTACTGGCATAGAAATGTCGTTCCAAATATTATGTTTCTCTCTTAAATCTTGAATTGTTTGAAAGCATTCTGAAAAACGTATCATTTTCTTCTGCTTTATAAATAACTGACATAGGTTGCAAAGAGAAATTAATAGTTGAGGCAGAACTTTTATATCACTAGATTCTAAAATTGCTATGGATTTTTCAAATTCAACAGCTGCTTCTTTCCAAAGCCCTTCATTAGCTAACGCAAGACCGTAGTTATTTAAAATGATACCGGAGAGATGATCATTTTGAGATAAATTGTTTTCAGCTCTAATTGATAAATCTTTCCATCGTTGAGTCAAATTACCTTTATTTTTTAGCCAGTTATATATATTAAGAACTTCATTTTCTAATTGGAGTAAAGGTTGATAGATAGATTTTCTGTACGGTTCCTTTATATTAGAAAGGATTGATTCTCCAAATTTGAGAAATCTTAATGCTTGGAAAAGATTATGATCTGCACCTTCTTTTATTCTGCTTGTTAGAAACACCACATTAAATATTTGAGAAATAAAGCAATTCATTCCTTTTCGCTCCTGATATAAAATAGATTCTCTAAGCATTTTATGCATACTAATTTGTTGACCCTTTCTAGTTATCAAACCTTTCGAATCTAAAATATTGATTGTATTTGTAAATTCAATCCTGTTTTCATCTTCGTGGGATTTTCCAAACCAATCTATAAAGTCTTCAAAATTTGTTTCTTCTAGTGGAAGCAGAGCGAAAAAATTCAAAAAATATTTTTCTTTAGGTTGTATATTTTGAAGATCAAAGGTTTTATTTAGTATAGTAAAAAGGTTTGAATATTCACCATACTCTTCGGGTAGTACTATGTGTAAATTTTGATTATCTAGATTTTGTTCTTGAAAATATTCTAAGACTTTTTCGAGATTTAAACCGAAACTATAATTTATTGTTCTGGACACCAGGGAGATGACTAGAGTGTTGTATTCAACATACTCGAAGAAACTTTTCAGTAAATCATCTGAAACCGACTGCTGTTCTCCAAAAGAATAGTACAAATTCTTAGCTGAAGCAAAGTCTAGGGCTTCTATTGGTAAAGTTTTCAAACCTGTCATTTTCAGCCTAGTTCCAATAATAATTTTCCAGTTATGGAGCGATCTTAAGTCATTAATTTGAGGAACATCTTCAACATAGGCATCTATTACAAGTAAATTTTTGCCAGATATCTGACTTAGTTTGCTGATTACAATGTCAAATCTGTCTGATACTTGATTAAGATCTATTGGGGATAAATTGATACTTTGCGCTAATTCGTCATTTAAAATAAAGCTATTGACTAAGCCAGTTTCAACATTTATCCAGATTATATGATCGTACTTATCCTTAAATTTATTGACATATATTTTTAGTAATGAAGACTTTCCCATTCCTCCATCGCCGTTTACACAGATATTTTTATTTGTTAATAATAAACCATCTAAATCATCTACCTTTTTATCACGTCCAATTATAGTTGATTGATCAATGTATGGGATTTTTGTGATACTATGAGGAATTATTATTTTTTTTGAAAAATTATGTTCCGCTATTTGCTTTAAAACTTTGCCTTGTTTTTCTTGAACCTTGATGGCGGTATTTAAAACATTTTCAATTGTATTAATTCTGTTTTCTAATATATCAAAACGTAAATCGAACAATTTAATGAACCGTTGGTCACAGAAGTTGGATAATTCTTCTTCTGTTTTATCCAAAAGAATTTTCAATGAAGAATTATTAACTTTCCGGTCTATTATAGCAGGGAGTTGTGATCTCTTGTAAATGTCACTAAGCATAGCGTCCAAAATGATCTTTTTTGGATGTTTAATGAATAATGAATTTTCTAAAAGATTATTAATTTCGGCAAGTAAATTTTCTGTAGCTTCTATAGGAGAAAGGTCTTTAAACTCCCATCTGATTTTGGAAGTAAAGCCATCTATCAGATCATTGTTAGTGATAAGTTTTTGAAAATCAACAAGAGTATCATTCAAATCTTTTTCTGATTCCGCAGTTAGCTTTCTTTTTTTTAGGATAATATTCTTTCTTTTTTCAATTTCACCATTAAGAATTTCTATCACTGCTATTCGACATAATTTTACTACCTCTTCGGCAGCGGGAGGTTGATTATTTATCCATTTTCTTAAAATATTTTGATTTTTACCTAATGAAGAATTGGTTATGAATTTTAAAATAAGATTGTCACGGTTATCTTTATATTCAAGATAATGTGCAAAGAAATTGACAAGCGCTTTTTTTATTTCTACAGATTTAAGACTGAATGAGCTCGAATAGCATTTTATCTGTGTGAAAATTAATTTATCTCCCACCTCTTTTATATCATCTTCAACTTCAGTATAAATATCAACATCTTCCGAATTAATATAATTGTTCAACCATCTAATTATTACACTTAGATATTGATAGTAGAAGCCTCTGTTAGTAGCAACTGCATCACGATTAACACTTATTAGGTCAAGCAAATTCATTTTTATACTATATAACTTTATATCCAGTTCCTGGACCGTTTTTTTCTTTCCAGTCTTGAATGTTTGGAGTTTCTTTTGTTAAAGCCCACGAATTAATTAACCATAAAACAATTGTTGTTAGTTTCACCATGGTATTTACTGTTTTAATTTTTTCTTCAATGGAAATATATGAATCACTATCTCCAATGACAGCAGTTATTTTATCGGGTTCGACTTTATTTAATGTCTTAAAAAGATGATAATCACTTAAATGTATGTATCCAGATGTTTTCTCATATACGTCCACAATCCACGGATAGTGTTCTGATAGTCTTTCTACTAATAATCTGTCGGTTAATTTTTTATGGGTATTTTTCTCTGTTAACCTTCTTATAGCTTCACCCTCAATAAAATGGCTTGCTAGTTCGTGTGGGTTCTCAACTAAAAAGGCAGCATAGAATCTAAGACTATTATCTAATTGTAATCGTAATAGTGGTATTGCACAAATTAGATTTTCTTGTTTTATCATTTCTACAAAACCTTTAATCAATGACATTGATCTTTTTGCGATTGATATTCCCATTAGATCTAAAGGATACATTTTTGCATTGTCAGCTTTCGTCATTTTTTCAGTGACATCAATATGTAAGCGTTTATGTTCTTCCAGATTTAGCAGTAATTCTTGCAGTAATATATTTGAGATTTCTTCCATGGTTTGAGATTGAATGTTTAATAACAAATATAAAGATTTGTATTATTTTTATTAGATATTTATAGCTAATAATAATTGCTATAAAATGTTTGTCAAATAAGATTTAAAGTGCTTTTTTCTTGATAATTCCAGTTCACGCTCCTGCGTATAGTAATTTGACTTTCCGATTAATTAATTCTAAAAACTTTTAATTAACTTTAGTTATTTGAAGAAAATGCAGTAACAAAGAATTGTTATATCGAGATGCCTCAAAAACATTACAAGAACAATAATTAGGAAACTGTTTCTTCTTAATAATTAATATATGATGAGTGTTTGGATTAGAGAAGTAAAAAAACAAAACTATGTTAGTGAAAAAATGTCCACATTGTGATAATAATGTTAGAATCAATGTATTTAAATATCCTTATGCCGAAAATGATAAAGGTGGAATGATCCTTAAGTGTGAGGAGTGCAGTCAGCTTTCTTACTGTTCTGTTACTAATCCTATTGAAACCAGAGTTTTAAAAGGGGCCGAAAAAATACAAACTTGGGATAACGATGTGGTCTCAAAAGATGAATTTATTTTAAAATTTCCTAATATAAAAGAACTGAAAAATGGTTTAGTTGTTATCGGTGATTTAAATCAACGCCATTATGAGTTTGATTTTAGAAAGCCACATATCTACTATTGTTCAAATTGTCGAGAAGAGATTGAAAGCGCAGCTTATGCAGCACTTTTTGTAGAAAGTGCAGATATTGTTTGTCAATACGATTCATTAATGGGCTACATATTATCCAACGGCGGGCAAGAATGTGACGATTTAGTACTTGAACTAGAAGTAAAGTGCGATTGTGATAAAACTTTTGTTACTTATTGGCATAAGAAGTTTGTTGCGGATGGAAAAAAAATTAATCCAATAGTAGATTTGTATCTTGTTGGAACTGATATGCCAGTTCTTACAAACTGCATTGATGGCGTAATGTCAAAAAATGATTGTAAAAGAATTTTGGAAAAATTTGTAATTAGATGGAATGCCATCTATCCGAGATTGCTAATTGTTACTCCATTTGTTGGACATCAGTGGTTACCGCAGGAGCTTATTATTGAGCTGTGGGACTGGATTAAAAACTTTCTTGATCCGCAAAAAACCTCGTTGATTACTAGAAAAGCGACATTTGATAAATATAAAAAAGTATGCGAAGAAAAAGGGATTAGTTTGGATATTTTAGACAATTATGATCTCAATAATGCAATTATAAAAGGCTTTACTAAAAAACAAGATTTTCATTCTAAAATTTATGTAGGATACTCATCAGATCATGTAGAAATGTTATTGGGATCTTTTAATTTAATGGATGGTCCTTCAGTTGAAAATTTGTCTTTTAAACATTCTGACTATGATTTGTTTATGAATAAGTTTATTAACCCTATGAAAATACCAATTGTCCAAGCTGAATCTTTAGATTCTGATTGGCTCAGAATTTTTAAAAAAGAGGATCAATGGTCTGCCGGAAGAATTGAATCTTCAAAAATCTTAAATGTTATAATGAACTATCTGTAAACGGATAATTTTAAATTGATTTAAAAAATCTTTATTATGAGACCAAGGAATGTTTTTTCGCAGTCTGGCCCAAAAATTAGCACAGATGATATTGAAGAATTTGCAAGTAAAAATCCTGAATTATGGAAAGAAATGACCAAGCAATATGATATAGGAAGGCAGATTGTGACTGTTCAGTTTTTAAATGGACTAGATCGGCTAAATGAAAAGACATTAAGAAATTATTTAAAAGATTATGCGAGAAGATTTCTTAATATGGGATTAAACGCATTTCCAACATCATTTAATATTTTGGAATCATTTTTTACTTACAATGTTAAAAATTCTGTTTTACAACTTGTTGATGAGGAAGAGTCTTATGGTTTATCACTATTTGATTTTGTCGATTTTGTAACAAATAAGGAATTTGATTTAGCTCAAATTGATCTTTATGAAAATATCACGGAAAATCTAATTTATCATTTCAGTTTTACTTCAGGATTTGACGAGATTAATTTTTCCACAGAGAAGGGTAAGCTTTTTTATATTTCTGGATTGTCTCTTGTTAGACAAGGTCACGAGATTTCTATACTTATGCAGGCTGGAGAATCTTATGACCGCAACAAAGCTGAAGAATATTTTAAAAATATCACTGTAGAATCAATCAAGGAATCAATCAGACCAGAGAAAAAAGGTCTGCATCACCATTGGGATGATACAGAAGAAATTCCTAGAGTTGTAAACTTAGAAGGCAGAGATGACCTATGGCTGCATACTGTTGCTGTTTTGTTTGATCTTGAAACTCAAACTCTCGATTTAAGACATGTAGCCAGAGATGAAAACTTAAATTATAACTTGTTTAGTGATGATTTCCATTCTTTATTGGCGGGGCAAGATCATTTAACAGAAGAAGAGGTAATAGATTTCTTTAAAAATAATCTTAAAGAATTAGAATCATACCAAGCTGTTTTCGATTTTGCTAAATATTGTTTAGCACTTCCATACTATATTTTTGAAAATGAAGATAAAATTGTTGATGTTACATATGAGACTGCGCTCAATAGATTGATCAAAGGTCCAATATCGAAAAGAGAGTTTTCAATGGTTCCAAGTAAATATAAAATTTTTGCAAAGCCATTGTATTATGTGGAAACCAGCATGCAGAAAGTTATAAAAAATCGAACCTTGGATGATACAAATTTTAAAGTAGAACAGTCAGGTTATTGGAAAAGATTAGATGCAAATGAAGAGGGCTTCGATAAGAAGGGAAGAAATATTTTAGGAAAAACTTGGGTTGAAAGGACTGAGGCATTTTATGCTTATAATAAGGGAATAACTAAAGTTGATGAAGTAATATTATATGATGATCCAAATGCTGGTTACATTTATATAGTAAGACAACCAGCACATCCGAAAAATACTTTTAAAATTGGTTTAACGACAAGAAATACCCGTGAAAGAAATAGAGAATTATCGAATACAAGCGTTATTGATGAATTTTATATTTTAAAAGACTTTTATACTAAAGATTGTATTTTGGCAGAAAAATTAATTCATAAAGAATTGGACTCATATAGAATAACATCGAAACGTGAATTTTTTCAATGCGATACTAGAATAATTATAGAGGTATGTGAGAAAATCGTCAAAGAAGTGAATGCTTAATTTGCTGGAAAATTTCCATTTTGTTTCGATATAAGCAAAATTGTATTTTTATGTTTTTAGTAAATTTTTATATGTAAGAGATAAATTATCATCTTGAAAAGGAGGCATATCGATTGACTGAATAATAGAAACTTGCTCATCTTGTATTACCGTTTTATTAAAGACACGTTGGTAGGCTGCGGCTTCAATTACTTTACTTCCGAGATGATATTTGGAAAGCAATGGCAAGAAGAATTTTTTAAATTCATCTTGATTCATATTACAAACAGGTTTTAAAATGTACTGAGTTAGCATTCCAAGGTACATATAATGTTTATTGACTAATTTACTTTCATTGCTGTCAAATTGAGGAATCTTTATCGTCCATTCATTTTCACTGGTTAAATTTTTTTGATAAAGCCCTTCCTGAATTTTTATTTTTACAACTTTATTTTCCAAAACGATTTCGGGATTAGTTCTTGCTATTTCGCACAATGTAATTTGCAGTGTACTTATAAACTCTTCTGTAATCCCAGTCATTACTAGAGTATTTTCAAACTCAAAAAACCAATCGATGTTTAATGCTTTAAAATGAATGTTTCTAGTTGCACCTACATCATTTAGTGGCTGATCGATTATCTTTTTTCTTAGAACTTCGTAGACAGATTCTTTATCAGGTAGCTGTTTTTGAATTTCTGAAATAGTTGGTTCAATATAATCAGTCCAAATGAAACCATAATCTTGCTTAATTTTTTCAATATACGAACTTATTGTCGGGTGGATGATAGGTGAAGAATAAATGATCATAGCAGTTTCGGATAATGCAAACTGAAAACGCTGATCACTTTCGATTTGGAAGCCCCGTTGGTCAAATTCTTTTTTTGAAAATAAGTACACCTCGAAATCGAGTAAAGCTCTTATCCAAGCACCACTTTCATAATCAGTGTTCATAATTTGAAAAAAGGAATCTGGTAAATATTGTTTTAGATCATGATCTGTTGATTGCCAAATACTCCAATATGATATTAAGGCATAATATTTTGATGCATAAACCATTCCCAACCTCATATATATCTTTGATATCTCCAGTAAAGAAAATGTGTAAGCTTTTCTAGTATAATCTATTCTTAGCTCATCTTTTGCTCTGTGCAGTAATTGAAGAGCTTTAAGATTATTAGAAGAATTGTTTCGCTTAGAATGATAGATTGCTCTCTCAATCAGATCGAAAGCCGATTTTTCACGAAGTCCTGTCCTATCGGCATATGGTTTTATTTCTTCCATAAACTCATCTGTCAAATCCAAATAGCTATCATCCAAATCGTACTTAGCAATTGCTTTTGTGATTTCCGTCATCTGGTCATACAAACTGGCTAAGGAATAAAATTTTGTGTCTTTTATTAAAGGTATTATTTTACGATAATATTCCAATCCTTCTTTATAGGATGAAACTTGGTTTAAAGTATCTGTTTGTGCTAAATGTCCCTGTAGTTCATAAAGCTCACAAAGCCTATCTGCATGAGATGTCTTTTGAACTTCTGATTCAATGTAATTTTTTATTTTTTCTTTCCAGCTATTAATTTCTTCTACAGGAAATTCTAAATCTGAATTTTTTATTTGAGTTTTAATTAATTGAAGAAATACAATATCAGTTTCAATATCACTTAAATATACATCATCAGACCATTGTTCAATATAATATCTAATTAAATCAGTATCAGTATTTAGTGAATATTTGGGGTCTGTTTTCTCTGGGTCATGACCAATTTTTAAAAAGATATATTCATAAATTGCCCTTCTTTTTTTCAAGATTGGACTATCGCCAAATCCAATGTACTGTGTAAGGATTTCTAACCAAAATAGCTTATGGGTATCATCTAAATTTTTCCACCTACAATAGCGGGATGCTGCAATTACAGACTGAAATTCACCGTGAAAAAATTCTGAAACTTTTGAATTTTTAAACTGAGAATAGGTTTCAGAATACCACTGATCTTCGAGATCACCAGCATCTAATAAGATTTTATCTAATAACTGATTAGTCAGTTTGCGCTGGTCTGGATCATCCTGAATTGAGCGTTGAAAAACCTCATTTACAAGTATCGAAGAATAAATTTCAATCTTAGCGCTTTCTAAAGGTAAAGGTAATCTAGATATTAATCCCTTAATCCTTGATAAGATGCTTTCAACGGCCGCGCTACTTTCTTCTTTACTAAAGTCCCACTTAATACATTTAATAAATGAATCGAAGTCGCTATCAGACAGATTATCATATATATTCTTTGCTTTTTGAACTTCACTTTTAAGTTCAATGTTTTTACTTAATTCTGTAACTCGCTTGGAAACGTAGTCGTCTAAAATTTTCTTTACTCTACTTCTTAAACGGGACAGTAGTTCTGGAGAAATGTTCTCTTGGTGCTCGTTCCACTCAGACAGTAATATTGCATCATTATCTTTGATATCCTTTCCGACAATCGAGACATTAGTCTCAAAATGAAATTCGACCTGATCAAAACTGTACTCTATTTTCACGTAGAGTGAAAAAAAGTGGGAAATAGCTTTAGTGATACTTTCTGAAGTAAAAGAGAAATCTGTACTATAAAGTTTGATTTGTTTAAAAACTGTTTTTCGTAGTCCAATATTTCTAATCAAAATATCATCTTCGTATTCGCAATATATTTCAGTATCTATACCAGCTATTCGAGCTTCCAGCCAGTCTTCTAATGTTTTTAACTGTTGGAACGAATAACCTTTCAGTGCAGCAACTGCATCTCTATTTTTACTGAAAATATAAAGTTTATGAAGGCACATTTTGTATATTGATAGTTAATTGTTTATCTTTAAATATATTCTTAAAATTAAGAAAAATATGACAAATTCCCAGTTAACTGAAAAAGATTTTGCAGGAATAATCTGTAATGACCTGTCAATTCAGGAATTACCTTTCGGGAAGATTTTACTGATTCTTATGTGCCAAGATGCGGAGGGTAGTTCCAAACTTTTAGAAATTTTAAGTACCAATGCATTTAAGTTAAATGTATTGGTTAATGATGAAACTGGATTTTATAAGTTCGATTTTCAGTTTCCAGATGCCGGATTAGGATTTGTTTTTGACACCAAAAAAAGTGAAAAATCATATCCGCCATTGAAGAAAATCTTAAACAACAAAATAAATTTTATATCTACTGGAGTCTGGTATCAAGATACTTCTAAAGGTAGAACTTTTAATTACAGTTCCAATCTTTTAAGAGTTGGAGAGGTTAATATTGCCGACTGTTTTAAATATGCAAGTGAAGTGCAGTTTATAAACGGTGAAATAGGAGTTCAACCCTCGGCAGTAGTTTTAATTTTTGATGACTACGATCATATCTACGCAACGGAGTCGAACGATGCTTTTAATCTTCTTTTGTCAATGAGTAAGAGCCAGATGCACATGGAATTTGGGCCTAATAATGATAAAGTTAGTTTACGAATTTGGGATATTTTAATTGATTTAGATATTAAGATTGAAAACCTTAAATATTCTAAAGAACAATTCAAGACTTTTAGGGAAAAAACCGACCAATCCGAATCGTTTGCATTTGTTTTAGGTTTTAAACCAATAGGCGATGAACTAATAAGAGCCGCTTCTACAAAGGACGATCAATTAGATATTATCACTATTCACGGTTACGAAATTAACGATGATGCAAATTAATGACATAATTAAATTCAAGCTATATAAATCAGGTTTTTGTGGAATTACTAGGTTTAACAGTTCCTAAATATTTTTCTGTTTCCCCATCAAATCTTTCAACATCTTCAGGATTATTATATCGGATATCCACCGAGCTTCCTGATTCCCATTGCGTAGTTCCCATACCATATAAACTGGATAATATGTTGGGATGGTAGGTTCCCTTCAAAAGTGCAATTATATCAAATGCGAATTCTGAAAAATGTGATTCGGAATGGAGCAATTGTGTTTTAAAATAATTGTTCTCTATTTTTTTACATTTTGATGTGCTCCAAAAGAATAGTGAAGTATTATTTGGTGCAAGATCAGAGGTTTCTTTTATTAAAGAAATTTTCCCACTGTAGTATTTTCCAAGTGTGTCGATTCTAAAAATATATCCACCATAAAATCCTCTAAGTGAAGCAGCTTCCGTCAATTCGTCAAGTGCTGTAAAATCCATTTCATCTTTTTGCCTAAGTTCAAAAAATACTGTGGCGCAAAAAAAGGTACTAGGAAGATATAGTTTTAAGGCTTGATCTGCAGGTTCAACCTTTGACATTAAAGGCTGTAGTTTTGCTAATTGTTCGACCGCTTTCTTTGCAGACTTTTTATTAAATGCAGATTTAATCTCAATCACTCCCTTAACATACTCAACTGGAATAGCAAGAGATCTACCTTGAACAGAAGAATCAGGACTATCATCAATCCAAAGTATAGGTGATTCCAATTGATCGTATATAATAACATCATAATGTATAAAGTTTTCAGCATTAGATATTCCTGAAGATATTATATAACCTGATGTTACACCGTAACGTTTAGGTAAAAAATTAAGTAGCCATTTTCTGAATTCCGCTTCAGCAACTACGCCATGACCAGTTTGGACTGTTCTCTTTCTACTATGTTCACGCGCTTTATCATATGCGGATAGCATCTCATCTCTTGCTGTTAGAAATTGTTTCCAGCCTTGGTTCGGAATTTGAATTTTTAATGGTGATTGACTTTCTGCCATATCATTGAATTAAGATTCTCTAAAATACAAATTTCATATCATATATAATATTATGCTATTTTCGATTTTGGTAATTTTTTTAACAGCAATAAATTAAAATCTGCTTAATCAGTCACTGCAAAACTTATTTCCACACCAAATTCTTTTCATTTATTTTTATGCAACTAGGCTTATTTTTTTACGTAGGTCGCTGATATTCAATAATAAAAATTGAATTTAGAATTATTAAGTTGTTAAATATTTTTTGCGAAGCCGAAAAATATGCCTGGATTATATGTCCTGAATACAAAGGACTATCAAATAGAACTCGTATTAAACAAATTTACAGACCAAACTACAGTTTAATTGATTACAGTTATACACCAAAATGGGATATACCAAAAATAATATAAGATCCTTTACCAAGCATTCTACTCTTTATTTTTTAATTTAAACCTTAAAACCGCCATATCATCACTCACTTTCTTATCCAGAATCTTCGCATAATGCTGAGTCGTTTTTATATTCGTATGCCCAAGCATTTTACTAACACTTTCAATCGGAACCCCATTGGATAAAGTAACAGTAGTAGCAAACGTATGCCTTGCGATATGGAACGTTAAATCCTTATTGATTCCGCAAACGCTCGCAATTTCTTTGAGATAAGAATTCATTTTCTGATTACTGAGAACAGGAAAAAGGACATCTGAATTCACACATTGCGGATGATTCTCATATTTTAAAACCAGTTCCTGAGCCACAGGCAATAAGGGAACCCTGGTTGAAGTATCGGTCTTTTGACGATGGGTAAAAATCCATTGATCGCCATCAACGCCGATATTGATGTTAGACTTAGACAATTGCTTGACATCCACGTAAGCCAGGCCAGTATAACAACTGAAAAGAAAAATATCCCGAACCTGGTTCAATCGGTCAGATGCAAATTTCTTTTCGTAGATCATCTGAATTTCTTCTTTGGTAAGGTAAGGACGTTCTACAGCTTTGATCTTTGCTTTATAGCCTAGAAAAGGATCTTTGGTGATCCAGCCGTGCGCCATACATAATCGGATAATCTTTTTGAAATTCTTGAGGTATTTTACAGCGGTATTATTTGCGCATTTTCTTACACTGCGCAGCCAGAAATCATAATCGCTGACAAAACCGTGATCGATCTGCGTGATATCAATATCAGGAACTTTGTACTTCCAGTTAATGAATTCCTGCGTATGCTTTAAAGATGTTTTATAACGCTCCAATGTTCCAGGCGCAAAATCCTGACCGACCAAGGCTTCCACTTTGTCATTATGCTCCTGGAATATCGGAATAAGCATTCTTTGCTGAATATCCGTTCCAAGCAGTTTAGATTTTAAACTCTCTGCAGTTACAAAGTTTTCTTCTTTCAGCATCAGGTAGTGGAAATCGTAAACTTTCTGTTCCAAAGTTTTAAGATAGAGATTCAGCGTTTTGGCTTCTTGCGAATTGCCTAGTGCCTTGTGTGCTTTAACATCCCATTTCTTCGGATCGATATACCTTTTGGCAGCAATGTCGGCTACCTTGCCGTCTATCGTAATTCGTAAGTAGATGGGAGCGGTTCCGTTGGTTCTGATCTTATTCTTTTTGATAAAGAATAACAGGTTGAATGTTTTGTTCATTTTGTGATAACTTTAATTGATTAATAATTTACTTTTTGTTACCACTTTTTGCAAGATGTACAATCGTTGGACTGCCTATTGGTCGGGCTTTCCCTGATTTTTCGTGACCCATTTTTGTAATTTTTGGAATGGGACACGAAATAGGACATGTAAATCGTGACCTATTTTGGTTTTTTTTGATACTGCGCTAAAACAAAAAACGCTGTAAACATTGATGTTTACAGCGTTTTAGCTTATTTTGGTTTCTAACCTGGCGGAGAAAGAGGGATTCGAACCCCCGGACCTGTTACAGTCAATAGTTTTCAAGACTA